>ERZ1292633.2397-Hain-H41-02um-R1-2397-length-19207-cov-9_pt2 | contig 18981 bp, 14 predicted proteins | sample MGYA00564406_ERZ1292633 | MGnify/ENA primary metagenome ERZ1292633 (study PRJEB36523, sample SAMEA6512639) | groundwater metagenome | collected 2019-01-08 | study: AquaDiva: Metagenomics assemblies of 32 groundwater samples
GGCCGCCCCTCCCTCTTTCCCTCCCTCCGTTGGCACCTCCCTCCCTCGTCTCATCACAGCGCGCTCTCGTTAACTCGCCGCGCACGCGACTGCGCAGGGTGGGGTCCGGCGGCACATGCGTTTGCGTTTGTGCGGTGACGCTTGCGCGCGCAAACAGATCGTGGTCCTGGAGCTGCTTGCCGCTGCAGCACGGTCAATGGCCGCCGACTTCGAGACCTTCGAGCGCGCCGACGCCGGCGCTTCGCTGACGTACCCGGTGGAGGCGGGCAGCTTGAAGAAGGGCGACTTCGTCTGCATCAAGGACCACCCGTGCAAGATCATCGAGGCGTCGACGTCGAAGATGGGCAAGCACGGCCACGCCAAGTGCATCATCGTGGCGCTCGACATCTTCACCAACAGGAAGCTGGAGGACCAGTGCCCCGCGTCGCACTCGCTGCCTTGCCCGGTGGTGTCGCGCGAGGAGTACCAGCTGCTGGACGTCGGCGCTGACGGCACGTTGTCGCTGATGGACGGCGACAACAACGTCCGCGAAGACCTGAACCTGCCGGAGGACGACGAAGTGACGGTCCCGATCCGCGAGGGCTTCGCGGCTGGAAAGGCCCTGATGGTCGCCGTCGTCTCGGCGATGGGCAAGGAGTGCGTCGTCGATCACAAGCACAGCAAGAGCTGAGTCGCATCATCACGTTTGCCGGCCGCGTCCTTGGCCGCGCCCTTGACCGGGGCGCGCGTCACGATGCGGGCCGCCCCTCCCTCTTTCCCTCCCTCCGTTGGCACCTCCCTCCCTCGTCTCATCCATGCGCTCTCTCCTGGACACCGCCTCTTCGTCGCGATGGCAACCACACTGTGTTTCGTGTGACTACTTGTAGGGCGACGACATTTTGTCGCCTCTCCAATTTTCAGTTTTCAAACTCTGCTTCGTTCACGACGTCATTCACGCCATGTGGCGTCAAGCACTTCGCGCGTTTCGTGAGACCACGTTGCCGCCAACGTCACTTGCTTACAGCAACGCGCGCGCGATGCTGCGCTCGGAGCTTCACTCGGATGTTCAACCGATCCTCCCTCACTCCTTCCGCGCCCTGGACAACAGCGGCCCGGCGGGACTGTCTGCGTCGCTTGCCCATCGATTTCGGCTGGATCGCGACCTTCAAGCCGAGAGGATGCCTCCGGCCGCAGCGCTGCCCGCCGACGCGGTCCTACTCATTGCGGATGCGATTTGTGTGCTTCAGCGCAGCTGTAACATTCTCATCTCCCGTGAAAACAAGAAAGGCACGTCTTCTGAGCCTCCCACCTCAGAACGCGGCGGAGTTCGTGCTTCAGTGGGCCTACAGTGTGTCGTTCCCCGGGAGGATGCGACGCCGATGGCCTCGTGGCTTGCGGCCTCGGCGGCCCTCTCATGGGGATTGAAAAATGCAACCATCGGCGGCGCGCCCTTGTCACCGCCGGCGCGCCGCTTGTTCCTTCCTGGGTCGCTGCTCCTTGCGCAGTACCGCCTCGAGTGCCGCGTGACGCAGAACCGCGCCGCGAGCGGGCGTCGTTTGTTGCACGCCACCGCGGCCTGGGCAGCCGGTGGTGGCGAAACCGCGGGAGGAGAGCGTGTGGATGATGACGATGATCCTATTCCCGAGTCCGTCACGCACTCTCACGTTGATGTTGGTGTTGCGGCGTCGCCAGTGGAAGCTGCCTGTTTATCCCAAGCGATTATGGAGGCGCTATTTGACGATCCGAGTTGGACCGTGGATCGCTTTGTCCTACCCGAGCTAGGCGCGAACGAAGTTGCGCGCATCGCTCGATATTGCGACCCGGCGCGAAGTGTCTTGCGGCATCTTCTTACGCTTGGTGGTCGAACGTCCGCTGCGCCTTGGTCTGCGCTGCCCGCGTCGCCAATCGGTGGCGCGGCCGCGTCGGCCGCCTTCCTGTCGCGCCGGCGCCTGATCGCGTCGGTGGCGTTGAACAATCTGACGCTGGCTTCCGCGGAGCGACTGATGCAAACGGCGCTGCGTGGGGAAGTGGTTTGGGCGGCGGAGAGTCAGGGGGGTCGCACGTCGCTGCTGCCGCGACCTCACATCGCCACGAGCGACTGGGTTTCGGCGATAAAGGTCTACGATTATTTCAGCTCGTCGCCGCTGTGGCAGCGGGCGACGGAGCCGCCTTGCTCCGACCCGCGAGGTAGCAAGGCACAGGTGGATGCCGTTGTCGCGCGCCGCGTCCTCGCATTAGCGCCGATGTGGCGCGGCGTCGCCACCCCAGGCGTGACCGTCGATCCACGCATGCCGCCGTCGCTGGCCATGGACGCGTTCGCTTTGAGGCACAAGATCAACCGCACGTGGTCCGCCGTGGACGAGGGAAATCCCATCAATTCTGTCGCGATGTCCGGCTTTCGCTTGGTCCGCGGGTATGCGGAGGATACGGCCCGCACGATGATGATGACCATTCCCCTGATCGGCACGACGAGTCCTACAATAGCGGAACGTGGCGAACGAAGTGGCGTTGAGCGAAATTCCAATCCTCATTACGGTGATGCGGTCGTCCCCGTTGTGTTAAACGCAGATGCATGCGAGGAGGCGCCGCCGTTGATCACGTTGGGGCCGGAAGCACTGCCCGTGGCTTGCACGGCCGGTGCGTCCGCTTACGTCAAACTGTTTGCAAAGTGGGCGCGGAACTGTCAGTGGAGAGCCGCATGGGAAGTTCTGCGCGTCAACACCGAGGGCCGATGCGGACACGGGAACAACCCTCAACGTGAGTCCGCTCTCTGGCCACCCGTGGGGCCTCGGTTGTGCGGAGTCGTGTCCATCGGTGTCTTCGCGAGTCTGTTGGATCGCGGCGTGCCGTGGTCTCGGTCCCTTATGGCCTTTGCGTCCACGCGCAGCCACTATGGTTGCTATGGCTCCGCGTCGTGGAACGCGTCGATGAGATCCGCCGATGCCGACGCGGAGAGCCGTCTGCCACTGAGACTGCTCAACGCGATCATGGGCGCCTCCCGTCATGACGACGACGGCAGCATCACCACAACGGCCGCGGCGGCGCTTCGGCTTCCAGGAGGAGCAAAAGGCGCTTCGGCTTCACAAGAGGAGCAAAAGACGCTGGCTCGGCTCGTCTACGCCCAGTTTAGCGCCGCGTCACTCGTCGACGACCACGTTGAACGAGGGCATGGTCGAGCGGGAAGTGGTGAGCGGCTCAATGCGAGCGGGCCAAGCCGACCAGACGCAATCGTGTCGAGTCCGTGGCGTGACGAGCCGTATCGGTCGATCGCGCATCTCCTCATGCAGGTCGAGTCCCCTCAGGTGACCAAGGCGCACGCCGAGGCGTTCGCCTAATGGATTTGTCGCTGTGGGGTTTGACGATTGCGTTCCCTGCCTGTCCAATTTCGCGCGACACCTCGACGAAGCAAGGTGTAGGCAATGTTTGGCCCATCCTTTGTTTCTCATTTGCCTTGGCCCATGCTTTGTTTGGCTCGCTTGATTTCGTATTCGCGATTAACTCCAATCCGCAATAGAGCGGAAGACCAAAACGCAAGATATTTTCTGACCTTCGCGTCAAGGGCTCATTACCACAGCACACACTGTATATCAGAGAGAGGCTGAGAGAGAGAGAGAGAAATGCTGCGGTGCCTTCATGTGAGACGCAGCCAAATGTCCCCGTACGCCGCGGCATTGAAGCATGTTGCCCTCCGGGGCGCCCCAGCCTTCGGGCCCACCGCCAAGGAATCGGACATCGCGCTGTACCGCGCAGCATCGGAACTGCCTGCCGACTACCGCCCGCCCGTGCAAGGCCAGTGGGATGACACCGTGGAGCGATGGGCCTATGCCTGGCAAAGCCCGATCGCCGATTTGGCCGTCCGCTCATCGGAAAAAATCCGTCACCATTCCGAGTTTCACCGATTGGTCGAAGTGGCAAAAAAGCTAATCGCGGCGTCCGATCCAAAGCTGGAGTCCTCCGCTCAGCCGGTCCCTGGGAGCCCTGATGAACAGCAAATGAATTCCTCCGATACACAGGTCGACTCGACCGGCGGCGTTCCGAGCAGCCGTGCGGCCACCACCTTGCCAACAGGAGCATCCTCGCCATCCTCAGAGCCGAACAGGACGAAGAAGCGTACGTTGAAGCGGAAAGGGGCCAAGCGACAAGTGGCGAGTGGAGACGCGTCAGACGTGTCGGGGGACGCGGGAACGCTCACCGTCACCACGAGCGAATCGCCGCCGAACGCCGCCACGACGGGTGGCAGTGCAAAGTTGATGTCCGCAGAGGAGTTTTCGAGGCAAACGGCGGTTCCAATTCCATACATTGATGACGGTAGTCCGATGGCACAGCTGAGCAAGGAGTTTGGTTTGATGCTCATTGAAACGTTTGACGTGCCGTACGATGCGACAGGGATCCGGTCCTCGATCGCCGCTTTGAGTAAAGAAGGCCACTTCGACGAGGCCAAAGGGGTGTTGGCCTTCGCACTTAAAATGCAATTCGACGTGTCCGCAGACCACTACAACGCGCTCATGTCGGGGTACTCGAAGCTCGGTGATCACGAAGCCGTGATGAACGTCATCGAGACGATGAAGGAGCGCGCTCTAACGCCTACCACGGTGACTTGGAATACGCTGGCACGCTGCTTCATCCGGCGGGGCGATGGGGCGTCGGCGTTGCAAGTGTTGGAGAATGCCAAGGCCCTAGCAAATTGCGAGCCGACGGAGGAGTACTTCTTGAGCTATTTCGACGCATTGGCGGTCGATCGCAGTCGCTTGAGCGGCCCCTTCGAAGCACTGCAAACGTTCGACCAAATGGAGCACGTTAATGGCATCATCCCTACGAAACCGCTCTATCACTCCTTCATGCGGTGCTTGCAGATTGGAGACGGGGGCAACTCTGCCGAGCTGCGGCAAAAAGTGGAGGAGTGTGCACAAAAGATGGCGATGCTGGGCATGACGTGGGATCAGCAAACGTTCACCTTGTTGTTGCAAAACGCCGCGCGTCAGGGCGACTTATCCCGCCTGCGCGAGCTGTTTTGTCAAATGCGCCATGAAGGCGTGGCTTGCCAACCGACGCACATGGCGGTCGCCATTCAAGCGCACACGAGTGCGATGAAGAAGCTAACCGGGAACGCCCAGAGTAACGATGCGTCGAGGCCGGTCCAAAAGCTGGTGGAGTACGTCAACGTGGGCTTTGGGCTGCTTGAGATGCTCTATCAGCGAGGCGGGAGAGCCTCCGTCACACCCCGAGTGTTAGACTCCCTGATGGAGTTGGTGTCATGTGCTTACTCACGCAGCTTGGAACCCGGATTCCGCGAGACGGCGTCGTCATCGCCATCGCAGCCCACGGAGGAGAAGGGCTCCGAGACGGAGGCATCGGATCCATCAATCACTAGCGACTCATCCAACAACGAACACAGCCTCAGCCTCGCGTCGCACGTGGACAAGCTGTGGAAGTTGACCTACGACGAATTGGGATTGACGCGCACCACACAGTCCTATCATCATTACATCGTGTTTCTCGCTCGTCAGCTGCGCATCGATGAGGCGGAGTCCATTTTTCAGGAGCTCACGCGCACCTATGAAGCCCGACCGCTTCGAAAAACGTACGAAGCGTTGATCCTGATGCACCTGCTGTCAGGGGAGGAAGGAGGGAGCAAGCGCGCCATTAACTACATGGAAGCCATGCAGCGCGATGGACACTCGATTCGCCCGCAGTTGCTGTTTAAAATGCGCAAATCGGCCGACGATGCGTCCTACCGGCGCGACATGAAGCGGCGCGCGAGGCGCATCATGCAGGCGCGCGAGGAGTATCTCGCTCGCCAGCAGATGACGAAGGACGACGCGGGGCTCGCGGCCGCCGAGGTGAGGCAAGCCGAAGCCGCCGCGCAGGCACAAGGACAGACCCAGCTCGCGCCGTTACCCATCTCGGCAACGTCCACCCTGGCGTGGTGGCACGAATGGAAGGCGAAAACGGTGTCGAAGCACGAGCTGTTCGAAACAGAGCGTGACGACGGCCTGCCGCGCGGCGAGAGCTTCAGCGAGAAGAACGCGGCTTTGGCCAAAATGGGCATTACGTCGCAGTATTTGACGCCGCAGGACGTCCCAACGGCCAACCGCGATCCGAAGACGTCCATCACCGCGGCCATCGCAAGGGAATCAGAGTTTCACCCCGCTGGCGCCCTCTGGGCCATCGACGGTGGGGAGATCAACTATCCCGCCACTCGCGCAGGATCGGAGGGATGGGCGGCAACGTTATGGCGTGAAGGTCGCATCGTACGCAAAATGGCCACGGCGCAGCAAAGCTCCGATGCTGCCGCCGCCGCCAAGCTGAGTTCCGCCGGTAATGCCATTCGCACGGCGCCGGAGCAACTGCTGATTGAGCAAGCCAACGCCAAGACCGTCGGGGAGTTGCGCGACGCGCAAATGTTCCCGGATCATGTCTACGATGATGGGACCCCCAAGTCGGCGAAGGAGCTGGCCGCTCCGATTTCACCTGCCGCGGAGTTGGTCTGGCAGGTCGAAGCCCACGACGCTCTTAGTCCGTACCGCACGAACGAGGAGCTGGAAGCACTAGCGGCGCCTGGCAGTTCGACAAACAGGTTCCGCGGAGAGTTGGCGGACGACGTCAAAGCCAAGGCGGACGCGGCTATCCAGGCGCTGAAGAGCGGAACCGAGAACGAGGTGTCGATCGTCGGCCGCGGGGTCACTCGCAAAGCGAAGTACGATTACCTGGAAAAGTGGCGCGACCTCTACCGACAGGGCACCTTGGATCTTCCCGAACAACCCGTCATACGCTTCGGCCGGACACCCACCGACCACCGCACGACCATCGCCAACAGCATTAAGTCTTGGTTCGAGCAGAACCGACGGCAGCAGCCAACCGAGGATGAGCAGCAGCTGTGGCGAAGCACGGCCGACCGGAACCGGGACATGCAGCGTGCGAAACAGCACATGCGTCGGGCGAACGGGTCGAAAGACAGCCGCCAACGGACCGAGCGTGCTCACCGCGATCCATCTTCGCACCCGGAGGAGGGCGATGAATGAGAGACCGCATGGGTTTCATTCCTTTATTCTTTCGATTTAATATTTTCGTCGCCTCATCCGTGCGGTCTCTCCCCTCCTCCCCCGCCGCGGAGACGTTGTTACCCCGTTCTCCCCACGGTGTTTGCTCTTTTGTGCGCGTCGGCAATACCGTCCTCCGAAAGGAAGGAGGATCCGTGTCGCATCCTCACCTCCTTCACTGTGTTCCTTCGAGCCGAGCGATGAGCTACTACCCGCCGCCTCCGCTGTCACATGGTCAATACCAACAGCAGCAACCACCGTTTGGGGGTAATGGATATCCTGCACCGGGGCCGCTGCAACCGGTGGGCAGTTCAGGCGGCTTCGGCTACCCCCACGAGCTCGTCCCTGCGTACAGCGGGGGGTACAGCGGTCCGCCGCAGCCAAATCTGCCGCAAAATGGTCAGGGCTATTACCCACCGTCCAGTTACCCACAGCACACTCCTCCGCCTCCGGGGCCGCTGCCGCCGCCGGGCGGCTTTCACCAGCAGCACTATGCGGCGGCGATGGCGATGCCTTCGCCGGTTCCCATCGGTCCGCCGTTACCTCTGCACCCGCAACCTCCATCAGTTGCGGGCCACCACCACCACCTCCACCACCAGCACTCCTCACAATATTCCGATCACCCCCTGGGCGTTCAAGGGTCCTCGACGGCACCGTTTCCCGTGCGCAGTGAAGGATCGAACAGCGCGGCGTCGGCGGCCGGCGGAGAGCGACGTCCGCATCACGGAAAGACGTCGTCTCAACATCACCACACTCCGTCGCTGACCGAAGACTTCGACTCCAATGCGTATCTGGCATTGCAGGGGTTTTCGACCATTGCCATCTCGGAGGCCAAAATCGAGCACACGCACCACAAAATACCTTTCTGCGCGTCGGAAGAAACCATTACGTACGCGGCGGGTTCCGGCTACATCTCCTTGTTCACGTACCATCGGTGGGTGAGCGCGCTGACGTTCCTCATCTTCATCCTGCAGCTCGTCAATTACATCCTGTTCGTGCGCGCGGAGACCCCTCAGTACCGCGACGTGCCGCAGCAAAATGCAACGTGGTACGACGATTTCTTCATCTCGCAATACCGTCGACCGAACGTTGCCAGCTGGCAAGGGACGAACATCGCGGGCCTCGTGATTGCGTTGCTATTCGCCCCGTTTTACTATGGTGTGGTCGCCCGTCGGTTTGCCGCGATGGAGCAGGAACGCGTGCAGATGGGGCTGGATGCCGAAAACATCGACCCCGAGCTGGTCCGATACAAGGCCGACGGGCTGATCGACACGAGTCACCGCTATCGCAGCCGCGCGGGGGTGCTGGGTCGCCGGTGTTTGTCGCTGCTCGTGTTTCTCGCCTTCGTGGGTCTTCAAGTGTTAGCGTCCAACTTGCTCACGACCGTTCAACAAAAGCAGCTTGGTTACGCGTTCAGCCTCGGGATCGCGCTCATCGCCATCGTCCTGAATGAAATATTTGCCCGGATCGCCGACATCTTGACCGAGTTCGAGAAGCACGAGACGCTTGGCTGGATGCAAGTATTCAAAGCGATGAAGCGATTCGCCTTCATGTTTTGCAACATCATCACGGTCTACGCCGCGAAAAACTACGACCAGATCGCGAAGCAAGCTTGCGTTTACCAAGCGATCGCGGAGCAGTTTATGCTTCTTCTCGTGCTCGAGATCGCCCTCGTCGTCCCCGTGAGCGTGCTGGTGACCATGTTCTTCAACGTCTCGTTTCAATGGTGGGCCAAGCGGCTCGGGACCATCACGAGCGATAACGACGACTTGCCACCCTTCGATCTCACCGTGGTCTACCTCCGGATCATGTACAAGCTGTACATCGGCTTGATGGCCGCGGCGGTGTTCCCAATGTCATCGGCGCTGAGCGTCGTGGCGATCTTCGTGGACTATTGGGTGTTTAAATTTTTCCTGTTCAAATTGTGCGGGAGGCCGAAAAAGATGCACGCCTCGTTGAGGCTCTTCGCGTCCCTGTGCACCGTTTTCTCCGTTATCCTGGCCGCGGTGACACCGTTTGCTGGTGTCTTGTGGATCCTCGCCGGTTGGACGGTGCAGAGCAGCAAGGCGTCTGGTTGCTTCACGTGAACGACATTTCGTGTTCTGACCACAACAATGCTTGCTCCAGATCGCTTTTGCTGCACAGTATCAAAGTACTTCAATCCTCGTGGAATTTTTTTGAGTCGCGCACAGGCAATGCGTTTCTATTTGATTTGGAAAGGAGCGGGCCAAAGCATATTTGGTTTCGTTTGTTGAGGTTCGAAGTTTTAGCGCAGCTAAGATAGATCAAACTGAAACCCAACGATCCTGGGACAACAGCATGCTGCGTCGAGGGTTGCCCTTGCGTTTGCACGTCTTTGCGACGGCACCCGTCTTCCCGGGCTTCGCTACGTGCTCGATTCGGAGAGTTGGAGCCGACGCGGCGACCGCCATAGCCACGTTCGTGCCGCTCCACGCGTCGTCGGTTCGTCAACAAAGCGAGAGTGCGACGAGTGGACCATCGTCTCACAGTTTTGCAGAAGCATTGGCGCGCGACGATGCGCGAGAAGCGCAGCACGCGGCAACGAGAAAGCCGTCGACGTCGTCTGCGTCTTCCGACGACGATGGGTTTCCGCTAAACCAACACGACACTGCCGGGCCGTCCGGCTTCCACCGCCAGCGGTGGGCTCCGGGTACGCCGCTCAAGGACCGCCTGCCACCCAAGCAGTACCGCGCAACGAACCAATCGTCCCCGCGTCTCGCCATCCTCGTCGATGCCAACAAAGTATCAGCCGCAAGCTTCGCCACGTTGCTGGAGAAGGGGTTTCCGCGGATGGACGCGATCGCCAGAGGCACCACCCTGCTGGTGCGCGTTTTCGACTTCGAGCTCAAGCCGGACTGGCAGCAGCTCATCCTAACCAAGTCGTCTCCGTTAAATCCCACAGCGACCAACCCCACGACGGCCGCCGCCGGAGACGTCATCGACCGCTGGGCCACCTACGAGTGGTTTCGCGTGGAGCGCTTCATCCCCGTGACGATGCAGATGGAAGCAGATGCCCGTCACATCGCATACAACCACAAGGACAACCTCCTGGAGGGCATTGTCTATGTTTGCACCCACGCGGAGTGTCCATTGTTTGAGGTCTATCTCGACCGTCCCAAGCGAATGCAAGACCTGCCGCAGTGGCTGATATCGGACGAGTTGATCAACAAACCATTCACCATGCGCAGTGTCTCGTAAATCCCCCCAAAAGGGCGCCAACACACCGCGTGCGCCGTGGGCAGAAAGGGGCCCCAACCCCTTTACGATCCAAAAGTGTCAGTGGCCAGCGATATAAAGTGGCAATGCGCAAGCGAATGAAGGACGACTGGGTGTGAAATGTTGCCGTCCCTCTCATCACTCGATCAAGCTAACCGACGTTTCTCGTGGCTTTGCACTGACCCGAAATGTCGTCGTACCCTCAGGATCAGCGGGGTCCCTATTATTACCCCTCGAACGGTCAACCGCCGCCTCCCCAGCCTTACTACTACGGTGGCGCACCCGCCGCCAGTGGCTTTCCCCCTGATCAATACAGCGCGGTGGAGTACCCCGCACTGGGAAGTGGGACTCCTCAGCAGCCGCCACCGCCAGCTGGACCGCCGCCACCCGCTGCAGGCGACTACTACTCCGCGTACGGCGGCAGCGTGGCGCCTCCGCAGTACCTTGCCCCGAACAGCGGCCAGCCGTACGCTGCGAACAGCAGTTACGGCGGCGGGGGCACGTCGCCCTCTAACCAGTCGCTTGCGTACAACCCTTTGGGGGGGGGCGCGGTGCCCCCGCCGCCGGCACCGGCGCCGCCATACTACCCACCAGGCGGCCACCCTCCGCCGCGCACGGTGACGCCGCCGCTGCCGCAGCCGGCATGGCCGTCCCCGAATAGCGGTGTGGCACCCGGTGGTCGCCAGCGCGCCGACTCGTACCGACCGATATCCCCGGCACCAACGAATCCTCTCCTCGACATGCCGCTGCCGCCTTCTGCGGTCGCCGCTGCCGCCGGAGGAGTCGCAGCACTCGCTCGCCCCCAATCAGCGGTTGCAGCAGCGACGCCGGCTGTTTCCAGCGCCGCGTTGCCCTTCAAGGCCGACGCCTATCTCGCGGCCCAAGGTTACAGCGAAGCCGACATCCAGCTTGCGAAGAGCGAGCACAAACGTAAAACGGTCGGTTTCTTCGCCGATCAGGATGAAATCATCGCACAACGTGGTCTCGCCTCGCAAGTATTCTTCTATTTTCTCAAATTCATGATCGCCGTCTTCGTCATCGTGTTCATTCTGCAGCTGACTATCTACGGATTCGAGGCATCTCGTTTTCCGAAAACGTTCAAGGCGAATCCCGCGCGCAACACCACCTGGTACAGCGACTTTTTTTTGACAAATTTCCACGGACCCACCGTGCCCCTGTTTCAGGCACTTAACATCGTGTGCCTTGTTTTTGCTTTCGCCTGCGCGCCGATCTACTACTTCCTGGTACAACGGGCCTTCCCGGAAGAAAATCTTGACGAAGCCACTGATGATACCATTGTCCGATTCGACGCCGAGTCGTTCATCGATGTCACGGCGCGCTATCGGCCCTTCAGCCATCGACTACTTCGGCGAGTGGGGTCGCTAATTGTCTTCGCGGGTTTTATCGTCGTACAGATCCTCGCAACCCTTTTTCTGACTCAAACGGAGAACCAGAACAGCATCAACGGGGCGGGAACGATTTCCGTCTTAATCGCGGTGGGCATTTCGGTGATCACCGTTCTCTTGAATTTTACATTCTCTCGCGTGGCCGAATTCACCACGGAGTTTGAGAAGCACACGTCCTTGGGTCATGCGACTCGCTACACCACGCTGAAGCGCGTGCTATTCATGATCGCCAATGTCATTGTCGTCTATGGCGCAAAGCAGTATCGCGAGAGCGCCAAGTACCGCTGCGTCTACGACGTCATTGGCGAGCAGTTTCTGATCCTATTGCTATTCGAGAGTACGTTGACGCCCATCGTGCAAATCGTTAGCGCAATGTTTTTGCACACTCAGTTTCAAGCTTGGGCGAAGTGCATGGGCTCGATCAACTCGGACGAGGTGGACCTCCCTCAGTTTGATCTGGCCAACGTGTACATCCGTACGCTGTACAAATTGTACTTAGGCTTGATGGCGTCGTACGTCTTCCCGCTGGCTTCCGCCATGAACGTGTTTGGTCTCATCGTCGACCTTTGGATGTACAAGATGCTGTTGTTCAAGTTATGCGGCACGCCAAAGCGGATGAAACCCATGCGCAAGTCGGTGTGCCTGTCGGTGGTTCTGTGCGCGATCGTGACGATGGCGACGCCGTTCGCTGGGACGATCATGATCCTTTCCGGGGAGACGGGCCGCCTCATGGGCCATGGAAATGCGTGCCTCTATCCGCGCAGCGATGAGATGAGCCTGTGAAAAGCGGGCGGCCACCAGTTTGGGGGACAACAAACCCGTCAGAGTGTCTCTTACCCCCTCTGTTTTGTCCACCCGAATAGAGTGAGGCATGGGCGCCGAGTGAGTAGTCTGACGGTCAGCAGAGTTGACAATAAATCGGGGTGAAAAAAAAACAGCGTAGTCGCCCCCCTTTTTCTTTTGATCGAACGAGAGAGAGAGAGAGAGATGTCGCTGGTTTCCACGACCGTTCCGCTGTCGCGCAGCGACGGAGACCGTCTCCAACGGAACATGAGCGAAGTCTTTGGCGCGCTCCACGACCTCGCGGTTGAAATTCGCGGCACCAACGAGTACAGCACGACGAAGCACACTTTCGAGCAGTGGGCCTCCTCCCTGGGCATGCTGATCGAAAAGGCCAAGGACGTCGTGTTCGACGTGGCCACGCGAGCGCAGCGTGAACTCACGGAACGCGGCAAGACCGCGGCGGGCGGAACAGCTTCCCTCATGGGATCCGTGCGGTTCGGAAAATCGCAAGGGTCAGCAGCTGGCGTGGAGCCTCTGAATCTCCCCGCGCTAGGTGCCACCACCGCGCCTCCACCGGCTGGCAAACCCAATTTGATGGCCAACATGATGTCAAAGATCCGCGCGAACGCGCTGAAGGAGGCAAGCTCGTTGCTGACGGTCGCCTCGATGAGCGGCGGCCCCGCCGGTGGCATCGCAGCTGCACCCACCAGCCCCACCCACTCCCAATCCCACGCGCACGCGATGCAGCAGCATGCAATGGGCTCCAGCAGCACCGTGGTGCCCTTCCCGGCTGGAAGCCATCAACGTCTCGGCACGCCAGGCCACGCTGTCGTGCCCTCGCCGCCGCCGAAGGGGGGTCACCATTCGTCCAGCAGCAACAGTGCTGGTGGTCTTGGAACGACGCCGTCGAGCGCCACCGCGGCCGCCCGCAGCTACACGATCGTGGAAAGCGCGGACCGCATCCGCACTGCCGTCGCCGCGCAGTCGGTGCACGTCGCGCTTGACGCTGTGTTGCGGCAACTGCGAGGCCGTCGGGCCGTCTTGTACGCGGCCCATCGCGGCGACATCAAAGACATGCGCGCGATTTGCGCGGTCGGTGACGGCCCCGATACGCACCTGCCGCTGCTTCGCTGCCGCGATCCTCAGTCCCCGATTCTCTTGTCGGCTTCCACGGGGATGATCATCACATGTGGCCGGGGCCGCCTTCCCGCTACCGCCGTGGAGAGCACGGCGCTCGGCGCCTTGACGGGCGATCAGTTCTCTGGTGGCGTGATGTTGAGGGACACGCGCACCAAGGTTTGGAGCTCGTTGTCCGTACCGGTCCTGCCCGCCTCAGGTGACCCGACGCCGATTGGGGTGGTCCATGTGACCGACAAAGACTCCGGTCGCGGTAGTTTTGACGGCGACGACGAGCACTTCGTCTACGGCTGCAGCCGGCTTCTGACCTCCGTGCTCGATCGCGTTCCCGACATCGAGGGCCTCGCGACCGCGTTCAACGCCTCCTTGGCCATGGGGCCCGTGAGCCACCCGCACGCAGGGGCGAATTTTGCTAACTTGACGGTTCCGACCCTGCGAACGCAGCTCGTCTTTCGAACTTGGGACTTAGTGCCGCAGGTACGTGAAGTTCGCATTCTATCCTTCGACAAACGGTCAGCGATACGCTTGGACGAGCGCGTTCCGGTGCAGCGCGTGTCGGACTACATCGCAAATCTGCAGCAAGCTTGGCTGCGAACCGCGATGATTAACGTCGAATTTCAGAAATCCTTCGAGAGCCGCAGCAAGTATATCGGCAAGCTCATCGCGAACATCCACACCCTCCGAAGCCGCATCGACGTGTTGGAGCACTCCATTGGTGATCGCATGGGGGCTGGGGCCGAGGACGCCTTCAGCAACCGGCCGTCGTCGCCGTCCTCGAGCGGCGGGGGCGGACATGCCTCCAGACGTGCGTCTCAGCGACGGATGCTGAACGCGAGCACTAGCCGTCAAGGCAGCGTCACCGCGGTGTTCAGGCCGCCCGTGGCGGTGACGACGTCGTCATCCTTGAACCTGTCATCACCGCCGGCGGTTCACCCTCAAGCCCCGGCCCCGCCGCCAGCCTCGCCTATGTCGACAAAGCGGCAGCCGGAGTCGTCAAGGGACGTAGCGCGGCGGTCGAATCTGTCACCCTCAACGGACGAACCGTGCCGCGTGGCTACCGTCACAAAGACCATCTGGAACTCACCCACGAGGGAGGAGCGGGACACCTGGCTCCGCGCCCTCGGTTTGTACGACGCTCGTCGAGGGGACTTGGCATCGAGTGCGTCGGGCACATCGTCTCCGCTCCTGGGCAACACCACCGTCGCCGAGATTGAGGCCCTGGTAGCGGCCGACGACGCTCGCATGTCGAAACTGCAAGCTGAGGTTGGCGTGGCGGCGACGGACGGGGCACTTGCGGACACCGCGACGTCGGCGGCGAAACTCACCGGCATTCCTTCACGGCAGCCGCAGACCGCAGAAGGGGACGACGACGCCGACGACGACCTATCGCCTGAAGACCGTCTCATCGCGCAGTTGGAGCGAGATGAACGAGCCACGAAGCACCGCTTGCTCGTTGAGCAGCATCTCCAACAGACGGAGGCGACGCGGCGCCGTCGACGATCGGTCGCGACCACCGGGAGTAAATCGAGCTCTGCGACGACGGCTGGCGGGGCGGCCACGACGGCGGGTGCGGATTCAGAGGGGGGGTGGACCGACGACGACGTCGACGACGGCGAGGGTGGTCACGACGATCGCCATCCCGCACCCGGCAACGTGACACCACCGGGCGGGCCCCATCCGCTGACCAAGTAGTGGGGTTGCCGTGAATTTGGAAAATCGCCCCTGTTGGCATGTACTTCGCGCTCCTGAGACATGAGCCGCCTGTCGCTGAATGGAATGTCGCGTGCGTGTTTTACAAGCGTTTGGCAGGGTCGTTGGAAATTGAATTGTTAGGCTGGGGATTTTTTTTTGAATTCCTCTCGTCAACGCGATGAGCGTCGTGTCGGCCAATGGTACAAGACGGAGCGACCCCGGACCCGCGACGACGACGTCCAGCGCGAAGGCCGGAGCGGCGGCAATCAAAGACGTTGCGTTGTCCGCCGTCCTTAGCGCACCTCTGATCCGATTTTTCTCCACCCAGGTCGCGGTCGTCGTCGCCTTGGTCGTCTTCGCACTGGACCTCTTCGCGTCTCTGTTTTCGTATCGCACGGTTTTTCCCAACAGCGCGTCCTCCTCGGGGACACCCCAGCCATCGTTGGCGCTGTACATCTCCTGGCGCTTTGGGTTCGCCCTCTACAGCGGCGCGGTCGCCTATATCTTCACCGTGGGGATGAGCCTTTTTCTCACTATTTGCTCCTGGGTGTTGTGGCGAGTGTGCCTGTCGTCGATCCCAATTCTTGTGGAGGTCGCGAAGACCGTTAGCGACGCCGTGAAGAGGACGTACCTCAAGCCCAAAACTGCTTGAAGTGATACAAAGGGATGGGGGGATAGGGACGACGTGCGCGCCAGCCAAATTTTTTTGCATCGGCAACTGTTGCCAACGGGGGGATCCGGTTGTGGCCATGGACGACTGCACGCTCCCCTCTGTCCGCCCGCATTCTCTCGCATTTCACCTTTCGTTTTTAGTCATCACATCGTGTGTGACTTGCCTCAGATGCCCCTCGTCTATGCGTCAGCCGTCGTGGAGGGGCACAGGGAATGGCAGCGTAGGTGTGACTCCTACTATTGATTCTTTTTTATTTATTTTTTGGGGGGGGGACGACGTTCGCCGCGAAGGGCCCCCTTCCCCCCCCCCCTTCATTGCTCCTCCCTCACAATTTCGATCCGAAGTCGCGCCGAGTCGTCCCTTTGCTCGGGAACGCACATGGCCGTAGTGTCCTCGGCGTGGCGCCGATTGTCGACCATGAACGTCCAGTCGCCACGGCTGGCCCCACCTTCCACTCCAATTCGCAGAAAGCACGTCTGCTTTGTCGTTGCGTTGGTTACCCTGCTGTCATCATGGCTTGCTGGCTACGTGCAACCGTCACCTCAATTGAATCGTCGGTATAGTTCCGCAGCGTCGTGGCCACCGAGGAGATGTCGCGCGGCCTCAGCGCCGTCACCGGCCTTGAGCATCCGCGAGCTCCAAAATGTTGCGCGGGTGTCGCGACGACCGGCGGCAATGACGACGACGACGGCCCCGTTGGTGGCGCCTCGCTATATGTACGGTGCCATGGCTCAGCAGCAGGTCAATACCAACGGGGGCGGCGCCGACGCCACGACGGTCGCGTATGAGACCTTCCGCCTCAACTTCTACAAAACGTCGGAGGACGACATTTTCAATAATCTGGGCCCTTGCGGTTGCGCCAAGGCTGTCTCGGCCAAACCGCTCTCATCTCTCGGCGTCCAAAAGGACCCCATCGACCTCGAACTGCTCAGTCTGGCGGAGAGCGCGCTGTTGACCCTCGCGCTCGAGCTCGTGACCAAATGCGACTGCGGCTACGGCATCAACCAGCTGACGGTGGCCATCAACGGTGTCCCCGCCGTCACCGACGCCGACAAGTTCACGCCGGCGACCACGTCGCTCGTGATGGCGATGTCCTCTCGGGTGGATGAGGCGGTGAAGAACGTGATGACCAAGTGCTGCGACGCCACGGAGTCGACCAAGGCGTTCACCTTCGTCGCTGGCTCCATGACCTACGATCAGGCCATCGAGGACAGCCGCAACCGGAAAGGCATGCCCGCGACGATTCAAAACCGAGCCGACTGCTGGAAGTCGCAGGCATCCCTGCGGGGGCAGCACAGCGATCTCGTGGACGGGACCTTCATGTACGCCTGGATTGGGCTGACCTCCGAGGAGCCGTTGTGGTTTTGGGCGAACGGGCAGCAATTAGGGCGGTTTCAAAACTGGGGCGCGAACCAGCCGGCCGCAGGGAAAAAATGCTCTGCTGCCGTGTTGTCCGCCAAGTCGGGCGTCTTCGCGACCTGGGCCGCAGTAGACTGCGCCCTAAAGTTGCCGTACCTCCTCGAAACCGAGCTCGGAGCCAGCTCCAGCAAAGCGGCTGCCCTCAGCCAAATCGTGATCATCGTGATCGCCGTCCTGCTCGTGTTGTTCCTCATCGGCGTCGGCATCGTAGTGGCGCGACGTTTCATTCCTAGGCTGAACCCGGCGAGGACGGCACCCGGTGAGCGCCGGACAGCCCGAGAAGGCCCGTACCAGCGGCGCCCTTTGCACGGCGGCCGCGGTGGCCGCGGCGACCTCGGGGGCACCGAAATGACCGACGTCACGAGGCACGGGCATCCGTCCGACGCCGAAGACGCGCCGATGACGAACCCGCACGGCCCCCGCGGGGGCGGCGCGACGTCTCGCGGCGGGCGCGGCGGCACCCGGCGGCGGGTCGTGTTCCATTCTAGGCCGCGCCGGGCGAGCGAAGGCGGCGGTGGCGACGGCGCCACCGACGGTAGCGGCGGCATGACGTCCGAGGGGTCCACCGAGCACCACCATGGTGGTGGCACTGCCGGCGCCACCGATGGCTCCCCAGGCAGAGTGCGCAGCAGCGCCGTTGCTACAGCGAGAAGTCCCGCGCGCGACCCGTCGCCGGGCGTGGTGTCACCCCGAAGCGTCCGCATGCCCTCGGCCTTGCGGTTGAAAAGCGACCTCGACGCACTGCAAAAGAAGTCCGACGGTGACCATCAGCCGCCAACGATCACGGGTGCCGGTGAGCGTCGCCCGTCGCATAGTGAGACGTCCTCGGTGCCTGGGCAGCCGCCACCGGCGCTCCAGCTGTCGAGTGGCAGTATGGGCGGGGCCACGGGATCCGAAGAATTGGCCTCTCCTCGCGAAGCGCTGACCGCGGCGCGTCTGTCTCCAAGAGACTCGGACGCCGATGGGCCCACTCTCCGGACTCCGCGACTTGCCCCACCCACCCGCGTTCCGGCGGCTTTTTCGCTACCAGCGTCACTAGCGCCCCAGCCACAGCGAGCTACCGGCGTCCAAACAAAAGCATTGTCAACGCCCGGTGGTAGTGCCGTTGCTGCGGACGGCGACGACGACGACGAATCCGCCCTTCACACGGCGGTAAGCAACGTCTCCGTCTTTTCTAATCGATCTGCCGCGACGAGTGCATTAGGGTCTCCGTCCATGCCACCGAGAGTGGATGTGCCTTTAGCCTCATCGGATCCTCCCCCGGAAACATAGTCGTCCAACGCGCACATTGTTCGTTCGTCACGATATCCGCTTCGTTCGTCGAGGATCGTTCGGTACTTTCTTTCCATTCCCCTCCCCATCCCCTCTCTCTGTGTCTCTCGGTTTTTCTTTCTGCCCCCATTCTCTATTTCTTTTTTTTCAACATCGATCGATAGTTTGGTGCGTGTGTTGCGGGTACGAAGCCCGCCCGCCCCTGCTTTTTTCATCTTGATTTTTCACCCGTACGGACCGTCATTGTACGGTCTGACGGCTTTTGCACCCGTTGAAGTCTCTCTCCTGTCGTGGCTCGGCGCCGTACTGCGCCACGACTTCTTCTCGGTCTCCGTGCGCAAGC
>ERZ1292633.2452-Hain-H41-02um-R1-2452-length-18973-cov-6_pt1 | contig 18973 bp, 16 predicted proteins | sample MGYA00564406_ERZ1292633 | MGnify/ENA primary metagenome ERZ1292633 (study PRJEB36523, sample SAMEA6512639) | groundwater metagenome | collected 2019-01-08 | study: AquaDiva: Metagenomics assemblies of 32 groundwater samples
TCGCCGGTGGCCAGATTCCGGATCCAGATCCGGCGCATGCCGGCCGAGCTGCCTTCGTACACGACCGCGAGCCGCGCGCCGTCGGGCGACAGGACCGGCGCCCCCAGCATCCGCGCCTGACCCTCCGGCAGCGACAGCTCGGAGAGCGTCCGCGGGCCTCGCTCCAACGGCACCGCCGCACGCCTGGCGAGGTCGAGCGCGAGAAACGTAGCGAGCGCCCCCAGCGCGGCCGCGGCGGCGAGCGCCAACGCTACCCGCCACACGGGTCGAGAAGGTCGCTCGACCGCCATCGCGGCGCTCGCCGCGACCTCGTCCGCCGCGCCGGCGAGCACCTCGTCGATCACGACGCGCGCGTCGCCGATCGCCTGCAGCCGCTCGCGCGGCTTCTTCTTCAGGCAGCGGCGGACCAGACGCCGGATACGCGGCGGCACGGCGGCGGGCAGCGCCGAGAAGTCGGGCTCATCCTTGAGCACGCCGGCGAGGACGTGCGGCACCGTCTCGCCCTCGAACAGTCGCTTCCCGGCGAGCATCTCGAAGAGCACCACGCCGAACGCCCAGATGTCCGCACGCCGGTCGGCCGCTCCGCCCGCCGCCTGCTCGGGCGACATGTAGGCGGCCGTGCCTAGGATCATCCCTTGTAACGTCGCTCCCAGCGTCAGCGTCGGTGACGCCGCCACCGGCGAGATCGACGCGGAAAAGCCCGCCGCCGGATCCATCGCCTTCGCCAGACCGAAGTCGAGGACCTTGACCCGCCCGCCGGGAGAAGCCTTGATGTTCTGCGGTTTGAGGTCCCGATGAACGATCCCCTTCTCGTGCGCCTCCTCGAGCGCCTCCGCGATCTGGCGCGCGATCGAGAGCGTCTCCTCGAGCGGTAGCGCGCCCTGCTCCAGCCGCTCGGCCAGCGTCGGGCCCTCCACGAGCTCCATGACCAGCGCGCGCACTCCGTCCGTCTCTTCGACGCCGAAGATCGAGGCGATGTTCGGATGGTGGAGCTGCGCCAGCAACTGCGCTTCGCGCTCGAAGCGCGCCAGGCGCTCCCGGTCGTCGGTGAACGCCGCGGGCAGCACCTTGATCGCCACCTCGCGCCGGAGCTGGGTGTCCGTGGCGCGATACACCTCACCCATGCCGCCCTCGCCCAGCTTGGCGGTGATCTCGTAGGGACCCACTGTGGTGCCGATCAACGCGCCGCTCATCCTACTCGACGGCGCTGGGCTCCTCCTGCGGCTGATTCATTGCCGAATCCGCCGTTCCGCATTCAGGTTCACTCCGGCATGCCCGGCGCCCGGCCGGGTGGGGGACCGCTCACGTGGGCACCCCCATGCGCGGCAGGAGCCAGCGCTGCACGAGGTACCAGGCCAGGACGAAGGCGGCGAAGAGCGCCAGATCGCTCATCGGAGTCCGGCTTTCCGCAGGATCGCCATCATCGGGCACCAGCCGGTGAAGGCCGACTGCAGCAGATTGAGCCCCACGAAGGCAGTGAAGAGGAACCAGTACGGCGAGACGAACCAGCCGAGGGCGATCGAGAGCAGGACGAACAGTCCGGCGATGGCGCGAAGCGCGGCTTCCATGGTCACGCGAGACCTCCTTCTTCGTTGTTGTCATGACGAACGACCGCGGCGACGCCGACGGTCGAGACGTACATGAAGTAGAGCAGCGGAATGACGACCAGGGTGAGGGCGGTCGAGACGACGACGCCCGAGATGAGCGCCACCGCCAGCCCCTGGAAGATCGGATCGAGCAGGATGACGACGCCGCCTACGACCAGCGCGGCTGCGGTGAGCGCGATCGGCCGGAAGCGGACGGCGGCGGCTTTGGTCACGGCTGCGGCGAGCGGTGCTCCGGCCTCGAGCTCGAGGTTGATGAAGTCGACGAGCAGGATCGAGTTGCGCACGATGATGCCGGCCAGCGCGATGAAACCGATCATCGACGTGGCGGTGAAGAAGACCCCGCCGAAGGCGTGCGCCGGCACGATGCCGATGAGGGTCAGCGGGATCGGCGCCATGATGATCATCGGCGTCACGAACGAGCGGAACCAGCCGACCACCAGCAGGTAGATCAGCACCAGCACCGCGCCGAAGGCGATCCCCATGTCGAGGAAGACGTCGTGGGTGACCTGCCACTCGCCGTCCCAGACGAGCGCCGAGCGCGTGCCGTCGGCCGGGCGTCCGGCGAACAGCACCTCGAGCGGACGGCCGGCGGAGTCGCGGATCTCGCCGATGCGGTCGCCCATGTCGAGCAGCGAGTAGACCGGCGACTCCGCCGCGCCCGCGACATCGCCGAGCACGTAGGTCACCGGCCGGAGATTCTTGTGGTAGACGAACGGGGCGCGCGTCGTCTCGATCGGCCGGACGAGCTCGGAGAGCGGGATCAGCTGCCCGGCGCTCCCGTGCACCTGGACCGACAACAGCTCGGCGACGCCGGAGCGCTGCGCGCGGTCGAGACGCAGCGTGACCGGCACCGGCTCGCGCGCGCGGGGGTCCGCGAGGTGAGCGGCGTCGGCGCCCGCCAGGGCGACGCGCAGGGTGCGCGCCACGACCTCGGGAGAGACCCCGGCGCGGGCCGCCTTCTCGCGGTCGACTTCGAGCTCGACTTTCGGGCCCGGGCCCTCAACGTACCAGTCGACGTCGACCACGCCGGGCGTCGATTCGAAGACCCCCTTCACTCTTTCGGCGAGGTCGAGGCGTTCGGCGGGCGTGGGCGCGTAGATCTCCGCGACCAGCGTCGAGAGCACCGGCGGACCGGGGGGAACTTCCGTCACTTTGACGTTGGCGCCGTGCCGCTTCGCGATCGGCTCCAGGATCGGCCGCAGCGCCTTGGCGAACGGATGGCTTTCGCGGTCGCGGTCGTGCTTGGGCAGGAGGTTCACCTGCAGGTCGGCGACCAGCGGACCGGAGCGCAGGAAGTAGTGGCGGACGAGGCCGTTGAAATTGAACGGCGCCGAACTGCCGACGTAGGTCTGGACGTCGGTCACCTCCGGCAGGCTCCGGACCGTCATCGCGAGCTCGCGGGCGACCGCAGCGGTGCGCTCGAGCGTCGTCCCCTCGGGCATGTCGATCACCACCTGTAGCTCGCTCTTGTTGTCGTGCGGCAGCATCTTCACCGCCGCGAGGCGCAGCGGGAAGAGCGTCACGGCGAGCAAGAGCAGCGCGGCGACACCGCCGAGGAGCGCCCATCGCTTCAGTCGCGAGGCGAGGAGCGGTGCGAACAGCCGCTGGTAGAGCCGGTCGAGGCGGCCCTCCTCTACGGTCTCGGCCTCCGGCTTCGCGGCGTGATCCGTGACCATCTGCTGGGCGCGGCCGCGGAAGAGGCGGTAGGTGAGCCAGGGCGAGACGACGAAGGCGACCAGCAGCGAGAACAGCATCGCCGCCGAGGCGTTGATCGGGATCGGCCGCATGTAGGGACCCATGAGGCCCGAGACGAACGCCAGCGGCAGCAGCGCGCCGATCACCGTGAAGGTGGCGAGGATCGTCGGATTCCCGACTTCGTCGGTGGCGTAGATCGTGGCGTGCCGCGGGCTCGTCCAGCCGAGCTGGAAGTGGCGGTGGATGTTCTCGACCACCACGATGGCGTCGTCGACCAGGATGCCGATGGCGAAGATCAGAGCGAACAGGGTCACCCGGTTGAGCGTGTATCCGAAGAGGTAGGAGGCCGCGAGCGTCAACGCCAGGGTCACCGGCACCGCGACGAGAACGACCACCGCCTCCCGCCGGCCGAGAGCGACCGCCATCAGCAGAACGACCGACAGCGTCGCGAGGCCTAAGTGCTTCATGAGCTCGCTCGACTTCTCGTCGGCGGTGAAGCCGTAGTCGCGAGTCTTCGTGACCTCGACGTTCGATGGCAGAACGGGACCCTTCAGTTGTTCGACCAGGGCGTCGAGCTCGGCCACCAGGTCGACCGCGTTGGTGCCCGGCTTCTTGGCGACGGCGAGCGTCACCGCGGGAGTATCGAGGCCCGGAGGCAGCGCCTTCTCGGCGCCGGCCGCGCCGGCGGTCATCCAGACGTACTGCGTCGGCTCGCCGGCGCCGTCGGTCACCGTCGCGACATCGCGCAGGTAAACCGGTCCGCCGGCGCTGGCTGAGATCAGCGCGGAGGCGACTTCCTCCGCGCTGTGAAAGAGCGCGCCGACCTCGACCTCGGTCTCGACGTCGGCGGAGGCGAAACTGCCGGCGGGCAGCTTCCAGTCGAGACCGGAGAGGGCCTGGTGGACCTGAAGGATGGAGACCCGGTGGGCGACCAGGCGCTCACGGTCGAAGCGGACGTTGACGGCGCGGCGGACTCCGCCGAGCACCTGCACCTGCGCCACCCGCGGATGCCGGACCAGCTCCGCCCGCAGCTCCTGCGCGACCTGCCGCAGCTCGAGCGGCGAGGCCGTGGTCGACCAGAGGGTGTAGGCGAGCGCCGGCACGTCGTCGATGCCGCGCGGCACGATGATCGGAGGGGCGGCGGCGGCGGGCAGCTCGGCGGACTTCTCGGCGAGCTTGGTGTGGACGGCGAGAGCGGCGCGGTCGGGGTCGGTGCCGACCAGGTAGCGGACGATGATCATTCCGCCCGAGGGCTGCGAGGTCGAGTAGACGTGCTCGACTCCCGGGATCTCGAACAGCGCCTTTTCGAGCGGCGCCACCAGGCGGCGCTCGACCTCCTCGGCGGTGGCGCCCGGCAGCTGCAGGAAGACGTCGACCATCGGCACGCGGATCTGCGGCTCTTCTTCGCGCGGCGTGACGAGCACCGCGAAGGCGCCGAGCAGCAGCGAGGCGACCACGAGAAGCGGCGTCAGCTTCGAGTCGAGGAACGCGGCGGCGACTTTGCCCGCGAAGCCCAGCGGCTTGCGCGTTTGGCGAAGGCGCAGCGCTTCGCGGCGGGCGCGCTCCGGCAAGCCCGCGGGCGTTGCCTCGGAGGGAGCGCCCGGCCGGGTCGATTCGTCGTGGTTCACGGAAGAACCTCGAGCGCGGCGCCTGCGGCGGGCGCGAGCGTCAGGCCGAGCGCGACCGCCTCGCCGCCGGCGAGGCCGGAGAGGATCTCGACGCGACCGTCGACGGCGACGCCTCCGGTGGTGACGACGCGCGACCGGGCGCGGCCGTCCTCGTCGCGCACCACGACGAGGGTGAGGCCACCGCTCTCGATGAGCGCCTCGCGCGGCACCCGTACGGTGTCGCGCCGGCCGACCGGCAGGAATGCCCTGCCGGCGGAGCCGGCGGCGATCTGCACTCCGGGAACGGGCGCCAGGTCGATCTTCGCCGAGTAGACGTGGGTCGACGGGTCGGGCCCCGGCGAGATCTCCGCGATGCGTCCGACGATCTCTCCGAGCGCCGGCTGAGCATCGAGCCGGACGGCGATCGGATCGCCCGGCGCGAGGCCGGCGACCTGGGCGACGCTCTCCGGCACCGAGACGAGCAACCTGCGGCCGGCGCGCGATTCGATCGTGACCAACGGCCGGCCCGGCGCCGCGAGGTCGCCGACCTCGACGAGCCGCGCCGAGACCCGCCCGGCGAACGGCGCGACGACGCGCGAGTCGCGCGCCACCGACGCGGCGGCGGCGACGGCCCCTTTCGCCTGTTCGACCGCGCCGGCAGCCTGCTCGAACTGCGTACGGGCGACATCGACCTCGAGCTCCGACGCCGATTGCGTGGCGGCGAGTCCCTGGTAACGCTCGTAGTTCCGGCGCGCGAGGGTCAGCGCGGCCTCGGCCTGGGCGAGCGCGCCGCGCGCCTGGGCGACCTGACCGTCGGCCGCCGAAGGGTCGATCGAGAGGAGCGGCTGGCCGGCTCGAACCTCGTCGCCCAGCTCGACGTGGACAGCGGTGACCATCGCCATGACCCGCGAAGAGACGACGGCCGACTTTTCGGCGACGACGGTGCCGGCGATCTCCGTGCGGCGGTCGGCGGCAAGGCGTTCGGCGACCGCGATACGTGCCGAGACGGCGGGCGGCTCGCCGGACGACTCGGCGGCCTCGTGTCCGCCGCAGGCGGTCATTGCGATCATGGCGCTCATTGCGATCGGCACGAGCGGAGCCGCGAGGAGAGAGTGCGTCGCGAAGCGGGAGCGAAGTTCCATGGCGAGAGGTCCTGTCAGGAGTTCGGTGTCGAGGGCGCGAAAATCGATTCGGGCGCTTCACCAGCGGCGAGCGAGAGGCGCAGCTGCGCGAGCCACGCCTCGGCCCGCGCCGAGAGCTCGCGCATTTCGGCTTCGCGGCGGTCGGTGGTGGCATCGAGCACGTCGGTGGTCTTGATCACGCCGGCGCGGAAGCGCTCTTCGACGATGCGGAGCGCTTCGGCTGCCGACGCGAGCGCCGCGGCGGCGGTGGCGCGGCGCTCGAGCGCCACGATGGCGGTCTCGAAGGCGTGCTGGGCCTCGAGCCGGATCCCCTCGGCGAAGCGCTCGACGTCGGCGTGAACCGCTTCGGCTTCGGCGCGGGCCGCGGCGACCGAGGCGCGCCTCCTGCCGCCGTCGAAGAGCTCCCAGCTCGCCAGCGCGACGACGGTCGTCGAATCGCCGTTCGAGCCGAACAGCTCGTCGTCGACCAGGTCGTAGCGGCCGACGACGCCGATGCGGGGGAAGAGCCCGCCCTTTCGCGCCTCGGCTTCGAGCTCGCCCGCGGCGAGGAGCTGGCGCGCGCCGGCGAGATCGTCGCGGCCGGCGGAGGCGGCGATCCAGTCCTCCCGGGATCGCGAGAGCGGCGGCGGATCGTCGAGCGCCCCGAGCGCGTAGCTCGTCCCGATCGGCTCGCCCAGCCTGTAGCCGAGGTTGGCTTCGGCCACCCGGGCGTTGCCGCGCGCTTCGGCGAGCAGATCGTCGATCCGCGCCAGCTCGACTTCGGCGCGCAGCAGGTCGGAGCGGACGATCATTCCCTGCGCGGCGTAGTTCCGGGCGAGCTCGACGTGCGCCGCGACCGTGGCGCGCGACTCCTCGAACAGCGCCACCGTCTCCCGCGCCTGCGCCAGGCGAATCCAGGCTTCCGCGGCGGCGACCGCCGCCTCGTCGCCGGCGCGCGTCGCCCCGGCGCCGGCGGCCTCGGCGGCGAGCTTGGCCTGCTCGACGCGGTTCGAGATCTCGCCGCCCGTCCAGATCGGCAGCTCGACCTCGAACCGGGTGATCGCGGTTTCGAGCGGGTCCGGATCGTTCGGATCGCCGTTGACGAAGTCGGGGAACGAGAAGCGCTCCTGGTTGAGCAGCATTCCGAAGACCTCGGCGGGGGAGTCGGTGCGAATCCACTGCTCCGAGATCCGGATCTGCGGCAGTCGATGCCCGGAGGCCTCTTTCGCCCGGGACTCCGCGGCTCGCTGGCGAGCGTTGGCGGCGACTGTCTCTCTGGCCCCCGCGCGGCCGCGGGCCAGGGTGTCGGCGAGCGCGAGCGGCGCCTGGGCGGCGAGCGAGCCAGTCTCGGTCAGGAAGAGCAGGACTACCGCCCTGACGGCGGTGCTCCGCTGGGTTCGGTCGCGACGCTTCTCTGTTTCTACGAGCATGATCCCTCCCGCACTTCCGGAGAGTCAGGGTACCGCCGAGAGGTTCCCGGCGCTTGCGCCCGGCAAGGTGGGGAGCTCAGTTGCCGCCGCGGAGGCCCGATCGCAGCCGATCTCGCAGGGCGGTGGAGAGGCTCTCCGGGGCGAGCGCGGCGCAGCTCTCGCTCGCCAGTTGGAGGGTCCCGAGGACCGAGCGGCATCGTTCGCAGAGCTCTTCCGGGCTGTACGGGAACTCCACGCCGCGATCGAACGCCTCGAGTCGGGCGCCGATCAGGTCGAGGCAGACGTCGCGAGAGTGCGTGGCCGGCGGCGCCTTGCGCTGCGGCAGCCCGGCGGCGAGAACCGCGCGGAGCTTCAGCCGGGCGCGGTGGAGCCGTGTCTTCACCGTCGCCTCCTTGATGCCGAGCACCGCGGCGATCTCGGCGATGGAGAGCTCGGCCACGTCGGCGAGCACCAGCGGGATCCGGAAATCAGGGGGCAGGGCGGAAAGACCGCGCTCCACCAGCTCGCGCGCTTCGGCGCGCAGGCGGGAGCGGTGAGGATCGGCGCCGGGGTCGAGGTCGGGAACGGTCACGGTCGAGCGCGCCAGAAGCTCGTCGAGCGATTCGAGGCGAGCCGGCTCGCCGGCCCTCTTGCGATGCATCCGCTGACAGGTGTTTCGCGCGATCGAGTAGAGCCAGGGGCGGGCGTTCGCCTTGTCGTCGAGCTGGTCCCAGCTCTTGTAGGCGCGCGCGAACGTCTCCTGGAGGAGATCCTCGGCCTCGCTCTCGCTGCCGCAGAACCGACCGGCGAAGGCGAGCAGCTTCGGCCCCTCCGTGTCGAGCAGCCGCTCGATCTCCCGGTCGCGCGTTCTGCCGCTGTCGCTGGAGTTCACCCGCTCATTCTAATGGCGCGACTTTTCTCGCCTCAAGGCAAGGAAAGTTGCAGCAGATTCTGCCTCCGGGTGAAATCCGCAGGCGCAGCCGGCGGCGTCGGATATCCTGAGAGCCCCATCTCCCACTCCCGGAGAGTCCGAAGGAGTCACGAAATGAGAAGAGCAGCTGTTCAGGTGATCGCGCCATTTTTCGCGCTGGCCGCCGCCGCACACGCCGCCGAGCCGCTCCCATCCTGGAACGAGGGCGCGGCGAAGAGGTCGATCATTGCCTTCGTCGAGCAGGTGACGAAGGTGAGCTCTCCGGATTTCGTCCCGCCCGCCGAGCGCATAGCCACGTTCGACAACGATGGCTGCCTGTGGGCAGAGCAGCCGATGTACTTTCAGGCCTTCTTCATCTTCGATCGCATCCGCGAGCTGGCGCCAGCGCACGCCGAATGGTCCGGCAAGGAGCCCTTCGCGTCGGTGCTCCGGGGAGACGTGAAAGGGGCGCTCGCCGGGGGCGAGCACGCCCTGCTCGAGATGGCGATGACCACCCACGCGGGGAACACGACGGAGGAGTTCGAGAAGATCGTGAAGGATTGGGTCGCGACCGCGAGGCATCCCGTCACGAAGCGCCCTTACACCGAGATGGTCTATCAGCCGATGCTCGAGTTGCTCGACTACCTGCGCGCCAACGGCTTCAAGACCTTCATCGTCTCCGGCGGCGGCATCGAGTTCATGCGCCCCTGGGCCGAACGTGTGTACGGCATTCCGCCCGAGCAGGTGATCGGCTCGAGCATCAAGACAAAGTTCGAGATCCGCGACGGCAAGCCGGTGATCGCCCGCTTGCCCGAGCTCAACTTCATCGACGACAAGGCCGGCAAGCCGGCCGCCATCCAGCACCACATCGGCCGCCGGCCGATCGCCGCCTTCGGCAACTCGGACGGCGACCTGCAGATGCTGCAGTGGACGACGGCGGGAAGTGGCGCGAGGTTCGCGCTCTACGTCCATCATGACGACGCCGTCCGTGAATGGTCGTACGACCGCGAATCGCACATCGGCCGGCTCGACAAGGGTCTCGACGAGGCGAAGGCGAGAGGCTGGACCGTAGTGAGCATGAAGGCCGACTGGGGAACGATCTACCCCGCCGAAGGAGGCGCGTCCAGAAAGGCGAACTGATTGAGGGCGCCTCGCCGAACGGCCAGCCGCGCTGCGGCTTCTCCATGCTTCGCGAAACTCAGTAGGGTGGCGATCGTTCTCTGCATGTTGTGGCCGGCGCGGCGATTGCCATCTCCTCTGCGCACAGAGAAGACGGAAACCGCCGGGCTCTTCGCGCCCACTCCTCCACGAGTATCTGGCGCCGGGGAAGATCGTGCGCGTGCGCCGCGGCGTCTACCGCGTCGTTCACTTCCCGGCCAGCGAACACGAGGACCTCATCGTGCTCTGGCTTTGGGCCGAGCACGGACAAGGCTCTGGCGGGTGGCTCGTCATCACAGAGACGAATCGAGCCACCAGCCCGATTCGGCGCGCTTACGCGCCGGTGCCTGCAAGCGCTAAAGTGCACCGATCATGAGGCTCAGCCGCGGCTACGGTGCCGGTGCCGATGGGGAACTGCGCGGCACGGCCGACCGCGTTGAGAGGTCAGGAAGACGCCGGCTGGTTTCTCATCAACTCGCCATCGCTTTCCTCCTGCTCACCCCGTGCGCTGCCTTCGCGATTTGCGATTCCGCGGTCTTTCACGACGGTTTCGAGTCGGGCGACACGCAGCGCTGGTCCAACTCTCCCGATCCACCGCGCGCCGACGGAACCTGGACTTTCACCCTCAACTTCGCGGGCAGCGAGCGTCGTTTCGCCCTCGAGCTCGTGCAACGGGACGGTGGCGATCTTGTCGGTTATCTCCTGGGCGGCACCCGCTTCCGCACCCTTGTCCGCGGCGCGCTCGCCGGTTCCACGCTCGAGCTCGAGCTCGAGCTCGCGAACCCAGCGGCGACGCGGACGATCCTCTTCACCGGTACGCTCGGCCGCGAAACGGTCTCCGGCGCCGTCTCGGGCGACATCGCGCCGCAGCCGGTAGCGCTCGTGCGCGCCGCGTGCGAGCTCGTCGAGCAGCAGCTGGTCGCCGCCGAGTTCACCGGAGATCCAGAGCCGCAGCACCTCCGGTGGCTCGCGGTGGTGCGCGATGCCGGCGGCGCCTTCGTGAGCGGCAGCTTCGTGGGCGAGACCGACTGCGCGCTCTGGGCTTGCGACGGCGGGCTCACCTCCTTCACCGAGGCCGGCGACGCGCTTCTCGTGGGCCTCGAGCCCGATGGCGGTTGCTCCGCAGGATCGTCCTTCAGTGCCACTTGGGACGCCGGAAGCGGGCTCTACGTCGGCAGCTACAGCTTTCACGACTGCCTTGGCACGACGTCCGGCAGCCTCGGTGCGGCTTTCGGCATGGGGACCTCGGGCACGGCAGTTCGCGAGCTTCTGGCCGGGCGCGCGGCGATCGCCGATGGGCTCGAGTCGGGAGTCCCGTTCGCGGTACCGCTCCCCGGAGTTTCGCCGGCGTTCCTCAACTTCGGCCGCGACGAGCCCGGACTGCGCGCCGAGCTCAACGACGAGGTGTTGCGCTACACCGCGATCGAGGTCGAGCTCGGGCGCTGCCGGGAGCTCGCGACGACCGTACATCCTCGTGCCCTGCCCGACCTCGTCCGCCCGTTCGGCCTCAAGGTGGACGAGCACCGAAGCGGCCTGCCGGCCGGTGACGATCCCCCGCGCGTCGTCTACCTCGACAGTGCGACCCGCCCGCTTCTCGACGATCTCAAGCGGGTCGGGTTTGAGAGCGGCCGGTGGAAGTTCACCGGCAATCAGATTCCCGGCATCGATCTCCCCTGGAGTTACAGCGTTCCACCCGGTGGCAGCCGGCTGCTCGCGCCGACGGCCGACGGCAATCCGGTCTACGTCGCCCTCGGACCGTTCGGCGCGCACTTCCAACCGGTCACCGGCCACCCGTACGGCGCCGCCAGGACGAACTCCGTCGGCTTTCTCGTCGCAGGCGATACCGACATGGAGGAGCTCGAAGGGGACGGCGATGGCATCCGCGAACCCGGCGAGGTCTGGGGATACCCGATCGGCGTCGATCCGACCGGGGAGCGTGTCCGGCGGCGCCGTCCGGTCTACGTCGCGCCGCTCGCGGGCGAGATCCACGCGGTCGTCTACCGGGCCGGGCCCACCGGCGTCTATTTCGACGACGAGCCCCACTGGACGGTCGACCTCGTGATGGGCGGCGAGCTGCAATTCTCCCTCGGACACGTGGGGCGCATCGCGCCCGAGCTCCGGGCGCTCGTGTTGGCGGCCACCGGCATCGACACCGACAGCTTTGCCGGCCCGCCGGGTACCGACCTCCTGGCGGGCCACTTGCCGCTGCCGATCGGAGCCGGCGTCGGTCTCGCGCTGCCCCAGATCTTCGCCGACCCGGTACCTGGCCATCCGGGCTACTTCGTGGGCGGCGGCTCCTTTTCCGAGTATCCCTGGGCGCAGATGGAGTTCGACGTCCCGTTGACGCTCGGGGAGGGAGGCGCGCTCTCGGGCCAGTTCTGCGTCTATCGCTTCATGCCGCGTTCCCGCCGGCTCGAGCTTCGGGCCGTGATGGAGGCCGACATGCTCGACCCAGACTCGCTGCGCTATCGCGATCGCTTCTTCACCCGCCGCTGGCAGTGGACGGCCGAGGGGGCACTCTGCCTCGCTGAGTCCGACCTGCCGCGCGATTTCTCGAGCCTCTATACCCTGATCGGCGGCTGGTTCGAGCGTCCCGAGCCCGGGACGCTGGCAGACGAGATCTTCGCCTTCGTGCCGATCGACCGGAGCGCCACAGCCTACGACCCGGCAAACTACGACTCCCCCGCGGTTACCCACCTGGTGACCCGCGGCGCTGGCGGGCTCTCGTTCTGGTGGCCCATGCCCGACGGCACGACGGCGACGCCCTACCTGCCGAGCGGCGAGCTGCTGGAGCAGACCGACTCGGCGATGCTCGTCAAATGGCGCGAGCTCAACCTGACGAATCCGATCGCCTACCAGCGCGCCGTCTACCTGCTCGATCCGGCCGGACTCAAGATCGAGTGGGGCAACTTCGCGGCGTCGCCCGCCGGCGCGATTCCGCCGACTCTTCTCCCCGGCGATCCTTGTGACAACGCGACGGTCCTCTGCTATGCCCATGAAGGAACCTGGCCTCTGCCCTGAAGTCAGGCAGAACCGCGACCTCGCCGGTCCGGCGCGTAGGGGATCGTCCTAGCCCGCGCCGTCGCTGAAGAAACCCTAATCGGCCAGAACCCGCGTGGCGACAGTCGATGGCGGCAACGGGTCTCCTCGCGGCTGCCGGCCCATGGCCGACCACCGGGCGACCTACCCCGCGGGGTGTTTCTCCACCCAGGACCGGGGCCTACCTTGAGTGCGTGGCCGCGGTTCTGGCTGCGCGGCCCGGGGGGGCACGATGAAGGTCGCCGAAGCGGTCGGATCGTGGTGGGAGGATCTCGTCGAGAAGCGCGCGGGGATGCATTTGTCACTCTTCGTGCCGATGGAGCGCGGCGGCATCGCCGCCCGCGCCAATGTGAATCGCTGGCGCCAGGCGCTGCGGGACGCCGAGGCGCACCTGGTCGAGGCCGGCGCTTCGGCGGAGGTGCGGGACGACCTGCTCGGATCCGCGCGCGCCGGGGCGAGGTTCGAGAGGGCGCTGCCGGATTCGTTCGACGGGCTCGCCTACTTCGCCGCGCCAGGGTTCTCGCAGTTCGTCTCGACGCCGTTTCCGTTGCCCAAGTCGGTGCACGTCGGGCGCCATTTCCGCCTCCGCCCGCTGCTTCCGCTGGCGAAGTCGGCGGAGCACTTCTACGTCCTGGCGCTCAGCCTGCGCGACGTGCGGTTGCTCGAGGGGTCGCCCTTTGCTGTTCGCAGGCTGAAGCTCCCGGACGTCCCGCACGGGTTCGCCGAAGCGACCGGCTACGTCTACGAGGCGCAGCGCCAGGCGCATAGCGCCTCGCCGGCGGCGCTCGGCGAACGCGGAGTGATCGTCCACGGTCAGGGCGGCAACGCGGACGATCGCCGCGATCGCGACCTGGAGCACTACTTCCGTCGTCTCTGGGAGAGCCTCGCGACGCTCCTGCCGGAGCGCGGCGCCCCGATCGTGCTCGCCGCGGTCGAGGACTACCTGCCGCTCGTCAGCGCCGCGCTGCGCGATCCGCGGCTGGTCGACTGCTGCGTCGCAGGCAGCCCGGACCATCTTTCCGACGAGGATCTCTGGCGCCGGGCGCTGCCGATCGCGACGGCATGGCGGGACGGCGAACGCGCGCGGCGACTGCGCGACTCGGGCTCCGGGCGAAGGCCGGTGCTGGTCACCGAGCTTGCGGAAGTGCTCTCTGCCGCCGAGGCAGGGAGGGTCACGCATCTGCTGCTCGGGGACCGGCTGGAGCGGTGGGGCCGGTACGACGAGCAGCACGGCTTGATGGAGGAGCGCGCGCTGCCGGAGCCGGGGGACGAGGATCTTCTCGAGCGCGCCCTCTTCGCGACCCTCTCGCGAGGCGGCGAAGTGGAGTCCCTGCCCCAGGCGCAGATGCCGACCGCGGAGCCGGCAGCCGCCTGGCTGCGGTTCTGAGGCTGGCGTGCCGCGCGGCTGTCCGGTTTCGCCGGCGGTCGCGGTAGGTGGAGGCGGAGGGCATCGCATGTCCGTCGCTTCCTTGAATGCCGCCGCCTCGCTGTGGATTCCTGCTATCGCCGGATCCGCCGCGCGCGGCTATCATCTCGTTCCAATGGTGGCCAAGGGAATGGCGGCCGGCGAGATCACTCTCCTGCTCGCGGCAGTGCGCGAAGGGGACCGGAGCGCCCTCGACACGATTTTCGACCGCCTCTATGCCGAGCTCCATGAGAGGATCTACGACGTGGCCTGGGGCGACGCCGGGAAGCGCAGGCCCGATCCGAAGACCGGCAAGCTGCCGCCGGTGGGAAACGCGGTGGACGTCGCGCGGGCGACTTGGACAAACACGATCGGCGACCCCGAGCTCGACGCGGTCTGGAAGGACCCCGACTTCGACCCGGCGCAGCGCGCCTTCTACTACGGCCGTGTGCTCGAGATCCCGACCCCGCGCTGGACGGCCTACGACGCGTTGCGCTTCGGCTTCGAGCCGCCGCCCGGAGTCACGATGACGCTCCAGGAGCGCGCCTACACCTCGCCGATCTGGTACACGCCGGCGAACTGAGGCAGGCGTCGGTGACCAACTTGCCGAGGTACACGAGGAGACAACGATGAGGGCAACTGTTCGGCGAAACTGTTCCTGGATTGCGGTGTCGGGTTCCTTTTTCGCAGTCGCTCTGGCTACCTTCGCGCAGCAGCCGCCGCAGCCCGCGCCGCAGGAGAAGGTGGCCGCCATCCGCGATGCCTTCCAGGCGAGCCAGGCCGCGCTCAGGAGCTACGAGTGGATCGAAACTACCGCGGTCGCGCTCAGGGGCGAGGAGAAGTCCCGCCAGCAGAAGCGTTGCTACTACGGCGCCGAAGGCGCATTGCAGAAGGTCGCGGTGGGCGCGGCGCCCGAACCGGGCAAAACTCCGCGCGGCGTGCGCGGGCGCATCGTCGAGAACAAGAAGGAGGAGCTCACCGGCTACCTGAAGGCGGCGGTCGATCTCGTGCACGCCTACCTGCCGCCCGATCCGGCCCGCATCCAGGCCGCGAAAGACGCCGGCAAGGCGTGGATCAACCCCGCTGGTCCGCCGGGCCGCCTGCACGTCGAGCTCCGCGACTACCTGAAGCCCGGAGACGTCCTGGCGGTCGACCTCGACCTCGCGAACAGCCGTCCGCTTGGCTTGCGGATCTCGACTTACCTCGACGCTCCGAGCGAGCCGGTGAGCCTAGACGTGCAGATGGCGAGCTTTCCAGACGGCACGATCTACACCGCGATCTCGACCCTCGAAGCGCCGGCGAAAGCGATCCGCGTGAGCGTCGAGAGCTCAGGTTACCGCAAGGCCGGTTCGTGATCTAGCGAACCGCGAAAGGGCGGGCTGACCGGGCGCTGAATGGGGCGGGCTTCGCCCGCCGTCTATCGCTATGCCGTTCGGCGGCTGACCACGGAGCGGGCGCTTCGTGGTTCCCTACTCTTTGGCCTCCACGATGTCGGCGCGGGTGGTGCCGACGATGGCGAAGAGCTCGCCCTGCTCCTTTTCCGGAACCTTGTACTTGTCCAGGACGCCCTTGAAGAGCGCCGCCATGCGGTCCCATTCGGCCGGCGTGATGTGGAGGTGAGCATGTGACTCCGCCATGCCGCGTCCGGTGTACTGGCAAGGGCCGCCAGTGGCCTGGCAGACCATCGCGGTGACATGGTACTTGAGGTAGGGAGCCGGAACACGAGCCCGCGCCTCGCGGATCGCCGCGTTCTGGTTGAGCGTCGCGTCGGGCACCAGAACGTCGATGAAGTCATTGACGACCATCGAGATCGCCGGGAGTCCACCCAGGCGTTCGTAAAGCGACTTCTCAGTTGCCGCAGTCGCCTGGGAATCTGCGGGAGTAGCGGCAACAAGGGCGACGGTGAAGACCAACGGAATCCAACGCCAACGACGTGAAACTTTCATCGCAATCTCCTTTTCGCGCGGGAGGATTCCCGCGAAGAATATACCGCTCCCGAGCGTTCAGGACGATCCAGCTCTTGCCAGGGCCCTCTGGTTCAGAACCAGCGCCAGAGCCAGCTCTTCTCGAAGAGCACCTTCCCCATGTGCCAGCGCCAGGTGGGTGGGTGGAGCGTGACCTGCGGCAGCGGCTCGGCGTAAAAGTCCCCGCTGCCGAATCCGGCGCGTCCGCCGCCGGTCTCGACGAAGCACTCGCCATGACCGTCGAACGCCACGGAGGCGCCACGGCCGGTCGCCTCGCGGGCGATGTTCCGGGCCACCACCTCGGCCTCGGCGTGCGCGAAGACCCCCGCCTTCGGTAGAGGCTTTCCCAGCTTCAGGGGAATGCTGGTGATGTCGCCGACGGCGAACACGCGCTCGAACCGGGTCGCGAGCGAGTTGCGGTCGACCGCGACCCAACCGCTCTCCGCCGTGAGCCCGGCATTACGAACGACCGCCGGAGAACGCATCGGCGGTACGTAGATCAGGAGGTCGTACCCCGTATCTCCGCGGTTCGAGAACTTGAGAAGCCTGGCCGCCGCGTCGACCTCGACGACCTGGTGCTCCGGATAGTAGCCGATGCCCTTCTCTTCGACCATCGCCCGCACCCCCGCGGAGACTTCCGGGCCGGCGACACCCATGGGACCCGGCTCGGCGGCGTAGAGGGCAATTTCGGTCCGATGCCGTAGACGCCGGCGCTTGAGCCAGTGATCGAGGAGCATCGCGGCTTCGTAAGGAGCGGCCGGGCACTTGTAGGCGGGCGCGGCGGTCAGGAGCACCAGTCGCCCGCCGCGGAACCGCTCGAGACCAGCACGGACGGCTTGGGCGCCGGTTGGTGTGAAGAAGGTCGAGCCGGCCGCCGCGAGACCCGGCACCAGGTCGGGGGCGAAGTCGGCCCCGAGAGCGACGACAACGAACTCCGCTTTGAATATCCTGCCGTCCACCCTCGCGGAGCGTTCCACGGGATCGATCTCTTCGATCTCGCCGAAGACGACTTCGATGCCTTTGCGTTCCAGGCGCGCCAGAGGGCGAGAGATCGAGGCGAGCGAACGGTCGCCGGTCATCATCCAGAGAAGGGACGGGGCGAAAACATGTCGAGTCTCGCGCTCGACGAGCACTACGCGATGCCCCGCGGGCAGCAGCTTGCGGAGGCGATGGGCGGCGACGATGCCGCCGACGCCGCCACCCAGGACGAGCGCGGAAACCGTCTCCATGGTCGCCATCAGAACGTCAGCACCTTTTCCGCCTCGGCGACCCAGGCGGTCAGCTCTTCCAGCGTGCTGCGGCGGGCTCCTTCCATGAGCTCGCCCTCGCCGATGCCGCGCGCGTCGAGGCAGGTGCCGCAGACGGCGACCTCGCCGCCGTGGCGCGTCACCGCGCTCACCATGTTCTGGACGTTGTAGTAGCCCGGCGGCACTTTCTGGCCCGACTTGGCGGCGAGGGCGGAATCGCCCATCAGAAAGAGCCGAATCGCGACCCCTTTGCGCGCCAGGGACCCGGCCAGGCGGAGGCCGTTGTAGACACGCTCGCTGCCGTACGGCGCGTCATTGAGGATCATTACCGTGGACATCGCGTTCTCCTGTGGTGATGTGGCGAGGCGTGCCGCGCTACGACCCAGGCGACTCCGATCGCACCCATCGGCAGCACCACGCGAAGGAGGATCGCGTCGAGCGAGCCCTCGTTCATCGGCGGCCCCTTCGCGCTACCGGGGCCAACGGCTCCTCGCCGGATATGACCGCGAGGCCGCGGGCGCGCCATTCCCAGACGCCGTCCTCGAGGCGGTGGGCGACGCGCCCGCGCCGGCGCAACAGCCTGACGGCCTCGACGGCCATGACGCAAAATGGTCCGCGGCAGTAGGCGATCACTTCCCGCTCGGCAGGCAGCTCCCCCAGCCGCCTGGCGAGATCCGGCAGCGGCACTGAAATCGCGCCGGCGAGGTGGCCGGCACGGTACTCCTCGGCCGGGCGCACGTCGATCAGGGTGACCTCGCCGCGCCGGATCCGCGCCACGAGTGTCGCGCGGTCGATCTCCTCGCGCGGCCCGCTTTCGGCCAGATTCCGGGCCGCCCGCTCGACCTCGGCGAGGTTCGCCTCGCCCAGGCGATGCAACGAGGTCAGAAACAGTCCGATGTCGTTCCCGCTCAACCGGTAGACGGACCGCGTGCCGCGCCGCTCCACGTCGACCAGTCGTGCCCCGCGCAGCACCTGCAAGTGATGCGAAGTGTTGGCGACCTCCTGCTCGCTCAGGCGCGCCAGCTCGTCGACGCCGCGGGGCCCTTGAGCCAGCAGATCGAGGAGCTCGAGGCGCACTCCGCTGGCCAGCGCCTTTCCCACTCGGGCAAGCTCGGCGAAGACGAGTCGTTGGCGCGAATCGGAGGTCGGGCTGCGCCGGCGCGTCGGTAGCCGCGGCATGTTCAAATGATACCTTGAATTCTAGAAGACTGCGTCGGCAGCGTCAGCGGCGGCTCGGCCGGCAGCGACAACGGCACGATTGTGAGCTACTCGATCCCTGAGTCGCAGTCGTCGGGCCGTCAGCACGGGCGACGTTCGGCCCGAAACAGGATCGTGTGCGTGACGAGGTCCGCCAGCGCGAAGCGTTCGAGCAGCTCGCGCGGCGGCTGGTTCGAGAGGAGCGCCGGCGCCCAGGCCGAGATCCGGAACCCCGCCTCGACCAGAAACTGCCGCAGTTGGAACGGCGTGGACTTGTTGAGGCCGCCCCCGCGCGCCGTCTGGAAAAAGCTTCCGCCGTAGCCCTCGAGAAATCGATCCTGGTAGAGCAGGTGTCCCCAGAGCTGGGCGCGGTCGTAGTAGGGGCAGTCGGGGCAGTGCTCGGGCGAGAGCCGGAACTTCCCGACCGTCCAATCCCGGTCGCTGGCGACCGTCTCACGGAACTCGCGCGAGTCCGCGCACTTGTGCGGCGATTCCCAGCAGCGCGGCGCTCGGATACGCAGCCGGCCTTCGCCCGCGCCCTCTTCCACGAACGCCTAATCGTGGGCGCCCAGCGGGCAGTAGTAGTTGTCGTCGAGCGCGACCAGCGCCCCACC
>ERZ1292633.2454-Hain-H41-02um-R1-2454-length-18963-cov-18_pt1 | contig 18963 bp, 21 predicted proteins | sample MGYA00564406_ERZ1292633 | MGnify/ENA primary metagenome ERZ1292633 (study PRJEB36523, sample SAMEA6512639) | groundwater metagenome | collected 2019-01-08 | study: AquaDiva: Metagenomics assemblies of 32 groundwater samples
AAATCCAGTGTAGCCGCAAGGTTACCGTGAGTTCGAATCTCACCCTCTCCGCCATACAATACCGACCTACACAGGTCGGTATTGTTTTTGTATAGAAAATGATACCCTGACTCAGCTATGATCTATTTCATTGGAGGTCCACCACGATGTGGAAAAACGACAATGGCAAAACAAATGTCGAAACAGCTCCAGATACCATGGATATCCTGCGACACGTTAGAGGTTATCAGCGGAGCATACATGACAAAAAACGAATGGGACAAAGCGCATCCGTATTCCTTGTTGCGTCGGATCCACAAAACGAATGACCAATTTTATGAAGCGCTATCTCCACAAAAAATCGTCAGCGTTCTCAAAAAACAAGCCAGGGCGACATTTGCTGCAATCGACATGATGACCATTTGCGAAATCAAAGATGGGAACGATTACATTATCGAGGGCTATCATCTTGAACCTCGCTTCATACAGTCGCTCATGAAGAAGTATGGAAAGAAAAATCTCAAAGCCGTCTTTCTGACAAAGATGGATGCTGAAAAGTTTGCCCAAGACGTCCATAAAAGCATAACACCGAACGACTGGTTGATTTTAGGAACGAAGAAAAAAGAAAATTTTGTACGAGTCGGCCAGATGGTTTTTTGGTACAGTCACATGCTTGAGAAGGAAGCAGAAAAATATGGATTCCCTGTATTATGCATGGATCAAGAGTTCTCCAAACAACTGCAAAAAGGTATCGTTGGGCTTACGCGATGATTTAATTTACCCGACCCACTTGCCTCAAAAACGCTTTCCGCCTCCGCCAAACAAAAAAGACCCTCGCGGGTCTTTTTTGTAAGTTTACTTTATCGTGATTTTTGTATCCTTCGGAATCGTGAGCGTGAACATTGCCTGGCGCGGTTCGATGTCGCCGTCTTCTCCTTTTATTTCGCGTTGGATTTGGAGATCATCGTCTTTTTTTACGAAAACCAAATCGTTCTGTGCGCCTGCCCAGTAAAATCCTTTACGGCCAACTTCCTCTCCGTCGATGAGTTTTGTTTCCTTGTCGACTATGCTGTTCGCGAGGAAGGTCGATTGGTTTACAACTCCAGAAAGATTTACATTATGGCCTATCGGTTCCGAATTTCCTTTATTCATTTGCGTCGTGACTTCTATATCTAACGTCGGTTGTTCGACTTGCACTTGAACATCTTTCACTTCGGAAGTCCGGCTTTGTTCGGCTTGCGGTTTAATATCCTGAATGGACGATGAAACCAAGCAACCGGCACCGACTAGACTTAGCGTTGACAATAAAAAAAGTGATTTTTTCATATAATATAATTCGAGTCTACTGCACGCAGGTTTATTCGTCCAGACTTATGATAATTAAAATCCAAAATAGCACGGCAAGATCGTTTTTGAAATACGGGACGTCCACGATTCCATGAACCAAAATTGCGGCGATCATCGGAAGCGCGAGTGTTCGTCCGCGTCTCCACCATGTGAAAAGAATGAGACCAAAAGCGATTAGTCCGAGCAAGCCGGTTTCGCTCCAGAGGTTTAGGAGAATGTTGTGCGGGTATTGAAACACTTCCATCCAAGTCGCCACGTGATACGGAGCGATCATGACTGGAAATGCGCCGAGACCCGCGCCGAAAATCGGACGACTTCGCAACATGGCAACAGTTTCGTCCCACATCACTAGACGGACTTTGCCCGACCATTCGCGAAAGAGGATTTGATCGCCAACCTTTTGTCCCAACTGCGGAATCGCAAAAGTCGCCACTAGCGAGATGAGTGCAATCGCGACGGCAATTCGTCTCGTTTTCTTTTTAAGAAAAAGCGTGACCATTACCGCGGCTGCAATCGCTATCAACCCACCATCGCTTTTCGCAAGCAGCGTTGCCATTGTCCCCGCCGCAAATCCAATCCATTCCCGTAGGGGCGGGGTTCTCCCGCCCTCCCCGATTTTCTCCCCTTTTCGGTTTATCGCCAGCGCAAAAAACAACGCGGCCGCCGGCGCACAAAAGAGCGCCAGCGCATTCGGAAACGGAAACGGTCCGATTGCGCGAAAACCTTGCGGCGGCGCATCCCACGGCGCGGAAATCGGGAGAAGTCCCAGATACTGTCCGACGGCCCAGAGTCCAAGCAGAGTTACGGTAATCGCGAGTGAGTTTATCAACGTGCGTTTTTCTTTTTCGCCTCGAATAAGATCGGACAGCATTACGAAAATCAAAATCGGTTCAAGAAAATACGCGCGCCAAAGTCCGAGAGCCGCGATGTGATTCGGAGCGACAAAAATCGCAATGGTTCCTGCCGCCAACCATAATCCGAGCGGGAGAAGCCAACCGCGACTGCGGATATTTGCGATGCTATTTTTCCAGCCGTTAATCCCGCGCGATTTTGTCCAAGCGCAAAGCATTACAAGCAGCGAGACTTCCAATAACGTCGTCGGCAGAGGTCCGATATGAAAACGCACGACGTAGGTCGGGAGGAGGAGAGGGAGGAGGATGAGGAGGATGCGGGGCATAAAAATGTGATACGTTCCTCCCCCTTACGAAGGGGGAGTTAGAGTGGGTCGAGCCCGGATCCGAGGAAGAGACCTCCCCTAACCCCTCCTTCGTAAGGATGGGGACTATGCAAGCGGATTTTCCAGTGAAGGCGTTGTTTTTTTTACCGAAATTATCTCCCTCAACGTCTCCTTTGAAACCGTGCCTGTCGCAATAATCAGAGCGGCATATACGATCGCGCCTACGGCAACTGGGATCACGAGCGGCAAAGATTGAAACGGTTTTATCGCAAGCGCCATAACTATGGCAGACAGGATCGCTTTAAGCGCTGGCGTTAGTTTCCACTGTGTGCCGGATCGTCTCAAGACCAAAATGGTAGATCCGACTGCAACGCAAAATTCCGAAAACACTGTGAGCCATGCGGCGGCCATCATTCCATATTTAGGTATGAACATTATATAACCAGCAAGAGTAAAAATTGCGATTATCGCGTAGACCGGTAGCATTTTTCGTTGCGCGTCGAGCGCGATTACGGCGTGAGATGAAACGGTGCCGAAGAAAATGAAGGCAACGGCGAGGATTAGAATTTGCAATATTCGTCCTGACGAAGAAAATTGGTCGCCTGCAACGAGCGTGATTCCTCTCGTGGCGAAAATCATGGTTCCGACAACGAGCGGCGCAGCCAAAATTACCATCGCATTATAAGAGTTGCTGATGAGTCGGCTGAAACGTTCCTTGTCTTTCGTGACCCACTGTTTCGCGATGATGGGCAGCAGAACTCCCGCGTACATGAATGGAAGCGTGATGAGGATTTCGAGTACGCGATATGCGGCGCTGTATATTCCAACTTCTGCTTGCGGGCGGAAAAGTGAGAGTATGAGCGTGTCCGCTTTGAAATAGATCAGATTGAAAAGGATTGAGAGTCCGATGGGCCAACTTCGACCAAGTACGGTTTTCCAGACAGCGACGTCAACGTTCCATTTGAATGACGCGTAGCGCCGCGCGATTAAAAAGTTCACTAGAAAATTCGCGACGCCTCCGACTGATACGACCACCACGAGTGGAACCAGTCCCCAGCCGAGATAACGGCCGACGAGTACGCCGCCGAGCAGGATGAGGCGGCCGGTTACTTCGCTTGCCGCAACGACGTGCATTTTAAGATGACGTTGCTGGACGCCGATTACGATCTGATTCAGCACGGCCGTGAAAAACGACGCCCAGATGGCGAACAGAGCCAGCTTGAGTTCGGGCGCGTATGGAAATGCGAGTCCGATTATCGGCGCGATGCTTAAAAGGATGAGCGCGGAAATTATCCGAAGTGTGAACACGGCGCTGACGATTCGGTTTTCATACGCCGTATCTCCTGCGCGCTCGCCCAACATCTGCACGAGCATGACGTTAAGGCCGAAGTCGAGGAATAACGCGAAGAAGGAAAAGAAGGCGTTTGCGGTCGAGTACATTCCGAAACCTTCCTGACCCAGTTGTCTCGTCATTAGACCTACGACAATAACGCCGATTACGGTCGAAACAACCTTTCCGGCTATTTGAATGCCTGTGTTTTGGGCAAGAGCGTGCGTTACGGACATGTGGTTGGGTAAATGCGGGGAGCGACCCCCTCTAACTCCCCCTTCGTAAGGGGGAGGATAATAGTATGACAGGTTCATGACAGATGTGGTATTTTTATGGCATGGGCAAGAACTTAAAAATCCTGCTGTGCGTTTTAACGTTTTTATTTCCTTTGACGAGCGTTGTTGCTGCAACAACTGCCGCGACTCAACCCTACCAAGCCGAAGTTTCCACAGGTGCAGTCACGTTGGCTCCGGATCAGACAAAGACGATCACGTTAAAATTCAAGAACGTCGGTACAAAAACGTGGACGCGCGGAAAGAGCGCGACAGCGGTTTATCTCTACGGCAAGTCTTCCGTATTCGCGCATTCATCTTGGCTTGCTGACGATCTTCCGGCTTTGATAGATCAAGCTACGGTCAAACCCGGCGTAATGGCTAGTGCGTCGTTTATCGTAAAAGCTCCTTCTAAAATTGGGACTTACACCGAGCGGTTTTTGCTTTCATACGGATCCGGTCTTTGGATAAAAGGTTCTGTGGTGACCGTCACGTTTACTGTTGCGAAGCCGGTGGCTGTAGCTCCGACGCCTGTCGCGAAAACAATTTCGGCGCAAGAACCGGTAACGGATCAATCCATTCCGTCTTCAACTGTGCATCGCGCAACGCTAACGGATAAAGGAGGGATCGAATGGCAGCTTAATCCGAGCGAACATATAGTCGTAAATCTTAAATTCAAAAATACCGGATCCGCGACTTGGAAAAATAGCGGAGCCGGATATATTACTTTGTATACGTGGTCGCCTAAATATAGGAAGAGCGCGTTTAAGGATTATTCGTGGACATCGGAATCGCGCGCCGGATTTTTGGTAGAAAAAGAAGTGAAGCCGAATCAAGAGGGGACTATTCGGCTCGAGCTTCGCGCTCCGGACAAGCCGGGAACATACGAGGAGTCGTTTCAGCTGGCGAGCGAAAACGTGGCGTGGTTGGAAGGAGGGTCTGTGACTCTAAAAATTCGCGTAACCGATCCGGACGGATTGTTGGACACAACGCCGGACGTGGAAATAGCGAGCGCCACGTCATCCGTACCCGGAGCGTACAGTTCGATTTTGCTTCTTACGTCAAGCAGAACTATTACTGCCGGTGGAAGCGACCGACTGGATTTGACGCACGGATTTAAGAACTTGGGCGATGTCGCGTGGAGCAGCAGATCTCTTCGCCTCGTCAGCGTTGCGCCGTCGCTCGGAGCTTATTCGAACGTACACGACGCAAGTTGGACAGGCCCGACGGAGCCGGTGAAAACCGATGGAAAAATTGCGCCGGGAGAGATCGGATTTGTGAGTTATAAGATCAAAGCCCCGGCGAAAAAAGGGGAGTACCAAGTTATTTTTCAGCTAATGGCTGACGGTCATGACGTAGTTGGCGGGGAGGTGTCGATCCCGGTCACGGTTACGTCCGACGGATACGTGGATCCGAATCCGATTCCCGTTCCAGGACCTGTCGTTGGAGTGCCCCCGCTCACCGGAGACGAGGCGTCATTGCCAGCGGAACCTATCATTCGCGTTGGTTTGTTCAAGACCACGGATGACATGATGAAAGTGCGCGGCATCTCAATCGGCATGAAAGCTACGCAGAAAGGGCAGGTGGTTTGCACGTTCGCGGCAGGGGAAATCGCGACCGTATCATTTGATCGAACGAACAAGATTTATCATCTGTCCGGTTCGAATTGCACTAGTCAGTCCACGGATTATTACGTGCTTGAATCACAAGATGGAATTTCTCCGATGGAGATCACGGATTACGAGCGACTCGTTTCATGGCTGCCGGGAGCCAACGATAATAAGTTCCGCGCAAAGCTCGAATTAAGGTTCACTCCGTCGTCAGATTCGGTTTGGGTTATCAACGAACTTTTGGTTGAATCGTATTTATACGGTATTGCGGAGACGTCCAACGTCAGTCCTCACGAATATCAAAAAGCGCTTCTCACTGCGGCGAGAACCTACGCCATGTATCACGTTAATCGCGGAACGAAACATGCGGACGAGTTTTTCATTGTTGATGCGCACTTGGATCAGGTCTATCGCGGATACGGACAGGAGGCGCGTAGCCCGAATATCGTTGACGGTGTCGTAAAAACTCGCGGTCAGATCGTGACTTACGATGGGAAGCTCGCGATTACGCCGTACTACTCTCGTTCAGATGGGCGATCGCGTGATTGGACGGAGGTTTGGGGAGGAAAAGGATATGCGTGGTTGGTATCCGTGCCGATTTCGTGGGATATCGGCCAGACTCTCTGGGGTCATGGCGTTGGAATGTCGGCGCGAGGCGCACTCTACATGGCATCAAAAGACGGCGCGTTGTACGACGCGATTCTAAAGCACTTCTATAAGGGAACAGAATTACGTAAAGCGTATAAATAATTTAAGGTATTCCTTCGACATGCTCAGGAAATAAAATACTCCCTGAGCGAAGTCGAAGGGTTTCAATAAAGAATTTTATTTTTTTTCTTTAGACTCCGGCGTCCCGAATTCCTCCACCGCGTCGTCGAGATGTTTTTTGCGTCGTATTTCAGCCAGATCGAGAACTGTTTTTGCTATAGCGTTCGGATGATGGACCTCCTCAAAAATAAACCTTTCTTTTTCACCTGCCGTTTGAATAAACACGTCGCCAAAATCGAACATCGTGTGCCAAAAGCCATGTATTTCCGCAGTCACATCTTGTACGCGGTGCATGCGCAATTCGGACACCGTTCGTGAGAAAAGTCCGTGTTGCTCCATGCTCAAGATGCGGCGGTTGGTTATGATCCACACGTCCAGATAATAATCTATGTAAGATTGGTAGACGAAAAGCCAAGCGAACAGGAAGAATATCGAGCCGCCAAGAATAAGCAGGGACACGCGCACCGGGTCGGTAAAAAAATCAGGCGCGAGAACAAGCAGGCCGATATAAATCGCCGGTGGAAGAGCAAGAACGAAAATGAACGACAGCGCCAACGAAAGCAAACTGAACCAATGGCGTCGTAATAGAGTGATCGGTTTTTCGTCCGGCGTTGCGCCAGGGAGGTGTGTGAGGTTAAGCATGGTTTTTAAAAGGATACGTCAGGAGTGAGTTGAAAAATGCCGATATTCAATACCAGACTCCAGTCGGCTGTCAGCAGATAGAAAATCGTCGCGGCAAGAATTATAACGGAGATCATCATAAAAAATCCGGTTGCATAATACGCCATAGGTCCGGACACCGCGAAACGCAACATTTGCGTTGAGCTGATAATCGCAAAAAACATCCAGATCAGCAGAAGGATGAGCCATGCGAGGAGAAAAATGGAGAGTGGAATCATGGGAGGTTAGTAGCGAGTAGTGAGTAGTGAGTAGCTGTAGGGGCGGGGTTCTCCCGCCCTCCTTCGTAGGGGCGAACCGGTGTGTTCGCCCTGCACCCTGCGACGGTTCTAGATCAAAGGTGTTTGATTCTTTGGCGGAGTTATTCCCAGGTGCGCGTATGCGAGCGCAGTGGCCACGCGACCTCGCGGCGTGCGATCTATCAATCCTTCGCGGAGAAGGAATGGCTCGATCACCTCTTCGAGAGTCGCGACATCCTCTGCCGTGGATGCGGCGAGCGTCGTGAGTCCGACGGGGCCACCGTTGAATTTTTCGATCATGGCGCGGAGCGTTCGGCGGTCCATGTCGTCCAAACCGCGCGGGTCTATTTCCAACCGCGTTAACGCTTCATCCACAATCGACGGATTAAGTGTACCATTTCCTCGAACCTGGGCGTAGTCGCGAACGCGTTTCAAAAGGCGGTTCGCGATGCGCGGCGTTCGGCGCGATCTCGATGCGATGACGCGCGACTCTTCGTCGCCAAGCGGGATTCCGAGAAGCGTGGCACTTCGTTTTACGATCGCCATCATCTCGTCCACGCCGTAGAAATCAAGGTGGTAGACGGATCCGAAACGGTCGCGGAACGGCGCGGATAGCATGGACATCTTCGTTGTCGCGCCGATCAGAGTAAATCTCTTTAGATCCAAACGCAGAGTCCGCGCGGTCGGGCCTTTTCCGATAACGATGTCGAGCGCGAAATCTTCCATGGCAGGATAGAGCACTTCTTCGATCGTGCGATTCATCCGATGGATCTCGTCGATGAACAGCACGTCGCCATCTTCAAGATTAGTCAAAATCGCGGCCAAATCTCCCACGCGTTCAAGCGCGGGTCCGCTGGTTATTTTTATAGCCGCTCCCATTTCAGAGCTGACCACGTGCGCGAGGGTTGTCTTCCCAAGTCCGGGAGGTCCGTACAGTAAAACGTGTTCGCACGGCTCGTTGCGACCCTTGGCGGCTTCCAAAAAAATGGTCAGGTTTTCCTTTACCCTCGGCTGTCCGATGAATTCCGCCAGCGTTTTTGGCCGAAGAGACAGCTCAAAGCGCTGCTCTTGGTCTTGGGATTCCGGCGTAATAATTCGTTCCTCCATATCATATGCAAGATTAGCGCGAAGTTGCGTTAAAGAAAAGCCCGCGGCGAGTAATGTCGTAATCGCCTTGATGCGTGTATACTCAATATCAATATGGACAAAATCTTCAAAATAATCGGATCGTTGTTTTTTCTCGTATGGTCACTCATCGGATTAGCGATTTTGATCGGCGCGATTGGCATGGGAATGTTTTTCGCGAGTGGAGGAGCATCACAGATGATGCAGGGCGTGGCGTCGTCATTTTCGCAAGGACCCGCGGGATTCCTCGGCGGCATAATGGGCGGATCCGGAGGAGTCTCCGGATTACTTGGCGGCGATGCGCAGGATTGCATCAAGAAGACAGTCGGAGAAAAGCGAATGCAGGAAATTTTAGGCGGAAGTCAGCCGACGGAAAAAGAGATTACAAAATTAGTATCCGCATGCGGCAAGTTTTTGCCCGAGGGGATGGTGAAATAATAAAAAGTCCATAAAGTCCATAAAGTCCGTAAAGTCTGTAAAGTCAAATGTCTACTGTCATTGCGAGGAGTAGAAACGACGCGGCAATCTAATAAGAGCAATGATTTTCTTATATTAGATTGCCACGCCTCTGCTGAGGCTCGCAATGACATGCATACGTGGTGCGATCTTGCGGAAAACCTGTTTTTCTTTTATGTTTGCGGTGCGATAGTGATCGCATAAGCCCGGGTGGTGAAATGGTATACACTCAACACTTAAAATGTTGCGCCTACATTAGGCATGCGGGTTCGATCCCCGCCCCGGGCACCATCGAAATAAATTTACCCCTATGGAATATAAAGAATTTATCACGAAGGCGCTCAAAGAATCTTCCGAGATTGCTCTTAGTTATTTTGGGAAGGTTGTCGGCACAACAAAACCAGACGACAACAATCAGGTATTAACTGAAGCGGATTTAGCAATTGGCAAGAACGTTATCTCCCTAATCAAAGCTACCTATCCAAAACATAACATCATAGATGAGGAAGCTGGAGTTGTTGATAATGGTTCGGATTTCACCTGGGTTATTGATCCAATCGACGGAACAAGTAATTTTGCTAACAGTATTCCAACCTACGGAATTATTATTGGATTACTACAAAAGAGCATTCCAATCGCAGGAGGAGTCGCTCTCCCTGCTTTTTTTGAAATTTGCGTCGCTGAGAAAGGAAAAGGATCATTTTGTAATAATGAAAAATTATCAGTAACTAAAGAAACCAGACTATTATCTTCGCTAATAGCATATGGTATAGATGGCCACCAAGAGGACCCGTCATTAACAAGAGAAGAGGGTAAAATATTAACAGAAATTATTTTAAATATTAGAAGTTTAAGAAGTAGCGGATCCGCTTTTGATGGCGTTATGTTTGCCAAAGGCAAGTATGGCGCCTACCTATATCGCACTGCAAAAATTTGGGATAATGTCGGTATGCATATTGTTTGCGAAGAAGCGGGCGCTGTAGTTACCGATTTTTTTGGCAATCCCCCTGATTACTCAAATCCTCTAAGTAAGGCGGCAAGTAATTTTACAATGTGTATGGGCGCTCCAGGTCTGCATAAAGAAATTCAGAGAATTATTCATTCAAGGTAAATTCTCTGTTTGATTTATGGAAAAACCACTAAAATTTATCAATGGTCAAAAGTTAATGGTTATCGCTTCTCGGGATGAGAGGGATGTGTGGGTTGCGAATGTTTATTTCGGCGTTGATGGAAAAGCGACAATTTATTTTATCAGCCCAAAAAATACAAAACATAGCCAGATGATATTAAAGAATCCTAAAGTCGCTTTTTCGATTGCTTGGTTTGACCCCGGAAACCACAAAAATAGGAAAGCGATTCAAGGACTAGGAGTTTGTCGCCCTGCGAAAAATCCAACCGAAATAACAACCGGGATCAAACTATTATATAAGAAATTTCCTGACCTTCGCGATATACTTACAGTTAAGTGGATAATGACAAATGCGTGGGGCTCAAAAATATGGGTGCTCAAACCAAACTACATTAAATATTGGGACGATGAGATTTACGGCGATGATGAAAGTGAGGAATTTACTCTTAAATAACTTATGCCGTCGATCCATAAAAAAATACTCCCGCAATATTTTGACCAAATCGCCTCCGGCAAGAAGAAAATTGAATTACGCCTCGCTGATTTCGATGTGAAAGATGGCGATGTTTTGGTTTTGGAGGAATGGGATAAGGAGAAGAACGATTATACGGGCAGAAAGCTCGAAGTGACTGCGAACTATATTTTGAAAACCAAAGATTGTGATTTTTGGCCGCCGGAAGATGTTGAGAAATACGGGTTTCAGATTATTGGATTTGAATCAAAAGAAAATCAACTAGCCCAAAAACCGAAAATCGGCGTGGGCGTGATGACTTTGAAAGACGGAAAAGTTTTGCTCGGCAGACGCAAAGGTTCGCACGGGGAAGGGGAGTATGCGTTTCCCGGTGGGCATTTGGAATATATGGAATCTTTCGAGAATTGCGCTCGGCGCGAAGTGCTGGAGGAATGTGGAATTGAAATTGAGAATATACGATTTCAGCTTCTTTCGAATGTCACAAAATACGCGCCCAAACATTACATCCACATCGGTTTGATCGCTGATTGGAAAAGCGGCGAGCCGCAGTTATTGGAACCGGAAAAAAGCGAATCGTGGGGTTGGTACGCGCTTGATGATTTGCCGGAGCCGATTTTTGAAATGTGCAGGCAAGGATTGGAGTGTTTGGCATCGAAGGAAATGTATTTGGATGCGTCGTAGATCAATTTCCTGAGCTTTCTAAAAAAGCCAAAGATTTTGTACACAACGCGCGACGAAAATTTTTTTGCGTCTTATTTCATTTTTTTTCAAGTTGACGATTTTATTGAATTTTTGGAGCACTAAGCGTATATTCCTTCTAAATGGTCAAAGGTAGTGTATTGCGAAAGGAAAGGTAATGAGAGCAAAAGAAAAAGAGGGTGACGACTGGCTGATGATCTACGGGGTCGGTCTGTCTTTCGTCGGCCAATTCGGGTTATTGATCCTGAATATCCTCGACAACCTGAAAATGGGAGTTGATGGCATCTTGAACGGGATCATCGTGTCTGCCGCAGTCATCGGCCCGTGCATGATCGTCTTCGCGCTTTACTTCGCAAAGGAACCCGCTCAACGCGATTGAGCGTCTCTTCTCACGGTCGCCGGCGCGTCAGTTCAACCTGATGCCGGCGGCTTTTTTTATTATCGCTTTTTTCTCAAATACCCTATCAAATTTTTTGCCGTTCTTGTATTCAAAATGTCGCTTTTGGTCGCCCATCCACGTCTTGCAATCGCTTCTCCTAATGATATGAAGCGGAAGTGTTCCGGAGAGTGCGCGTCAGTATCTATAACGAGTTTTATTCCTGCTTTTACAGCCATTTTGACGTGAGCATCTCTAAGATCGGATCTGTCTGGATAGCAGTCGATTTCCATTGCAACGCGGTATTTCTTTGCGGTCGCCAGAACTTCATCCATATCGAAATCAATTGCTTCGCGCTTCCCGATGCGGCGGCAAGTGGGGTGAAAAAAGCAGTCTACGTTCGGGTTGGAAAGCGCTTTCACGATACGAGCGGTTTGTTGTTTGCGCGGGAGATTGAAAAGCGAATGGATGGAAACGCCGACCCAATCCAACTTTGCTAAAGCTTTATCCGAAAGATCGAGCGAACCGTCACGCAGAATGTCGCACTCGGTTCCTTTCAAAATAGTGAAGCCGCGAAGTTTTTTGTTCAGGTTGTCGATTTCTTTTCCTTGTCTTGCAACTCCGTTGTCATCAAGTCCGCCGACAAACGCGAGCGCTTTGGTGTGATCGGTTACTGCCATGAAGGAGAGGCCGGATTTTTTTGCGGCAAGCGCCATTTCTTCAATGGACGACGAACCGTCTGTCCAATTTGTTTGCACTTGAAGATCTCCGCGCACTGATCCGTACGGAATCAGATTTGGCAGACGATGTTCGCGCGCCGCGTCCATCTCTTCACCACCGACACGGAGTTCTGGCGGTGGCGTATCCATGCCGAGTTTTTTGTAAATTTCCTCCTCGGTTTTGCAAACTATCAATGCACCTCTTTTGTGTTCACCGTCTTTGGATTTTAGGCGAAAAAGCCCGTATTCATTGAGAGTATATCCTTTGCTCAATGCTAATTCTCGGAGCAAAACATTGTGCCGTTTATCCCCTGTGAAGTATTGGAGAGTCGCACCAAAAACGGTGTCAGGCACCACTCGTAAATCCGCATCAATGCCGATCGTGAGGCGGACTGACGAGCGCGTCTTTCCTTTTTCGTGGATTGATTCGACCATCGTAAGTTTGGTAAAAGCGTCCGTAACTTTTTCCGGATCGCTGGCAGTCGCGAGTAAATCAATATCTCCCACGGTTTCCAGTTTGCGTCGAAGCGATCCGGCGTACACGCAACGCTTCACGCCTTTGACCTTGGAGAGAGTGGATACTATCTCATCCGCTATCGGCAAAACATTTCCCAAAAGCCAACGGCCGCTAGAGCGTTCCATGAGACCGAGACCGCGCTGAAGTTTTTCTTCACTCTTTTCTCCCCAGTGCGGAATGGTTCGGACTTTGTGAGAGGCGAGCGCTTTTTTGAGATCGGCGAGAGTTTTAACTTTCAAGTATTTATACAAATCCGAGATATGTTTCGGTCCAAGTCCTTCGATTTTTGAAAGCGACCAGATATCAACCGGAAATTTCTTTTTCATCTCTTGATACGCCCTCACTTTTCCGGTTCTGAAAAACTCGTCGATTTTTTCCGCAATGGATTGTCCAATGCCCGGCATGTCTTTTAGCGCCTTTATCCCGCCTTTTCGCCACGCATCCTTGATTTCATTCCCAAGTGCGGCCACTAATTCGGACGCCAGCTGATACGCCCGCGGCTTAAAAGGAACTCCCGTCATCTCGTCAAAATAGCCGATTTCAAAGAGTATTTTAGCGAGTTCACTGGAGGTTTTTGCGGAGGTTTTCATGGGGGCAGTGTAGCATGAGGGAATCCTTGGATGGGCGGGTTTACCCAGTCCGTGCCATCGTTCTCCTTTTATGGCGGTATTTCAATATTTGTTTAGCGCATCATGATGCCGTCATATAATCGCTTGCAACGTTGATAGTTTTCCACTATCATATGTCAATAATCTCTTGACCGAATAAAGCGATCCGTGTTAGGGGATATTTAAAGCACCATGATGAAAAATCTTCTTGCAAAAATTTTCTCTCCAAAGCCAGAAATTATTAGACAGGTAGTAATTTCTTATCTGCAAAAACTGCCGGATGTGGTTTCTGTTGCTTTTAAAAAAGATGATGATCTTCTTATTGGTAGGATACAGTTAAAAGGAGATGAAGATCCTATCTATATTCAGGCACAAAATCCTGCCGAATTTACAAAGATGCTGAATGAGGCGATTTATGTTACTTTCGACTTCAAGAGTGAATACATCGATTTCTTTCATAAGAGAGGTGACCATTATGGTCCAACCCCTGAGGCAAAAAAAGCATTAGATGATCTATATGGAAAACGCTCGACCTCAATGAGTTCGGATTTTCAACATGCCTTTGGATTTGAAAGCATCGACGAGCAAAAACTCATTTCCGCAACAACTTGATATTTATGGGACATGGTGGCGGGAAGTATTCTAGAAAGAAATATATCAACGCACTACACGTCTTGGAAAGACAACATCCGGACAAGTTCACACTGGCAAACGCAACAAAAGAGACGTACAAAATTCATTGGGCATCGGGTGATCCACGAAGACCGTACCCCGTTGCAGCGAATGGAAACAAAATTAATCCATATATCGCAGAGCAACTCGGTAAATTATTTGAAAAGCATGGAGTGTGTACAAAAGAGGAATTCATTGAAATGATCAAATAACAGACCGTTCCATATAAGCATGGAATAGTTAGGTCTTGTTTTAGGAGGGCGAGATTCGAACTCGTGATTTATTATGATGAAAAACATTCAAGCGATAAAATTGGAACGACTGAAGGGAATTGTTGAATCCTGTCGAAAAAGTTCACGGGTTGCATTTCAGAATGGAGGCATAGTCATGATATGCGATCTGCTAGAAAAAGATCCTGATTTTTCCGCCTGTCTGAAATTGTTGCCGAATGTCGAAGAAGTTGCATTGAACAAACTACGCGGAACAAATCCCTCTGAGTCACGGGAGGGCATCATGAACGCGCTGAAGGCTGGCTATACAACTTATGAGCAACAGATGTCTTTGAATTTCATGTATGTTAGGGAAGCATCGAAATGGAAAAATGATCTGGTCGTCAATGTCTGCATTTACAGTCATGAAACCTTCACAACGGAAAAGGATCGCGTCTGCTGTGCTATCGCATCCTGCATAGACCCTTTGGTGGGTTTTATTGAATATGAATTTGCAAAACAGCAAAATCTATTTCGCATATTCCAACGGTATCAAGTCCTGTGTGAATGGTATGATAGAGATTCGTTAGTGAACCAAAGAGAAACCGTGCTCACACAACAGCATCTGAGCAGGTTTCTGTTTAGCGAAGGATATACGTTTGTTTTTTCGGAGCTAAACGTGCCGAGCGGTCGCGCTGACATCTATATTCACGAAGAAAGAGTTGTAGCAGAGGCTAAGTTATTTGATGGTGCTGTTAGTATCAAACAGGTCTTCAATCAGGCCGAAAAACGAGTCCATGAATTGAGTTTACCGATAGGATATTGCGTTGTTTTCTGTAAAGAAAAGAAAATTCCAATTTTTGAGGACGCTGACGTGAGTGATGGAGAGTTCACTTATTTCAATATCCAGAACGGAAGATGCATAGTATTTATCGTCATCAGACTTTTCGACGCGAAATCAACAGAACCCCTTGAGAACATCTCAATAAGAATAAGACCGTAGATATACCGAAGGCTTGGTAATGGGGACACGATTTTTCAATCACTAATATCGCTACGTACGAGCTCCTCTCGGTGCTAACGTAGGCACTCCAGCCTGGAACATATCAACAGTTTGCGAGTGTATAATGTTGATTATTACGATAAGTACTGTAAGATCGAAATAGTCTACGCTATTTTTATCCTTAAATTTCAAGGGCTATGATTTCACAAAATAATGTCGAAGTTCTTTCAAAAGAAGAAAAAGATGAAATACTGCGAAATGCATATTCATCGTTTCAACACGGAGTAGATCATTTTTCAAAATTCGCGGATGGTGAAAATAATATTAAATTTGCGATTATTCATATTTTTAACACGATTGAGTTGTTAATGAAGGCATATTTGGGGTCTATAAATTTACATTTATTAATTCTAAAAATAGATGATGATTATAATTCAACAAAACCAACGGCAGATATTTCCGTTTTATTAAAGCGAATGAAAAATTTCTCTTCTGTAAATTTTAATCAACAACTACAAGATCAGATTGAGGAATTAAGGAAGTCGAGAAATGATATTGAACACAAAAGATTTATCATAAAAGATGATACAAAAATACTATTATTATTGTGCGAAATAATAAATGGATTAGTTGTTTTTTCAAAGAATTATTTAAACCAGGATATCTGCACGGATCTTATTACAGGTACAAAGAAAAAATTTGATAGCGCGCGTATAAAAATTGATCCAAATTTCGCAGACAAAATTAAGAGGATGGAAGAGTTTAAAAACGACGGTTACTCACTCACGGATTGTCCTTATTGCCTGAATACGTCTGTTCCGTATAAGAAAGAGAGTATTGCGAAATGTTTTATTTGTGAATCTGACGTATACATTCATAAATGTGAATTGTGTAGCAATTTATTTGTATTTCATGATGGCTATCCAGGGCATTGTGGTTTATGCGAAGACTATCCCACTGATGAAGAAGTAGAATTACTTACTTCTAATGATAATTCGACTGAGTCTTGGGATAGTCTTGCTAAAGAAAATTATTAACGAAAACGGGGTCATGACCCACGCCTGTCCGGTTAAGAATCCCACAACATAGCCTGATTTTGTATAGGTGTTTCGATTTCAAGTAAATTAAACTCAGAAATCAGCTCAACCATGGGAGTTTTGTCGAAAAGGGAGACACTTAATATTTGTAGAATTTCGTAGGAACTTCTTTTGATCCCTAACCTCTTTTTCATAATGGCAACCAGTAAATATGTACACAGCGCAATGCATATTTGCGTCTTCACAGAATTTTGCGAGCGACCCCAAAATGATTTGACGCTCAAATGTTGTTTGATCCATCTAAAAAATAGTTCAACTTGCCATCGATGTTTGTATATATCAGCGACTGTTTGTGCAGGCACGTCAAATTGATTCGTGAGAAATACATAGACGTGCTGTGTTTCAGCATCAACATATTTGATGCGTCGAAGCTTCTCGGGATATCGCTCCTCTGCCGTGTATCCAGACAAATAAATCACCTGGTCACACTTCACGCCGGAAGACTTGTCTACATCATTTGAATAGATTCGTCGAAAGACGGTATTACGTCTTGCTCGCGTCACGAAAAACGCTTGTGCGCGATGGATCGTATTCAATCTCTTAAAATCTCCATACCCGCGATCGAGGACATAGTAGCTTCCGGCCTCATAGATAATCCGATCAAGAAAGTGCATATCATTCTCTTTTGCACTGGAAAAATCGAAAAATGCAGGGATATTGCCTTTTAAATCCAATCCCATATTGAGCTTGATCGCCGCCTGTTTCTTCGCATATCTTGCCCATGGAAATATGTTCAAGCACATCTCAATCGTTGTTGAATCAACGACAAAAACTGTACCCTCCAAATCAAGGGTGAATGACGTATCGTCAACATAGATGCTACGTGTCTCTTGAATGAGTATGAGTGCGTAGTCGCGATAGATACGCCAATCTCGCGCTTCATTCGCATCGGAGAGTGTGGATCGTCTAACAACGGTACGAAAACCTAAATGATACAGTTTTTCATGTTGAGCAGTGAGACATATAATGATGTCACGCAGGCTCTCACGGAATGAGAGATGACCGAATGACATCGCAAGAAACTGTTCCCAACAAGAAAATTCTCTCACGCGATATTCACCGCCATACCGTGCAACGCATTGATTAAATCGATGTCGAACGACACTGTCCATGACCTGTGAAAAAACATATTGGCCTTGGTGCATATACACCAAGTATCGCACAAACAAAATTCAAATCGAAAAATGCTTTTTTTCAAAAAAACGGCTCAACGAAGGGTTGTTTCTATGATGGCGAAAAACTTAACCGGACAGGCGTGGGACATGACCCTTTCTAATTTTTGATGTCACTGTGTCCGTTCCCCTCTAGGTGCAAACATCGGAACGCCGGTCTCTCCCGCCGGCCGTATCTGAATCGAACGTGCCATAACGCTGCCGTATGCATATTTGACTCAACCTAGCGTATCTTGGTAGATTCCCGATGCCAATCAAGGCGAGAAGAGGAGGTACTTTGGATTCAAAACAGTTAGCCAGACGCATCGCGGAAGAGGCGACGTATTTGATTGAGCAGAGCCTTACCCCGGATCGCATCCCGGCAGTAGCTCTCGTACTCGGCACTGGGTGGGGCGGAGCGATGGAGCTAGAGATGTCCAAGGGGTTGGAGCTCGAAAACATTCGGGGCTTCGAAAATCTTAAGCATCTACCGCGCATCGAGGGGCACGAGCGTGTCGTCGTGTGTGGTGACATCGGCGGAAAACGCGTCATCGCGTTGCGCGGTCGGATTCACTTGAACGAAGATTCGACCCATCAGGCCGAGGTCGGCGGCATGGTGCGCTTGCAGATCGAGATGCTTCTCGAGCTGGGAGTGAAGCGGTTCATCCTGACCAACGCCGCAGGAAGCTTGAGGCCGGAAATCGAGGTCGGCAGTGTGGTTATGGCCGACAGCTTCGTGAGTCTCTTCGCTCCGGCCATGCCGCTGTTTGGCGGGGAGTTCTGTTGTCCTCAAGACAGACTCTCGAGCGCATGGCGGGAAGCCGCGCTTGAGGCGGCTCGTCCGGTTCATATCACCGTGCATCAGGGCGCGTACGCGATGTTGCGCGGTCCGCAGTTCGAAGGAACGGGGCTCGACAAGAAGATGCTTCGCGACGCGGGCGCGGCAGTGGTTGGCATGAGCACGTATCCGGAAATGTGCGTCATTGCGACCCGCCCGGGAACCAAAGCGCTTTGCCTCTCGTTCGTTACCAACACCGACTCTGAAGCGCACTCGCACGAGGAAAATCAGGCGCGCGCAAAAGAAAAGAGTGCTCAACTCGGAGCTTTGCTCCGGAACATCGTAGAAAAGACGGTGGAGTAGCTCGCGCTCTTTCCGACCAAAACGGCTCGACCGCGTTTCGGACGAAGCTCGCATGATGCAGCTTTCGTCTCGAGGCGCGGTATTTTTTGTTTTCAACAAAAACAAAAACACCTCTCGTTTGAGAAGTGTTTTTGTTGGAGCGGGTAGGGGGAGTCGAACCCCCATCTCCACCTTGGCAAGGTGGCATAA
>ERZ1292633.2455-Hain-H41-02um-R1-2455-length-18961-cov-5_pt1 | contig 18961 bp, 21 predicted proteins | sample MGYA00564406_ERZ1292633 | MGnify/ENA primary metagenome ERZ1292633 (study PRJEB36523, sample SAMEA6512639) | groundwater metagenome | collected 2019-01-08 | study: AquaDiva: Metagenomics assemblies of 32 groundwater samples
AAGGTTATCAAAAGAAATAAAGTCACCGCGCTCCAATTCCATGGATTCCAATTGCTCATTTAAAACCGTAAAGGCGGATACGGCTTCACGTGCTATAAAAACTCCGAAAAGTGAAAGAGGGACAAGAAAAACAATGAGTACAATCAAGGTGGTCAATAAAGCCCCACCCGTACGGATGTTATTGAATCGCGTGATAAAAAATCGATTGATGGGTTGAAAAACAATCGCAATCAAGATCGCGAAAACTAAAACGGTAAAGAAGGGCGAAATGACCCAAACAATAAAAAAAGCTGCCACAAAAACCGCTGCCAATAAAAAGTATCGGGAAAGATTGGGAAGAAAAAGTCCTTCATTTTTGTTCACACGCGTTACGCTTGCGACACTTTTTTTGCTGGTTTTTTTTGACTTTGCAGCCATGACGTGGTGTAAACCACAATTACAGTATCACGCTGCTGTTCCGCTCATCAAGTGAACCCTATACTTTGCCAATGCATCACGCACCGCTTCATGTATGGGTCGCATATGAATTCCGCGCGACTCCAGTTTTTTGCTTGAAAGCGCACAGTTGGAGCGCCTGGCTTTGGTGATCTTATTCATTTCCTCAACGGAGAAAAGTTCGTAATGAAAATTAGGATCCACAATTTCTTTGTACATGTCCAAAATTTCCTTGTGCTCAATCACTCCGGGATTAGTGAGATTAAAAATTCCGGTGGCTTTTTGATCCATCAGTTGTTTGGCCGCCATGAAAAAATCATCCAAAACCGTGAGTGAGTTGGGAACCGAAATCACTTTGGAATATTTAGTGATTTTACTGACAAAATTTCGTTCCCCCGGCTCCGAATCAAAAGGCATGCGAATGCGCAGTTGGAGCACAGGAAATTCTTTTAAAAGAGTTTCACTCCAAGCTTTGGTTTTTGAATAAAAACTGCCATCAAAATTGGCGGGGTCATCTTCAGAAAAGCCTTCGCCATTTTTATACCCTTCATAAACGCAGCCGCTTCCCAAGTGCACCATATAAATTCCCAATTCTTCAACGGCCTGCGCCAAAAGAAGAGGCGCCGTGACATTGGACGCCATGGTTTCCATTTTATGATCCTCACACCAATCCACATTGGGACGACCGGTTTTCCCTGCACAGTTGATCACCACATCAGGTTTTTCTCTTTCCAATTCTGCTTTAATTTCCGACAAATTCTCCAAACGCACTTCTGAGATTTTAGCTTCAGCTCCTAAAAAGGCCGCAAACTTATGGCCCATGTAACCCTTTCCAAAAATAAGATATTTCATAACAGGGACAAACTAGGCCAAATCTCAGTCGTTTTCAATAAAAACTTTGTTCCCTCTCCACCATTTCTTAAGCGCCTTTCCAAAAGGCAAAATACTCATGGCATAGGTTAAATCTGTAAATCGCCGGACCACCCAGCCCAGCCATCCTTTATAAACAAAAGGCCCCATTTTCACAATTCCAAACTGTCCCGCAATAGGAATGATCATGGGATAGGTGCGTAATTTGTAGGATTTGAGCGGGCGTCGCTGAGTCAAAGCCACAATGTTTTCCGCAATCACCTCACCCTGCTCCACGGCCGCCTGCGCCAACCACGGCGCCCGCTCGCCTTTTTTATTCACAAAGGCCGCATTGTCTCCACCCGCAAAAACCGCTTTGTACTTCACACTTTGCAACTGCTCATTCACAGCAATCGCCCCTTTGAATTCATCGCTCCCAAGTGATGCAGCCACAACAGGATTGGGTTTCACACCACCGGTCCACATCAACATGTCGGACTTGATGATCTTTTTTTTCTTTCCATCCTTTGATTGTAAAACAATCTTATTGGCCTGAACTTTTTTAATGTAGTGTCCCAACATTACATTCACATTTTTTTTCTTCAGTCGTTCCAAAGCAATTTCAGAAACCTTTTTCCCCACACCAATCAATTCATCAGCGCCCTGAATCACCTGGGCATGAATATGGGATAAAGGATATTTATATTTTTTACTGAGTTGCCTCAAGTATCCCGCCATCTCACTTGCAAACTCAACTCCTGTAACACCTCCTCCCCCAATGGTGATCATTACATCTTTCTTCACGTTTTTTTTCCAAAGACTTCTAAAGTACGTATCCAGATGACAATTGATGAGAATGGCATCGTCCATACTTTTCACAGGATATGAGAACTGTTCAAGCCCCTCAATGCCTTGGTAATTGACCACAGACCCCAAAGTCACGACCAGGTAATCGTAATCCAAGCTTGTCTTCCCTACGAGTGAAATCTTTTTTTTCTTCGGATCGATTTTCTTAATCTCCGCCTGGATGAAACGGATTTTTTTTGGATCAACGATCGTTTCAATTTGAGTGGCCACGGTTTCTTTTAAATCAATAAGGCATTGCTCCGTGATTTCCTGATGAAAATTGCTCGCAACTTCATAAAGATCAGGCGTGTAAATGTGCACGCTTTTTTTATCGACAAGAAAAAGTTCAAAACGATTTAAATCCAACTTCTTGGACAAAATTCTGGCAGCACGAATGCCGGCAAAACCTGCCCCCAAAATCACTATATTTTTTTTCTTGGCCATGCCACGTTTTTAATGTCTACGGGATCGTCTCCATATTTCACAATGTAGTCGTGATGAGCATCCACCTTGGCCTGCAAGGCTTTAAGAAGTTTGGATTTTTGCTTCGCCACCGTCTTATTATTTTTTGAAGCTTGCTCAATCAAATCCATTGCAATGTGGTAGCGGCTCACCTTGTTGCGAATCGCCATATCAAAAGGTGTGGTGGTGGAACCTTCTTCGCTGTAACCGTGAATACTGAAACGTTTGGGGTGCGCGTAATTCCATAGAATTTGCTCCACATCATTGATGTAGCCGTGATAATTGATCACCACCGGTTTGTCTTTGGTGAAGTATTTATTGAAACCCTCTTCTGTAAGCATACGTGGTGAGTAAATGTTACAGAAATCTCCCATACAAATGCCACTGATTTCAGAAACGTTCACATAGCGCACCTTCAGCTCCGGAATCATTTCATTACAAATCCTCACCGCAAGCACGGATTCCAATGTGATGTAATCCCCCATAGAAGCTAAAACCACATCCGGATTCCTGCAACATTCCTTATCCGTCACCCATTCCCAAACCGCCATTCCATCTTTGGCTTGCTTGCGAGCTTCATCCAAAGTCAGCCATTGCATCAACGGTCTTTTTCCTGCCACCACCACGGAAATTCCATTTTTATGGATCAAAGCTTCTTCCATCGCCACCAAAGCACTATTGGCATCAGAGGGATAAAAAATTCGCGTGAACTCCCCGTGCTTTTGAAGCAAATTGCTGACGAAGCTGGGGTTTTGATGCGAGTAGCCGTTGTGTTCTTGTCGCCAGCCCACACTGGAAAGCAAATAAATCGCCGATGGAATCGGTTTGCGCCACTTCACTCGGAGACTTTGTTTCAAAAATTTAGCGAATTGATCCACCATGCTGGAAATGATGGTGGTGAACGCTTCGTAACTCACAAAAACTCCGTAGCGTCCGGTCAAAAGGTAACCCTGCATCCAGCCCTGTAAGCTGTGTTCGCTAAGCATTTCCATGACGCGTCCTTCCGGATGCATGTCTTCCGCATTTTCAATGATGGGCCATTGATAAGCACGCTTGGTCGCATCAAATAGATCATGGAGCTGATTCGACTCGATTTCATCCGGACAAAAAACTCGGAAATTGTCTTTATTTTTCTTGAAGATGTCGCGCATCATTTTTCCTAAATTCCGCATGGAACTTGCGGGCTTCATGCCGCGCTCCTTGAATTTCTCCTCGTATTTTTTCAGATCCGGAATTTTAATTTCCTTCATCATGTTTCCGCCCACCGCATGTTTGTTTTGACCCATGCGCAATTTTCCTTTGGGAACATAAGCAAAAATCTTCGATTTGATTTTCCCCTCCGAATCAAAAAAATCGTGAACTTTATAGCTCTTCAGCCACTGTTCCACCGCCTTCAATTTTTCCGGATCCTCTTTGAGGCCTTCAATGGGCACACCGTGAGCGCGGAAAGACCCTTCAATATTTTTTCCTCCAAATCCATTGATGCCCTTCCATCCTTTTGGTGAACGAAGCACAATCACCGGCCACTTGGGCTTCAAAACGGGTTTACCGCTGCGCGCCAATTTTTGAACGGCACGAATTTCAGCATAAGCCTTTTCCAAAGTGCTCATCATTTTTTCTTCAATTTTGGGCATCTCCACAAAATGAACTTTGTAACCATAACCACCCAAAAGCATTTCAATTTCTTTATCGCTCATGGAACCAAAAATGGTCGGGTTGGAAATTTTAAAGCTGTTCACATGAACGATGGGCAAAACCGCACCGCTTGTTTTAGGGCTCAAAAATTTGTTGCTGTTCCAAGCCGCGGCCAAAGGACCACTTTCTGATTCCCCGTCCCCCACAATCGCCGCCACAATCAAATCCGGATTGTCCATGGCCGCACCAAAAGCCGTCGACAAAGAATATCCCAACTCACCCCCTTCCAAAATGGAGCCCGGAACGCTGGGCGTCACGTGACTTGGAAACGGTGTGAAAGGCCAACTGAAATCTTTGATCACCTTGCCCATTCCTTTCAGATCCACCGTGTACTGCGGATAAACTTCCTTGAGTGAACTTTCTAAAAATAAATTCGCCAAATTGGCCGGAGCACCGTGACCCGGCCCGGTCACCAATAAAATTTCACATTTTTTTTGCGACACCAAATAATTCAACGATGCATAAATCAAGTTGATGCCCGGCACCGTACCCCAATGTCCTAAAATTCTTTCTTTGACATGCTCATTTTGTAGCGGCTCCTTCAGCAAAAAATTATCTTTCAAATACAATTGCGCCACGCCCATATAATCGACGAAACGCAGATAATTTCGGATCCATCGGACCCTGCTTTTGAGCGAAGAGAGCATTGGCGTGTGGCGTAGAAAAAAAGATCATGTTCATTGTAGAAAAACGATCACGCAGGAGCAATAGAGTTTCTGAACTAATTATTGATCCTGTTTTTTATCAGCAGGTCCCCTCACCATGTTGGTGATGGGAACAAAAGGAGCCGCAACATTTTTTACTTCTTGAGAGGCTGTGCTCGGAACATACCCGCCCTGCTCAACTTGAGCCCCTGCCAACCAATTTAAAAAACGAGTGCCGTAACTTTCTTGCGCTGCTGGTACAGCAGCAGTCGTCTCAACTTTAACAAGTCCCTTGTTCGAATCGTAACGATAGCCCGCCGGCAATTTGGCTTGTTCCGCTTTTAAATCCACTTGAACCTTTCCAAGTCGATCATTGGCATCAGTTAAAGTGGGTGCTGCCGCCGGGGCTTCTTTTGGTTGATTTGCTGAGGATTCCAATTGAGCCATAAAAAAGTTTAAAGATTTTTAAGTAGAGATTCCGCCTCGGCTTGATCATGTGACACTTCTTTATCCTCCTCTTCTTTCCTCACGATGTTTTTGAATTCCTTATATTTGGCCACGATTTTCTTAGTTTCCACTAGTTCGTGCTCAGTGGCCTTCACCAAAGCTTCCGTTTTTTGCAAAAGCTCTCCTTTGAGCTTGCCCATTTCCTCTTCACTCATAGTAGGGAGTGCAGCACTCAAGGTTTGCTTTTCTTCTGGAGTAAGCACTTGAGAGTTCGGAACGGCGCTAAGAAGTTCTTCTAAAAGTGGGCTCATGTGTAGAAATTAATCTTATTACTATACCCTATTTTAAGGTTTAAAACAAGTACCCACCTTCTGACCCCTGAAAGGTCATTGACTTTTATACGATTTACCCTATAATTCCATATGCAAGGTCATCTATTTAGCTGCTTTCTCTACATAGGATATGCAAGTTAGGAATAGGTTTGAGGTCGACTTGCGTTTAAATCTAAGTAAAGAAAACAACTAAATATATGATGAAAAAACTATACGTTGGTGGCCTATCATGGGGCACCACAGAAGACAGCCTTCGTGAAGCATTCATGGGAGCTGGTTCAGTAGTGTCTGCTCAGATCATTATGGATCGGATGTCAGGCCGTTCTAAAGGTTTCGGTTTCGTAGAAATGGAAACTGAAGAAGAAGCTGCTAAAGCTATCGAAATGTTCAACGGTCAAGAACTTGATGGCCGAAAAATTTCAGTTTCTGAAGCTCGTCCTAAAGAAGATCGCCCTCGAACGGGTGGTTTCGGTGGAGGAGGTGGCGGCGGAGCTCGCCGTGGAAACTGGTAATTCAGCAGAATTACTAAAACAAAAGAGCGCACCCTCGGGTGCGCTCTTTTTGTATCCGCCACAATTCACGAACGGAAACAAATTGAGTAAAAGAAACTAGAGTGATATGCTCCGATTAAATTTATCCTGTTTTACTTTCTATGAAAAAAATTCTACTCACGGTCGCTATAACATTCGCCAGCCTAATCCTTCTTCTTCTGGCTTTTGTATTTCTAGGCAGCTCAGGAGTGGCAGACGCAGCCGATCAAATCCTTGTCGATTTTGAAAACGGTCAATTTGAAAAAGTTTATACCGAATCTTTACTGGATGATGAGTTTAGCCTTGAAGAACTTCAGGTCGCCTTTGGAGTGGGAACTCCCTATGACATCACCAAAGCCACAAAAAAATCTTGGAGTGGTAGGGGATTTGATGGACCTGTGAAATACATTTATGGAGATTTTGTATTTCCAAATGGAGAAGAACTTCCCCTAACTTTCAAGTTTGTTGAAGAAAACGGCGATCTTAAATTGGTGGGAATTGTTTCAGAGCCCCAATAAGAACATCAGATAATTTTCTATAAAATCGTCAGCGGATCCACCCACTTGCTGAGTTCCGCTTCGCTTTGAACGTATCCTTTCAAGTCCACCGTTTCTCCGGGGATCAAAGCAAAGTGCAAATGTTTGCGCTCCCCATCCGTTTCATCCGTGTAGCCTTCGCCCAATAAACCCATAGGAGTACCCGCTACCACATTTTGTCCGGGTATGACTTTCAAACTGGCCACATCCAGGTGTCCGTAAATGGCTACATAAGCTTGGCCTTCAATGGTGTGCTGAATGGCCACCACGCCACCGTAACCATCGGCTTCACGCGCTTCCACCACCACTCCTTGAGCCACGGAATAAATCCAAATATCTCGACTTAAATCTGCTTCATTCATCTCCACATCCACTCCCGTGTGATAGCCGCTAAATCGTTCCGGATCCACGGGTGAATTTTGCGGCGTGATGTAAATTCCAAACGGTTTCAAATTCACACTCTTTCTAAATCCCTCAATTGGCTCACCCACCACAAGCTGCTCTTCAGCAAGTTCTTCCGCGGTGGTCACACCATCTGCCTGCTCAGCTGTCTGCTCAGACGTCTGACAAGCGGACAAGAAAACCAATAAAGAAATGAAAAGAATTTTTTTAAACATAATGAGTCATTAAACGATAACATCGTACTAAAATTATCTATTCTAAGAAAGCTCCCCAGATAGGCTGCTGGACAAAAAATGATTTTAAAGTAAAATCAGACCTCTTTTATGATTAAAATGAAAAAAGAAGTAGAGGGTACTGAATCCCCACAGGACAAAACAGTTGATTATATATTAAACACACCCCAGATTGAGCTTGAAGGGAGAACAAGTTTATTTATAGTCACTGTCACTACTGATGACGTAAGACGAAAAATCCGTTTGGCCACAGCAACAGGTGATCCAAGCATTGAAATCACATTTGACGATGATGATTTAACTTTAGAAAAAACTCAGGAGTTGTTGGTCCTACATAAAGAACTATTAAATTTGGCGATGATCTTAAGAGACAAGCAATTTCTCGCAACAGATAATCGGATTAAAACTGAAATACAAATAAAAAACATTACAGAGAATTATGGCGGCTTTGGGCGAATCCTCCTCCAAATTATCCGCGCTTCATACAACTTGTATCGTACCTTGAATTCAGAAAAACCATTGTCTCTAGATGAATTTGATTTACTAATAAAGGGACAAATTGTTGATATGCTGGTATTACGACGAGCCATAGCAGAAATAGCGAAACAAAAGGAAACGTACGAGGGACTAAGTAAAGAACAATCTACAACTGAACTTGATCAGTTGATAAAAGTAATGGGACAAGCCGTACACATATTGAATGCTTTAGCTCAATCATTTCAGAATGAAATAGGAGCAAACATAAGATCAATGGAGTCCTTCAAGTAAGTTTTGAGAATTCCGCGCCTGCAGGGACTGATTGAATTTGGGCAAGCACCCTTGCAATGCATAGTACCAAATGATACCTTGTACCTACATGGACTATTTAGAGAACATTCGGGCGCAAATCAGAAAGGGAATTTTGGAATTCGCCATTTTAGTGGTGATCGAAGAAAAAGAAATTTACGCTTCCGATATTTTAAAAAAACTTCGTGAAACCGAACTCATTGTAGTGGAAGGAACTCTCTATCCCCTACTCAGCCGCCTCAAACGGCACGAGTTGGTGACCTACGCTTGGAAAGAATCCAAAAGCGGCCCGCCTCGCAAATACTACAAGCTCACCGCAAAAGGGCGTGAGGCTTTGGAAAGTCTTAAAGACTCTTGGAAATCCCTTTATACTTCTATTAACTCGCTAAGAAAAAACAATGAAAAAGGTAATTAACATCACCATCGGCGGAATGGTTTTCACCGTGGAAGAAGACGCTTACAAAAAGCTGTCCGACTATTTGGATGCTATCAAAGCGCACTTCACCAAAGACAAGGATGGCGATGAAATCATTGAAGACATTGAGGCGAGCATTGCGGAAAAATTTTCTAAGCGAAAAAACAAAAATGCCGCCGTCACCGGCAAAGATGTAGCGGCTGTCATGGAGCAAATGGGCTCGCTTAAGGATTTCAAAAAATTAAGCGAAGAGGAGGACGACGACGCAGAAACTGATGACTCCAGTGAGGAAGGCGGTAAAAAACTCTACCGTGATCCCGATGACAACATCATCGCGGGTGTGGCCTCCGGTCTTGCTGCTTACTTTGGAATAGATGCCCTTTTAATTCGCGTACTTTTTGTAATCTCAATTTTCTTTGGAGGCTTTGGCATCATGCTCTATCTCCTTCTCTGGCTTGTGATTCCACTCGCAGAAAGCAGATCTCAAAAATTGGAAATGAAAGGCGAACGAATCACGCTTCATGAAATTGAAAAATCCGTAAAAAAAGAAATCCACCGGCTCAAAAAAAAAGACTTAAGCGCTCTCAAAAAGTTCGGCAGTGAATTGGGTGAATTGATTTTAGTATTATTGAAAGCACTACAAAAAATCATAGGCGCTGCCTTCATGCTCACCGGAATCGCAGGTGTTTTCATCTTAAGCTTCGCCCTAACCTGGCAACTTTCCGGAGGTGACATTCCAGATACCAATCTAACGCTGAACGATTTCATTGTAGTGACTGAAACCATGTACTGGGTCTTTGTTCTCTCCGTTTACGTTTTGATGGTGGTGCCGCTGATCCTCGCCTTCTTATTGGGCCTAGGCATGATGAAAAACGTTTCCGTTATTCGAGGAGGCGAATTTGTTCTGCTCCTCGTTCTATGGTTTGGAGCGCTGGGTCTCACCGGCTCCGTAGTTTTTGAAAACTTGCCGCTGATTGAAACTCGATTTGAAGAAATCGATGAGCATTATGAATTCGAGCAAGATGAATATTTCTACATCGATGAAGTCAGGGACTTTGAGGAGCCCAAAGCGCCGGCGATGCCTTTTTGATCAAAACTTCCTGTATCCCGGAACTGCTTTATTGTTTTTAAAAGCGGCCGAATCATCTTTGCTCAAAGCAATAAAAAAATCCGGCTGAATGGCGTCATCAATCGCAAGCGCGTCGTCTACATCAAAGCCACGCAGCTCCATTTTGTCGTCCACATGCCCCATGGTATCGGCTTGCTGTAGGCTCGCTAAACAGAAGGGATCTTGCTTAGCCTTTTGTTTGGCTTCATCCAAACTCAACGCCGGAATCACGAGTTTTTTATGATACTCCTCCAAGTCATTGGCCTTGTAAGCACCCAGATTTATAAAAAATAATTTTACGTTCGACTTCATTTCTTCTTTTGAAATCGTTACACAGTAGCCATCCACTTCATCAATCACCATGTAAGAGTCCAGATGCAATTGTTCACTCCAATGTTTTTGCAAAACAGGAAAAGTTGATTCAATATTTTCCCCTACCACAAAAGCCACGTCGTGCTGCTCAATCATTCTACCCGCAGGCTTTGCGCCCAGCACCACAAGAAATAATTTGAGTGAATCCATAATTGATTTAATTTACGCGAATTATTAAAGTTCCAAGATTTTTAATTGGTTCATTTTCTTTGTTAAGTTTCATTTTCTTCCAAGGCAAAATATTTTTTGGATAGAAACCTGCATCTGTATTGAAATAATATTCAATAACGTATTCACCAGATTCAGGAAAAGTTAAATCAGCTGAAAAGACCTTGTTAAGTCGATGGGGCATTATCCTTACTGGAATTAATCCTCCCAAAGCAATAAAATCCGGTTTATATTCAACATATTGACTAACTTGAGGGAAAAATCCACTAGAGTCATTACATCCCTCAGTTAAAACAAAATCAATTTCTTTATTTATAAAAATACGGCAATAAACTTTATCCCTCTCCATGGTCAAATCACCTTCATTTGACACCCTGAAAGGAATGTTTTTCCTAAATGGAAATCTATCCGCAGAAAGTACAAGTATTTTTTCATGGTTAATAATCAATTTGGGTCTTATTTTTTTCTTAAAAACAAGAAAAAATTCAGTCAACCCTATTGCTGTCACCCAAAAAGCCAAAAAACCATAAAAGGAACTAGCCGGAGTGGTCAGGAGGATGCCAAGAAAAGTATTTCTTTGAACATCTATGCAAAAGAAAATTTTCGGGCTACAGAAAAAAGGGCCAAGTCTATAAAGACCCAACAGTATTATCAACAGAAAAGAAACCCGTGTACATAGTTCTAAAAAATTTCTGAAATTCTCTTTCAAATTGTGCATATTCATTCAGACCTATAACGATCCAAAACTTTTAAAGCAAGATCTCCGATTCGCCGTGCAATACTAAGTATAAAGCCACCTTCCCTACTTCGCTCGTAAGGTTCAGGCTTTTCTAAAAAAGGCCGTTCGTGTCTTTGCAAGTCACGAGGCAATGCGGGTAAAGCGGTCATAATGGGTGGATTAGCGTGGCTGATCATAGTGTATTATCAAAACACATGAAAAACCAAAGAAAAGCGGCCCATTATGGATTAAGCATCCAAATCATGAAGTTAAGATAGCCAGCAAAACTGACCCAAAGAATATAAGGAATCAGGAGCCAAGCTGCCGGCATGGAGATTTTAGCAAAGGCGATGATGGTGGCGAGGATAGCAAACCAGAGAAAGATGATCTCAATGAACGCTATGCCCGGAGAATGCAGTCCGAAAAAAATAACTGACCAGAAGGTGTTCAAGATCAGCTGACCAGTAAATATACAAAAAGCAACTTTTGTGTCTTTTCGATCCAGCCCTTTTTTCAATATTAAGAATGCTGCTATACCCATGAGGGCAAACAGTATCGTCCAGACTGGAGCAAACACCCAATTCGGGGCCGTGAGTTCCGGTTTAGCAAGCTCGGCATACCAACCAGCGATTGAAGGACTCGTAAAAAAAGATCCAACAATACCAACCAGTTCACAGAGGGTGACGACGACAATCAGTTTAAATACATCGCTGATCTTCATTGTGAGTTTTAGTAAGTGCGGGACTCTTTTAAGTCCAGAATGGTTGGGGCGGTAGGATTCGAACGCACGGATGGCGGGACCAGAGCCCGCTGTCTTACCACTTGGCGACGCCCATCGATGGTGAGCTTACAAAAGAAAACCCATTCGGACAAGGATTCAAGAAAAAAACTTGAGGTCACTCATGATCAATGATTTTCTATAAAAAAAGTGTTAAACTTCTCGACAGAATTTGCCGCAGTGTATGAAACCGTTAAAAAATAAAATCATCTGGACCCTGATTCTAGGCCTGTGCCTGCTTCAGTTTTCATTTGCCCTACTCATGAATAGTACGGGGCATGAAAAAACTTGTGCATTCAATGAACATTGCCTTCTTGTAACCATAAGCAATGAGACCGCAGCGCTTTTACCCCTTCTTTTAACCTTAACTGTTCCACTATTCTTCGCATTCCTTTTTCCTAAGCAAAAATTTCTTAAAAAGATACGTTCATTAGAACCTCTTCAGTTTTCTCTGCGCCGCGCTTTACAAGGAGTTGTCCAAAGAGAGTGATAGGTGGTCACAAAGGACTGAACCTATAACTTTTAACTTTTTAGCGATGAAAAAATTTATTTTACTCCTACTTGGTATGACGCTTATTTTAAGTGCTTGCCAAGATCAAACTTCCACTCTCACTAAAGTGGATAGAATTTCACATCCCCATGGATTAGCAGTAGATATTGGTGACCCAAGCAAATTATACATAGCCACCCACGAAGGTTTGCTACTTTTGAAAGATGAAACAGACTTATACAGAATTGGCGAAAGCACAGATGATCTCATGGGCTTTACGGTAGACAAAAAAGATCCGAACATTTTCTATAGCAGTGGTCATCCCTCTTTTGGAGGTAACATTGGTTTTCAAAAAACTTTGGATGGAGGCCAAACTTGGGAAAAAGTTTCAGATGGTATGAATGGACCCGTTGACTTTCACAGCATGACGGTTAGTCCGGTGAACTCAGACATCATTTATGGTTTTCATAACGGTGAAATTCAAAAAAGCAGCGACGGAGGTGAGTCATGGTCTATGCTTAATAAGCAACCCAAAGGAATCATAAGTTTAACTGCAGACCTTGAATCGGAGGAAACCGTTTACGCAACAACCGAGCAAGGCATTTGGGTGAGCAAAAACGGCGGTGGAACATGGGAAATTCTCTCAGAAATGTTGAGCGACGCAACGGTGATTGTGCTTGCTCAAAATCCTGACGATACAAACCAAATGTTGAGTTTTTCAGACACTTTAGGATTAACGGCAAGTAATGACGGAGGAAAAACATGGACCAGCATCGCAAATATTCCCGCTGTCTTTTACTTCATCAGCTTTTCTCCCAGCGTTTCAGGCCTGGTTTACGCAATTGATAGTGCCAATCAAGTTTACAAAAGCATGGACACTGGCATCACTTGGCAAAAAATTTATTAATCCAAAACTAATGAAAAAATTTATCATTTTTCTCAGTTCGTTCAGTGTAATTCTGCTCACGGCTTGTCAAACAAGTAATACTTCAAACGAAGAAGAAGTTTTAAACACTCCGAATGCCACAACGACGCCCATTGTGGAACTTGCAGATGGAGCCACTTATGACCTGGAAGCCTCTTTTGTAGAAAAAGAAATTGATGGATCTATACATAAAATGCTCGCTTACAACGGCTCCATCCCGGGGCCAACAATCAAGGTACAGCAAGGCTCTACCATCACGATTAACCTCACCAATAACACAGATATAGAGACCACTCTGCATTCGCATGGAGTGCGCTTGGATAACGCTTTTGACGGAGTGCCGGACCTTACTCAAGAAGCGATTCCAGTAGGAGGAACTTTTTCTTACGAAGTCCGTTTCGACGATGCGGGGGTGTATTGGTATCACCCCCACTTTAGACAGGATTACGCTCAAGATCTGGGACTCTATGGAAATTACATCGTAGTCCCTTCAGATTCTTCCGATTGGTCTCTAGTCAACAGAGAGGAAATTTTAGCGGTAGACGATGTGCTCATTGAAGATGGAAACTTGACTGACTATTTAGAAAACGAAGTCACTCACACACTCATGGGGCGATTTGGAAACACCATGCTCGTGAATGGAGATACCGACTATGAGCTTCAAGTGGATAAAGGTGAAGTCGTTCGTTTTTACATTACGAATACGGCCAATACTCGAGTTTTCAATTTAGAAATTCCGGGAGCCAAAATGAAGTTAGTGGGTTCGGACAACGGTCTCTTTGAAAAAGACGAATGGAAAGACGAAATTCTACTCAGCCCCTCGGAGCGAGCCATTGTGGAAGTTCTCTTTGAAGACTCAGGAAGCTACGACTTAGTTCACCAAACGCCAGATAAAACCTACACTTTGGGAAAGATCAGTGTTTTAGATCAAGAAGTTACTCAAAGCTATGCGGCAGACTTCAATATTCTTAAAACACACACTTCCACGGTAAGCAGCGTCGATCCTTACCGGAGCAGTTTTGCGAAAGAGCCGGATAAATTCCTAAGTATCGATTTGGAAATGGAGGGTATGGGTGGCTCTCATTCCATGCACAGCGGAACGATGATGGAAAATTCCATGATGAGCATGGGCAATGGCGAAGCTATTGAATGGGAAGACACCATGAACATGATGAACAGCAGTTCAAATGAAGACACACTCACATGGAAATTGGTCGATGAAGAAACCAATAAAGAAAATATGAACATCGACGATTGGGAGTTCAAGCAAGGTGATATTGAAAAAATCCGCATTACCAATCCAAACGACACCATGCATCCTATGCAGCATCCGATTCATCTTCATGGTCAACGTTTTCTAGTGCTTTCAGTGGATGGAGTGGAGACAGAAAATCTTGGTTGGAAGGATACTGTTTTAATCCCCGCAGGGTCGACGGTGGATCTCTTAGTTGTCATGGATAACCCCGGACAGTGGATGCTTCATTGTCATATCTCAGAACACCCTGAAGCAGGCATGATGATGCCCTTCAATGTTAGCTCTCTCTAATTTCTTAACTTTTTTAAAATATGAAATTCTCCAAAATACTTCACGTTACTAGCGTCATTGTCGGTTTTGTCGGAGTCATCAGCTTTGTAGCTGCTATACTTGGTGGAGGAGACGATCTTATATTCGGTGTGACTAAAGCCGATGCCCTGCTTTGCAGTGGAATTCTTTTCCTCATCGCCATTTGGACCCAAGTGGCAACTATTCATCACATGATGCTCGAAAAGAAAGGCGAAATGATTTAACTAAGTTCAATGGCTGGGGCGGTAGGATTCGAACCCACGGATGGCGGGACCAGAACCCGCTGCCTTACCACTTGGCGACGCCCCAACAGGAGTTTGTTTATATCACTTTTTCAATGGCCGCTTCAACGTCCTGAATCAGTTTTTCGATCTCGCCTTCCATGCTCCAAATCACCATATCGCATTCTTTTTCCCATTCTTTTTCTTTGAGGTAACTTTTGTGACGACGCTGCATTTCTTCTTCCGGCAAAATGCTCCGTTTTAAAATTCTTCTTTGAAGGGTATCCCAATCAGGAACGGTTAGAAAAATAGAGGTCAAATGTTCGTGTGAGACAAGTTCGCGAATGGAACGAAGGCCCTGCACATCCACCTCACGAATCACAATTTTTCCCGCTTCCAGCGGCTCCAAAATCGCTTTCTTCAAGGTGCCGTAATAGTTGTCTCCGTGCACCACGGCCCATTCCAAAAATTCACCGGCATCAATGCGTTTTTTGAATTCCTCTTTGCTAACGAAATAATAAACTTCACCGTCTTTCTCACCGGGACGCGGCTCGCGCGTGGTGCAAGAAACAGGAAAAGTGTATTCCGGATGGTTTTTGCGGAGGTAGTCCAAAACCGTGCCTTTTCCGGAACCGGAAGATCCTAGGATCAGAATGAGGCGCCCTTGCGTCATTGTCCGTTTGATGATATAATTTAAAGATTCGTCCAGATAAAAATACCGAATCCGCGCCTTGAAAACCAGAGCAAGAATTAGATAGCGAGAACTTTTTAGCTCGTCTGAAAAGTTCTCCCTCTCTACTTCGGTAGGAGGAAATTCTTAAGAATCTCTTCTCCTTGATCCCTGGATCAATTGAGAAAATTCAAAGAGATTCCTAAGAAAACACGCAAGAGCGTTTCCACACCTCTGTTCCTAAATTTTTTTCAGGACATGTGCCCTTGGTCTCGCTCTTGACCTATAGAAATTTAAAACGGAAGGTCGTCCAAAGTCACTTCTTCCTCTTCAAGCGCAGGAGCTTCATTGGCTCCCGGTTTCACCGCGCGGCTGTTTTGTTCTCGGTCCATTCCCGCTCCTGCTCCACCTGTTGGAGTACCGGCTCGGTCGAGCATGATGATGTTGTCGGCAACGATTTCGGTACGGTAGCGCTTCACTCCGTCTTCCCCATCCCAATCACGCGTTTGCATGCGTCCTTCCACGTAAACTTTTTTTCCTTTGCCCATGTATTGACCTGCAATTTCTGCAAGTTTCCCCCAAGCCACGATGTTGTGAAACTCGCTTTTTTCTTGTCGTTGTCCGCTTTTATCGGTCCACGCACTGTTGGTGGCTACGGAAAAACTGGCCACGCTTTGGCCGGTAGAGGTCTGACGAACTTCCGGATCACGAGTGAGGTTTCCAATCACCTGCGCGCGGTTCAATGAAAATGCCATAAAAATTGGGGGTAAATCGGACTCCACTTTAATGCCCGGCGCCGCTTCAATCAATGATAAATCACTTCCAAAGGGGGTCTTCTGTGGTAGTCTACCTTTGCTTTCAGGAAGAAAGCGCCGATTAGGAGAGTAAAAACAATCAAAATAATGCTCAAAACTTTCATATTTCAAACAGGTCATGGCAAGGAGCTCGCCAAAGCGGAACTCGATGCCGTATTAAAAGGCGGTTTTCAGGACGACGTTTTTGACGGCCTCGTTTATGAAGCTGAAATCAATCACGCGGATATTCTTCAGGAACGATTAGGGGGGACGATCCGTATCACCGAGGTTCTCCAAAAGGCTCCCGAACACATGCCGGTGAACTTTGTTCAGTGGGTGACGGATGCCGTGATTCAAGAAGTTAAACATAAAGGGGGTAAAATTCGATTCGGTCTCAGTATGCACCCCAAATCTGACAAAAACCTGAAAAAAATCTTAATTAATTCTAAAAAAAACCTGAAAGAAAAATTGGGCAATCTTCGCTTTGTGAATAAGGATTTTCAGAACCTCTCTTCCGCTCAAGCTTTTCACGAAAATCTCATCACGGACCACACCATTGAATTGCATCTTTTCCTGAGTGAAAAGTTTTGGTATTTGAGCAAAACCCTCAGCATTCAAAATATTGAGTGGTATTCGCATCGAGACATGAATAGGCCGGCGCGCGATCCTAAAACGGGAATGTTCCCGCCCAAGCTGGCGCAAATGCTGATCAATTTGGCCCAGCCCAACAAAACCGTTTACGACCCTTTTTGTGGATCCGGAACCGTACTTCAGGAAGCGTGGCTGATGGGCTACGCCGCCCGCGGATCCGATCTGGAACCTCGACTGGTGGAGGACAGCATCCAAAACATGGCCTGGCTCAAAAATGTGGCCGAACTTCCGGAAGAAACCCCCACTATTTTCCCTGCCGACGCCCGCACTTTGACAAAAAACGATCTTCCCTCCGAACCTTTTGTGATCGTGACGGAAACCTGGCTAGGACCCGCGATGTCCAATTTTCCCAATTCCATGGATCTCCGAAAAATCCAACAAGAAGCGGAATCGATTTATGAGGACTTCTTCAAAAACCTGAAATCCATCATAAAAGAACCCGTTACGGTGATCTTCACCGCGCCTTTTCATCGTGAAAAAAATGAGCGGCATTTACTTTCCCACCTGCCGGAAATTCTAGAAAAATACGGAGAAATTCAGCCCCTCTCCGACCACGAACGTTCCAGCCTCTTTTATGAGCGCAAAGAACAGATTGTGGGACGGGAAATTTGGAAGGTGGTTCTATCTTGAGAAAAAGCTGGAAATCAGGTATAATATTAAGATTTATTATATCTGATTCATGGTCGTTAACGATCAAAACCTTGCCAGCGCCCTGCTCCAAAAAGGGCTCTTAGATGAAAAGAAACTGGAAACGCTTCAAAAACGAGCTCAAAAAGATGAGATTTCCTTCGAGGAAGCTCTCTTTGAGGCGGAAATCTTAAACGACGACGAACTGGGACAAATCATCGCGGATTTGCATGAAGTTCCCTTTGTGAGACTAGAGGACATCAAAATTCCGGAGAAACTGCTTCCCATCATTCCTTACTCCCTTGCCTCCTTTCAATCCATCATCCCTTTTGAACAAACGGATCGCAAATTGAAGGTGGCCACCAGCCGCCCGGACAACTGGGAGCTCTTCACGTTCCTGGAAAATAAAACCGGCTACGACCTTGAGATCAACTACGCGACTCCAAAAAATATTAAAACGGCTCTCAAGGTTTACAGCCCCGACGTAAACACAAAATTCGCAAAACTTTTGGAAGGAGCACTGGTGGATCGTCACAAAATTGAATCGCTGAATGAGGCTTCCAAAATCGTGGACACCATCATTTTGTTCGCTTATCAAAACGATGCTTCGGACATCCACATTGAACCTCAGAAAAAAGCCATTTCCATCCGATATCGTATCGACGGAATTTTGCATCTGATCACAGATTTGCCGCTGCTGATTGCGGATCTCATCGTGACCCGTATCAAAGTTTTAGCGAACATGCCTACAGATGAACATCGGGCCGCATTGGATGGACGATTTAAAATTGAACTTGAAGGAACGGAAATCACGCTGCGTGTTTCCATCATTCCCACTTACGACGGTGAAAAAGTGGTGATGCGTCTTTTGACCTCCACCAATCAATCGCTGAATTTGGAATCGTTTGGATACAGTGAACGAAATCTGGAAGTGATTCGCAACAACATTCTTAAAACACACGGGATCATTTTGATGACCGGTCCTACGGGATCCGGTAAGACCACCACGCTCTACACGCTGCTCAATCTTTTGAATTCGCCGGAAGTGAACATTTCCACGATTGAAGATCCGATTGAGTACCGCCTGGAAGGAATCAATCAAATTCAGGTAAATCCTAAAACCAACCTCACCTTTGCGGATGGACTACGAGCTCTGCTCCGTCAGGATCCGGACATTGTGATGGTGGGAGAAATTCGTGACAAAGAAACGGCAGGCATCGCCATCAACGCTGCCCTAACAGGTCACTTGGTTTTGGCCACACT
>ERZ1292633.2457-Hain-H41-02um-R1-2457-length-18957-cov-4_pt1 | contig 18957 bp, 17 predicted proteins | sample MGYA00564406_ERZ1292633 | MGnify/ENA primary metagenome ERZ1292633 (study PRJEB36523, sample SAMEA6512639) | groundwater metagenome | collected 2019-01-08 | study: AquaDiva: Metagenomics assemblies of 32 groundwater samples
AAAAGTAGGGTCGTTATACTGCTTGGCCACAAGTTTGTACTGCGAGCCCGACATTTGATTAAAGGCAGTTAGGTTTTGCAGAGCCGAATTATCAAAAGATTGGCTTCCTTGGCTCGGCTGATTAATTGTCGTAGTTGCAGTTCTTGCAGTTGGCTGTGTAGGGGCATTATCTATATTCAGGGGCTCGGTGAGTTTAGTTTTTGCCAGGGCTTCAGTAGGTTGCGGGATAATTGCTGGTGCAGAGCCAACAGAGGCGATGCCTCGTGTAGGTTGATTGCTATCACTTTTGTTATCGGTAGCTGGCTGCCTAGTTGGTTTAGCTTGCGGGTTAGTTGCGATATCACGAACTTCTTTTGTACTAACAAGGCTCAGAGCTTCTTTTACGGGCGTACTAGTAGTTGCGCTAGCCAAAGTAGAAACACCGCCAATTTGCATTTGTTCAGCAGGTTTATCAAAAACTGGCGAGAATTTATTAGCCAAAATTTCTTTTATCGGATAGGCGGCGATCTTGCTGTTGCTGGCTTGAGCTTTGATAGTTGTGGCCTGTGCTGGATTAACCGCTAGGGCCATCGCCGTATTTAAACCAGTTGTCATACCGGCAGCAGCTCGATCAAGCGCGGTCGTAACCCGATCAAGAGATTCTCTGACTTCGGGAGTAGCCACAATAGTTTGTCGCTCACCATAATTTTTTGCAGTGTCAACACCATCCCTGTTTTGTAGTGTGGCATTAGCAAGAGTTGAAACATCCGTCGGCGCTACGGGAGTAAAATCTTCGGATTTGATGGTGTTTTGTAGATTTGTAGCGATTTGGTTTTGTTGAGTTTGATCGGCTTGGATTGTTGCTGCATCGAGGGTAGTGCTAAGACCAAATCCGCGGTTTGAGTTGTGGTTCTCGCGAGAGGATTCTTTTGTTTGTAGGTCAGCAAATAAAACAGGTTTTTTATCAGTTGTCGACTGACATAAATTTAAGATGTCCGCACTTGTAGGTAGTTTTTTTGTTGTAATATCTTGATCCTTGCAAATTTCTTCAAATAACTGCACTGAGGCCTCGTCTAAACAAGCTTGGTTTTCTCCTAGTGGATATTGTTGAGCACCATGGTGAAAAAGCTCATGGTTTAGGGCTTGTTTAAGATTAGATTTTGCGACATTAATTGAAAGTTCTGCGGGATTGGCTTTTTCATTGTAAGAGGCCATAGCAGGTGCGTCCTTTGGCTCCAGTTTGCACTTAATTTTTAAGGGTTCTGTGCCATTTGAAATTTTATCGACTAAGTTTAAAAATCTTGCAAAAACCGCAGTAGCATTATTTTGTAAAAATTGATCTCGATCTAAAATTTTTTGCACTTCAGGTTTTGTGAAGCAAGAGGTGAGCGATGAGGATTTTTCATTAAACTCTTCAATTAATGTAGTTTCTAAATCTTGTTTTTCTTTTTTCGTAACTTTTTCACATGTGGCCTTATCTATTAAATTAACAATTTGAAATTTACCAATTTTTTTAACTATTTCTCTAGTACCAATTCGCTCAAGCAGAGGTTTATAGCCGGTAACGCAAGCATCATTTTCAGATGAACTTTTATAATACTTCATTTTTCTTTTTAAATAATAGCCTACTTGTCCAGGAGCATTCATGTCGCTACTAGCCACGGCTTTATAAAAAACAGAATGATTAAGGTTTTTGTCGGCTTTTGATAATTCATAAAGCCGCTTGGTTTTATTTTGATTTAGCATCAGGAAAGTATTGTCTTTCGCAAAATGCAGATTAATATTTTTTTTATTCTTCGAAATCAAAATCTGACTGCCTTTATAGGTGTATTCACGATAGTTTTTATAGTCTTTAACAAAAATCGTCTGATCAGTGTTACTAAGGTCTGGCTTGTTTTTGGCAATTGCATAAGTTTGAAATGACAGAACTAAAAAAAGTATTAGTAAAAGGTATTGAATATAATGTTTAATTTTAAAAAACATAGAGCGCATTTGTTAGATATGTTATCAATATTAATATGAGATTACTAAGCATTCTTTTGCTCTGCTTTCTTTGGTCGAGCCTAGCATTTCCGCAGAACAATACTGTGTCTGACTCTACGCAAATAGATACGGATCCATTTAGAATAGTTTCTACAGATTTCAAGGACAAGCGAGAAACAATTGTCGAAATTCATAATATGCCAAGAGTTAGGTCGCAGGATTCGCTTCCTCTTTGCTATGCTTTTAGCGCAGCCACGATAGCTCAAAAAAAAGCATGCGACGCTGATGATGATACATTTCAGGATCGTAGCGATCCAAATTTTTGTAGTAAGATACCACCACTGTCTGCAAAAGAAATTTCACCCTTTAGTATGATGGCATGGGCTAAAGCGCCGATTGGTGGCGGCGATGGAGCGAGTGCTTTAGATAATTCGCATAGGACCTTTAGTTTTATACCAGAGTCTTGTTTGCCCTTTGATCAAATTGCAAATAATATTACGAATAAAGATCCTAAAGCTATTGACAAATTAATGACTGAAATTGATCGCTTGTATAATAAAAATAGAATTGAAAATGAAAATAAAAAAAGAGAAGAGGTCGAAAGAAGAGGCGCAACTGAGGCCGGTGTTGCGATATGCGAGTCTTGCTCAGTTGATAATGCATTAGTAAGGCAAATCAATGATGGCTTTGGAATAGTGGCTTCGGTTCCGACTGTATTTGAAGCTCTTGAAAAAGAGACGTTTTCAGAGTTTTTATACTCAGTTATGTTGGGCAAGCAAGCGTTACTTCCCAAGTGTAAAAAAACCGGCTTTATTCCATTTCCTAGACCAAAGTTTGATGAGTACCCAAAAAGGGAAACAAACGCAAAAAAAAGGGATTTGCTGCCGAAAATTATAGAGGTGCTGAAAACTAAAAACCCAATACAGGTCGGGGGAGTTTGCCTTCAGAAAGATCTCAATACAGGGGGCTGTAAGATCTCACATGCTATTGTAGTCTCCGGTCATAAGCAAGTATGTAATCCCTTAAATCAGTGTCGGGATTTAGTAAAAGTACATAATTCTTGGGGTGCAGAATGGCAAAGAAAATACAATAACGGCTGGGTCGATGCACAGACGATGATTGAAAATATAGATGATTCACCAGCACTTGTTAGAGGAACTTTAAGCTGGTTGCTTTGATTGTTCATTAAATAGCATAATCGCTTATTATTTAATTACTGAAAGATTTAAACCTGCGGATTTTTGCCAACAATGGCTTCAATAAATTCAGGTTTTTCAATTTCAGTGTATCCCGTGGCTAAATACACTTTTGAAAAACCTTGCGCATGAATACGTTTGGCCACTTCAATGCCATTTACGTTTTGAGCCAGGTTCACATCAACATAGATTGAGGTTGATAGATCCACATCAGTTGCAATAGTTAAAAACTCAGCTTCTGTTTTTAAAAGTTTAATGTTTTTGCCTTTTTCTTTCGCGACGATTTGCCAGGTCATATGAATGAGATCATCATCATCAATTAAAATGGCATCATATTTTTTCTTTGGTGCCGCTATTTCTATTGATACAAAACCGGCCATGCCTTTAGGGATTAGTTTAACGCCAAGTTTCGCGCAGCGGGTGCGGATGTGTTCTTCTTCATAACGGCTAGTAACAAGGATGGCATTACTAATTGTACTGCTGCCAAGACTAAGTTCTTCAATTAAATCAAGGCCAGTCATATTTTGATTAAGTAATTCGTAATCAATCAAAAATACTTTCTGCGACGACGCAGTGGTCTTGGTAATTTGCGTTTGAACAAAATTTTTAAACTCATTTCCGGATGTAAAACTTAATAATGAAATACCTGCGTTTTCAGCATTAATAGATTGCAATCGGCCTTTCCAGATTTGATGAATACTTAAGTCGTCGTCTAGCGAGATAACCTGACTGCTAGTTTTTAAAATTAACTTTTCAACAAACCAATCTGGAGTTTGCGCCTTCGGCAGAGTCATTGTAATAGTAGTGCCTATGCCAACTTTCGAAATAATTTCAAACTGGCCGCTAAAACTTTCAATGCATTGCTTAGCATGGTAAATGCCAAGGCCGCTGCCAGCCGTGGCCAGGGTCTCTTTGCCATGTGTAACACCTTTTTCACCGAGATTAGCCAAAATAGCTGCGGGTATGCCTTTACCGTTGTCGCGCACAATAACTGAGACTGTGGTTTTATCACTTTGGATTGAAACCATAACTTTACCATTTTGATCAGAAAAGGCCTCAACAGAGTTATTAATAAGATTAGAGAGAACTCTTTTTAGTTCGTTTGCATTGATTGCTGCAAAATCTCCATAAGAATTGCTAAAATCAGAGATGATTTCAATATTCATTTTGTCACGATATTGAATGCGCTTTTCTGAAATGATTAGGTCAACGACCGACGGAATAAGTTCGATTTGAGTTTTTTGTGCTATGTATTCAGGTTCAATTTCATTCGAAGTAATTTTTTGATGCGAGGGTATTATTATTTGAGACTCCGCACCTTTTTCTTTCGACTTTTGCAGTAGGTCGTTAGCGATATCGTTAATGCGCTGAATGGCTCCTCTGATAATTAGACGTTTTTCTTCGGGAACAGAGTTAAATGTATCCAGCAGCATTGTCAGCGCCGATAGGGGCGAACGAATGTCGTGAGCAACTTGGCGAGCGACAGAAATTAGAGTCTCACTTTTTGATTTTAAAAGTAATTTGTGGTGAGAATCTTCAATTAATTGCTGATATAAATTAAATGTCTCCTTTAGCTCCAAAATTTCATCTTTGCCAGTGGCTCCTGCTACCAGACCAGCTTGAGACCGGACATAATTGATTAAATCTACAATGGGGCGAACTAGTTTTTTTTGAATTAAAATGATACCAATAATTAGACCAAAAATCAAAATGCTGAGCATGCCAATTAAGGTTTGAACAATCGAAGTTTTGGTAATTTGACTAGAATTTACTTCAATTTCAATTTCATCAATTGATGCCTTAGGCGAAATGGCAATCAGTTTTTTAATCGGTGTAATCGAATGAATTAGCTTGTCAACTGAGATATCAAAAACTAAAGAACCCTTTACTCTTGAAGAAGGTCCCGCCAAGTATTGATCGTCGAATTTTAAGTGCCTTCTGTATTGTAATAAATTATTACTGGGCGAAAGCGTAAAACCTGATAGTTGGGGTAAAGCACTCTCTTTAGAGTTTCCAACGAGTAGAATTTTTTTTCCTTGATTGTCAAAAACGCTTATTCCGGTTATCATGTTCAATTTCTGTAATTCATTTAGTATTTTAGTTTCAACAAGATTTTCGCTGAATCCCTTTAAGTTTTCAGAAGAGTAAACAAAGCTTGAGAGTTCATTGCTTTGCCCAATCATATCTCCGAGTTGCTCGATATGACGGAGTTGCAGTGCTAAAATATACTTGGCTTGATTTTTACTTTCATCTTCAATTGCTTTAAACCGTATGCTTTGTTCTGACCAGCCAATAAGTAATAGTGCGATTGAAAATATTACAGGAATAACTGCAACAAAAAATAAAATAATTAAAATAGACTTTCTAAGACTGCTATTTGCCATATCGAATTTTTTTCCACCACATGTTTATTTTACTATGAAGATTGGAACTGGGAGAATAGATCATGATTGCCGATTGTTCTTTTATTCTTGTATTAAGATTATTAAATAATTCAGAAATTTCTGGTCGAAGGTTCATGTTATCATTTATATATGGTGAAAAATATTGAGTTCGCGCCACATTAAATTGTACAACTTTACGGCTCCCTAATGTTTGTGCAAATTCTTTCAATTGTTTTAATCTGGCGCCAGAATGCCTGTTTTTTACTATACAGACGGCATCAAATCCAACTATGGGTGGTCCATCTGGTAGTGCTATAGAAACTGTTTTTTTATCTATAATAGCTCCAGTTTCTCCATGCCAGCCATAGGCTGCTGTATTTTCATTTTTAATGATATCTGCGATAGATGTTGTAAATTCGGATGGCAATAGCCCTAATGATATATCTTTGAGATGCTTAAAATCACAAGCAGGAAATCTGTAAGCATTTTTATTTACAGGACAATTTTTTTGATTTTCAGCCTGAATGCGGGCTAGGGTTTCAAATTTATCGTCAATGGTAGCAATTGTAATTTTTTGTTTTTTTAGTTCTCGTAGCTGAGCTATATTAGTTGGAACATGTAAATTATTCTGCTTTGTATTTAAAACAAAAATTGTTGTACTCCATAGGTAGGGTACGCAATGATCCAATATAGGTTTAAACAGTTCATGATATTCACTATTTATGCTTTTCTTATCAAAGATATTAGTATAAATAACTTTATCTTTCAGTATAGAGGGGATAATTTGATTTGATACAATGACAACATCTATATTTTCTTTGTTAGTAATCAATTGTGAGATTGCCACTTCATTTGACTTATATGTCGTGACATTGAGGTGGTGACCTTCTTTTTCTAAAAATTCCACAGCTTCTTGCGAAAGATACTCCCACCAATTAAGTAATCTTATGGGGTCCTTTTTGTTTATACCACTAGCATGGAAAGCAGAAAATACTAATATAGTAAGTAATGCTATTTTTGACTTCATTTAAGTTCTTTCGTCCAAAAAACCATCTGATTATCAATTGATTTGATCGTGTTATTTGATAAAATGGTTGGCCATTCGTAGTTAATAAAGATTTCTTCTTTTTTAAAACCAACGGCTTTCCAAACCTCATCTGTACTAACATAATCTTTTGGTGTTCTTGGATCATTTTTGTCTCTGACTACTGTTGCAAGCGAAATTTTTTTATAACCCAAATCTTTTGCGAAGGTTTCTTGCTTACGCATCAGATAACTAGCGATTCCTTGTCCTCGATGTTCAGGCTTAATGACTACTTCACCGTAATAATAGAATTCTTTTGGGTTTAATTTTTTTTCTGTAAATTTCTTTGAAGCATTGCCAAGTATGTCAGCATCACTTATCAAAGGAATTGCTGTAGATACACCGACTATTTCATCGTCGCTCTTGATTATTAAAAGCAGGGCTTTGGGGTTTTTTGCAAAACCACTAATGTATTTTTGCTCATATTCTAAGTTGCCCTCATATAAGTAAGGAAATTCTCTGAAATATTTAATTCTAAACGCGGCAATCGCATTTAGATAAAAAATTAAATGATCTGATTTGATAGTTTCTACAGAGTAGCGGTTGCTATTTTTACCAACAAACTCAAGGGCTGAGCTATTATTCATTTTTTGTCCTCCTGTTCTATGCTACTTTAAAAAAGACATTTGCACGTGTTTGCCTTGTTACAATAAACTTCTGTTGCACCTGATTCAAGGGTATACTCTGATCTAGCTGAAAAAATATTCTTTTTCAGCTGATCGGTCAATCGACATATGTAGAATGCAGTTATCGGGTTTCCAACGAGATTCATCACAACAAAAACTAATAAAACCACTAGTATCGGGCGATGTTTTTTTACAACTTATCTATTTTCTGGACACTCACCCCGAACCCCTCAAAACCAAAAAAATCTCCAGAAGTAGTACGACGACAGCTGCAACTCGCGGCGGTAGTATTCAGGTGTTTGTGTGATTAGGTCTTCATAGTATGGTTCCATTTTTAATCTCCTTAGTTAGTTGTTAAACTGAATTCTTTAAACTCCCTATATCAATTAGGGTGCCATTATTAAAAAGGCTCTAGTCGAATATATTGATTCGGGCGTCCAAAATTCCGATTTTCCGGAATCCGATTCTTAGGCTTAGGAATTTAAATATAGGAGTATTCAAACTGGCCCCTTAGAATGTTGAGGTCAATTGAGGGCTGACTTTAAAACTAAGGTCTGGATATTGCGTTTGGCAGTGAGCATGAAGATCAAATGCCCTCAATGCGAAGCTTTATTTCGCCGATCGGAAAAGTACAATAAGATAATCCGAAAGTTCGGACATTATTATCGTAAATCTGATCGAAAGCATGTGCAGCGCTTGTTTTGTAATTATTGTGGACCAGTTTGAGATACAACGAAAAAAACTTAGACAGCCCCTTAGGAGCCAAATCAAAACTACCGCACTTTTAACCAGGACCACTTCTTGCTCTAAAATACTCATAATGAAGTCCCTATTCGTAAGCCTTATTTTACTCTTCCAAAGCACGCTATTCGCCTTTATAGGCGGACAAGTGGCCAAAAAAGGGCAATTTTCGTTTATCGCCATGATTGAATACAATTGCACCACCAGCATAATCGCTGCAAATAAGCTTCTCCTTGCTGCCCACTGTGTAAACCTCATTAAAGGTGATAATAGTCTTTATGTCGGGCAAGAAATCATGTTGTATACATCACCCGTGGTGGTGGGTTCGCAACCCACCAGAATTAAGATTAAAAAAATAGATGTGCACCCTTGGTGGCAAGAAAAAATTAATCAAGGGCTTCACGCCAGTGCATTTATGTTTTCGAATGAAACTTCAGATTTAGCTATTATTACTTTAGAAGAAAACATTAAGACCAGTCCTTCTGTGCAAGTTATTAGTTTTGATTTTCAAGCGTTAAAAATAAAACAGCCGGTCTATGCTGGAGGTTACGGCTGCGAAGAAAGAGAGGTTCCCTCTCGGAATCCAAAATATAAATTCGCTTTGAAACCTGTCAAATCTTTTCGCGGGAATTTTGTCTTTCTAGATACCACTAATCTTAAACCAAAAGGCTCATCAATGGCCTGTGAGGGTGATTCTGGCGGCCCAGTTTTCATTCTAAAAAATAAAAAATATTATATCGTTGGTGTTAATTCGCGAGTTTGGGGCGATAAAGAAAAAGACGGTAGACTTAGCTTTGTTAACATCGCAAAACATAAAGACTGGATTATCAAAATTCTTGCTGACAATTACTAAAATCTTTAGTGTGCTAACTGCATTTTTTTAAAATTAAACTTCCAAACACACGGTGAATAACAATAATCCCATTTAAAGAGCAAACTCCTTAGCCCTAAGTCCGAATGTAATATAAGTACTTATCGAAGCCTGAATTCTTAAGCATAATCAAATTAGTATATATTTTTTGAATTTCCCTAAAAATATGACTACAAAAAGGTTCAGCTCAAATGATAAAAATTTTTAACTCGCAAAAACGTGATAAACACCGAAAAAGCACCTACAAACCCGTTATTCTCGTAACCGGTTGCGGATCCGGTATAGGTCTAGCCATTGCTAAGTTATTATATACGCGAAGAGAATTTAAAGTCTGCATCACAGCTCGTGATAAAAGTATTCCTGTTCTAGAAAGTTTATTTAAACAAGACGAGAGATTTAAAATTCTCTCCCTAGATGTGACGCTTGAGGCTGATCGCGCAAGAGTTATTGGTGAAATCAAGACCGTTTGGAGCGGGGTCGATATTCTAATTAATAATGCGGGTATTTCGTATCGTGCCGTTGTTGAGCACATGGCTGAAAAAGATGAATACGCACAGATGGCCACTAATTATTTTGGCCCAATGGGGATGATTCGACTGGTATTACCTTATATGCGACAAAGGGGTCGTGGTAAAATTATTAATGTGTCGTCAGTCAGCGGAATGTTAGCGATGCCAACAATGGCGTCCTATTCGGCGTCGAAACATGCATTAGAGGGGGCTAGCGAAGCACTTTGGTATGAAGCCAGACCATTCGGCATTGATGTTTCTTTAATTCAACCAGGATTTGTACATTCTAATTCATTTACGAATGTTTATAGAACAGAACTGTCTCGTGTTGCTGAAGGAGATGGTAGCCCTTACTCGGATTTTTATAAGAACATGACTCCATTTGTAGAAAAGTTAATGAATTATTCTCCGACCGGTCCTGATGACATTGCTGTTGATGTTTTACTTATTATTAAAAAGCAAAATCCAATGTTGTGGAATTCAGTTACTTGGGACGCTGTTCTTTTTTACTATTTACGCCGCTTTTTACCGAGGCGAATGCTGTTACCTTTTTTATTTTGGTTTTTGCCGAATGCTAAAAACTGGGCGATTAACCACACCCATCGCCGCGAGTAAGTTTAGAATATACGCTTCATGATTATTATATGAGTTAGTCTTCTTTTTGTTCTTTAGACCAGATCTCATAGCGCAAGCCCGGCACATCATCGCTGAATTGGCAGAAGGCTAATTTAAATTCGGTTGGCAATCTAAGTGAATAATTGGTATCGCCATTATATTCACCCGGGATGCGTGTGATATAAATAAAATCAGTATCTTTTAGAGTTTCAGCGTAAATTTGTCCGCCGCCGATAATCATAACTTCCTCGGGCCATTTACCGTTTAGGGTCATTTTTTCTGCCACGGTGTAGGCTTCAGAAAGTGAATTTACAAATCTTACATTTTCATTTGCAGAATCTGTGCTGCTTTTTGAAATAACAATGTGAAATCTATTCGGCAGGGGTTTTTTAAAACAATCAAAAGTTTTTCGGCCCATAATCAAAACTTTTCCGGTGGTTCTTTTTTTAAAGTAGGCCAGATCTTCTGGGAAATGCCAAAGTAAAGAATTATCTTTACCAATGACTTCATTTTCGCTGACAGCAACAATATGTGATAGAATCAAACTGCAACCTCAGCCTTAATGCCAGGGTAGGGGTCATAGCCGGTGATTTCGATATCTTCAAATTTAAAGTCGAATATATTTTTTACGTTAGGGTTCAGCTTCAGTTTTGGTAGCGCACGCGGAGTTCGCGATAATAATAATTTTACCTGTTCCATGTGGTTAGAGTAAATATGAGCATCGCCTAGCGTGTGAATAAAATCACCGACTTTTAAACCGCAAACTTGCGCTACCATATGAGTTAAAAGCGCGTAGCTGGCAATATTAAAAGGAACACCCAAAAAAATATCGGCGCTGCGCTGGTAGAGCTGACAAGAAAGTTTTCCATTTGCTACATAAAATTGAAAAAAAGCATGGCAGGGCGGCAGCGCCATTTTTTCAACATCTCCCGGGTTGAAGGCAATAACTAAATGTCGTCTTGAGTCGGGATTTCTTTTGATTTGATCGATTACATTTGAAATTTGATCAACAATTTTACCATCTGCAGATTCCCAGTAGCGCCATTGTTTGCCGTAGATGGGCCCCAGGTCTCCGTTTTCAGAAGCCCATTCGTCCCAAATAGTAACTTTATTATCTTTTAAAAATTGAATATTGGTTTCGCCTCTTAAAAACCACAACAGCTCGTAAAAAATCGAACGTGTATGTAGTTTTTTAGTGGTTAAAAGCGGAAAACCCTCTTGTAGATTAAAACGTGATTGGTAACCGAAAACACTTAAGGTTCCGGTTCCGGTGCGGTCGGATTTCTGTTCGCCTTCATCTAACACATGCTTTAGTAAATCGTGAAATTGCTTCATTTAGTTAGCCTATTACTGAGTTACTTTTTTGGAATGCTTGAGTTTTTTTACAGCTTTTTTTACTGCGGTTTTTGCAGCTTTTTTGATGTGTTTTTTCTGTTCTTCGGTTGGCTCGGCTATTGTCCCAATAATGTCCTCATTTTTTTCCATAGTGTCTGTAGTGTGAGCAACATCTTTATCAGGTGATTGAGCCTTAGCCGGGCTTACTACTAAATTTGAAACTAAAAATAAGCCTAAAAACAAAGTAATAAAAACAAATTTCATAAAAGATTTCCTTTATTTATTGAAAATTCTGAACCTGTGCTATGTAGGGTAAGTTCCTGAAATAGCCGTTGTAATCAAGGCCGTAACCCACCACGAATTCGTTGATGATTTTAAAACCTACATAATCTAACTTACATGGAACTTTTAGAGCTTCAGGCTTTTCAAGTAGAGTTACAGTTGTTAATGAAGCCGGGTTGCGGGACTCAATAGCTTTTTTCAGATAGTTCATTGTTAAGCCCGTATCAACGATGTCTTCGACTAATATAACATGTTGGCCCTCAACAGGTGAGGATAAATCCAAAGTGACTTTGACCTCGCCAGAAGAGGAGGTGCCGCCATTATAACTGGAAACGCCAAAAAACTCACAGGTGATGTCGGTGTTAATTTGGCGAATTAAATCAGAATAAAATACAAACGAACCTTTTAAAACACAAATGGCTGTTACTTTTTTACCCTTGAATTGGGCTGTCAAAGCTTTGCCAATCTCACTCACTTTCGCATTAATTTTTTCTTCAGAAATATAAGTCTTTAGCTCTAAATTTTTGGCGTTCATGTTTACTCCCGACCCTATCGATTAGTCGGTTAATTATAGAGGGGTTCAATTATTATGACAAACTCTGTTTTGCGTGTCATAAAATCAGCAGATTTAAAAATTTGGAAAGGGGGCATGGTTAATTTAGCCTGGTCGGCCCTGAAACTATCTCTTTTAATAGCGCCAATAATAAAAAAGGCGGAGCCTTTTGGTAAAGCAAATTCTGCGGGGTAGAATTCACTATTTTGGCTACTACTGCTAGTTACGCTGATGTCGCCCTGAATAATGTCATTTTCGTTCGATTTGTACTCAATTGAGGTGACTAAGCCCAGGATTTGACTTCCGTCGGGGCTCATAGTGCCTGAAAGATTTGAGTTGCTAGTGGCTAAAGCGATTTTAAGATCTGTTGTTTTAAGTATTTGCCGAAAAGTATCGCCACGCTTTTTGAAATCGTTAATAATACCGGCAGAGTAGGTGGCTAAATTTTGGTAAAGTCCTAAATTGGTGCTGTCGGTGATCAGCTTAGACAGCACTTCTGTTGAAATTTCGACATAAGATATTTTAAAATTGATTGAGCTTAAATTTTGAGCGTCGGAAGTGGCAAGACTACTTGAAGCAGAAGCAGTTGCGCTTGAGCTGGCCTCTGCTATTTGACTAGATCCGCGGGCTTGATTTTGAAAGGACTCAGATTGCTCCGGGGCAGGGGCTTCATCGCTGAACTGATTTTTGAGCCTAGATTCCTCAGAGTTGATTTCGTAGGACTGAGCCGAGTTGAGTGATTTTTTAGATTTAGATATTCCTTGAAAATGAGTTATTTTTTGCACCCAACTCTGTGGCGCTTGATTTCGGAAAAGATACTGGCCAACAAAGACTGTGGCGACTATTAAGAGTATAATTTGTACTGCTGCATTACTGAAAATCAATTTAAGGAGAGGTTGCTTTTTTTGTTTAAACGACTGCATATTGATACCGCATTGAGCGCAGTATTGATCATTAGGTTGTGAGAAATTGCAACGAGGGCAATTGACAAGCATGAGTAAACATCCCCTTACTTAGTTTATTCTGCCTTGACGGCGTAAATAAGGCAAAATTATTATATAACCTTAGTCGAGGTTTTATTGAATCAGTTACACAAACCAGTTTTATTGAATGAAGTTATCGACTCTTTTTCGGTATTTGAAAACCATAGTAAACTTAACCGCGACCTTATTTACTTTGATGGCACTTATGGGCGAGGGGGGCATTTTCGTGCGATACAAAAAAAATTTTCGCCCACTATTTCTTATTTAACCGATCAGGACGCTGAAGCGATAAAGCAGGCTCAACAAGAGTGGGAAGGTCCGGTTAAAGCGGGCAAGGTTAGAATTTTTCATGAAAATTTTCATGAATTTGTTCAAAAAAATGTTCAAAAAAATACTGAGCAGGGGTCTTTTGATCTGGTTTTACTCGACCTCGGGGTGAGCTCACCACAACTTGATCAGGCTGAAAGAGGTTTTAGTTTTAATAAAGAGGGGCCGCTTGATATGCGGATGAATCAATCAACCGGAATAACCGCTGCAGAAATTATCAACACCTACTCGCAGGAAGATCTGATTTCTATTTTTAGTTCTTACGGAGAAATTCAAAATCCGGCCCGCGTTGTTCGCGCGATTGTCCATGATCGAGTAACAGAAGCATTCACCACAACTTTACAGCTTTCAGGTCTGATCGAAAGAGTAGATGGGTGGCATAAAAAGGGTTTTCATCCGGCGACTCAATATTTTATGGCACTGAGATTGGTGATTAATCGCGAGCTCGAAGTTATTGAAAAGGTTTTACCCTTGTTGATGAATCAAATGCGGGACAAAGGTCGTATTTCGGTTATAACTTTTCACTCGTTAGAAGATCGCATAGTAAAAAATATTTTTAAAAACTCCCTAGATGGATTTCTAGTTAATAAAAAAGTTATTGTGCCAACTGAAGAAGAATGTAAAATGAATCCAAGGGCACGAAGTGCAAAACTCAGAATTTTTCAAAAAGGCGCGGCTCCAGAAAAACCTGATAAATTTGCGCTGAGGCGTGCGCAAAAAGACGCACAAAAAGATATTGACTAAAAATAACGAGGCAAGATGGGCACAAGCCACATACGGCAACTAAAACCTTTTCTGAGTTTATTATTTATAATTACAACACTGCTGAGTTTAGTGTTTATCAAAATGGAAGAGCGACGCTTATCTTACGTTGTACTTAAAGCCACTCAAGAGCACAAACGTGTTATTGAAATTCAAAAACAAAAAGAAATATCTTTGGCCAAACTGACACGTCCTCAGCTTCTTGAAAATCTGGCGACAAAAAGTTTAACACTTAAACGTGTGACGGCCTCTCAGATTATTCATCTGACTTCGCTGGGGCCCGTTGTTAGGTCCGCCAATTGAAACCAAAAATCATAACGGTTTTTATTTTCATCTGTTTTTTGTGGTCTCTCTTAATTTTCAGAGCGGCCTATTTACAGTTCTTACCGCACAATAAACTTAATTCCTTGCAGGCCCGGCAATTTCAGACGGTCGTTACACTTCCCGCGCGTCGCGGAACAATTTATGATACAAACGGAAAAGAATTGGCCATGTCGGCGCCGTCTTATTCGCTTTATGCGGATCCTAAAATTATTCAGGATAAAAAACCGAACTTAGAAAAATTATCACAACAATTATCACCACTAACGCAACTCAGTTCGCGCGATATTTTTGCTAAGATAAAAGATAAAAGTAAACGTTTTGTTTGGATTGACAGATTTATTGATGCTGGCGCTGCTGAGCAGATTCGCGGACTCAAGATAAGAGGCCTCGGTTTAATTGAAGACTGGAAGCGAGTTTATCCGAACGATGGTTTGCTGGGCTCGACGCTGGGTTTTCTGGGAAAAGAAAATCAGGCTCTTGAAGGTCTAGAGCTTTTTCATGATAAGGCACTTCGAGGTGAAAAAAAAGAAGTCACCATGAGGCGTGACGCCCGTGGGCGTCCGCTGATTCAGGATTGATTGTTATTTACCGAAACTCCGCAAGGTAAAGAAATTAAATTGACGATTGATTCGGATTTTCAATATTTTGTAGAGTCTGAAATGGCTCGTGCAATTAAAGAGTACGATGCCGCGGGTGGTTGGGTTGTGATTTTAGATGCTAAAACTTCGGCCATTCGTGCGCTGGCAAGTCTTCCCTCGTTCGACCCGAACACCCCACAGAATGCATCTGCTTTTGTTCGACGTAACCGTGCTGTAACTGACAGCTTCGAGCCGGGCAGTACGCTTAAAACTTTTGTTATTGCAGATGCCCTTGATAACAAAGTTATAAAACCAAGCACTAAAATTTTCTGCGAAAACTGTCGTTTCAGAATTGGCAAAAGAATTGTCCGTGAAGCTGAAAAATCTCACGCACAGGGGACTATTAGCGTAAGCGAAATTTTAGCCTACTCATCAAATATCGGCACAGCAAAAATCGCCCTAATGAGAGGCGATGATAGATTAAAGGCCGGCCTGTTAGCATTTGGCTTCGGCGAAAAAAGCGGCGTTGAGTTGCCGGGTGAGGCTAAGGGCATAACAGTTAGACTACCTTGGAATGATCATTTGCTGGCAAACATTTCTTTTGGACAGGGAATCACCGCAACACCTTTGCAATTAGCCAATGCCTTTGCCGTCATTGCTAACGGAGGAGTTTTAAACAAGCCCTATATAATTGAACATATTAAAGATGTCGAAACCGGCGAAAGTACAGAAACCAAAGTGCAACAAATTCGTCGAGTCATATCAGAAGACACCGCTGCAAAAATGCGGGTCATGCTGGCGGCAGCAACAACTGATAAAGGAACTGGAATTGAAGCCAGAGTTAAGGGTTATTTTGTTGCCGGAAAAACCGGTACGGCACAAAAAATTAAAACGGAGAGTAAAGGTTATATGAAGGGTGCTTACATCGCAAGTTTCGGCGGGTTTATTCCCGCGAACGATCCGAAGTATGTTATTTTTATTGGTATCGACCATCCTAAAAAAAATAGCTACTACGGTTCAGTAGTGGCGGCACCTTTGTTTGCTAAAATTGCCTCTTATGCAGTAAGAAAATCCGGTGTTAATCCAGAAATTCCTACCGAAACTAATTTAGCTAAGACTTTGATCCCTGCAAATAAAAAAACAGATATCGAAGATAAAACTATTAATATCGGCAGTGAAATCACAGATGAAGTTATTGGGAAATCACTAGCTGAGCTGACTGAAGTGGTTCCTTATTTAAAAACTCTGAGTCTGCGAGAAGTTATCAACATTGCATCTGAAGAAAAAATAAATGTTAAATTTGTCGGCTCCGGAAAAGTTGAATTTACTTATCCCGAACAAGGGCAGCCTTTAAATGAAAATCGCGAAGTAACGGTTATATTGCGGTAGATATTTCTTTTAAGTTTATGCGGCCTCAGCCAAAGCTTTACAAACCTTAGCAAGGCTTTCCAGCGTAGGGTTCGCATTCGGCGCCATCAACTTAAACAGCGCGCGTCTAGAAATGCCAGCATCCTTATAAAAGTTATCTTTATGGACTTGTTCAAGATGCGAAAGAAGAATTTCACGAATTGCATCTGCGTCTCCGTCGATCAGTGCATCTGCGATAGCCTCAGAAATAAACTTGCGATTCGCTAGTTCTGAAGCAGCCGAGTAATCGTAAGCTGGGCTGCCAACCTTCAGGCGTGGCTTCGCATTGGCTTTAGCCTTCAGTATACTTTTTGAGGATTTTCCTAGCTTTTTTGATGTCTGAATCTTGCCCATTTTTATTTCCTCCAAGGATTAATAATGTCAAATCACCCCTATCATCTTCCATGATCGAATAGTAAAGCCTTCGACCATTGACCCACTTTAACTCCGACAAAAAATCGCCTAAATCTTTAACGGTTCCAAAATGTCCATGTTCTTCGATGTTGGTCAAGCGTTTGGCAATTTGTGCTTTTTCTTTAGGTCGTTGAGACTCGTACCATTCAATATATTCTGGAGTGCGTTTGAGCCTCATTTAAGAATAGTGCACTATATTGCACTATTTGTCAAGTTTGAGCCTCGACTATATGAATTAGATCACGGGTTTTTTCAAAACTGCGAATATAGTGTTTCATCTTTTAAATGATAAACCTTCTAAATTTAGAGGGTTGACATTCTAAAAAATCCTAAGGTCTAGGCTTTCTCATTTTGAGTCGTATTGCTTAGAATAAACCACAGTTTGTTAAGTATTTGTTAAAAAAAGCCGATAAATAGAGTATGAAACATTGTTTTCGCTGGGCGCTAAAAACTATGTCTTTATTATCTTTACTCGTTTGTTTTTTTACACAAACTGCGCTTGCGTCTCCGAATGCCTTAACCTTTCAAGCTCGAATAGTAAAACCAAATGGCGATCCTTTAGAAGAACCTTCTATTTATTTTAATCTGAAATACACTGATAAAACAGGCGCCTGCGTAATTTACGAAGAAGAGTTCGCCGCCGTTTCTATGGCTGGCTCTAAAGGCTTAGTGACCTTAACGATGGGAACGGGTCTTAAAAATTACCCACCTGCAGGTATTACTTTATATGATGTTTTTAATTATGGTACGGCTTTAAGTTGTCAGGGTGGGGTGCCAACCGCCACAGTAACACCAGCGTCGCTAGATCGCCGCCAGTTAATTTTACAATTCAACGATGGCGCGGGAATGCAAACTTTAGCAGGCGTCAGTTTAAACTCGGTGCCTTTTGCTCTACATGCCAGTATGGCCAGTAACACAAGTCAACTGGGCGGAGTGGCGGCAAATTTATATACAAAGTTCAGCGATACCGCAAGCGGTGGCAGTGCCGGAGTTTTAAGTGCAGCTGATTTTACAAGCTTCAGTAACAAACAAAATGCCCTGGGCTTTACACCACTGAATCCGGCCAATAACTTAAGTGATGTGGCAAATCCTACAACTTCGCGAAGCAACCTAGGTTTAGGCACAGCCGCCGTATTAAATGTGGCCGCCGCCGGAGACGCCGCTGCCGGTGAAGTGGTAAAAGGCAATGACTCGCGTTTAAGTGGAGGTTCCTCAACTTTAAGCGGCGATGTAACGGGCACAGTAGGTGCGAACGTGGTATCTAGAGTGGGCACAAAAACTAGCAGCGATATTTCTACCTCGGTTAACGACACACAAGCTGCAACAACTGCGAACACCGCAAATGCGATTGTGCGAAGAAGTGCTTCGGGTGACATTACAGCTTCAATTATCAACGCCACCACATTTAGCGGCACTAACGCTAGTGCCACCAATGTATCAACACAGAATGTTTATTTGTACGATGGCACCAACACCAACCGAATTATATTTAAAGCGCCAACAGCCGGAATTACAAATTACACTATTACCTTACCGGCAGTGGTGGGAACAAACGGTCAAGTATTATCAACCAACGCCAGCGGAGATTTAAGCTGGGTTAATGCTTCTGCTGGCAGCGTAACTGCGGTTACGGCAAGTGCGCCCTTATTAAGTAGTGGCGGCGCTACACCTAATATTACAATTTCTATCGCAGGCACCTCCGCTGCCGGAGCCATCAGCTCGGGTGACTGGAATACATTTAATAATAAACAAGCTGCGGGAAGTTACGTCACTACGTTAAGCGGAGATGTGACCTCATCAGGATTTGCCGCAGGAGTTGTTACAACGACACTTGCAAACTCAGGCGTTGTTGCCAGCAGTGATTACACAAAAGTTACTGTCGATGCCAAAGGCAGAATTACTTCGGCAGGACGAGTGGTATCATCTGATATAACAAGCCTATATGGTTATACACCGGCAGATTCAGCAGCCGCTTGGACGCTGAATGGTTCGGGTGATGTATCT
>ERZ1292633.2458-Hain-H41-02um-R1-2458-length-18950-cov-6_pt1 | contig 18950 bp, 5 predicted proteins | sample MGYA00564406_ERZ1292633 | MGnify/ENA primary metagenome ERZ1292633 (study PRJEB36523, sample SAMEA6512639) | groundwater metagenome | collected 2019-01-08 | study: AquaDiva: Metagenomics assemblies of 32 groundwater samples
CGGCCGCACAATGGAGACCCACCTCTGCTCTGCTAGCAGAATACACGTCTGGGTCCCCTCCACCTCCCCCTTCGTCTCTCTCATTGTCGACATTCTCTCTCTCATTGTTTGTGCACCTAAACATACGAGGAGGGCACCGACGAGTAGTCGTTGTTTGCAGAAACAAAACAACGGACTGTCTGTGTCCGTTATTATTTTTTTAAAAAAGAGCAGCAGGACTTGTGTTTTTATTTTGGAGCAATTTTTTTTGACGGAAACGAAAAGAATGGCGGCCATGCGGGTCCGAGTCGCGAACGCTACCACCGAAGCGTCCGTCATGCTGCCGCCGCCCCATTCTGCCGCTTCACGGAACCTCGCGGGGGGCAGCACTACCCCCTCCTCCTCTCTCCATTCCGCCGCCATCTCTGTGCCCTCCATCACGATCCCGCCCTTGGACCCCATCGCGGAACGCTATCCCTTGTGCGTCGTGTGGACGCCAATCCCGCTGATCACCTGGATCCTGCCCTTCGTTGGGCACATGGGCATCTGCGACTCGCGCGGCGTCGTGCACGATTTCGCGGGCCCGTATTACATTGGTGAGGACTGTCTCGCCTTTGGCAATCCCGTGAAGTATTGGAGGCTCGATGGCATGCTGCTTCCATCCATAACGGGAGGGTCGCGTCCCGCGGTGGGATCACCGAACTTACCCGGCGCGGCGCCTGCCGTCATCACGCCGGAAGCGATCGATCACCTTTACTCCACGACGGCTGCCGCCGCCGCCAATTCTTCTTCGTCCACTTCTGCCGTCGCCAGTTGTGGGAGTGGTGGGGACCAAGCCGTCGTCGCTGGGAGGTCTATTCCTCTATCTGGTGGTATCGTCACGAATCCAGACGACATCGCCGCCATCCGACGCTACGACAATGCGATCTTTACCATGCGGGACCACTTTCGCGCTTCGCAAATGTACAACTTTTTCAGCAATAACTGTCACAGCTACGTGGCGCACTGCTGCGAGGCAGGTCAAGTGGGAAGAGCGACGCGGAAGCACTGGGACATGGTCCGGTTGGCCGCGCAGGTGTTTATCTTTGGAAAGTACATCAGCGTGGGCCGGTTCTTGCAGGCGCATCTGCCGTCCTTGGTGTTACTGGCTATCATTGTGATCTTGACGTCCGTCTTGCGCTGACCATTCAAACCGTGGTGTTGCCGACCATTCAACTTCCGGGGGGTAGAGCAATGCCAGGGTCACCTTCCCTCCCCCTTGTGAGAAGAGAAAAAGGCTGGCCGTTGTCCCTTTTCGACATCCCCCCAGTCGACAATCGATAGTAGTCAACGCTTTATTACTTTCACCTTTTTTAGTCGACGGAAACCGAAAAGGGACAAGGGGAAAGAAAGGAAATGTCCAAGAGCAACAGCATCATGGCGCGAGCGGCCACGGGTGAGTTTCACCGGCGGAAGGACACAACAACGAACAACACTCACATCGTGACGCCGACACGACTGCCCTTTGACGCCGCGTCCGAGACCCGCACACAATTCGCAGGAGCACAACTGCATTCCCATGCTGCTCTAGGAGGTGGAGCAACTTCGTCGTCGTCGCCGTTGGAGCGGCCAAAGAAGCAGCTTCCCATCAACATTCCTATCGGTCCCGCCACGAAGGCGCCTCCGTTGCCCTTTCACTTAGCCGGCCTCGGCCGCTCGGTCGCGGGCATCACGGACACCAGCTCCTGGGTCACGGACCGCCAGGCCGCCATCGACGGCCGCAGTGCCCCGACCGCGGTGCTCATTGAGAAGAAGCAAAAGCAGTGGGAGAACGAACGAGGGCCAGATAGTGGCATGAAATCGGCGAGCTGGGTGCCGACGACGAAGGCCGCCCTCAGCGCGGGGGGAACGGACGCGTCGCGGGAGGCGTGCTCGGTCGTGCTGAGAGAGCGCGCCGCCCGAAAGGCAGCGTTGGATGCAGCGGCGAAGGCAAAAACCTGCCCCTACTTGTAACAGGGGAAGGAAAGGAGGTCACCTCTACCTACTTCGAGGTGTGTGAGAGAGGGGGAAAAATGCAGGCAACCGTCCGTTACCGGTGCGACACAACCCCTACGATGTTTCCGCCCCTCCGGCGGTGTACCAAGTGATGCCCACCCTTTTCAATCCTTCCACATTCTACACGGTACAAAAAATTCCCTCCTCTTCACCGCCGCGTTGGTGGTTTTTGTAATTGTGCCGCCTCCCATTCAAAAGAAAACGTGACGAAAGGTTTTGTCTCTTTTTTTCCCCTCTCCTCTCTCTCTCCCCCCCTTCCTTCAACACGTAGCATGCAGGGGACCCCGATGCTGGACGGTGGCACCCAGGCCGCCAACCACCACCGGCGCGCCAACGCCCTCGAAACGCGCGCCCTGTTCCCCTACTTCGTCGCCGCGCTCGCGCCCACCCAGCCGCGGCGCCTCATCGTGGCGAGCTACGCCCTCGACACCATCCAACTCCTCGCGCTGCTCCTTAGCACCCGTTGGCCTTGGGGCACGCTGTTGCAGAGCGTGGGCGTGCCCGTGTATGTATCGATCTTGCCGTTTTGGGACGCTCACGTCGCTCAGGGATATGGCATCGGCGTGGCCTTCCCGGCCTTCGTGGGCATTTTCTTCGTGCTCTTGGCCTTGGTATATGTGACCTTCGCGCACACGTTGTTGCTCCTCTACTGCGTCGCGGAGCAGGTGGAACGCATTCTCATTCGGTTCAACAGCGTGACGGTGGCGCTCATCGCAGGCGCGCTTTTTAGTCCTTTGCTCCACACACTGACCGCCGGTGTAGTGTGCGATCCCCTGACGAGGTCGTACGTCTCCTCGACGCTTTACACGTCGTCGACGTCGTCCTCATCGTCGCGCAATGCGAACATTCTCGCAGCGTACTACGTCAACAGCGGCGTCATCAACGCTTCCTCCTCGTCGACGTCTTCTCAGCTGTCCTTCGCGGCCACTGCGGCCTCTTCGCCTTTGGAACTGCGTCGCATGACGCCTGTCGCTCCCACGCTCGCTAGCCTCCTCGCAAACAGCGGTAGCTTTGCAGCCGGTGGATCGAGCAGCAGCACGCTGCGAAGCGCCGCCGTCTCCACCACCACGACGACGCTCGTTGAGCCCGTCTGTTGGACAAGCTCCGTGACGATTGCACAGTTTGTCTTTGGCATTCCAGCGATTGCCATCGTCGTGCTCGCTCGCTGCGTGGTCCGCGGCATCACCTACGACGCCGCTCACAATTCGCAAAGCATCGCCGCCCGCAGTCAAGGCCGTATCGAAACCGCGTCGACGCTCTCGCATGCCCTGCTGGTGTTCCTGTACCACACCTTGCTACCAATGGGCCATCATCAGACCTTCGCCGGGATCTTCGCCTTGTTGATGATCCTTCTTGCGGGGGCCACCGCGTGGTATCTCCCTTTCTACGGCAGGAGATACAATGCCATCTTTGGCACGTCGAGGTTTCTTGCCTTGGCTTTCGTCGCCCTCTACATGCTCGTGTACTTGGAGTGGCTGGGTGCAGAGATGACGCGTGGAAACAGTACGACTTACTTCGGCGACGTCTCCGCCTTTTCGCTGGCATCGACGAGCGCGACGCTTTCGAGCTACGACACGCTGATCCTCGCCGCGGGGTGCGCACTTTTCGCGTGGCTTGGCGTCGTAGTGGCGAATCTGCGGGTCAATCCGCGGTGCGATCGGGCTGTTCAGCTGGCGGCGGAGGGGCAGCCGATTGACGATGCGAAGCCGCCACGGTATCCGTTTTTCTTACCCTTGGACGAGCGGACCAAGCAACGGGCGCTGCAAACGGTCCTGCTCATGCACGAAACCGCCCTCAACCGACGGCAAGACCTCGACCCGAGGCAGAAGGCCTTTGTGAAGGGCATTCAGTCCATCGGCGTACTCGAAGCGTTCATCAACGCCATCTACATCCCCTCGGACATCGAGGTGGCTTGTCGCTTCTTGCGCTATTTCCGCTTGGCCACGAACCTTGCCCCTTCGCCAGGCATGATCGCGTTCGCATCCCGCATCTATTCTAAAGGGATCGCCAAGTTCGGGGTGCACCATCCCGCCATTTTGGCGCACCATGCTCAATTCGTGTCCTGTTACACCGGAGGGCATTGGGACGCCTTGGCATCCTTGGACGCGCTCCACCGTCGCATCGCCGACGGGGACTCCGCCTTCGCCATCGACGTGCGGTATCAAATCTACAAGCACCATACGGAGCTGTCTTCCTTGCTCAACGTCCGCGACAATAGCTCCCGAAAGTCGTTTTTAAACGCGCAACGGCTGCACCGAGACGCGCTGAATCTCATGAACGTGTTTTGGTCGCATTTGGCGCACGATCAGCCGAACGTGGGTCAGCTCGCGACGCTTGCGAAGGCCATCACGGACCGCCGCACGGAGGGCTCGTTGATGTATGAGCGCGTCGTTTCCGAGCACGCGGACGTCCTAGTGTTGGCAAAGTACGTGCACTTCTTGGAGCATGTGATGATCGAAGCGGACGCGGCCAGTCATGTGAAGGACGTGATCGCCGACATGCTCGACGTGACCGGGGGTGCCACAGGGGGAGCGGCGCAGCTCCTCAACGACGCGGGAGGCGGTGGCGGTGGCGGCCGAGGTGGCAACCACCCCGACCGCTCTGCGGGTGGTGGAGTCCTAGGACACACAGCCGGTGCCGGCGGCGGAGCGAGTGGATCCTCCACGTCCTCGTTTTCCGCACGCTCGCGGCAGCAGAACACGTCCTCCACGATATCACGGCTGCGAGGAACAGTCTCCGCGGTGTTTCTCGTCCTCGTGCTGCTCCTATTTAGCTTAGCCGCTTACGGCATTCTGTACCGCCGTCAAGAACAGGGCCTCTACGCCAGTGCCTATGACACCATGAGGTTGCGGGACCGCTGCCAGGAGGCGGCCGCGGCGGTCGAAGGCTTCAGCCGAGCCATGGCGGACGGGACGGCGATTGCGCTTCACGATCTGCTGGCTACGAAAACGGCGTCGGGCGCGCTGGATGAGACCTCCTCCTCCTCCTTCACGTCCGAGATTCTCAACCCAACAGCGCTCGCGGCTTACTTGAGCAAGACGGACAACGGCGCCGCGATACAGCGCAACGTGGCGTATTGGCAAACCGTGCTGAAGAATGTGCGCCCTGACATCCAAAGGCTGACGCAGCGGCTCTCCTCTGGCTGCGGCCTCGCGGGTTCATCGTCGTCGTCGTCGTCAGCCGAAGTCCGACGTCTATGGTCGCTGGCCACGCTACAGTTCCCCCGCGCCATCGCGCGACGCAGCGGACGTGACTCGCCACTTTCCGGCGTCAATGCGTCGGCCAACGCAGTTAGAGAAAGTGCAACGACGATTGGTGCCGGGGAGGGCGCGGTGTACCGCACGACGACCATGGGAGCGGCGTCCACCGGCGACCAGCGCGCGTCACTGTGGACGATCATGTCCTCCCTCAACACGGCCTTGGCGGCACTGACGGAGACGTCCGCCTCGGCGCTGCTGCAAGACTATGCCGACGAGGACCCGACGCTGACGGCGTCGTTGTCGTCATGGCAGTTCAACGCGCGGCACTCCGTCTTATGGACATTGAACGCGACGGTGAATCAGCTCACGCAGGAAGCACGTAGTTTGCAGGTCTACGGGGGCGTCATCATCACGGCGGTCGCAGTGGTGGTCATCATCGTGCTCGCCCTCGTCTATTTCGTCCTCTCGTCGAATTTTAGTGAAATTCATGCCGCGAAGCTGGCGACGTTAAATCTGTTTACGCTCATCCCAAAGGCAGCGGTGAATTCGATTCGCCGGAGATCCGCGCAGGATATCGAAGGGCTGGAGAACACAGATGAGCAAGTGGAGCGCATGATGGGCGATCGACTCGGCAGCTCGATTACCGGCGCCCCTATGGGCGCGTCCACGGCCGGCGGGGGATTGAGCTCCTCCGTCAACGCGGCGTCCCCTTCGACCAATGCGAAGGCGACCACGGACCAGCAACAGCCGCAGAATGGTAGCGGCGGAGAGATGAAGGCGGACCCCACCAAAGCAGCAGTGGGCGCCAAGGACACGCCGGCGGCGGGTGACGGTGGGGACGCCACGATGGAAACCGCCGAGGGAGGGGCCGGTGGGAGTGACGCCGTGGACAACATCTCCCCGTCGCAGGAGGCCGTTCGCTCGAAGCTCTACACCGCTGTGTCGAGACACTCCGATCGTGCCGATTTAGGAAATAAGCGTCGGGGAGGTGTCGGAAGCGGCGGCGCAGGTTCAACGGGGAGTGGCACGGCGAGTCAAGTCAAGACCGACTTTGACATGTACGCGGTCTACGGATATGTGGACGAAAACGACGCGGCGACAGCGGCCGGGCCTGGTGACGAGTCGACGACGCAGCAGCAGCAGCAACAGTTGCTCCTCAAGGGCGCCGAGGCTTCCGCGGCGGCGGCACAGAAGAGGGGCACGTCCGGAAGGGAAGGAGTCAGTGCGAGTCTCAATCTGCAAACCCGGTGGCAGGACGGCCTCACAGGCGGTGTCGAAGGGGCTGACGTTCCTACGGGACAACGCCGCGGCACCGGAGACGGAGGGGGCAGCGGCGGTGGTGTGAGCTGGGAGGATGAGGAAGGCCTCCTTCTGGACGCTCCAGGAAGCGGCGGCGATGCTGCTGCTGGTGGCGGCGGTCCGTCGCGCGGTAGCGTGACGCACACGAAGTTCATGACGCAGCGCTTGCTGTCACAGCTGCATGGTCAGGCGCTCGCTTTGTCGCGCTGGCGGTACGTGACCGTGTTCTGCGCCTTGGTGCTATTGGCGTTGCTGAGCTTGGCCTTCGGCCTCGTCTTTGTCGCCATGCAGCACCTCGAGGCTTTTGCGATCGCGTCCGACGGCCGAGTGGCGATGAGCCGGATGCTCGTCGCGGACGAGCGCATGCTCTGGAAGCTCAAGGACACAGCTGAATTGGTCACCATGAGGCCGGGCGACGATGGGGTCGAGCAGTTCATGGAGATGCTCGACGTCGCCGAGGAGTTGCAGCGCGAACTCACGGTGGACATGGTCCTGCAGCCTCGGCTCACGGAGGGCCAGTCGAGGCTCTTCGCGACGTCCCGGCGCGTCTACCTCGTCCTCGTGAACCGATTAAACGCCGCGGTAGCGCTGGCATGTCGCGCCGTTGGTCAGAAAGGCGTTCCGCTGGCCACCGCTGAAACTCAGCGGAATAATGGAGATGCCGATGCGTCCTCCACGTCTTCGATACCTTCGGGAGGACTGAGCGTGACCGCGCGATGCAGTCTAGCGGGGCACTCTGCCGTCATCGGGGCGTCGTGGGATTTCAGGGACGCGCTCGATGTCGTCTCCCGGTTGCTGGCCGGTGACGACGCCCTGGGCAGGGCGTTTGGCCCTGCCGGCAGCGCGGAGGGCCTGTCGGCGACGACGGCAGGCGATGTCTGGTCCACAGCACCACGTTGTGCTTACGCTGTGGACGAACGAACGCGACTGGAAGCCGGCAGTGGCGGCGATCTTGGCTGGCCTTCCATCTCCGAGCCGTCCGTCGTAGGCGCCGCGTCAGCGAATCCTGCCCCGCCGTCGTCGTCCTCCTGTGCCTCCCAACGGCCATTTGACGAGGAGCTGCTGGACCTTTCCACCAGAAACCCCTACGAGCTGACGAATCAAACGTACGACTTGTTCCTCCGGCAATCATGCGAACAGCTGCGAACAGCGCAGGAGGCCGCGTTTGGGCGCATGACCACGATGCTGGTGCAACTGTGGATGCAGCAAATGTCAGCCTTGCGCGAATCCCTGGGAAGCGGAGGGTGGTCGGAGGCCGAGCTTGCGGATGGAAATGGCCTCGCGGCGGACCACACTATGTTGCAAACGCATCAAGACCGACAAGCCATGGACACGTCGGAGCTGAGCTCCATATTCGAAGGCGGTCCGTCGGGCGATAGCGACGCGACGGAGTCCTCGGGTGTGTTCGCTCTCCGAAACGCAGCGTCGAACTCAGCTTTTGAATCCGCCGAAGGAGGGAACGCCGTGTCCGGTAACTGGCTGCTGACTTGGATCGGCGCGGATCGCGTCGTCTTCGTGACCCTCAGTCTGCTGTCAGCCTCCGCAATCCTTGAGGTGTTGCTGGGTTTCGGGCTCTACTACGGCATTCACGCCAAACGCGCCCGCATCGCCCAGCTGCGCGCGATGCTGACGTCCATCGCGACTGTGGGCGGAGATGTCGCAGCTGCAACGGCGGCCGGCAGCCGAACTTCCGGAGACAACTCCGCGCCAACGAACCGTCGAAGTGGCGGCAAGCGGCTCATGACGGTGAACGCAAGCTGGGTCATCTTATCCTTGCTGCTCTTCACCACGCTCGGAGGGCTGGCGTCCGTGAGCGCAGCCTACGACGTGAACTCCGAGCAACTGCAAAAGCTGCATAGCCGTCGGCTCGCACTGCTCCGCGTATCTGGTAGTGCCACCTCCGCGGTCGACGATTGGTCAAGTCTTTCCCGCCGTATCGTCGTGTCGCACGATGCTCAGGCCTTGCTGCGGTTTGATGCCGCGGCGCAGCACGACAGTTTGAGCCGCAAGATCGTCGCGGTGTTTAAGTTTCTGGGCCCCGCGGCGCTCCAAGACGTCCGCGCGCTTCTCGGCGCGGCCTACGAGCTCGGAGACTTCTTGTCCATTGCCGCCACCGTCACGGTTCACAAGGTCGTAGCTGCCGCCGCCGCGAGCCTCACCAACCGGTCCGCCCCCGCCTCTCTGTTGCCGGAGTTTGTCAATCCGGATTCGTGTCGCCGGTCGATCGGATCGCGCGAAGCAGCCTTTTTGGCCGTCGCACCGGATTGGGCAGTCAACAGCTCTTCCACATCGTTTATGCGATGGAACTTCAGCAGCCAGCCAGCGGCCATCCGGCTACAGCTCGAGTTTCCCACACAGGTTTGGTACTCCACACCCGATCGAGACGTGTCCGCCTCGTCTTCACTTGAGGCGCAAACGGGCCTCGCCGTGGAGCTGGTCACCGGGCCCTATCCATTGCACGTGCTGTCCACGATCCGAGCGCATGTGGTCCGCACCTTGGCGCCCGTCGACACTCAGCTGACGGCCGCCTGGGACGCCGCGCAGGCGGGGCTGCAAGCCGCGACGATCGTCGCCCGTGTTACGCTCTCGACGTCCTTCGTGCTCATTGCCGCGCTCGTGTACTGGATTTGGACTCGCCTGTTACCTACCACGGCAAGATTTTCAAGTGGAGGTGAGGATGGTAAGGGGGTGGGTGGAGGTGCCAACCGCGACAGCGACGGCAACACGAATGAAACCGGCGACGATGGGACGGCGGGCGGCGGCGCGGATTTCTCGACTGGCCACGGTGGGGCCGCCGTGCGAGGAGGACCGGGAGGCACCTCATCGGCGGCGGCGGTGGGCGGAGGCGGCGGAAACGGCGATGGAAACAGCAGCGCGGCCCTCGTCCCCGCTGGCGGTGCAGGCTCCAACATGTTGCATTCGGCGCGGCATGGGAGCATCGTGGCGTACAATCGTAAGTCCAAGTATGCTCTGACGTTCGTCGGCGCGCTTTTCCTCGCGGTGTTTGTCGTCGGGGTCGTCGTCTTCGTGTCGTCCACGGTGATCATCCTCACGAATCAAGGGCGCGCGACGCTGCGGTCCACGTATGTGTCCTCCGCGATCACGGAAGCTATGCATGCCGCGGCGAGTGTCGGGGGAGCCACCCGTCGGTGGAATAATGCCTCTGCGGTTGCAGCGACATCATCATCCTCCGCGACGACGACGGCAACGACACCCGAAGGGTTCTCTCGCCGACGGGCGCCGTTACGGCAGGCCATCGCCAATTTAGAGGCGGCCGTGCGTCAACTCGTGGCGGCGGACATCGAAGATCAGATGATGAGCGCATCGCGCGTCACCGTGCCTCTCACGTCGAGCACCTGGTCGGCGTCCGCGTACGTGAGCTCGGACACCATTTCGTCCCTCACGGCGACGACGTCCGCGAATGGTGACACCGCGAAGAGCACTCTCTTCGGTCGCGCGACGTACATGGCCCATGCATTTTGGTGCGGCCTGAACGCGACCTCCTCGTCCACCGTCGTCGTCGATCCGGTCGTATCGCCGCAGACTCCGTCCAGTCGCCGCTTCGTCCCTTCCGCCGCCCCTTTCTTGGACATCCTGACGCAGCCCTTCGCCGTTTCAGTGTACTTCGGAGCCGATGCTGCCGTTCGACAGCTGCTGGCGCTGCTCCGTGGTTTGTACATTTTCAACGAAGCAGCAACCGTCGCCGCTCGGGACGCCTCCGCCGGGACGGCACCAGCCGCGATGAATCCAACGACGTCGGCCGCTCTATCCGCCGCCGTGACGTCGACGCTTCTGTCCTCAGCCGAAACGTTGCATCAGGCCACGGCGTTGGTTGACGCCTCCGTGTCGCTATCGTCCCGCAGCCTCTACAACGCGCAAACGTCGACGTCTGGACTCGACGCGATCTTCTACGCGGCCGTCGCGGTGGTGTTCATCGCGATCCTCGCGATCTTTCTATTCGTCTTCCGACCGATGATCGATGACCTTAGCCGCGAGGAGCTGGGCACCATGATCATCCTCCGCATGATCCCCGCCGACGTGCAGCAGTCCGTCCCCGCCATCGCCGAGTTCCTCAACTCTGGAACCGTCATTCAGGACATGCAACTGCAGGAAGTCGCGGATGCCATGGAGGACTTGAGCACCGTCCCGACGATCAGCATCGACCACGTTGGCACGATCCTCCGCTTCAGCCGCGCCGCCGAACATGTGTTTCAGTGGTCCCGCGCCGATGTCATTGGCTGCAACGTGAGCGTCTTGATGCCGCCTCGAGTCGCCGCGTTGCACGACGGGTTCCTCGTTGACTATTATAACACTGGCATCCGCCGCGTCATTGGCACCGCGCGCAAGGTGCAGGCCATGCGCCGGGATGGCACCATGATCCCTGCCGAACTCCTGGTGCGCGAAATTCGACTCCCAAACGGCGAACCGACGTACTTTGGCACCGTCCGAGACATCACCAACGAAATTGAATTCGAGCGGACGATTGCCCTGAGCAAAGCCGTCTCCGATATCGCGACGGTCCCCATCGTCGTGATGGACAGCTATGGCAAGGTGATGCGGTTCAACCGGGCCGCGGAGTCCGTCTTTGGCTACACGGTGGACGAGATGATGGGCGCGAACGTCAAGGTGCTCATGCCGGACGACACGGCGGTCATGCATGATGAATACTTGGCCACGTATCGGCGGACGCGGCAGCGGCACATTATCGGGCGCAAGCGGCGCATTCGCTGCAAGCGAAGCGACGGGCGGTACTTCCCGGCAGTCATTTCCGTCGTGGAAGTGACGCGAGCGTCGGATGATGTCGGCGCGGGAGGGGCGACGGGGTCTCTCTTCGTGGGGTACGTCGAGGACTATTCAAAGCACATTGAGTTTCAAATGGCAACGACCGTCAACGATGCCGTCTCGACGACGTCGCCGGTGCCCATGGTGACGATCACGTCCACGGGCATCGTTGAGACGTGGAGCCCCGCGGCCGTGAATACGTTCCGGATTCAACCTGCGGACATTCTCGGCCGCAACGTGAAACTGATCATGCCGGAAGCGGTCGCTGTCAAGCACGACGGATACCTCGCGGCCTATATGCGCGACGGAAGGACCACGATGATCGGCACCACCCGAATCGTGAAAGCTCGGCGGCGGGATGAGGAAGCCGGCGGGTGGGTCGTCTTCCCGGTACGCGTCTCCATCCAGGTCTTGCAGCGGTCGACGGGCGCGTCCTTCGTGGCGTTCCTGCAGGACATCACCCACGTGAGGACCCTTGAGATGGACAACCAAATCGCCAGTGCCGTGCTCACGCTCAGTCCCACAGCCATCATCGGGGCCGACCGAATCGGGACCATTACTTTTTTCAGCGCGGCGGCGGCGCGGGTTTTTGGTTACACGGCGGAGGAGGCGGTCGGGGCGAACTTGAAGCTATTGATGCCAAAGCGCATCGCCGACGTTCACGATGGCTACTTGAGTGCTTACGCGCGCACGGGCGTGAAACACGTCGTCGACACCACGCGCGTAGTGACCGCGAGGCTGAAAACCGGCCGTGAGATCCCAGTCGAAATTCGCATTAAAGACGCGAACTTGTTATGGTCGGAGCAGACCGGAGGCAACAACGAAGGCAAGGCGGGTGTGGCGACGACTGCATACGCCTCGTCCGTCCTTCGTCGATCCGCGAAGACCGATGATCAAGCCGCGCTCCTCCTTCCCATTCGCGGGAGCCATGGCGATGAGTCGGCCGCCGTGGCGCCTGCGACGGCGAGCAGCGGAAGCAACAAGATGGCCGGTGGGGAGGTCGTGCTTCAGACGGCGTACATTGGGTACGTCATCTCCAGGGAAGACCGGGGCAAGGCAGAGGAGGAAAACGTCGTCGGGTCCGCGCTTTGTCAGCTCAGCGTCATCCCCATGGTGACCATCTCGCACATCGGTGACATTCTGTACTGCAGCGACTCCGCGTGTGAGCGGTTTGGCTATGTCCGTGAGGAGCTAATGGGCATGAACGTTCGTCAGTTGATGCCGGACACCGTGGCGAGGGTTCACGATGGGTATCTGCAAAAGTATCAGGAACGCTTGGCGAACGACGGGGAGGCAGCCGCCCGGAAGGTGTCCACCATTCTCGGCCAACAGCGCCGCATTATCGCCAAGACTCGTGATGAGACCTACTTCCCGGCGTCGATTCACATCCGAGACATTCATATCGACGGTTTGCCGACCACCTTCGTTGGGACGATTCGGGATGAAACAGAGAGCGTTGAGAAGGAGTCGCAGAAGCATATCGCCGATGCCATCACGAGCACGTCGACAACGCCGCTCATCTGCATCTCGCAGCTGGGGCAAATTACGGTGTTTTCGACCGCCGCAGAGAAGGACTTTGGCTACTTGGCTGCCGACGTGGTCGGGAAGAATGTTAAAATGCTCATGCCTCCTGATGTCGCCGCGCAGCATGATGGCTTCCTCCGGGCCTACTGCAAGACAGGGATCAAGCACGTGATCGACAGCAGTCGCGAAGTGGTCGCCCGGCACGCGAAAGGGCACACCTTCCACGTGGTCATCCTCGTGCGCGAGCTCGTGCAGAAGGACGCCTTAGGCCGAGAGACTGTTGAGTTCATCGGCTTTGTCCGCAACCTTTCGCAGCAGTACATTCTTCTGCAGGCCAATATGATTAACGACGTCGTCTCGGCGCTCAGCTTGGAGCCCATCGTCGTCATCAGCGACAAAGGGCTTATTTTGGAGTTCAACGAAGCCGCGGAGAAATGTTTTGGTTATCAACGGGATGCCGTGATGAACCGGAACGTCAAGCTGTTGATGCCCGACGAGATCGCATCGCAACACGACGGTTATTTGCTGAAGTACAAACAAACTGGCCGGAAGACCGCCATCGACTCCCTCCGGAAGGTCAAGGCACGCGCGAGCGATGGACGCATCTTCCCATGCGAGCTCGCCGTGAAGGAGCTGAAGAAGGAAGGCGCGCAGTCACAGTACATCTCCTACGTGCGCGACACGACGCAGGCGGACGCCTTGGAGGAGCAGTTCGCGCTCAACGATGCGACCGTGGATGCGAGCCCCACGGCGCTCATCGTGATCAACAACATGGGCACCATCACCACCTTCAGTCGCTCGGCCGGTGACACCTTTGGCTATCAAAAAGTGGAGTGTTTAGGGAAGAATCTCAAAATGCTCATGCCGCCCGACATCGCCGTGCATCACGACGAATACCTGGCCGCGTACCGGAGGACCAAGATTAAGACGGTCGTCGATCAGTCCCGCCGGGTGCGGGGGCAGCGGAAGAATGGCCGGTCCTTCCCTCTCGAGATCACTGTCCGAGAGGTGTTCGATGGCGAAGGGAGTTCGATCTTCGTAGGTTATGCGAAGGATATGACCCAAGAGCTGCAGCTTCAGACCGCGAGCATCTACAACGAGGCCGTCTGCGCCTGCTCGCCGATCGCGATCATCGTCATCGACTACCTTGGCACCATCATGTCGTTTTCAAAGGCCGCCGAACGAACCTTTGGCTATTCCATCAATGACGCGCTCGAGCATAACGTCAAGATGGTCACGCCCCCTGAGATCGCACAGCAGCACGACCGTTTCCTGTCAAACTATTTACAAACGGGCGTCAAGTCGGTCATTGATGACCCGAATAGGAAGGTCACGGCGAGGCGGCAAGACGGCAAGCTCTTCCCCGCGAGAATTTTCGTGCGCGAGGTCAAGCAAGCTGGCTGGACGCATCCGGTGTTCGTGGGCTACGTGACGGATATCTCGGAGGAACTGGCGGTCGAGGAGTCCTCGAAGGAGGGCCTCGCGGTCATGGACCTCTGCGAGTACGCAATCATCGGCATCTCCATTCGCGGCATGATCTCCTATTGCAATGCCGCCACCCTTCAGCTTTTCGGCCACGTCGACCGCTCCTCACTGGTTGGCCAGAACGTGAAGATGCTGATGCCCGATGGCATCGCGGCGAATCACGATGCGTATCTCGAACGCTTCTTGGCAACCGGGGTCAAGACCGTGGTCGATTCCACTCGGCACGTGACCGCCAAACGCAAGAATGGGACCATGTTCCGAGCGGAAATAGCCGTCCGAGAGGTGTTCGTCGCAGGTCTCGAAGCACAGTACATCGGCTACGTAAAAGACATCACGGACAAGCTGAAGATCAAGGAGCAGAGCCTGATCTCGGAAGCGCTGATGGAACTCTCAACCCACCCAATCGTGGTCATCGACTCGATGGGGACGATTCTGAAGGTTTCGGACTCCGTGCATTCCCTTTTCGGCTTCACCGTCGCCGAAATCGTTGGCGAAAACGTCCGCAGGCTCATGCCGCCGCAAATTGCCGTGGCCCATGACGGTTACTTGCGAACCTACGCGCGCACGCGCGTGAAGCACGTCATTGACAGCACGCGCGTCGTGGAGGGCCGCACGAAGGACGGCTATCACTTCCCATGTGAGATCGGCGTGAAGGAATTGTCGCACGAAGGGAAGACCTACTTTGCGGGATTCATCCGCGACTTGCGTTCGGACTTGAAGGTCGGCGGCTCCGCGGAGGTCAATGCCGCCATGATGGAGATTGCCCCCCACGCGGTCATCTTGATCGACCACACGGGCACGATCATCAAGTTCAACCAGGCCACCTTGCAGCTCTTCCACGCCGCACCAGGGACGAATCTCGTTGGCTTCAACGTCAACATCTTGATGCCGCCCGAGACCGCGGCGCAGCACGACTCGTATCTCACGCGCTACAAAGAGACGAAGCGAAAAACCGTCATCGATACCACACGGCAGGTGCGCGGTCAGCGATTGGATAAGACCAAGGCTTCGTTTCCGGTGGAGATTTCAGTCCGGGAGGTCGAAGAGGACGGTGATGCGGAACCCAAGTTCTTAGGTTACATTCGGTCCCTCGAGGAACAGCGCGCGATCGAACTTGCGCACAACACTGCCCTAGCGACTCTCGATTTATCGTCCTACGCCGTCGTCGTCATCGAGGAGGCAGGAAAGGTCCTCCAGATGTCGCGTGCCGGGCTCGAAATGTTCGACATCGCCAAACTCGAGGACATCGTGGGCCGCAACGTCAAAGTGCTGATGCCAGATAACATCGCCGTCCATCATGACGGCTACCTCGCCGATTACCGGAACACGGGGATTAAGCACGTGCTGGACACCTCCCGAGAGCTGACGGCCATGACGTTCAGGGCACCGCGTCGCTCATTCGCCATCCGTTTGCACGCGAAGGAGCTGAATTTTAACACGAAGGGGCTGGAAAAGGTCTTCGTGGCGTTTATTTCGGCAATCTGAAGTCCGTCGTAGAAAAGAGAGAGCCACAACCCACATAAATGTATCGCCAGCAACGTCACAAATGTATGTAAGTGTGGACGTTGCGAGGGCGAGGGAAACAAAAGAGACACGGGGCACAGGTGACATGCGAGAAGCGTCCTCCTCGGCTCTGATTGTTCCGTTGCTTCGTGGGTCGGAAGGGGGGGGCGCCCCCCCCCCCCCCCCCGAATCGGTGTGTACGAAACCTTCATATGATGTGTGTCGTTCGCCACTCCCTGGTTTCGCTAACTCGTTTTGCTACTACAACACGCTGACATTCAATAATGCATTCAAAAATTTTAGTTCTCTGAGACCCTCTGGCCATCTGAGCCCTCAAGGAAAAACACAGCTAAACGACGACGGCTTTGGCGTGAGAGAAAATGACGAGTCGTCGTCTTCTTCGTCGTGATGATGCTCCTCGTCGCGGGGGGTATGACCACACCCGAGCGGCGGCCCACCGGTCCACGACGGCCATGCGGCTGCTTTTCGTCGCCGCCACCGCCGCGTCGTGGTGCTTCGTCGTCATCGTCGTATACGCTCCGTCTTCTGCATTGGCAATCGCCGATAGAGCGACGACGCGCGTCGGTGTCGCCGTTGAGGTCGAAGGAGAAAAAGCGGCGGTGGTAGGCACGGCAAGCAGCCGCGGCGTGGTAGGCACGGCAAGCAGCACCGATGATCATGCCCCGTCCATCGCCAGGACAACGCCGACGGTGAGTATGGCGGGGGGAGAGCAGCGGCACGACGATCAGCTGTTGGAGGGGGAAAGAGTGGTGGTTGGGGGGGAAGAGGAACGGGGGGGCGCGGCGGCGGATGACGGCGCCGATAATGGTGACTCTGCGGCGGACTCGTCGTCTTCCTGGTGGCTCATGGCGTTCACCTCGTGGCCCGCGGTGATGCTGGTGTGCTCGCTGCCAGGTGTGATGATGGCGGCAAATTTCGTCTTTGGGGACTGTGTGGTGGCCGACACAATTGAGCAGCGAACCACCATCACCGGCGCCGACGGAGGTGCCGGCGTCCGTCGTCAAGTAGGGTCATCTCTTTCTTTTGCGTCGCGTCACATCCAACACCCACTGGGCGCCCACAACGTCCGCCGTGGCCGGTTGCAGCTCGCCGTGACGGCCCTTTGCGTGGTCTGGCAATGCGTCGTGATGCAAAGCTATGTCTTACCGCAGTCTCCTCCTCTGTTTGCGTCGACGCAGGATCAGGGTGACGCGATGATGAGCGCCGCGACCGCAGATGATCGTTTCGTCACCCCTTCCGATAGTGCCGGGAGTGTTGTTGGATGGAGTCTACTCCCTTTTTGTCGCTATCTGCACGCATTGTTGACGCTGACGATCGCGGCGCTACTCGCCTACTGTACCTTTTCGCGCAGTCCGGCGTATCCTTCAACGTCGTCGTCGTCGACGCGGCACGTCGGCGGCGAATGCGATGCCGCGCAAGGGCTACTCTCCGGGACAGGAGAGGGACCGAGTGACTCCTCCTCCCCGGTTGTGGCCCGCCGCTGGTCCCGGTGCCGCTCCTGCGGTTGCGATGTGCTCGATATGGACCATCATTGCTTCTGGATTCACAACTGTGTCGCGCGGCACAACCGGAGGGCCTTCCTGGCGCTGCTGGGCTTGTCCCTCGTGACCAGCCTGGGCTGTCTCGGATCCATCATGATGCCGCTCCGGCCGGATGCCGAGGCAAGAGAAGAGACGATGCTGGACGAAGAGCAGCAACAAGGGGTCCGAGACGACGCCGCCCTTTCGTTGCCCGCCGCGTTGCAGGCCAGCTGGGAGGTGGTCCATCGTGAATTTGAGAAGCAAGGCTGGCGCATGTCCCTGACTCACAGCAGCAGCGGCAGGATGAGAAGCGCCAGCGAAGCGCATCCGATAGCGGCAGCGAGTCCACCGCCACCCGCCGCACTTGGCGATGGAGGAGGGCACGGCGACTCCACCTCCACCTCGGTATTGATGTCCCTGGATCGTCTGTTTCCGGACCTCGTCTTTTTGCTCGTCGCGGGCGGCGGGGTGGTGGTCACTGTGCTGATGGCGTGCGGCACGGCTTACCTCTTCCTGGATCAGTGCTGGTTGATGCGGCAAGGCGACACCACCCTTAATCGACTGAAACGACGACGCGCGGCGGCAACGGTTCCGCGCGGTCCGTGAAGTTGGGGGAGGGGCAAAATGATGTGGGGAGAGCCGAGGAGCCTTTCCTCTGAATGAATCGATCGTTCTCGGTGGCCCTTATCGGATCGCCAATAGCACAGCCCAAAAAACCCATTGAATTGACTTCCGTTTCAATTCACACATCCATGCCGGAATGCCCACATGGGTGGCCGTCTTCATTTGCACCCCCTGCAACCTGGGTGACGTTTCCGGCGAGGAGGTGGGCGGGGTGAAAAAAGGTGACCCAATGATATGGATTCCTGAGACGATCATTTGTGTGCGTGGTTGGCACCTGCTCACTCAACAGATTTCAACATATTCGCTCCTCTCTCTGAGACTGGTGACTCGTGTGCCCCGCAGATGTCCAATCCTCGCCCCGAGCTGACGTGCACTCGGCGCTGTCGCAACTCGCTCGACGACTCGTTCTGCTATCATTTCGCCAACGGAAATTGTTGGTTCGCCCACTCGGACGCCGATCTGCGCTGCGAACATTTCAGTCGCACTGGCGTTTGCCTCAATGGACCGTCATGTAGGTTGAGCCACTTTCGCCTGGAACATGTCCCTTCGTCGCCGGATGAAATTCGCTATTGGGGGCGAAAGCCTTGGGAGACAAGTGTGCACTACGTGGTTGTCCTCCCGCTCCATCCCATGCCGCCTGAGTACTCGGCGTTCGTCCCGTATTCGTCTCAGGACGTCCGAGAAAAAAGGTGCAGCGCGGTTGTACACTTTCGTGAGGTCCTGAAGCGCTACATGCACGGAGCCGATCAGCCGTTTCCAGCGGCGGCTTCCGTCGCAATTGTCACCAAGCAGGACTACATCCCGCGACTGACTCAGCTGCAATTCGTCGAGGAACTCTTCAACATCATCGACCTGCGCGGATACCAGCTACACGGCATCCTTTTGACGGCGCGGCGCGATAAGACTTTAATGTTCGAAATCCCCGTCCCTGGGCTCGCGGAAAACAGGCCCTCCGTGCTCCGCGGTGACGCAATTCACG
>ERZ1292633.2460-Hain-H41-02um-R1-2460-length-18935-cov-6_pt1 | contig 18935 bp, 5 predicted proteins | sample MGYA00564406_ERZ1292633 | MGnify/ENA primary metagenome ERZ1292633 (study PRJEB36523, sample SAMEA6512639) | groundwater metagenome | collected 2019-01-08 | study: AquaDiva: Metagenomics assemblies of 32 groundwater samples
GCTGCCGCGCGTTCATTCTGGGCTCTCCGAATACCCCCTGTTTCGCCGGTGCCCAGTATGCACGCCACTTCGCCCTTCAGGCAATCCACGGCCACCGTGGATTGCCTGAAGCGTGACGTGGCGGGAGTGAAGGGCGACGTTGTGGCCATGACCACCGGCATGGTGGGTCTCACGGCCACCGTGGATTGCCTGAAGGGCGACGTGGCGGGACTCACCGCCAGAGATTGCCTGAAGAGCGAGGGTAGCCCCAAAGCAATGATCGCGCCACACGATGCCACCTACGTGAAGGTCACGCCACCCGAGGATGCAACAGCGTACTACTGCGCAGTCGGCGCGGTTCACTGCGCCCTCCACCACGGCGTGGTGCAGTCGGAAAGCTGGATGGTCGTGACGGTGCCAGCCGCGCTCGCAAGCACGACGATCGCCGTTTACTTCCCATTGGGTCTGTGTGACCCGGAAACGTGCGAGCTCGCGAAGTATGACCAAGTGCTCCTGGAGTTGAGCCAGGTGCCGACGGACGTCAGCGTGACCTCCATTCCGGAGTGGCGTTGCGACAAGCCGCATGAGTTGGCCAACGGCGTTTGCTTTCCTCGAAGAGCTGGGTGAGCCCGGCCACTCGGGCGCTTGCGTGTTCGCCAACTGCCCTGAGGGGCCGACAGTACCAGAGAACGAGAATGTTCTTGCCATGTCGAGAGTGAGATTGTTCGCTGGGCTGCGGCCAACCGCACCGTCTCGCTGGGCACACTGAATCGACGGGGTAGTGGGTTCTTTGACCAGGTGGGTATCTTGTTCGTCGGGCGGCGCGAAAATTCACGGCGACGCGGCGGTTGGGCCGTGTGCATTGGATCGAGTCGTTATGTGGAAGGGAGGGGGTGTTGTGTCGTGTTCTCCTTGCACCTTCCTGATTTTGATGCTCTCTGTGTAGGTCAGATAACAGGGTGATGGGGCAGAGGATTAGATAGAACATAGCTTCCTTAGGAGAGGGGCAAAGGTCTTGGTCGCGCCCGTGCCGTGATCCTTCTTGGCGGCCAAGAATTTTCCTAGTTGCCGAGCAACGAGCGAGCGAGAGTGATGCAGGGGCAGCCCCAGGGCTACCGGTTTTGGGTTTTTTTTTATCACCCTTTGGGTAATCCGGCGTTGGGTCTTCCAAAAACCTTGGGTATTGGGTTTGCCCCGCTCCACAACTGTCCGTAATAATGCACCACGACGTCCTCTCCTCCTCCTCTTGTGCCAGCGCCGTTTCGTTTCCTTACCGACACGCAAGCGGATGGGCAACAGCTTGAAGAGGGAGAGAAGGGGGGACAGTGAGACGGCAGCGACGAGGGGTCAAGCCGACGTGAATTCGGGGAGATACGCCTCAGCCTGCAGACACTCACCACCGGCACGGCGGCACTCAGCCTGCAGACACTCACCACCGGCACGGCGGCACTCACCACCGGCATGGCGGGTCTCACGGCCACCGTGGATTGCCTGAAGGGCGACGTGGCGGTATTGAAGGGCGACGTGGCGGGACTCACCGCCGGCATGGATTGGCCCGTCGGCTTACCATTCCTGCGCAGCGTACGGGCGGCGAGCCGATTCATCGCGCCGGTTAGCGACGATGACGATGGCGGTCCACCACCTCCGGACGTGTCGTCAATTCGCGAATACAGACAGGGAAGCACAAGACGTGATTAACCGGCGGTGTCGGTGGTGGGGCCACTGGCGCGGCTGTGTCATGATAGCGTCCGGGGGGGGAGCTTTTGATTGTTGGTTGTTTTGACGTGCAAATCGCGCGCGATTTTAGAGTCTTATAGTAACTTGCGCCGTGTGCCTCCTCAACGATGATAGCGTCCGACGCCCCGCAACTCTACAAAGTCAAACCTGCATGGCGCAACTTCATTCTATCGTTCTTCGAAAAGAAGTTTGATCAAGAGCCTGTTTCGATTCCATACTGGCACCGCGCCTTCCGCGACACCTGCGCATCCCTCATCGAACGCGGCAAGGCGACGACGACGGAACAGGACGAGCTCGTCGAAACCCTCCGGAGCAAGTGTGCCGTTCATGTCACCGCTCATCAACGCCGTCGCGTTAAGGCCCTACTAGTGGAATTATGGGTTTCCGGACTGCCGCCGGTGAGTGAAGCCTGGGCACCTGCGCTAGCGCCGCGTGATCCGCCCACCGTTTCTTCAGCGGTGTCTTGGCCCGACGCGGAACGGCCAGCCGATATGTTTACCAGCGCCGGCGCGTTGCGACTCGAATATGTGCGTTATATCGTCCATCGTTTTCACGAATTTGAAGTCTACGAAATTCAGTCACGGCAAAGCACTGGCCACATTATTGTAGAGATTGCTGAAAAACAACTCAGCCTTGCTGAAGCCGCACTACAAACACTGTCTGAAGCGATGCTGGCTCAACGGGTCGAGTTACTCCCATCCACAGTGTTGAGGTTTGTTGCGAAACCAGAACGTGTTACAACCAACACGGTCGGAGAGGAAGACTGTTTTGCGTCATGCGGCAATCCTTTTCGCGGTGGCAGCGTCGGCGGCTTCATTTCTCTCGGCGGCCAAACTCACATGGTCACGGCTCAGCACGTGTGGTCAACGCTAATGACGAGCCAGCCGGACGCTCCATTCATCCTTCAGCACTATCTCGGCGCCAAGGTAAACGATCTGGGACTGGACATCGCTCTGGTAGCAGCGTCGGGGTGCGAATGCTGGAACCACATGGCCTTGCTGTGGCAATCAGAGGTGGAGCCAAGGATCAGGGAAGGGGAATCAGTATGGAAGGTCGGCGCCGCCACCGGTCTCACAGAAGGGCGCATGTCGGAGGCTGTGCTCGACAACGTTGTTGCGAATGGACAACGCTACAATCGTGTGATCAAGGTCAGCTGGTTGGATGACATGCCTTTTGCCAAGGGCGGGGACTGCGGCTCATTTTACGTCGTGCGCCGGGGAGCCTTTTATGTTCCCGTGGCCATTCATGTGAATTCGCTGCCCGGCTGCTCCATAGGACTCAGTTTGCAAGCAATGATCGAACACTTCCCAGTCTGGCGAGACTCCGATTGGTGCTTCGTGAACCCTCCGCAGGCACCGTTGCCGCCGACCGTGTCCCTGCCCGCAGCGCTGTCCTCAGTCCTGTTAGGATGAGTCAAAACGCTCACGGTCGTTAACAAAAAGATCATTTTTTGCATTTTATCGTTCTTTACTCTCGCTCTTTTTTTTTCATTCAGGGAAGATGTGAGCAAAACACCCCCCTGCTATTGCACGGAAGTAAACCGCACACAACCGCCCTCGGTGGCCACGTCGGTTCGAGCATGACCTTTTTTTTTTCGTACCGCCATGCGCATGGCATTGGCGTCGTCGTGCCCGGATTCATTTCGCACCTCCGTGCCGCAAAAATATTTCCAGGCGCGGCGGTTGGGCCGTGTGCATAAGATCAAGTCGTTATGTGGAAGAGGGGGTGTTGCGTCTGCATTCTCCTTGCGCCGTCTGTTTGGTATTGCTCGCCGATTTTGATGGTCTCTGTTTAGGCTTAGATACAGGGTAAAGGACTTGAACATGGCTTGCTTGGCAGGGGTGGTCGCGTCCGTGCACGGCCGAGCAGCGAGCGCGAGAGCAGCCCCGAAAGTGAGTTGTCTGGGTGGCAAGTTGCGAAAAGGTTCTTTATCTGGCGCACTTTTTTCTGCCTTCTGGCATACGAAAACTCGTCACAAACAAGTGGGGCGTCAAAGGTGCGCTCCCCGCCCTTGTCGCGCGGCAGTCACCCCAATCCGGGCCCGGCGGTCCCTGCCAATCACCCGCACCTGCCCGGACCCAGACCCCCCTTTGTATGTGCCCGGTCGCACACGCCACCAAGTTCCGCTGATTGCGCGTGCTTTCCCCGCTCCACAACTGTCCGTAATAATGCACCACGACGTCCTCTCCTCCTCCTCTTGTGCCAGCGCCGTTTCGTTTCCTTACCGACACGCAAGCGGATGGGCAACAGCTTGAAGAGGGAGAGAAGGGGGGACAGTGAGACGGCAGCGACGAGGGGTCAAGCCGACGTGATTTCGGGGAGATACGCCTCAGCCTGCAGGCACTCACCACCGGCACGGCGGCACTCAGCCTGCAGACACTCACCACCAGCCTGCAGACACTCACCACGCATGGCGGGTCTCACGGCTACCGTTGATTGCCTGAAGTGGCGGTATTGAAGGGCGACGTGGCGGGACTCACCGCCGGCATGGATTGCCTGAAGCGCGAGGGCAGCCCCAAGGCAATGATCGCGCCATACGATGCCTCGTGCCGGGAGGGGACCGCGACGTCATCTAGGGGGCCAGCGCCACCTTCACCTACGTGAAGGTCACGCCCGTGGGGGGGCAGTGCACTTACTACGCAGTCGGCGCGGCTCACTGCGCGAAGACGAATGGCCTCCTCCCCGCCACCCCCGCCCCCCAACAATTCGGTTTTGTGGGGCAGGCTCGATCGAGTCCCACCAAAGAAACGTTGCGCTTTTGAAGGACTCCAAGATTGAGCGGAGGGATAAAATGAGACCGGTGCGTGCTCGAGTCGAGTCCCACCATGACGTTAGGTTGTAACATTGTGAGAGGCAGAAAGAGATAGAGAGCGAGAGAAGTAATTATTAAAAGTGGTCCTTTCTCGCTTTGGAGGTTTCGCTCTTCACCTTTCGTTTTCTCTCATCGTGCTGGAAAAAAAATTGGCGCGGTACGTATCATTATTTCTTACTTTTTCGGCTCCGGACTCTCGACCGCTGCGATGACACAGAGACTATTATCGGCGTACCTCAGCGGATTGCTCCGCGACATCTTCGAAGACATGGACGCGTCGCAGCTCTCGATTTCCTGGTGGCGCGGCGAGGTGTCCTTCTCGAATCTCCGGCTTCGCTCCGACATCGTCGACCGAATTTCGCAGCCGCCGTCGCCGCCGGTCCCACTTCGCCGCGGCCCAGAGCCAAATCCTCTCCCCAACCCGCATGAGGACGAGCATCGATTGGCCTCCTCGTTGCGCCTCATCTCAGGAACCGTCGGTGAATTAACGGTCAAATTGCCATCGTTTCTGGCTGTGGACGCCGAACCCGTCATCGTGACTATCGCGGGTGTTCACCTTTGCTTCGAGCTGCGTCACCGCGGTGCTGCGCGCGAGGTAGAGGTGCCTAAAAGCGTTCCCGATGCCGAATCATTGCCATCTCACCCTGCCGCCGCGACAGGAGCGGTTGCGGGTCGGGAGGTGTTGAATTTTGGCTGCTGGCGCCGGTCCCAACTCCTCAGGGAAGAAGAAACCGTCGCATCCGACGATGACGGCGCAGAGGATTTTGGCCGCGCCGCCGTTTGGACCGGTCGCTCACCCGGCGACCATGCAACCGAAGAGGAAGACGGTGGTGCGTCCGGTCGCGACGAGTCGACCGGTAAGCCGTCGGATGGAGGCGGCTTTGCCGAATCGCTTAAGGCGGCTTTGCAGCGCCACATCAAGCTAACCGTCAACGACCTCTCGGTCACCCTACTGCTGCCGTCCCCGAGCTCCTCGACGGCAACGAGTTCTCACCCCTCCCATGCCTTCCCCCGATGTTTGCACTTGAGTGTGGCGCATTTCGCCACCGAGCGCAAAGTCCTCCTTGCTTCGTCGCCACCGTCGAGTACGATGGAGCCGGCACGTCACGCTCATGGCGCTGGAGACCCCGCCCAGGGAACGACGGACTCCAGCGGCGTGTCGTCGTCGGACGCTGCGCCTCCTCGTCCTCCTGTTCTCCTTCCCCACCAGCACGACGTCTCGGCGAGAACGTTTGAAATCAAAGACGTTGTGCTGCGCGTCGGCGAATGCTGGCTGGAGCTCCAACCGGAAGACGGCCGCGGGGCGTTGGCGGATCCTTCGCCCCATGGTGGTGGTGGTCCTATGGATCGCTCCTCGTCGTCACCGTCCCTTCGTCGGTTGGCCATTTCGTTCCTCGATGGCCGCCGCGCGGTGGATCGTCGTGTCCCCACCGCCTCTGTGGCTTGGGATTGGATCCTCGAAGGAACCCCGCGCAGGTCGGTCGAGGGAGGAGGCAGGGCCTACGTGGCCACGATCCTCACGGCCCAGGCCGCGAGGAGGAACAACGCGCTGTTAGCCGTGCCTCTGCTCCGCGGCGCCGTCATTGACGGGCGGTATCGAAGCGTGCAGCACCGATCGCTCATCGATCGCGACCTCATGGACAGTGTCGACAACAGCGCGGTCCTGGATGCATCGTCGAGCGTGGGATGGGAACGGAACGACGTCCTCCCGCCACCCAACATCAAATCGCCTTCGACGGTCACGTTCGAGGGGTCCAGGCGAGACGAGAAATCGTCCGGGTATGCAATGGGGACTGCCTTCCTCCCAGAGGCCCCGTGGCACATCGACGTCGCCATCCCATCGGCGACCATCAACCTGTCCGCCGACGCGGCCCCTGTCCCCGAGGGCGGTGGCGACCCGACGGTGGCTCATTCAAGCAGCGCGTCCTCCTCCCTTTCTCTTTTGGTCTCGGCTCTGAATAACTTTCGAACCGAGAGCCAACCTCCCAGCGACGACGCGTCGCGCGGTCACGCAAGAAAAGACGAGGAAGCAGCTGCAATCACTAAGCCCTCCTGTGGCACGATGGGTGCTTCGCTTTCTGCTGCGCGACGCGCAGATCTGAAGCGAGCCCTGCTCCGTTGGGCTCACCGCGCCCTTTCGCTGAGCGGCCGGTGCCCGTTGCCAGGTCTCGTCCGCCTCCGCATGGCCCTGGCACCCGTCGTTCGTGCCCTCATGCGATCGGCCATGCAGGGAAGTGCCCCCTGGCTGCCGCCCCAACCCGTCGCGCCGGCCGATCGCGTACTTTTGCAGGCCATCATGGACCCAGGGCAGTCGGCGCGACCCATCCTCGTCAACGTCGACACGTCGGCGGACAAACGCATCCTCGCCATCCACGTGAGCCCCGTGTCAACGGCCACTCCCGGATGGACTCTCGCGGACGTCGACTGTGTCGATTCATGGGCCGGTGCGTCCCTTCTGGCCACCATTTACCGTCCTCGGCCATTTGGCAGCCACCTCGGCAGGTCCGGCGGTGTTCCGTTAACCGTTCTCCCCATCACCTCCACGGCGGCACGCTCCAACGCCAGCAGCGGGAATGATCCGCCTCTGAACAGCACCGCCGTCGTCGCTCACCGAGTGTCGCTGATATTCCGGGACATCCCGTGCATCACGTTCTTACACGCTGTGACGCTTGCCGAATTGGGCTACGAACGGGCGGTGAAGGGGGCGGAGCAGTTGCAGCTGGCCATGCAGTGCCGCGCCGCCCCTGCCGTCATCCCTACGACGGCAGGGGCGGCATCCGTTCGTATAGGGGCCGATGCGGCTTCGGCACCACTGGTGGCTACGACTTCGACGTGGTGGTGGCCGTTCCGCACCTCGACTGCCGCTTCCGCCCCAGTCGTTGTATCGTCTCCGCGCCAAGAAGGCTGCGAGCCAACAGCGGGCGGAGACGGCACCGGCAGCGTCTCGTCGCACGCAAAAGTTGACGACATTTACCGACTGGCAAAGTGGGTGGCCGCGCTTTTCAGCGAGGAGGGCCACTCGTCAGGGCTGCTGACTCCTTCGGAGAGGCTGCGACGGACGTTGCTCAGTGCGTGCGTGCGTCGAGAGACCGACTTGGCCTTCCGGTTCTTGCAAAGGTCGTCGTGCATCGGTGAAGCGCCGATCCGCGGTCCGCTGAGCGACGCCCCCACATCCATGGCGGCATCTCTCGTCGCCAACGTCTCGACCGTCGCAGTTAGTTGCGGCTTTCTAGAGGCCAGCCTTCACGTGGCGTGCCGACCATCGACCCCGCCCCATGGGACGACCGTCCGCCAGGATCCGACTGCCGTCGAGTACGTCGCGCGGATCACGGACGTTTCCAGCGAAATGCGATTTCTCGCGGCAGAGGTGGGGGTGAGCTCGTCTCGTCGTTGGGATCGGTCACATGGAGACCGCTACCACATCCAACAACAGGACTCGTGCTTGACGGTCAGCCAGTTGGCACTTCGCGCGTCGTCGGTCCACGAAGAAGCACCCGGCAGCGACTCGAACACGGGCGGCTCGGCCACGCCGCGGGACACCGCCCAACGTGTCGGCGGCGGTGGCGGCCGCCGGTCGTTCCTCACCGCGTCGTGGGGAGGGGGTGTCTCCGCGTATCACCAGCGGTGGTCTCTCCAGCAGACGGCGTTTGTCCCCTCTCCAGACCTGAAGCGACAGAGAGGCCCCTCCGCGACGAACGGCCATCCAGTCAACAATTTGGCGAGTCCTGCCGATGAAGCCGCCTCGGTGCGTTGGCTCATCCGGCGCCGGTGGGTCGACGCCCTGCGCTCCATTCAGGCGTCGCGTCGAGACCTACCCATCCCTTCCATCACCGACGCCCAAGGAAGAGGCGCCCCTCTCAGCGCACGCACCGTGCCGGCCTTCCCTTTTGTGACGACGGTGCCATTTTTTAGGCCCCTCATGGCCCCTCACGTGGCCTCGCCGTCCTCCGTCCCCTTACCAGGCACCCTCCGACGCGTGCCGCGCGACCACCACCGCCACGACGCACCACCCGTCGGTTCGCAAGAGGTGCCCGCAGCGATCAAAAGGGAGGAGGCGGAGGCGGGGGCCGTTTGGGATGGGCACGTCCGGTCGCTCCTCCTCGTCGACGGTCACGACATCGTTCTCGCCGCTGACCTATCGAGCCGCGGCGTGTGGCTGGCGCACGCGGCAGCTGTGTCGAGCCTGAAGGCGCTGCTGCATCCAATGTCTGGTGCCGATGCGGCCGGCGCGCTCCCATCCTTACCTTCACGGACGGCGAGTCCTCCTCCCCCGCGGCCCCTTGTGGTGGTTCGCGTTTCGGTCGCCAGTGTTGACGTGGAGGCGACGCACTGCCAGACAATGGCCGCCGTTTTGCGGCTTCGTCGTGTCTTGGCTGATGCATCGCTTGTGGGCAACGATCTGTCAACGGCAGATTTCTGCGCTTCCGAGTCGGACTTGATCCTCCGACGCCTCCATCAAGACGGCGTCGCGACGACGTCGCTTCCTGTGGTAACTTTCCCATCGGATCTGCGCGTGTCGTGCAGTGGCACCTGCTCCTCGCCTGTTCGCGCGCCGTCCTCGTCCGGTGGTGTGGTAGAGAACGCGAAAGGGAGGGGAAAGAGGCTCGACGCGACGATATCGGGTGGCCACGCCGCAACCACTGCGTGCCGGGAAGACGGGAAGTTGGCAACACGAATCACATTGCACATCTCGCAGCCGCTCGTCGACCTGATTGCGGCAATTCGAGCCCTTCGACCCGTGGAGTCGTACCCCCCCTCTGAAGCATGGCTCGAGGGGGACGTTTCGGTTCGATCGCAAGAGGCGGCGGCGGCGGATGCCTCCTCCAATGTGGACGACGACGACGTTGGGGGCTACGATGAGAGCGCCGTACGGGTCGAGCTGGACGAGATGCTGATCGTCGTGCACTCACCACTGCCCGCCACAGGGGGCGACAGGGCCGTCGTCGTACGATTGGCGTCACGAGCCGTCCCCCCCCTCGAACAATCTCCGACTGGAATTCCCCGATACGCTCCCAACACGCTCCAAGCGCACGTCCGCCACGAAACTCCGCTTCCGACGCATGTCAAAACCGCGAGGTCAGACGTCGCGCCGCTTATGTCCCTTGTTCTCGTGCGGTGTCCCCCCCATTCCCGCCGCGTCCATCAGGATAGTCATGAGAGGCGGTCAGAGGCGACATCGTCGTCGTCGTCGTCGTCGCGTTGGACGGTGGCGGGGGCGCTAACAGCCACGGGAGGCACGTTCCAGACAGCGTCGAGTGGCCACTGCCCTGAGGCAACGTGGGCGCCCTCGCCGGCAGAAGCCGCGAGTGCCGCAGTCGTCGTGCCGTGGCTGAATGTCACGCTCACGACGAACGCTCGCGGCGACACCACGGCCACCACGGCATTCGTCCATTTTTCCGGCCCCGCGTCTCACGACAGCAGTCCCCACTCCACCGCTACCGCCTCATCGACGGGCGGCGTCAGCGTCTGCATCGGTCGCGACCTGTTACAAATGGTGCATGCCGCGGACGGCTTCCTGCGCGGCCTGTCTCCGCCGAGGAGGACACCCTTCAATGACCTCGTCGACAACGCCGCCGCCGCCGCCGCGTCACAACGACGGAGCCCCCCCTACACGCCGGAGGACCCGCAGCGCTTCTCCGTCGATGCCATTCGTGACCTTCTTTCTGCGGAAGGAGGCACATACGAGGCAACTAGGGCGGGCCGCCTCCCGCTCTTTGTGACGGTCGAAATAGAATGCGAGGTCGGCATCACGCTTTGCGCCACGGCGGGTGGATCTGCCGCAGCGGCGTCCGACGTCGGATTACTGAGGGTCCAGTTGGGCCATGGAGCGGCCTTCACCGCGGCGGTGGTCGTTGCGAGCGCCGCATCCGAGAACGACGTGATGGTGTCGTCGATGCTTCTCCCAGGGCTCCGTGTCGTCGACGTTACGAGCGGCATGGACCTGGTGACGGTGCCACGAGTCGTATCAGAGACGGGCGTCGAAATTCTTCTCGCGAAATACGTGAACGGCGGGGCGGCACCCTTCTCGCATGTGGATACTCATCAAGACGTCTTTGTCGAGGTCGCGGAAGCCGCTACGCCCGTGTCCATACTCTACCGGCACGAAGCGCTTCTCGGTTTGACACGGCTACTTGAAGACAAGCAACAGTCCTTTCTCGCCGCATGTCTCAGCGCGCTGTCCGCGGCATCCAACGACGGCGCGACGTCGCGTCGCGTGTCGTGTCGGTTGTTGAGGGATATCGATATCGGCATTCCAACGAGCAGTGATGCCTCCGTGATCCTGGGCGGCACTCGCCCTGGCCCCAGTCGCGGCGCCACCCGCCCCGACGTTGTGCGTCTGGTCGCTCACGGAGGGGTGTGGCTGGAGATGCAGACCGTCGCCGCGAGCGCCGCTTCACCGCCGGTCGGCAACTCGGGCTCCTCCTCGACACTTTCCGTCCACGTTGTCGCCGTGGCGCTACTGGGTCATCATCGGGGCCGGCACCCCCTGCTCGCTGGCATCCACGCGACGCTGACGGCAACCTCCCGCGACCTTCCGCTCGCCGCCGCGTCCCTACCGCACCTCAGCGAAGGCGCTTTCTCCCCGCCGCTCGTGTCCGTCGTGCGCTTCCCGTTCGGCGTCTTGGACGTCACCGTGGAAGACGCCACCTTCGGCTCGGAAGACTCGCCATTGGCCGTTGCGCAGCTCGGCCAGTGGCTGCGGCTCGTCGCCTTTAACGTGTTGCGGAAGGCATCGGAAGACGATGCGAACGCGGCGGCGACGGCGGAAGTTGCCTTGACGCTCGAACATGCTTTGGCCCGTTTGCTCACATCGCCTAGTTGGGCAGCAGCTTGGGGCGCCCCCGTGTCGGCTACCGGTGCCGTTTCGTGCTTGGGACCGTTCATCAGTTGTTCTTCTGCTATCGCGACGGGCATGGACATCCGCGCCAGGGTGGGCCGCGTCACCGTTGTTGTACATGGCGAGGACGACGACGACGAGGAGGAACGCGAAGACCCAGAATGCCACAGCGATGGGCCACTTGCGCCGCCGGTGTTCAAACTCATGGCAAGCGGCGTCACCGTGCAGAAGGAGTCCTTCGTGATCGCCTCGGACTGGTCGAAGGAGGAGGTCGACCGCCGGGCAAGAACCGGCTCCAACGCTCCTGAGACGGTGGCGGTGCTGGTGAGGCCCCCCTCGCCGGCGTCCGACGCGGTCAGCGACTGGTCTGTCGAGGCTATCCGCGATTCCCACCCCTTACTGTCTCGCGTCGCATCCACACTGGACGCCATCCGGTACGCTAGCCGTCAGGTCGTTCGCGCGGACAGCGTCTCTGCGTTTATCGATCCGGTGTTCGGGCTGCTCTCGGATCACTCGCCCGACACGGCCGCGACCGTCGCCCGTGAGGACAGCCAACCCCCGCCGGCGCGCACCCTTCATCATTTAGCACCATTCCTGACAGTCGAACACCTTGCCCTGACGTCGGCGAGCAACGCATGCGACGCGGTCAACATGGTCGGACGGGAAGGGGGCGCGTCCTCCTCCTCGACTTCGCTCGGGGAGACCCTCGCGTTGGACGAGGAGGCGATGCTCAGCAAGGCGAGCCAGGAGGAGGACCGCCCCCGAAGAGTGGACCACCTGGAGGTCACCGGCGCGTCTAGCATGTCGGTGGATGTGGGGGCCATTTCGTTCACGACGTACCTTGCCGCCCTGGAGCGACTGCGCGTCCACTTGCTCTTCGAGGCTCCCGGTCGTGGCGACGCCATCCCCCGACGCTTCTTTCAGCCGTCTTACAATCACATCATGCTCGATTCGGCCGTGAAGCGTGCGTTCATGCGTGCGGTGCCGTTGGCGACGACGACGTCCTCGTCGTCTTCCTGGTTCCTGGTGCACCGTCGTGCGCATGACGTGCACCTTGCCCTTCGGCATGGCGTCGTCGTGAATTGTGTCGTGCCCTCGAGGCCTCGCAGGACGCCGTCGTCGTCGTCGTCGTCGCGCAACCACCCCCACCCACATCACCATCACCCGCTCGGTGTGATCAGCGTCGTCGCTCCATCATCGCCTCAACAAAAACAAGAAGGCAATTCCGCCCTTGACGGCACGGCACCGTCGCACCAGCGGGCGGCGTTGTTCCTACGGATGCCTACGGAATCGGTGTGTCCCTTCGAACTTCACGCGGTTGCCAATGAAGCGGCGCGTGACAGACCTTGCGAAGAAGACTCCGCTTGGGCGCGCGCATGGCTTCGCGGTCGAAGGGCGGCAACGTCGAGCGGACGAATTCGCGTTGACGTCAATGGAACGGTGCGTGTCCGCGCCACCGATCACGGGGGGAGCTCCTCCCCACCTCCGTGGATGGACTTGTCCATCCTGATGTCGGGTCTCCCGTCGGGTGGCCACCCTCTTAGCACAGAGGGAAACACGATGGTGGTGACGATGCAAACGTTCGATGGGAACCCATTCATTTCGCTCACCCGCGTCCCCCCTCCATCTGACGTCGCCGTGGTGGCAGCGGCGGAGGGGATGGGCAAGGAGGAGGTTGTGGCACATGGTGACGACACCACACGCCGCTCGCGGAGAATCAACATCAGCACAATGCACGTCACCGTCGCTGCCGCGGCGGTGTGGCCCCCAGCGATTCGTCTGCACGTGGACTTGGCACCGTACGTTACGCCTCCTGCTCCAGGGTCCAACGTCCTGACTTCCGTGCCACTCGACTTCGTTCATCTCCTGACGGTCGAACTTCCGGGCATGACTCGTCTGCTAGAGGGATATGCTGCTCCGGATACCCCTGCGAGGTCGCTTTTGCGACACCCTTTGAGCTCACAAAACAAGAAAACGGTCGCGCTGCACGTCGGTCGAAGGCACCGTCGCGACGATGCTCCGCCAGATCCGCACGCCGCTGCGGCCCACAGCGGCCAACCTTGCCCCATCGCAACCGCAACCGTCATCCTTGCCCCTCGATCACCGCTCGACGCTGTCGGAGCGGTTGGCGTGACCGTGGCGGTTTTCGGCCGTGACGGCCTAACGGCGTCGATGACGGACGTCGAGTGCCCAGCGGGGGGCGTCACCAGCGCGGAACGCGCGTTGTCCGTGGGGGCGCTGACGTTGACGTTAGTCGGTGGAGGAGGTGATGATCGCAACGACGATCATGGCCGATCGCACCCTTTCGCTCAAGGCAGCATCAACGTTGCCATGCACCAGAGTAATCGTGGCGGCGAAAAAGGCGACGGTGCGGTACCAGCGCCCCCTCCCTCCGTTTGCCACGTGACGCTCGGCGGCGTGATCGATGGCGTCCGATTGCTGCCTTCGGACGGCAACGACACCGCGGAGGGGACGTCCATCGCCCAGCCGCGGTCACCCGCATCACTCGTCGTCAGCGTGGATGACCTGCTACAGTTACAGCACCTCGGCGTCCTGGCTTCACGAGCGATCGACGCGCTGTCGGAACCTACGACCGCGACCACCGCGTCGGATAGCCAGGACACCGTCGCCCCAAGATGTGAAGAAGGCGAACAGCGGCACTTGGGCGCATCCAACGGACGCCTTGTCGTCAAGGCGCAGCTTGGTTCAATGTGTGCCGGTGGTGGAGACGAAACAGTGCCGTTTCGCCTGCGAATCATCCTGCCACGAGGCGGAGGAAATGCAGGAAAAGAAGGAAGAAGAAATACCTCACATTCCGGCCGGGGCACGGGTTCATTGGAAGCGGTGCGATCCGCCTCCGAGCAGCACCCGTCGTCAGAGAAGGCGGTGGACTTTGAACTGGTTTCCAGCATCACGCTGGACGTTGGCCGCGCAGCGCCGGTTCCAGGACTCCCGCCTCCGCCCCCATCGATTCGAGCGCAATGTTACTCGCTGGGGGTCGTGATGTGCGCGCCCGGCGATGGTCCGCTCAGTAAGCGTTTCGCCCTGCTGGCTCGCCGTGATGAGCAGGGTTCTCCTTCAACTGTCCCCTCTCTTGACGTAAGTCCTTCTGAAGGGTTCTTTGCCGCAGTGGACATCGTGCTCGGTGAGAGCATTCACGTCGACGTGCCCGACGCCGCCGTACTGACGGTGCGCCCGGAGTACGCGATCGCATGCGCGACTTTGTTTCTCCGCGAGTTTTTAGACCCATACGTCGCGGCCGCTGAGACGGCGGCCGCCACACCGGCAGATGGTTCTCCACCGCCTCCCGCGTTGCCGGCGGACGACACCACCGAGCTGGCAGCTTCGCCAAGGGCGACGACGAAGTCCGTCACATTCGCCGCGGCCGTCGATGAGAATCGCCCCCCTCCTCGGCGTCGGAGGAGCCATCGGGCCCGCCGCACGGTGGAGTCTGTCACTTGGACGTGTTTCCCGTCGCGGTATCTCACATCGGCGGGAGCGCTCGCTGCCGCTGGAGGCGGCGAGGAGTCCGAGGAGGAGGACGACGACGACAACATTGGCGTCCCACCGCTGCCGGCAGCGCACCGTCGAGCCGATGGCGGAAACGGCAGCAGTCTGATGGCGCTATCGCTCCGAGCTCCGCGCGGCGTGCTCGTTGTGGCGAGTGCCTTCGATCCCCGCTGTCGTTGTGACCGCGATACCGACCGTCTGTCCAGTGATAGCCCACCACCGACAACTTCGCGGCGCGGCGAGAACGCTGCCATTTTTGTGAACATCGGCGACATCACGTTTGAGTCGTTGGGCTCCATTCGCCAACTTCATGTCGCGACGGCCACGGGTGGTTATGGCGTCGTGAGCGGCACGTTCCCTCCGTCCTCGAACGACGTCGATGTCGGCACCTCGAGCCTGGCGTGTTGGAACGTTCGTCAACCGTTCACCGCCGTCGTCACCGTGGCGTGCACGGAATTGTTGCAGAGCGGTAACACTCAACGGTTGCAAGCCCATGTGCGCGGTGTCACGGTGATGCTGCCGCCAGTCACGTCCGACAGTCTGGCGGCCTTGCAGTGGCTTCAGGGGCAGGCCGCCATCGTCGGCGATGCCGATAGCGCGTCACCAACGACGCGTTCATCGCCGCACGGCGCCGCAACGACCGCTGACGATCACAGACAGAACGCCGAATCGTTGCCGCGACGCGTTCTGTGGCGCCCATCCTCCACGGCCATGATCGATGTCGACGTCGACGCCATCACCGTCGCGGTGTCCGCTCCGTCCTCGTCGCCTCGTCGGGTGGACGGTGCCACTAACCCGCCACCGCCAGCTCCCCTCATTCGTTCCCCTCGTCGTCGCTTTCTCTTCGGTCCCCGGAGCTCCTCGCCTCACTGCTGCGGCCTCACCATCGTGCACCTGCGTGATCTGCGGCTCTCGACCCGGCCATCACCTGTGATCCACTGGCTGCCAGGCGGGTGGCTCGCCACCGAGCCAGCAGTGGTCGCGACGTCCGCAGGCCAACCCTCGCTGAGGCTGCCGCCCGCTGAGGAGGGGGCGCGTGCCGTGAGGGCATCGACCGCTGGGCTGCAGTTCATGCAATCCTTGTCCCCGACCTGGGCGAGCATCACCGTTTCGGCTGCCGACGCCGCCGTGCTGCGCGAGGTCAGCCAGCGAAGAGCCGTGGGGAGCGGACATGAACGATATCGCCGTGGGCAGCGGCCGAAAAGCGTCAACTCAGACTCATCATCATTGCCAACCTCGGCCATGTCACCTCTTGAGCATTTTCCAGATGATGTCACCTCGTCATCTACCGACAGCGACGACGACGACAGCGCAACAAGGTCGGCCGATGCGTCGTCCCCAAGACCTACCGCGACGTGTGCCGTGGCGTACCAGCGCACGACCCTCTCAATCACGATACCGTTCGTCGACGTTGCCACAGTAATCCCACCCCCCTCTCTGTCACAACCGCGACTCCCCTTGGTTGTTAGCCGCGGCGCGGCGTCGATCCCGTCGATCGAGTCGCTCGAGGCGGCCGTCGCAGAATGGATATCCCTTCGCCAGCGGTGGGGGCAACTCGGCCGGTGGACGGGTGTCGGTGCCACCGCCTCGCCAGGCACGACGACGTCACCTCGCCGCCGCCGGGGCGAAGGAGGAGGTGGAATCATGGAGTCCAGCAGCAGTCGGTCGGACACCGCGGCGTCGTCCGCATCGTCGCGAAACGTTTCCGAGCACAGCGGCGATGAGGAAGACGACGGCCAGTCTCGGCGCCGCGGGATTCGTCGGCCACCAGCAGTGCTTCCGTCCAGGCGGAAATGGTTCTGGTCGCTCCTGAGTGGCCGATCCACGGGAGCTGACCCCTCCGCGACTGACGTGCCACACACGGACGCAGTCGTAAACGGCCCCTCCGCGGTTTGCGTCGCCGACGACCGGCAAAAAGGCAATCGCCATGCCAGCAATGGTGCCGCCGGCCCTCCACGAGGGGTGGTGGCAACGTCCGCCGATGCACCCACCGCCCCACCCGCCCTCGGCGAGCCTAACCTTGTCCCTACTACGAGTACGATTCGATCGCAACGGGGGGGTCCACCGCCACCAGTACCCTGCGTGACGGACGCCGCGGTCGGATGGCTTTTTGTGCCGCTGCTCGCCGCGCCGTGGCTGTCGTTCGGCAAGGCCAGCGCGACCACGCATGTCATCGCCACGCGCTCGGTGTTGCGACTGAACCCATACCGGCGGCCGGTCTCGTGGGTTGGCGATGGCAATGTGATCGCCCCCTCGCCAGCCCCGGCGGCCGCGGTGCCCCCTTCTGGGGTTGCGCTAACTGGTAACAGCTGCCGCATGCTCGCGACATTGGAACCGCTGTTCGGCGCCGCGCGGCACGAAGTGTGGACGTGGCTCCCCGTGCGGCGAACTAAATCCCGAACGGAGCGTCTTTCGTCCGTCGGCGACTTCGCCACTCCTTTGACGTTCACGCCTAGCTTCGCCGAACTTCCGTCCCTCTTGGCCTGCGGCTGCGGCGTCGCGACGTGGCTTACACTGGCGTCCCGTCGTGATGCCGCCACCACGACGGCGAGAGGAGCGGTGAATCCCTCACCGCCGCTCGCCACAATGACTTACCGCGTGACGTTGCCTATCGTGGCAATGGTCGCTACCCTCCGACCCATCGATCCTGTTTTGGGAATCGCGACTCACGGAAGCACTGATGATCAACAGTCGTCAGGCGCTGAATGTCCCAGTTCTCCTGCTGCCTCCGTCGAAGGCTGGGCGTTCGTGAGTGGAGGGGTAACCGATGCGAACGGCCGGCTGCTCGGCAGTCCAAATCCCAACATCGTTTCGGCCACCAGCTGTCGGGGCATCGACCTTCGGGGATCAGATGTCGCGTCGCGCGCGTGGGTCCATGTGTTCGCCGCTCTGGTCGCCGCAGGGGTTGTGATGACGACTCGGCACGGCGGCGCAGACGATTCGCCCCACCATGGCGCCCATCGCAAGCCGAACGCGCAAGAGGGTTGGCTGCGAAGGACCCACGCCGCGGGGCCGTGCCTTCGGATGGAGCCGCCGCTCGCGGCCGCCGTTCCCCCTGTTTCCCCCTTCTCGATCGCGACGACGGTTCCGACGGCCTCGTCGCGGCCGCAGCATGATGCGACTCCGCTTTCCGCGGAGGCGCAACGAGTTGCTCTTGGTCCTTTCCTGGAGCAGCTTCTCGAAGGCGGCCGACAGGCCTTCGATCTCGCCTCATGGCGCCTGTTGCTCTGTCTTGCGGTCGACGCGTACTGGGGGGTCGACGCCGTGGCCGCGCGCTCAGCCAACGTGGCGCGGCCCACACGCCGCGGGGCGGTGCCTCCGCTGGCGCCGCCGCTTCCCCTCATGCAGCATTTCGCGCGACTGTGCATTCGCCGCCTCACCTCCATTCGGCCGAGCGAACTGGGCCTCGTGGGCCGGCAGGCGGCGGCGGAGCCATTGTGGACATTCGCTTGTGATGCGCAAGAGGCGGCATCGTCGTCCCCTGCGCTATCGTTGGACTACCGGATCTCGTGGAGACCGCCCGGTGGCACGAACGACGCAGCCGATCTCCAAAACACCAACAACAATGACGACGACGACGAGAAAGGTCCCCTCCCACAGCTCGAGGAATCGGTGCAATGCGTCACGGGAGGGGCGTGGAGGTGTGCCGGGAGCCGTGTCGTTCCGACGCTACTCGCGTCGGTGCTCCAGGAAGCAGCATCACAAGTGTCTTCGTCGTCGTCGCAAACCAGCAGCGGCGACGCTCGGATGGCATCGGGTTCCGATATGCGGTTGCCAACCAATCCGCCAGTAGCACCACCTTCGAACGGCGACGACGGAACCCCCGTGGCGGTGGTGTGGCATCGAGAGCCGGTGGTGTGGCTCCATCCACGTGTTGTGCGCCGAATCGGTCGAGCAGAGTCGTGGCTCTTCGGCCCGACGGAAGAAGCCGGCGGCGACGCGGCCACCACGGTTTGCATTACGTCGGCGGGGGGGAGGACCTGTCCCACCGGCCCCGCGAAAGGAACCGCGTCGCCGCCGTCGCCCAACTCTAGGATGGCAAGCCTCGTACTCGTTTTC
>ERZ1292633.1147-Hain-H41-02um-R1-1147-length-29024-cov-8_pt2 | contig 18931 bp, 16 predicted proteins | sample MGYA00564406_ERZ1292633 | MGnify/ENA primary metagenome ERZ1292633 (study PRJEB36523, sample SAMEA6512639) | groundwater metagenome | collected 2019-01-08 | study: AquaDiva: Metagenomics assemblies of 32 groundwater samples
GGGTGTGGGGGGAGTAAGTGGGAGTGTTTTAACCTAAGCCTCCGAAAAATTGAATTTATACCTGTAGGGTTGAAACACTCCCCCGCACTCCCCGCACTCCCCGGGAAGTAATTTTTTACCAGTTAGACGGTGAACAGCGGATGAAGAAAAAGCAAATGCAATTTTTTACTAGCAGCGAACGCCACCGCCCAAATCTGACAATAACCGGACGCATCGCGCGCGTCATGCGGGCACGCGGTATACCGGCAACGCAACACAACGCAACGGCTTCTGTCTATTGGTGTCGTTTCGACACAAGTACGCGCGATGCGTGGCCGGGCGATATAAGGAATTAATAAAATGCTAATCCCATTTGGAAAACACGAGGGCCAACCCGTCGAGGCGATGACCACCCAATACCTCGCCTGGCTGATTACCCGAGACAATGTGCGCCACGCACGCTGGCCGCTGATCAAAGAAGTGCTGCGCGTACTGCGCGACCGGCTCGCCAAGAACATGGCCAGTGTCGAAGGTGAATTAATCGTGAGCGAAGAGGCCGCGCTTGCGTGGATTACAAAGCGGGCCGCTGAAAAGAAAGCCGCACGCGCGGAAAAGCTGAAGCTACTCGAAGCAAGGCGCGCCGAAGAGCGGCAAAAACTCAAGGATCAAACCCGGGCATGGGTAGACGCGCGCCGCAACCCGCAACCCCCACAAGCCCCGCGATTCCAAAGCCCACCTGTTAACCCACCAGCCGCCGAGAAGGCAGAAAAAAGGCTGGCATGGGAAAAGGCTAGTGCCGAAGAGCGGAAGGCCCTCAAAACTGAGATTAAGGCCCGCCGAACGAAGCGCACACCAAGACCGCCACCCCCGAAGGCGACGATCTTTAAGCAACCCGAGCAAAAGCCCGGGCGCTTGGTGAATGTAAAAACGGGGTGGGTACTGAGGACCGATGACTTCTCCCACCTTGTTTAACCCACACTCCCGCCGCGCCCACGCGGCATATGATGTTGTAAGGAGCAAATACCATGAAAGAATTTATATCCGCCCCAGCCTTCGCGCTGATCGTCGAGAACATAAAACGCTTGCCCGAATCGCCCCGCCGCGCCGAAGCCTTGCGCTGGTTGAGCAAGCAGCAAGAGGATGCGAAACACAAGCCGCTAGTATTTTGGTTTGAAGGATCCGACTATGTCACGGTCGGTCGTGAGGGCAGCACCCAAACCTTTGAACATCCTGGACCGCACGGTCTCGACTACGCGTGGCATATCTTCGCTCACGGCATCGCCGCGCAACACGCGATCAACGCCGAGGACATACTCGACAACCCCGGCAGGCGCCCAGCCAGTGCCCTCTACAATGCGTTAGTTGCCGCAGCGGCCTGGCTGGAAGATCGCGCGCACTGCCCAGCACTGGCCGCAGCGGTGCGCGGTATATCGATTTCAAAAACCGGCGTGATCCACACGCCGAGCAACAGGCCGTATATCAGTTTGAACAGGCCTTATCCCGACTAGCGGTAAAGTGGCCATCGCGTGGCCGAGATTTGGCCGTGGGCGCGCATGGTGTGTAATCCGGATCGTGAACTAACCGAAAAGGAATCACCACCATGAAAAAAGACCTACACAAAACCTTGGCTAAAGTCGCTGAGGACATCTCTCTGCTAAGCGAAACGGTCGGGGATGCAACCCAACTCTTCGCGGAAGGAAAGCTACCCCAAGCCGATCTCACCAAGTGCATCTCCGACCGCGATGCGCTGCAAGCTATTCACGCCAGTCTCGTGATTCAAATTCAAGCGGAAGCCGCGCGGGATGTCGTAGCCGAACATCAAGCGCAAGTCGACCACCGAGCCGCAGCCGCGAAGGAAGCCAAGGCGATCCTCGCCGAGAGGGCAGAATGCGCCGCGGATTTAGACAGCTGCATAAATAGCTTGGTCAACACTGCGTTGCGCTTTGAAATGGTGAACGATCGACTAAACGAAGCGGCCTACAGCGCCCGCGTGGATGCCGATGCTCGTCGCCACTTGCTAAACCTCCGCGCTGTAGGCGCGGTGTTGGCCGATCGCTTGCTGCAATCGGGGCTCGTCGCGAAGCTCGACTCGATCCATGTGCCGGGCAATCAGCACACCGGCGGAAAGTCCGTCACGGACCTGATCGCTCGCGGTAACGAAAAGATGGCCGCTTTCATCGACGCAGCGCGGAAAAAAGATGCGTAGCGACGAGCAAATGGCCGAAAATTTATTCGGCGATAAACCTGCGCCACAAGCGGCACCGGTGAAGCAAGCCGAGCCGACAGCGGCAGATCGACAGTTTCCGGATCAAGGCAAACCCACGCCCCATGAAATTGAAGCGCAAGGTATCGCCGCGCTCACTCGCGGCGTTTCTAAGCACTTGCCTGAAGGGGTCGATCACAGCTTTAGCCAAGCGCTAGAGCAAGCCGCGGGTGCCTCTGATCAGCAACACAAGGAATGGCAATTGCAGGTCAAGCTAACTATGCGCAAGGAATACGGCGACGATGCGCCCAAACTTTTAGAAGAGGCCAATGCGATCATCGCCCGCTCTCCCAAGCTGCGCGCGGTTATGCGCAAGGGAATCGGCAATCATCCCTCGGTTGTGAATCGGTTTGTCGGGTTAGCACTCGCCGAACGGAAGGCGCGAAAGTGAATCAATATGTCGTCCCCGTTCACGGACGCGGTTACAAGCTGCTACAACTCTTCGCCGACGGCCAACTTGAAAGCGTCGAAGTGTTTGCGTTGGTGTTCGATTTGACGGCACTGGAACGCGGCGGCGAGGTGCCGGACGTCTTAACCTTGGACGGCTCGAGCATGAATATGTGCGCGGGTTATGTCCCCGCACTTCTACATCCACGCGGTCACGTCGTGGCTAATAGCGGCAATACCTTTAGCAGCGCCGATTCCTTCCGCGCCGCTTACGTGAGCGATGAAAAAGTGTTTATGTCCGCCCTTAAAAACGCGAGCGGGCTCTCTACCGAATTATTTAATCTCTCGCGGGCGGGCAAAGTATGAGATGCAAAGTAGGAGACATCGCCGTTTTTGTGGAAGGCGAGCACATCGGCAAGTTGGTCGAAGTGCTCGCACCCGCACCTATCGAGGCGTTCATTTTGCCCAGCGGTGGACTGCATGAAGGCATGCACACGTCCGGCTGTTGGGTATTGAAAGCGCTGGGCTCGCCGTTTGAGATAACCGCCGAGGTGATGGGCTTCGATGTCCGCGTGCAAACGCTCTACCCATGCGCGCCAGATTACAAGCTGCGCCCACTGCGCGGGCATCTTAAACCCGAAGACACGCACGAAAACATTCACGAAGGGATCGAACATCATGGGACTTGAAGCCTCGACGCTCGCAAATATCAGCCTTGGCACCCAAGCAGCCGGGGTCGGCGCTAGCGCGATGGGCGCTTACAACAACTCCAAGGCCGAGAAATACGCGCTCGACTACCAGGCCAAGGTTGCCGCGAACAACGCCCAGCTCGCACAGTGGCGGGCGAGTGATGCGATCACACGCGGCCAAACCGACACCGCACGCCAACAGCTCAAGACGCGCCAGCTCAAGGGCTCTCAACGTGCATCATTGGCCGCGCGCGGGGTAGACCTAGGCGAAGGCTCCGCGCTCAACATCTTGAGCGATACCGACTACCTCGGGGCAATAGATGCCAACCAAATCACCGATACCGCGGCGCGCGAAGCTTGGGCTTACCAGCAAGAGGCGAGCGACTACGCCAGCAATTCCGAGGTGCTGCGCAACCGCGCCAAATCGGTGAGCCCTGGCTCCGCCGCGTTTAGCACGCTGCTCACGGGGGCGGGAAGCGTGGCCTCGTCCTGGTACAAATTTAAATACGGCCTGCCCGGGGATGATGGAAAGAAAGAGGAGAAGCGCTAATGCCTTCGCTTGACGATCTGGATGCGGCAATCGACCGTGACGCCCCGGTAGACCCTTTAGACGCCGCGATCGATGGCACAGCCGAGATGGGGCGGCAACGAGCCCGCGCATCGCTCTATGGCGCTGTGCGGCAAAACCCGGACGAGTATGCTCGCGCCAAGCAAATCGAGCGCAAGACGGGCCTTCCTGCCCCCCTGGTTGCGCGTAATCTCCCCGAGGTGCAACAGCGGATAGCGCTTGACGATCTCGACGCTGCGATTGGTGACGCCCCTGTGCTGGGGCAACTCTTGCAAAACCCGGATTTTGCCAACCTTGCGCACGATGACGCGCTGAGCCTATCCGAGACGGAAGCGCTGGTTAAAGGGCGCATGGGTATCGGCAAGATCAACGGCCCCAAATTTGTGCGCAGCGCCGAGAGTCGCGCGCAAGACGCGACCAGTAGCGGCAACGTGCTCGACAAAATCAGCAAAGGCAGTCTGTCCATTCTCTCAGCGATCCCGGCTTTTAATGAGGGCGCATGGGGTGTAGCGCAAGCCGTTGCGGAAACCGGTTCAAAATACCTCACCGGCCCGCTCACGAATGCGCGGGTACTCCCCGCCGATATCTTCGGCGTGATGGGAGAGAAGTTCGCCGCCTACCGCCGCCAACAGGGCGACATGGCGCGAGGCTTTACCGAAGAGCCGGGTGCGGGGCCGACTGAAAGCGCCGTGTATTCCGGGCTGCAATCCCTCGGCCTTAACTTAATGACCGCCCCTATCGCGCTAGAAACCGCAAGCGCGAAAATCCCTTTGCTGCTCATGAGCGGGCAAACCGCCGGGCAGGGGTTCGGGCAAGCTAGGGACAAAGGGCTATCTGTCGAGCAATCGCTAGCACACGGCGGGCAGCAAGGCATCGCCGAATACGCAACGGAAATGATACCGGCTGCGGCATTCGTTAAGAGCTTGGACAAAGGCTATGTGAAAGCAACGGTTGATTTTCTTTGGCGCGACGTGCTGGGCGAGCAAGCCGCAACCATTTGGCAAGACTTCAACGAATGGGCGAACCTCAACCCCGAAAGGACGATGAACCAATACCTCGCCGAGCGCCCCGGCGCGGCCTATCAAACCCTCATCGCGACCCTGGTCGGCGGTGGCGGTTCGCTCGTTGTCGCCAAGGCGGCGGACATTGCCAGCGGGCAAGGCCGACGCGCTGAGCAAGCCCAACAAAACGCTGAAGCGCTGAGCAAGCTCGGCGAAATCGCCAAGGCATCCAAACTGCGCGAGCGCGATCCACAAAGTTTTCAGGAATTCGTTGACGCAGCCGCCGCCGAGGGGCCGGTGCAAGCCTTCTACCTTAACGCGCAAACGCTCATGCAATCGGGCAAGGTGCGCGAGATCGCCGAGGCCTCGCCCAGCGTCGCCGCACAATTCGAAGAAGCGCTCGCAACCGGCGGCGATATCCGCATTCCGGTCGGCGAGTACGCGGCGAACCTTGCCGGGAAACACTTCGCGCAAGAACTCAACGGGCAACTCACCACCGAGCCGGGCGGCATGACGCAAGCCGAGACGCACGCCTTCCAACAATCGCAAGACGGCGCGGTCAACGTCGAAGAGCTGGTCGGAATGGCTACCGAGCATCTAGCCAGCGTCACGCACACCGAGCAAGTGCGCGCCGTGGAGCAGGACATTATCGAGCAACTAGACCGCGCCGGCCGCTTCTCCCCGGCGGTCAATCGCGCCTATGCAGCGCTTCCCACCGCATTCGTCGACACCATGGCGCAGCGGCTAGGGGTAACCCCCGCCGAACTGTGGCAAGCCCACGGCGCCACCATCACAGCGGAGCGCGTCACCGGCCCCATGCTTGCGCAGCCGGAAGGCGAGCGCGGTGGGTTTGTACCGAAAGAATTTACCAAAGACGGCCGCGCCATGGTCGGCCTGTTCAAGCACGCCGATTTAAGTACTTTTTTACATGAGTCCGGGCATTGGTTTCTTGAGTCTTATGCCGACATGGCGAAGGCCTCGCCCGTATTGCAACAAGACATGCAAAGCGTTTTGAATTGGGTAGGCGTGCAAGACTTAGCGACCTGGCAGGGCATGACCCTGGAACAAAAGCGCACCCACCACGAGCAATTTGCGCGCGGCTTCGAAGCCTATCTGTACGAGGGAAAAGCCCCGACGCTTGAGCTTCAAGGATTGTTTGCCCGCTTCCGCGCGTGGCTGGCCCGCGTCTATAGCGACATCAAGGGCTTGAACGTCGAGCTAACTAACGAGGTGCGCGCCGTACTTGATCGCATGCTGGCGATCGACTCGCGCATCGAAGAGGCGAAGCAGGCGCGGGCGATGCAGCCGCTCTTTACTTCCCCGGAAAAAGCCGCCGCTTTCGGTGTCGACTGGCAGCAATACCAAGCCCTCGGGCGTGAGTCCACCGACGAGGCGCTGGCGAGTTTGGAGTCGCGCAGCATGCGCGACATGACGTGGACTTCAAAACTTAGAGCGGAAACCGTCAAGCGTTTGAATCGCGACGCGACGGATAAACGCAAGGAAGTGCGGCGCGAAGTCGAGGCCGAAGTCGGCAAAGCGCCGGTCTATGCGGCAATGCGCTGGCTCAAGCGCGGCGAAATGACCACGCCCACGGGCGAAGAAATCAAAGCGGAAGCCGGGCACCGCCTGAGCATTGCCGCCTTGCGCGAGATGTACCCCGAGAGCGCAGCACTTGACGTCGTGGACTGGGAACGGCTTGGCCACGGCAAGTACGGCATGCTCGCCAACGAGGGCATGCACCCGGATCTAGTAGCCGGGATATTCGGCTTCCAATCGGGCGATGCCTTAGTACGCGAGCTAGTCACTGCACCGCCGATGCGCGACGTCGTGGAGGGGATAACCGATCAGCGCATGCTCGAGCGTTACGGCGATCTATCCAGCCCCGAAGCCATAGGCCGGGCGGCGGATGCAGCCATCCACAACGATGCACGGGCGCGATTCTTAGCGACAGAGTTGGCCGGTCTACAAAATGCCGTCGGCGGCGAGCGTGTGCTCGCCCGGATGGCGAAGGACTACGCCGCGCAAGTCATCGCGCGCACCCACGTGGCCGACTTGCGCCCCGCGCGCCATGCCGCCGCCGAAGTGCGCGCCGGTAAAGCCGCCGAGGCCGCACTCAAGCGCGGCGATATACGCGAGGCCATCAAGCAAAAGCGCTTCCAGGTTATCCAGCACGCCACTACGCGCGCCGCCTACGATGCGAAAGACGAAGCCCAAAAAACCATCGCCCGCTTCCGCGATATCGCCGACGCTAAGACCGAGCAAGTCGCCAAGACGCGCAACCTCGACATCGCCAACGCCGCACGGGCTATCCTGGCCGAGCATGGCGTCGGTATGCGCGGCAAGACGCCGCGCAGCTACATGGAGGCGGTGCGCGCTTACGATCCCGAACTGTACGCCGTGCTTGAGCCCGCGCTATTGGAGGCCGAGCAAAACGCTAAGCCCTTAGACCTGCTGACTGTGGACGAGCTGCGCGCGCTGCGCGACAACATCGAAAGCTTATGGCATCTAGCCCGGCGCGAACGCCAAATCGAGATCGACGGCCAACTGATTGACCGGCAACAGGTTGCGCAACAGCTCGTAGAGCGCTTGGAAACGCTCGGCGTGCCACGCAAAGCACCGGGCGAGGGCCAAGCCGTTACTGAATCTGAAAAGCGCCTGCGCTATCTACAAGGCGCGCGCGCGGCATTGCGCCGGGTGGAGCATTGGGTCGACCGGATGGACGGCGGCAAGATTAGCGGCGGGTTCCGTCGCTTCCTCTTTCAACCGATCAGCGAAGCCGCCGACGCTTACCGCGCCGACGCGGCCATCTACCTCAAGCGCTACCGCAATTTACTCAAAGGCATTGAGCCGGGCCTCAAGCCGGGCCGCATCGACGCGCCTGAGCTGGGCTATACGTTCGGCTTCAGCAAAGGCGACGCGGGCAAGGCTGAGCTATTGCACGCGATTCTGCACACCGGCAACGAGTCCAATAAGCGCAAGCTGCTACTCGGCCGGGGCTGGGCAACCGAGCGCGCCGACGGCAGCGTCGACGCCGGGCGCTGGGATGCGTTCACGCGCCGCATGGTCAATGAAGGGAAACTCACTAAGGCCGATTACGACTTCGCGCAAGGCGTGTGGGATTTGCTGGAAGAGACGAAGCCCTTAGCGCAAAAGACGCATCGCGAAGTGTTCGGGCGCTACTTCGACGAAGTGACCGCGCAAGAAGTCATTACCCCTTTCGGCACTTACCGGGGCGGGTATGTTCCGGCGATCTATGACACGTTCGAAGTGCAGGACGCGGCGGTCAACGCGCAGCTTGACGCGCTCAACGGGGCCAATGCGTTTATGTTCCCCGCCACGAGTCGCGGCTTCACCAAAGGCCGTGTCGAATATAACCGACCCTTAGCGCTCGATTTGCGCCTACTGCCGCAGCATCTCGACAAGGTGTTGCTGTTCTCTCACTTGGAGCCGCGCGTGCGCGACACCATGCGCTTGCTGCGCGCTAAAGGCTTCGCCGGGGTGCTCAACCGCTTCGATCCAACCGCCTACACCGATTTGCTGTTGCCCTGGTTGAACCGCGCCGCCAAGCAAACGGTGCAAACCCCGGCCACTGGCTGGGCGGGTAAGCTGGGCGACCGGTTCTTCGCCGGTATGCGCCGGCGCGCCGGCATGGCCGCCATGTTCGCCAACCTCACCAACGCAATGCAACAACTCACCGGCTTGTCAATTACCGCGCTCAAGGTCAAGCCCGCTTATCTCAAGGCCGCGACGTGGCGCTATATGCGCTCGCCTTCCGCGATGGCCGAAGCGATCGCCGAGCTTTCGCCCTTCATGGCGAACCGGCAAGAGAACGAGGTCTATCAAATGCGGCAAGAGATCGACGCCTTGCTGCTCAACCCCAGCGCCTACGAGAAAACCCAAGCCTGGACGCAGCGGCATGCCTACTTTTTACAATCCGCATTTCAGAATGTAGTCGACACGATCACTTGGTCGGGGGCTTACGATCAGGCTATCGCCGGGGGCAGCACCGACACCGAGGCGATCCGCGCGGCCAATGCTGCTGTACGCGAGACGCAAGGCAGTTTGCAGCCGGAAGACATTAGCCGTTTTGAGGCGGGCAGCGCCTTCGCGCGGATGTTCACGCAGTTTCAAGGCTATTTCAATATGCAGGCCAATGTGCTCGGCACCGAGTTCGCCAAGACGGCGCAGGAGATCGGCGTGCGCAAGGGTGCTGGGCGGCTGTTCTATATCTTTATGTTCGGCTTTCTTGTGCCTGCTTGGGTGTCTGGTGCGCTCGTCATGGGCATGCGCGGCGGGCCGGACGATGACGAGGACGACGGCTACCTCGACGAGTTTTTAATGTTCTTCTTCGGCGAGCCCCTGCGCAACGCGGCGGCGATGGTGCCGGTAGTAGGACAGGCCGGCATGCTCACCGTGAACACATTTAATAGAAAGCCCTACGACGACCGCATGAGCACGGCCCCGGCCGTGTCGATGATCGAGAGCGCGGCCAGCGCGCCGCACTCGGTTTACAAAGCCATCGCCGACGAGGGCAAGGCGAGCCGCGCGATACGCGACACGCTCACACTTGTGAGCCTTACGACGGGCATTCCCGTATCAGTGCTAGGCAAGCCCTTGGGCTACGCCGCCGACGTGGCGGAGGGGCGGGTAGAGCCGACCGGGCCGCTCGACGCAGCACGCGGCGCGGTGTCGGGGGCGGCGAGTCCGGAGAGTAGGAAGTAATCCAAAATAGGGGGGTGCACGGATGGGCGATGCTTACCCGGCTAAGCGCTTGGTTGCGCTAAACGAAAAGGGGCGGCGCATTGGCGAGGATCACCCGTGCGCGGTGCTGACTAATCATGAAGTGGATATTGTGTTCATCTTGCATGAAGAGGGCTGGGGTTGCCGTCGCATCGCTCGCAAGCTGGAAGTGAGCCGGGCGCTGATTCGGAAGATTTTAAAAGGGGAGCTGAGGGGGCAATTCCCCGCGCGGTTCAAATTGATATTGGAGGGGTAGGTCTTCAAACCTCCTACACCCGCGCCTACATTTGAAATTTGCTACTTGAAATAAAGAAGGCCACCCGCTTGGATGGCCTGTATTTAGTGGCTCCCCGACCTGGACTCGAACCAGGGACACACGGATTAACAGTCCGTTGCTCTACCAACTGAGCTATCAGGGAACGTAGGAGGGCCGTATAATAGCGATCTCAGTGCTTTAGGTCAACCAAATCCAGCTATGCGGTGGCTCAAAATCAGTGCTTTTCTGCTCGGCGTTGTGCTGCTATTTGCGCTGATTCTTCCGTTTTTGATCCCGCTTAATCGTTATCTCCCGCAGATTCAGAAAATGGCTTCGGACAAGCTCGGCGAGCCGGTGCGGATGACGGAACTAAAGCTTGCCATCTTGCCTTTGCCTTCGTTTACGCTAACGGGGATCTCACTCGGTAAATCACAGAAAACCAAAATTGGCGCGGTGACCGTGCGACCCGATTTATGGTCGCTGTTGAGCGGTGTGAAGGTATTGCGTGAAGTGGAAATTGAGGGCGTCACGTTCAATCAAGCTTTGATCGACATTATCGCGGCACTTGCCACCCGGCCCTCTGATGGGCCGCAGACCATAAAGATCAAACGCATTAAACTTTCCGCGCTACAAGTAGATATGGATACCCTGCAATGGGGCCCGCTGCGCGCTGATATCGCGCTGGATGATCAAGGTGTGTCAGCCATTGACGCCGGCAGCGAGGATAAGCGTTTCAATCTCAGTTTGGTGCCAACCGAGGGTGGGCAACGGCTGAATATCGAGGCGAAGGATTGGAATTTACCGCTCAAGCCCGCGCTCAAATTCGACACATTGACCGCGAAGGGATTGCTGAAAGAACATGAGCTGAATCTGCCCGAGATCAATGCCAACCTGTATGGCGGCACGCTCAAGGCCACGCTCAATGCAAATTGGAAACAAGGCTGGAAAGTAAAAGGCGAGGCGCATACCGCCCAGGTGGAGTTGAAGGAGATTGTCGCGCTGCTGACATCGGCAACCCGCTTAAGCGGCAAGCTGAATGCGAACGGCGGCTATACGATGAATGCAAAAGAAGCGGGGCAGCTCGCCGACAACCTGCGTGGCAATTTCAAATTCAACGTACAGCGCGGCGTGCTGTACGGATTGGACCTGGAGCGCGCGGTGCAGTCGCTGGCGACGCAAGGCACGCGCGGCGGGCAAACCCAGTTCGACGAGTTATCCGGTACGCTCGTCATTGCCGGAAAACACTACCAGATGAATCAGATGAAAGTCGCATCCGGCATTTTGAGCGCGGACGGCAATGTGGATATTGCCGCGAACAAGAAGCTCGCAGGCCGGGTGAATGTGGCGATGAAAGGCACCGCAAGCTTGATCGAAGTGCCCTTGGACGTGAGCGGCACAGTGAGTGATCCGGTCTTGTTTCCCAATCGTGCCGCGCTGGCCGGCGCGGCGGTGGGCACGGCGATCATGGGGCCAGGTTGGGGTACCAGCGTCGGCTCTAAGGCGGGTCAGGCACTGGAGAAGCTATTTAAGTAATGCCGCTTTGGCTTGTTTGCCGTAGTTCAAAGCGAGAACCGGTAGCCCGCAACACGGTTTGATTGTCAACTCCCTACCCATCCGTGCGTTTAGCTTAACTTGAAGTGCCCCCGCCTTTCACCTTAGGCGTGAGAATTTCAAGTTGCTGGATATTCATTTAAGTTCCTGTTGTCGGTAGAAATATCGTGAAAATTATTTTTAGTTTTGTACGACACGATGCGCACAAGGCACCGTGCTTTTTTAACTATTGGAGATCAAGCTCATGAAACAACGCAATTTCGTCACGTCCCTGTTCGCCTCTTTGTTTTTCCTCGCAGCCGGTGCAGCACTCGCGGCTGATACGCCAGCTGAAGCACCGAAAGGCGTCACCCTGGTAGACGCCAAAAAAGTTCAAGAATTACAAGCCGGCGGCGCCACTATTGTCGACACCCGTAAAGCTTCCGAATTCGGCGAAGGCAGCATCAAGGGTGCGATCTCCGTACCCTACGATCCTGAAAAAAGTGCCAAAGAACCGGTTTTCGATGCGAAGATGGACAAATTCGACATGTCCAAGCTGGCCAATAAAGACGCCAAAATCGTCGTATTCTGCAACGCCGGCAGTTGCTGGAAATCTTACAAGTCCGCAGTAGTGCTGGCGGCTAACGGCTATAAGCATGTGTTCTGGTATCGTGAAGGCGTGCCAGACTGGAAAGCCCGCAAGCTCCCTATGGAGTAAGCAGGATACAAAACAGGCCGCTAATGATTAGCGGCCTGATTATTTTTTGGTACTGAAAAGATGGGTTTCCCCCATCCAGCAATGACTATTGCTTGAGCGGGGCAGGGCACGTTTAGGAAAGCGCAACGTGCCCTTGGACGTGAGCGGCACGGTGAGTGATCCGGTGTTGTTTCCCAATCGTGCCGCGCTGGCCGGCGCGGCGGCGGGCACGGCGATTTTGGGGCCAGGTTGGGGTACCAGCGTCGGCTCTAAGGCGGGTCAGGCGCTGGAGAAGTTATTCAAGTAAACGGGGAGCGGGGCGACCGCTTATTGTTCCGACGTCACGATTTTCAGCGAAGCGGGATCGCCAGCTTGGAAGAAGCGCACCAGATTGCGCCCGGCACGTTTCGCCTGATAGCAAGCTTGATCGGCTTGCTCCATCACGGCTTTGGCCGAGAGTGTGCCGGGTTGAATCAGGGTGACACCAATCGAACAGCCGATGTCGAGGCTGGCCAACTCATAGCGAAAATCCGTCTCATCCAAGGCGCGGCGCAGGGTATCTGCGGCATGAAGCGCCTGTTCCTTGGTGATGTTATAGAGCAGTATCGCGAACTCGTCTCCCCCCAAGCGCGCCGCCAAATCGGATTTTCGGGTATGGGTCTTGATGTGCTGGGCAACCTCGATCAATACGCGATCACCGGCGGCGTGTCCCAACGTGTCGTTGACCTGCTTGAAATGGTCGAGATCCAGAAACATGAGCGCGCATTCCTCGGCGCGCCCGCGCCGCGCGCGCTCGACAACGCGCTCGAGTTCCGCTTCGAAGTGGCGTCGATTGTATAGTCCGGTCAGTGCGTCGTGGTCGGCGAAGTGTTGCAGATGTTCGACCACTTGTTTTTGTTGGCTGATATCCCTGGCAATGCCGATGGTCACGCGCAGATTGCCCTGGTCAAGCGTACTCCAAGCGATTTCGAGCGGAAAAGTCGAGCCATTTTGGTGGCGGCCGGTTAATTCCACCACGCCTGCCCGGGTGCTACTGCGCGCCAGGTCAGCGGGGCTCGCTTCAACCTCGGTGGAAGACTCTGCGCTAAAGAGCATGTCAACGGGCTGGCCGATGAGATCTTGCTGACGATAGCCGAATAGCTGCTCGATCGCATTGTTGCAGGAATCGATGCGGCCATTGGTATCCACGGTAAATATTCCCTCCGCGACATTTTCCATGATTGCCATCACGCGTGCGTGACTGGCTTCGATGGCCAGATTGGCATCATGCAAATCGTGCGTGCGCGCTTCGACACGCTGCTCTAATTCGGCATTGCTCTGTTTTACCAAGTGATAGGCTTCTACCAGGAAATGGGCCATATTCGCGAAGGTATTGGCGAGTACGCCAATTTCGTCACGCCGTTTCAAAAGGGCATCACTCAACACGGTCGGTTGATCGTAAGTGGTCTTCGACACGGCGAGCGTGAGTTCTCCAATGGGTTGGATGATCGACCGTGACACGAGCCAGGCGGCGGCACCCAACAACAGTAGTACGGCCATCAAAACCATGCCAATTTTGTATTGGGTGCGCACGCCGAGGGCTGTCTTGGTATCCGTAAAATAGGCAATGTGCGCATTGGCCAGATGGCGTTGGCCGATGCGTACTGGGTGAATGATTTCGTGAACTGGACGATTTTTCCATGTGTAGTCGCGCTGCGCCGATTTCGGTTCGATCTGGGTTTGGGCGTGCTTGCCGATTTGGCTCGTGTCGCTATGGGTAAGAATCTGGCCGTTGGTGCGAACCAGTGCGGCATATGCGTAGTCGCTCGACGGCAGGGCGGCGCGAATCCATCGCTCCATGAGTTCGAAGTCTCCGGAGGCGACGGCATCCACGCTGGCGTCGGCCAGCATCTGCGCCTGGTAGCGGGCTTGTTCCAGGGTGAATTCGTCCCGGCGTTGCTTGCTTTCGTCGATGAGGACATAAGCAAGCACGGTGAGGGCGGTCGCCAGCAGGGCCGCGAGGCCAACCAGCAATTTTGTTTGAAGCGTGAAACCTCGCATGCGAGACCTACATTTTTGCTTCGCGGATCAGTTTACGGGTCACGGTTTCGGTCACGTTGGCATCGTACGGAACGAATTTCAGCACTTTCAGATCACGCATGCCGGCAAATACTTTACGCCCCGCTTCGCTGTCGTGCATGCCGGTCACTGCGCGCGTGATGCGTTGGCGTAGTTCGTCATCCATGGCTGGGTTCGCGCCAATGGCATCTTCGGCATAGTCTTCCGAAGTGCTGATGGTCTTGAGCTCGCCGGTATTGAGTTTTTCGCTCATCAATTTGAAATTGAGCCCGCACATGGCGCCCGCCTTCACATCTCCCAGCAGGACTTTGTGAATCGAGGAACTGAGGTTCTGCGTAAACTCCTCTTTGGTTTCTTCTTTAGTTTTGATGCCGGCCTGGTAAAACATCGCGCGCGGCGACAAGTATCCGCCAGCCCCGCTGGGACTGACGAATGCGACTTTCTCGCCTTTGAGCTGAGAAATCTGCGAAATACCGCTGTCGCCTCGGACAAACACGATGGAGCGACTCAAAACGCTACCATTGAGGTTCATCATCTGCGCGATGGGAGCGGCCTTGCCCTTTTCCTTCGCGCGGTACATTACATACGAATTGACGTAAAAGATGTCAACCTTGCCCCCGTCAATAAATTCCACTAGTTTTTCGAAGCCGCGCGGTACCGTCACGGCGACCGGCTGTCCGATGGCCCTGGATAGATAGTCGGTGAAAGGCTGCCACTCGGCATGGATGCGCGCCGGTTCGGCTGTGGAGAGTATGCCCAAAAGAATGGGCTTGGGGGCTGACTCGGCAGCTTGCGCCAATACCGGGCTTAACAACAGGCCAAGTTGCAAGATGATCGTAACGATATGACGAAAAATACAATTCATTGTGCCCTCCAGTGTTTTGCGGGGTTTCCACGCATAGGCCATACAGGCCATAGGGAATTATCGGCGCGGCATACGCTTGCTTGAGGGGAAAAATAGTAGTTTTTGGAGGATGGGCGCCGCTAAGCCTCGATCTTGTCGGCTTAGCGGAGTGATATCAGACGAGTGCTTGGTGAATGCGAGCCAGCGCTTTTTCCAGGTTTTCCATCGACGTGGCGAAGGACAACCGGATATAGCCATCCAGCCCGAAGGCCGAGCCAGGCACCACTGCAACTTCGGCTTTTTCTAGCAGGTAGTTACTGATGGCGATGTCGTTGGCTTCGGTGATCGTGCCTTTTTTATACAAGGTGCTGATGGCTGCACGTACATCGGGGAAAGCGTAGAACGCGCCGCCGGAAGGCAGGCATTTCACGCCCGGAATTTTGTTCAGCGTATCGACGACGAACACATGGCGTTCACGGAACGCTTTCAACATGGGATCTATGCAGGCTTGGTCGCCGTTCAGCGCCGCTTCTGCCGCCACTTGCGAAATCGAGGTCGGGTTCGAGGTGCTTTGCGATTGCACATTGGTCATGGCGGTGATGATGTGCTCCGGCCCCGCCGCGTAGCCGATGCGCCAGCCGGTCATGGAATAGGCTTTGGAGACACCGTTCAACACCATGGTGCGTTCATACAAATCGGGGCAGGCATTTAGAATATTGCTGAACGGTACGTCACCCAACAAGATGTGCTCGTACATGTCGTCTGTGGCGATGAGAATATCTGGGTGCTTGCGCAGTACTTCGCCCAACGCTGCGAGTTCACCCTGGGTATAAACCGCGCCGCTTGGGTTGCTCGGGCTATTGATCACCACCAGGCGCGTCTTGGGTGTGATCGCCGCTGCCAATTGCGTAGGCGTGATTTTGAAACCTTGCTCGATGCCTGCCTCGACGATGACCGGTTTGCCGTCAGCCAGCAGCACGATATCCGGATACGACACCCAGTACGGCGCGGGGATGATAACTTCGTCGCCAGGATTTATGTAGGCCTGCGCCAGGTTGAAAAAACTCTGCTTGCCCCCACATGAAACTAATACTTGTTTTGGTGTGTAGTCGAGGCCGTTGTCGCGCTTGAATTTGGCGATGATGGCAGCTTTGAGCGAAGGCGTGCCGTCCACCGCGGTGTATTTGGTGAAGCCCCGGTTGATGGCCGCGATGGCGGCGTCCTTGATGTGTTGCGGGGTGTCAAAATCCGGTTCACCGGCGCCGAGACCGATGATGTCTTTGCCTTGCGCCTTGAGGCTGGCCGCCAGGGCCGTTACCGCCAGAGTGGGGGAGGGCTTGATCGCTTGTACGCGTGTTGAGAGTTTCAATTGCAGTCCTTCGTTGCTGATGCGGTGGGGTTTTCCCGCGTGATACAATTTAATGTTGTGTAAAAGCCGGTAATTTTACCTTTGATCGTCACATTCCCCAATAGCCCGTATCAATTGCATCAGCCGTTCGAGCCGGCGGGCGACCAGCCCCAAGCGATCGCCAAACTGGTCGAGGGCATTGAAGACGGCCTCAAGTACCAAACCCTGCTCGGGGTAACGGGCTCCGGCAAGACCTATACTATGGCGCATGTGATCGCGCGTCTCGGCCGGCCCGTGATCATCATGGCGCCCAATAAGACGCTCGCCGCCCAGCTTTACTCGGAATTTCGTGAGTTTTTTCCCGAGAATGCAGTCGAATATTTCGTCTCCTATTACGATTACTATCAGCCGGAAGCCTATGTGCCTTCGCGCGATTTGTTCATCGAAAAAGATTCCTCCATCAATGAACACATCGAGCAGATGCGGCTCTCCGCCACCAAGGCGCTGCTGGAGCGTAAAGACGCGATCATTGTCGCCACGGTATCGGCCATCTACGGTATCGGTGACCCGGTGGATTATCACAGCATGATTCTGCATCTACGCCAGGGTGAAAAATTTTCACAGCGGGATGCAATCAAACGCCTTACCGAAATACAGTATGAGCGTAACGATGTTGAATTTAAGCGTGGTGTATTCCGCGTGCGCGGCGACGTACTCGATATTTTTCCGGCAGAGAATGCCGAGACCGCAGTACGAATTTCGCTCTTCGACGACGAGATCGAGCGTATCTCGCTTTTCGACCCGCTCACCGGACATATGCTGCAAGACGTGCCGCGCTTCACGGTTTATCCCTCCAGCCATTATGTGACGCCGCGTGCCACGACGCTAAGAGCGATTGAGGCGATCAAGCAAGAGCTGCGTGAAACGACCGCTTATTTCCAAGAGACTAACAAATTGGTGGAGTTGCAGCGCATCGAACAGCGCACCCGTTTCGATTTGGAAATGATGAACGAAATGGGCTTTTGCAAGGGCATCGAGAACTACTCGCGTCATTTGTCCGGTCGCAAAGAGGGCGAGCCGCCGCCGACCCTGATCGACTACTTGCCCGCGAGCGCCTTGATGATCATCGACGAATCGCATGTGACCATTCCGCAAGTTGGCGGTATGTACAAGGGAGATCGCGCACGAAAAGAAAATCTGGTGGGCTACGGATTTCGTTTACCGTCCGCGCTGGATAACCGGCCGCTGCGCTTCGACGAATTCGAGCGCCTGATGCCGCAAACCGTTTTTGTTTCCGCTACGCCTGCCAATTATGAGGCGGAACATACAGGCCAAGTCGTGGAACAAGTCGTGCGCCCGACTGGCTTGGTCGATCCGATTATTGAGGTGCGCCCGGTGGATACCCAGGTTGACGACTTGCTATCGGAAATCAATCTGCGGGTGGCCAAAGGCGAACGCGTGCTGGTGACCACCCTCACCAAGCGCATGTCGGAAGACCTGACCGATTATCTGGCCGAGCATGGCGTGAAAGTGCGCTATCTGCATTCCGATATCGATACCGTGGAGCGGGTGGAAATTATTCGTGATTTGCGTCTGGGCGAATTCGATGTGTTGGTAGGCATCAACCTGCTGCGCGAAGGCTTGGATATTCCTGAAGTGAGTTTGGTGGCGATTCTGGACGCAGACAAGGAAGGCTTTTTACGCTCCGAGCGTTCGCTGATCCAAACCATCGGCCGCGCCGCGCGCCACATCAATGGCACCGCAATTCTGTACGCCGGCAAGATCACCAACTCCATGCAACGCGCCATCGGTGAAACCGAACGCCGCCGCGCTAAACAAACGGCATTCAATCTCGAACATGGCATCACCCCGACGGGTGTGGTGAAACGTATCAAGAACATCATCGACGGCGCCTATGATTACGAAGAGGCGCAGCAATTGCGCAAAGCCGCGCAACAGGAAGCGGCCTATACCCACATGAGCGAAAAGCAGCTTACGCGCGAAGTAAAGCGGCTGGAGAAAGAAATGTTGGATGCTGCGAAGAATTTGGAATTTGAAAATGCCGCTGCCCTGCGTGACCAGTTAAGGATACTCAAGAAGCAGTTATTCGGAGTGGTCGAGCATGATTAAGGTACTACTCGTCTGTATGGGCAATAAACCAATACGAATCAATTAAATCCCTTTTAGAACATCTAGTTAACATGGTTTTCTTTGCCGTGATTTTCAAGCTTTTCCGAAACTCTTCCGAAACTCAATATCTGTAGCTTTTTCTCGTATTAGTTTTACTTGCTTACTTTCACCAGAGGGCAGGCTGCTGATACTATCGCCCCAACGTCGGATGCTGATATTCTTTGACGAGAAAGCCTAGTTGAAGGCACAACAAGACAAGGGGGGGTGATGGTAAGCAACAAGGAAAAAGACATCGCGGTTGAGGATCTGAAATTAGACCTTTTAAATCCTAGAGGGCCAGGATACCCCGACCAGGTCACCGCTATCGAAGCTATCGTAGAGCGTGCATGTTGCCGCTAGTTGAATATTGACCAGTTTTCCGTAGTTATGCGCGTTTAATTT
>ERZ1292633.2462-Hain-H41-02um-R1-2462-length-18927-cov-7_pt1 | contig 18927 bp, 16 predicted proteins | sample MGYA00564406_ERZ1292633 | MGnify/ENA primary metagenome ERZ1292633 (study PRJEB36523, sample SAMEA6512639) | groundwater metagenome | collected 2019-01-08 | study: AquaDiva: Metagenomics assemblies of 32 groundwater samples
TCATCTTGGGTGGTGACACACTCGTGCAGCGCTGCCGAAGCAGTCTGCGCCGCAAACGGGGAGGGGGTGGGGGAGAGATGTGTCGAATGTCGGCGCCGGGAAAAAAAGTCACTCCAGCTTAAAACCAACGCACTCGGTAGGTTCAAGGCCACCTGGAAGTGCCACGGGAACGGGCGTCGCTCCTGGTAAGAAGCCAGATGGGTCGCAGACGCGTTGCCGTCGGACGATAGGACTGCCGTCGTCACCGTCGTCCATGGTCCCGTCAACATTTGGAGGTAGCGGACTAGCCGCGGTATGCACCGTGGGCACACCGGAAAGGGTCCACGCTCGCCGCTGCGACGACGGATGATGGTGCGCTGCCTCGCCGCCCTCCCAGGTCACGACTGGGCCCCCTCCTTGAGTGGGCGGCACGGGAACGAAGCACGACATCACAGGCGAGGCGGATCGAGGCGATCCCACGTCGAGCGAGACGTGATGGCCCGTGGTGTGGATGCTGGACTGATGTTGCAAGCCTAGGCCGGAGGGTTGACTCTGAAGTTGATTGGCGGAGTGCAATCCTCGCAGTAGGTGCAATCTACCACCGCCCCCGGTCGAGGAGGCTGGGCGCATGATCGGAGAGAATCCCATCATGCCCTCCCGCTGCGGCTGAGGAGCCGCCGAAAAGTTATTCGCCGAAGTATTGAGACTGTTTTGGTCTTGCTGCACGGGTGACGTCGTGTTGACGTGAGACGAGACCTGCGCGGTCGTCATCGCGCGCACGTCATCGAGAATGTGCGATAAATCGGCGATGACGGCGCCATATGGCCCCGATTTGGTAGGGGACAAATTGCGCTCATTCGTTTCCGTTAGAAAATCGGTCCAACGTGCCAGGGCGTGATCGGCAGTCAGGGCACCCACCCGCATTTGAGACACCAAGGACGCGCAACACTGACACGCAGCTCGTAGCTCGCCGACTCGATCGTCGGAACACGGTGGTGATGACTCTTGATGTGCCATTGTGTGTCCGGCAGTGGGTTGCACGAAGGATGATGATGAAAAAAGACGACGGAGAAACGAAGGCCGCGTGCTGTGGTCGTCCCCTCGTAGGAAGAGAAAGAGAAGAGGAGAAAGAGAGACAAGCCCCTCCAAAAGCTTATTGACGTTTTGGTATGATCACGGTGAGAGACTAAAGATGAAGCCTTCTAGGAGGACGGTGAGTCAAACGACTCCTCCTGCTTTTAGAGTGAAGCGCCGAGGAAACCATCAAGAAACCTAAATCGCAATCTACATCACAAGAAAAAGTTCCCCCCTATCTGTTGCTTGAGACGATGAAAGAACGATCACCTTGATAGAGATTTAACGCGAAAGAGTTACTCGAGAGGAGGAGGAGGAGATAAAGGTGGAGGAGGTGAATGTGAAAAGAAAAGCGTGAAAAGGGGATAGGATCAGACGACACCCCATTGCACAAATCTTTTCGACATCCAGAAGGGAACACTTTTCAGGGAAAGAGATAGAACGAAAAATACTTCGTTGCACAAAAAAAAAAACGACGCCCCCACGACCAAACCCCTCTCCGTGGTCAAACGAGGAGCACGGCGTTGATGCATCCGTCGTTTTCCGGATTGTTGGTGACCTGAGCGTATTTCCCCCATACCACCTTTCCGCTCGGGGTCACGAGACCTAGTTCCGAAACGTTGACCTCGAGCACCGTTCCCTTTGTAATCACACCGAGGCCGGTGTACATTTTACCCTGAGGATTTTTCTTGACCCCGACGATGGGCAAGCAGAAGGTTGTCTTCAGCTCGGGATGCGTGACATGGGCCTTCTTGAAACGTAACGCCATGGGGCGAATGAACCGCTCCATTTTGGGCATTTTTCGCGTGAACGTTTCGCCGACGAAGGTGACTTTGGTGACCATGCGCTTCCACTGCTTTTTTCCGCGCGAGCCACTCGAAACGGCACGGAGCATCTCGTCTTCCGAGACGGTTTTGACCGCCGGGATCGGAACGGACCACTTCCCTGCCTTTTCTTTTCTCTTTTGCTTCAGCGAATTGGACAAAATTTTGGCGCGGTCGGCCTCGCTACGGTCCATGAGGAACCCTGGAACGGCGTTCTTCGGTCCTTTGTCCACCACTTTTTCACGTGATTCGCGTTCTTGGAACTGCTTGACCTTCTTCTTCATCTCAGCCTTTTCCCGATACCGCTGCTTGCTCAGCATCTTCGCCTTCAGACCTGTCACCTTCTTTGCGTAGTGTGCCTTTTCGTGAACGGATCGAGCTTCACGCTTTCGCGTCCGTTCCGTGTGGTCCAAACGCCGGCCGTAGCGCTTCTGGTGCAGCTCGATGTGATCGTTTTGCGGCATGTGTAGATGAAAGATGCTGCGCCAAGTAGCAGTAGCGGCGGTAGGGGTGGTGGTTCACTTGGACGGCGAACGACGAGAGAGTGGCAACGTACACCAAAACTGACAGCCGCAAAAAAAAAGAAGCCGTCAATCGCTTCAACTACGATTAGATAGCAGGAGATGGTTGACAGCAACAACATCAATAACGATACCGTGACAACGAAAAAAGCGACCCCCCTATTGCATATCACGATGAAAAACATCGACTCCCTGAAAACGAGCGAAAACAAAACTGAACTATAGCGGTGGTCTGGAACCATTTTCCTGAACGCTGCTGGATGGCCAGCAATTGGGAACGAACGTTAGTAGGAATGGTTCATGTAATGGGGGGTGGGAGAAGGGAGGGATGGAGCACTCATGAACACTGCGGAGATCAACGCTTGGCCGGCTCTGGAAGAAAACAAAACTTTGCACCTTTGACTTTTTTTTTGACCGGGTTTGAACCGCCATCAATGCTCTACATTTCACCAGAGCTCGGAAAGAAGGCTATCTGATCAACGACCTCCGCGAGCAGGGCACGCAACACGTCGTGCTCCATGGCGGAGGTGGCCAGCGGCCCCATGGCGGCGTCGCATCGCGGAAAGGCCGCGACCGGAGGTTTCGCGGCGACGGCGAAGTCAAACTCTTGGCCGCCGTCTTTGCTGCCCGCACGTGGGCGGCGCACCACTCTGAGCCTCTGCTCCACGGCCGCGGCCTGATCTAGCATGATGAGGGCCTCATTGCCCGCTGCTCCACCACTTCCGCCCGTGGAATCCCCGGAAATGAACTTTAACGCGGACAATGCTGACGATCGGTTACTATTGTTGGGGGTGGACGCCGGACCGCTGCCCGTGATCGACGCGGCAGCGTGGGATGACGAGGATGATGACGTCGAGGAGGATGGCTGGTGGCCCCCGGCGCTGTGAGGCCGCTGCTGCGTGCCGTGGTTGGCCGCGCCCCCCCGGAGTGAACTGCCACCCGCTGAAAAGAGTGCATCGGAATCGGCGAACAGGCCAGGTGCGGACCGCTCGGGCTCTTGCACGTAGGCCATGTGTTTCCCCCTTCCCCTCTGCTGCCGGTGTCTTCTTGCGGTACAGTGTGTGTTGTGTGTGTGCTTGTAAACAATGCCAAACGTGATCGCAAACACGCGCGACTGACAATCTTTACGGTTTGATTCGTAAGGGACGTTTCTTTCGAGGTAAAAAAATCAAGAAAAAACGGAGGAAACAAATGGAAAACGGGAGCGAGGGCAGTTGGGCTCGAGACAAGCCATACGGCGACGACTCTATCCAGGACGATGCATTGTATGGGCGGTGAGCGGCGGCCTGTCGTTGACGAAGAAGAGAATGTTGTGGGAGGAAGAGAGTCTCTCCTCGGTCTATCTATGATTTGCCTTTCTTCATAGTGGGCACTTCTCGCCACTCTCTACACAACAAAGTTGTCATGCAGTTTCGGGCGGCGTTGTTCCTTTCCGGTCGTCGCATCCCAAAAGAGCAGCTCGCGGACGCCTTTCCCCTCGTTCGCGGTGGTCACATAGCCTTTGCGGCCGGTGCGCCGTTCGGGCTGCACGTTGTCGAGGCAGTTGAAGATGTCCGTCACATGTCTGGGGGCGAAGCGGGAGTTGAGGGCTCGGGAGAGGGGCTGTGCGGAGGGAACCGTGGGTACGCTGACGACGGCGTCATCATGCACAGTCGAATCGGTCGCCGCGTCTTCGCGCTGCGACGCAGGTGCCGCCGCGCATGTAGTGCTGACGGCGGCGACGTCGCGGTCGCGGCCTGGAGTCAACATGGAGTAGACGGACTCCTCTTCCTCTCCAGGCGCGACAGGCGCGATGATGACCGTGGGCTGCGCCGTCTCCACGCCCCCTCCGAGCGCGGTGGTATCCATGGCCGCAGGCTTCAACGGGGCTCCCTTCGTCTTCAGCGAGGCGGCCGGCTTCTGTCTCTTGCTCAAGAGCAATTGGCGTTGTTGCAGCCGGTGCGCAATGTCATCGAACGTGGCACCCTTCGCCGACGCCGACAGGAAGCAGGGACGATCCGTGGGGGCGGCCGCTGCTTGCGCCGGGATGGCCGCTGCGGGCCTTCCCGCAGACGAGCCACGCGTCGACGGTGCCGAAGCTGGACGGCTGGGAGCGGACGATGGGCGTGCGGACGTGGGAGCCACATCGGAGCGATGCACCGGCCGGCTTCTTGTGGCGGACGCGAGATCCCGCACGGCTTGTGGCCATTTGCGGCTGTCAATGGCGAACATTTCGTCAAGGAATCCCTGATCGAACTTGGTCACGGCGCGGTCTCGCTTCACGAGAACGGTGGCGACCCCTGGAAAGGTCAACTCGATGAGCTTGCCTTGAAAGAGGCTCTCCCCAACGTACAAGAATACTTCTCGGAGGGCATCTGAAACGGCTTCGATGGACAACCGCGCTTCCGCGGCGACGAGATCGAGAGGGAGGCGCATTGCGGTCACCTTGGGGTCCTCCCGAGGGACCGTAGCGTCCAGCGAGTACGTCGTCACGAAACCCACGGAAAATCCAGCGTGGTTCTCGCGCAGCGAGTAACGCGTGTTACCATCGACTGCCACGACCTTTCGTGTCTGAAAGAAAGTCATTGCCTTCGGTGACACAATGATGGACGCGCCCAGCATCAGCTGCGCCCGCAACACTCGCGCCGCCGCGTTCCACGCACGCTCGAAGTCGGGCAGGGTGAGGAGCACGCCGCCGCAGGGGCCACGGGCCTTGAGCGCCGCCACTTCCGCGAGCACGGTGCGCGTGCACTGCGCGCCGCGCGCGGAAATCATAGTGGGAGTCGCCGCCATTCGGTACACCGGACGTTGCGCGAGCCGTACTGAAGGGAAGGGGAGTGGGGAAGGGGGATGGAGGGACATAACAGGACAGTAAAGACAATCCCGTTTGCGCTGGGCAAACAATGATGGAAAGAGAGAAAGAGTAGTCGCACACAGAGACCGAGACAGAGGTGAAGTGCCGACCAAAAGTGGGCCACTATTGCTGCTGCACCGCCAACCGCTTGAGGTGGTCCATGAAGGTCTGCAGGGAGGCGTCATCCGTGTACACCAGCTCGCCAGGGGCGCCGCCGTAGGCCCCCGCGGCCCCGGCCTGGTTGTTGTGGGTGCGACTCGGGTTGATGCGGTTCATGAGAATGCGGGCGTCGCCGTCGAGGGGCCCCACCTCCAGCAGTCGGGGCGCGGGATACCGGTCCGCGGCGATGCTCTTCGCCTGCTCTCGGACCGAGTCCAAGAACGCCTTGAAGTGGGCGAAGTCGGGGTGGGTCTCGTACCCAGCTTGACGCCACGCCGCGATGGTAGGTCCATGATGGATTAGAACCTCGAAGAAGGTGTCGAGTAGCAGCACGTTGTCTGGCTGCGAGCACGAGACGTCGAGGGGGACAGGCGTCGGCGGCGCCTGCATCGAGTAGCTATACAGCGCCGGGTGGATCATGACAATGCTGTCGCTGCTATCCGCGCGGAGGAGCAGCAGCCGCAGAATGGCCGTTTCGTCCGGGCTGCTGTTGAACACCTGCATGTACGCAGAGCGACGCAGATGGAACATAAACACGGGAAAGTTGGCAAATCGAGGGTTCAGTTTTAGTGTTAACGGCTGATCCTTCGTGTAGTCGCCGAAGCGGGACACCAGTCGGATGACGATGCGGTCGAGCCAGCGCAGGACGTCGATGACTGGCTGGGTGTCGGTCTTGTGGGCCGCGATCCGCGACATCAAGACCGATGCCGCCTCCTGGTCGAAGTACTGCGCCAGGGCAGGGAAGTTGGTCGGGTCTTGGACCAAGTGGCGCACGGTCGTGACCCGGATGCGCTCGGCTCCAGTTGCAAAGTACTTGGTGATGAACTGAACGTAGCGAAACTGCGGTTGTCCTTTGCTCGTGTTCGTGCTACCCGCGCTCGCGCCGGTCGCCGGCTGGTTGGTGGTGGATGCCGGTGGCGTGTTACTGGTCTCAAAGTAGAACGCAAAGGTGGACTTGGCGTCGAGGAAACAGGTTGCCCACTGACAGGTACCACCGTAGCCGATTTCCGAGTCCGCGATGCAGCCAGATCGCTTGCCGGTCCCGATGCACTGTGCGATCGCCCCGGTCACCTTCCAACTCGGCGACGTGACCACCTCTGTCGTCACATTGGTGCCCATCGCGAGCGTCCCGTCTGGATGCCGCTTGAAGAATTGGCGCAGCGAGATCCGCAGCGGCTCGCGTTTCCAGGAGTCGGTGGCGAGCACGACGCCGCCGGTCGCCTGAATGGCCGTTTTCATCTCGGCGGCACCCCACTGATCGAGGCAAGCGGCCACCACGTGCAACGGGTGGCCAAGGCCGACCATGCGGCGCATGAGGCTGTCATAGAAGTTCTGGGCGGCCGGAAAGAGTCCGGCGGCGGCCGTTTTGTCCTGAATGTCGTGGTGGGTGCGGATCATGGACTCCTTGGGGAGCACCACAACTTGCCCGGGCCCCTCGGTGCACACACCACTGACGAACGCGACGACGTGCCCCGACGACTGCGGGGCGACGATCTCGAGGAGACTGGCGGCTGCCGACAACGCCGCTCCCGTGCACCGCATCGGCCGATGCTCTTTGGCGACTGGCCAGCAATCGAGCTGCAGATCATCGATAATGCTGGCGACGGAAAACTCGCACTGACTCATGAGGCCGAAGAACTTTTCCGGGTGCTTGAGGCCCTTCTTGATGTGCTCCGTGGTGACCTCGCTCGAGCCGCGGAACACGATCGAACGGGGGAAGTCCGTCGTGCCGTTGATTTCATGCACCTGGACGGTCGTGCCGTACGTGATGAGGGCGATAGCGGCGTACTCCGGCAACCGGTCGATACTCAACCGCAGACAGTCCTTCAGGTTGGTCAACTCCTCCGCGGTGTCAACGCAGGTATCGACCACGAAGACGAAGACAGGGCCGGGCAGACCTTGCTTGACGCAGTAGTCGACGGTGTTGTAGCCCACCAGCTCAGCCGGAAGGGAGTTCTCTGCGATGGCGGCGTAGTGCGGGGGGAACGCGTTGCGCACGGAGCACAGAGGGCAACCCCAGGTCTTCGATCGGAAGTCGATGGCACAGAATGAATTGAGTGCCCCAGTGCAACCCGAGCAACGCAAGGGAGGATACGCGACGTTGACGCATCCAGCGGGGTCCAGTGGCGTGTAGAGGCACCCGAGGGGCACCACGACACGCGTGCCGTCGATGCGGTTCGCCGGGTAGGCTTCCCATGACCATCGAATGGCCGCCGGCGGAATGGCGGGCGCCGGCGCGGGAGACGAGGGCTCAACCGACATTTGCCTTTTCAATAAATAACAGTGGAACGGGAAAGAGTAGTGGCGGGCCTTGGAACAATAGGCAGCGGCAACATGACATTCTCTGGTCTTTTCCGCTCGGTCGCACGGCTCCTCGGGCGACACGAATGAACCTAGTCAAACAAGCCGCTAAGGGGATCAGAAAACGCGGCGGTAACCGGCGGTGCAGACGCATCGTTCGTCGTCTCTGATTTGTGACCGAGAGCCAGTAATTCGGCGTCCACAAAGGCGCTTAGTGAGTCGTCTCCCGGCGTTGTTTCCGATTCAGAATCGTCGTTGGCGTCGGCGGCATCTTCATCGCGTCCAGTGATCACTTTGCGGAGGCGAAGCAGGCGCCGGGTTAACGCGTCCTTGGCGTCCGCCGAGTCCTCCCCACCATCGGTCGTCCTCACTTGCGCCGCTTGATAGCGTTCCTTCGCGGCGACAAACTTGTTGTACGCAACCAGGAAACGCTTCACGGGTGCGACAACATTACCGTCGATGGCCGATGTCGCGGTACTCGGTGCAGGGGCGGGAGGCGCCGAGGTTGCCTTCGCATCATGCCGTTTGTGATACTCGGCCGTCGCCGAGAGGACACGTCCCGTCACGTCAGGAGGGAAGACTTTAGCAGACGTCCACCAGTGCATCACTTGTTCCACGCTCGCGACGAACGCCTTCACGTCCTCGACGTCGGAAGCAGCCGCCGCCTGCTGCCGCTCTGCCACCTCTACTGATTTGCTGAGAGCGTCCGGAAACAGTCGGGCAATGGGTCGAATGAGCGACAGGACCGCCTTGTCCAACGACGCGCGGAGTTGGAGGCACGACAACACCACCTCGTGACACGACATCAACAAGGCAGTCCGTCGCTGCGAGTCCGTTTTGGCGTGGGTGATCAAAGCGGCCCACGCGTTCGCGATCGCGGCGCCGCTGAAGGCGTGAAGACACCACCACGAACCAAGTGCCGTGATCGATCCCGCCGTGTTCTCGACGGCCGACAGGCGGCCCAGGATCGTAGCGTCATTCAGTTGCATGTCCCTCGAGAGAGAATGCCAAGGAGAGTGGAAGGGATGAGGGATAGGATAGGAATCGACAAGCAGCCGGCCGGATTCGCACGTCGTGAAGACACGGTGTGTGTCATGAATTAACGTTGAAGACAGTACCGGGTACGGTTCGTTCAGAACCGTTCGGAAAATGGTGGTGGGGTCATGACGGCGAGATGTCTAGGAAGCCGAGCCGTAGCTTGCCGCTGGCTGCCAGAGGGCCGTTCGAGGACCCGGCGCGGCCGCTATCCCAGTTGTGGCTGCTTTCTCCTTGACGACGTGGTCGTCTCGGCGTACTGGTGGTCGCCAGCGATTCCACATGTCAATGACGGCAACCTGCAGCAGATCAACGACAAACCGGAGCAAGCCGATCACCGCGAACTGCTTGGTGGGACACGAAGCGTCCCAAGCCGTGACCAAGTCAGCGACCCACAAGGCCGGGTTCGTGCTCAGCCCATGCTCGGTGTTACCGATGGGGAGCCACTGAGTCCCCTCGCCGAGCAATGCCACGCTGAGTGGCACCACGAGGCCCGCCGCAATCCGACTCACGGCCACTATGCCCGACCAAGATAGCAGCTGCCACCACCACCAGCTACAGCGCACCTTATCGTTGCTCATCTCTGGCGCGGCGTCGTCTTCATCCGAACTTTCCGACGCAGGGAAGTACCGGCCGTACTCGGCATTGGCGTGGATGAAGTCAGAAGCGCAGCCGGAAGAGGAGTAAGAAGCCACATTGCCGCCTCGCGTGGACTCCATCGACGTCGACCTGTTCCTGTGATGATTCACGAAGCACCAATGTGTAAATCGCGTTCCCAGTGCTAGACCCAGCGGCACGCCGACCAGCGCATCAAGAATAAAGACGTCCGCAAAAAGCGCGATACCTTGCCGGTGATCTCCGCCGTCGTGATTGCCCCTGGCGAGCCACGTGGTGTCGACCACCGAGAAAACAAGGTTCACAAGCCAGGCCACGGATTGTGACAAGGCAATCTTCGTCAGGTCCAAGGAAAAAATGTACCACGATCGACGATCACGATCATCGTCGTCGTCGTCATCGGCAATCGTCGGCGCCCTCACATCAACGTCGCGTGGTGATGGTGGGGGATCGCGGCGGTCCCGCCTCCTCTTAATCGCAAATATGGCGACGTACACTACCAAGGCGAGCATCGCCATCGCCGTGCCAGTGACCTGGCCAGTCGTGTCGGTGTATGGCATGCACACGCGACGGTTGCCCATCACGAGTGACATTTTGCGTGTGGCTTTGAATTGTTCACCCAGGCCTCACTTTCCGGAAGGGGGGAGGTCACTAGTTTGTATCACGCAAAACCATGTGCAAGTGAATACCGTACTGGACCAATCTTTCGTGGCATCGTGTGCGTGAAATTCAAGGTCGTGACGACCCCGTCGAGACGTTCGTCAACGAATAGTCTGTGATCTTGCTGAGGCCGCCCCAGCGTTGCTCCGAGCCTTCGTCGATGCTGCCTCCCCCTGCTTGAAGGCGGCGACTTCCTGTTCCAATGCCTCGCAGTGGTCCTGGTACCACTTGAGCTGTCGCTGTTGGGCCTCGATGACGTCGTAGAGGTCCGCCACAAGGTGCCGAACGTCACCGACGAGCAGGTCTCTCGCGTCATCGAGACACGATTTGGTCAAATCAAGCTTTCCGCGAGCGCCGCGGTCCCGCGCTTCGTCGGACATGATCATCGCAGCAGCTGGTGGGAGGGATGGGTTCGCGCGCGGCAGATGAAGAGGGGCGTGACGAGTCGACACCGACCGCCGTCTTTCGTCGTCGTCGGCGTCGGCAGAGGCCACTGAGGTGGAGGCAACGCTCCCCCGGTGGCCGGTAGCGTCGGCCATGAATGGCGGGGGGCGAGGATTAATGCGCACAATCACCCACTCCCCCCCAGAACTTTTTGTTGGGTTTGTGACCTCCCCTCAACGCCCCATGCATGAAGGCGTGGGGTCATGATGTTGCACATGTTGGTTTGGATGGAGGTCAACGCGACGTTCCACGTGGATGATGGCGAAGGAAACCCCCGTCACGACGCTCCCACGGTACGAATCCGCGCAGCGGAGGCCATTATGTCATTCGGCGGCGCGGCTGCCTCTTTCCCGGTCTCGGCAGCCGACGGCAGCGGAAGGGGTTGCGGGGTGTCATCACGAGTGAAGAAAAAATGCAACAGTGCCGCGTCGAATTCCAAGGGAAACGGGGTTCCTCGTGGGCGCTTGCGAACGTGGGCAACGAGACGACCACTAAGCGCGGCTGGGCTGTCCACCGGCGGCTCGAGACCAGTCGTGGTCGCGACGTGCAGCGAGGTCTCGTCGTCATCGTCGTCTGGGTCGCTGAGATCCATTTCCACATCCAACTCCGCGTCGAGAATGGTCGGCGACGTGGAGGTGAGAACGCCCGTGACCGGCTTTTGTTGTCGTGATGGTTCTTTGTCCTTCAACAGAGCCAGCAAAGGAGGGGGCTTTGCGTCGAGCTGAGACGGGCCACTCGCCGCGACGGGATCGCCGCCGCCACATCTCGCGCTTGATGCGCCGACGACCTGGCTCGTGGCGGCGGCGGGGAAGAACCAACTTGCCATTTGATCGCGGTCCCATCCCCTGGTCTCGCCACAGCGTTCCACGAATCGGCGGAGGGCCACGTCGGACGATATGCGTTGCCACCACGCGAATCGTGTGATTTCGGTGGATTGCTCATACAAAGAAGAGGAGGACGTGGGGGAGGCCGCAGTCGTCGTCGCGGCGTCAGAGTGATTTTCCGTCGGCGCGTGAATGACAGGTTGTGGCTGCTCTGAGCCGCTCACAGCACTCTGTACCCCTGGAACATTCTGCACAACATGCGTCTGAACCGCTGCCTCGTCAGCATTTGACCCCGACGTCTCGACACGAATGTCCTTCCGCTCCTCCTCAAGAAACAAACCGGGGATGAAGCGCTCCGTCAGACCGCCACTATCGGCGTTGGTGACGCCACGTCGGCCGGCCGCCAGCCGTCGACGGTACAGACGCCGCCATTCGCATTCGAGACTGATCAAGAGACCCTCGTCGTCATCGGTGCCCAGATGAGGTGGCACTAGCGGAGCCGTCTGGGTGGGTTGCTTCTTCGGCGTGAGGGCACTACTCATAGCCTGCCGCCGGCTGTGCATGTGGGCCTCGTACGCTTGCGTCCATGTCCGTAAAATGGCCAGCGTGTTGCAAAGAGCACGGAAAGAAGCGGAAGACGTCGCCTGGTCCATACCCCCCAAGTAAGAAAAAGAATAGAGCAACCACCCCAGAAAAACCGGACTGTATGAGAAACAACCACAGTGGGGTGCGAGAGGAAGCAAACTCCAAGCGGCTTCATCCGGCAGCCCAAATAAAACATGGCTCACTCTCTCTCCCGGAAGACCCCCCCGTTCGGTCCCCACTCAAAAGTCTGCGAGCGCGAGCCTCAAACGGACCGTAAAGTGACGTGAATTTTCGGTGCTGAATGCCCACCGCGGATCCTCCTTTCTGAGCCAGGCAATGACATACGCGATCTGCAAGTCGTCCGGCACATCGAACGTTTGATCCGCCCGTAGCATTGCGGTTTCGCCGGAGTGAAGGGGTCGGTTCGCGGCCTTAAGGCCCACGTCGTTTGCCGCCCTTAAGCAATTGCCCATGTCAATGACGACGTCACCGGTGACGGGCCGCTTCTGCACAGTGTAAAAATTTCCCAAGTGTGACTCCAGCACGACCCACTCGTGCTTCTGGTTGACCAAGCGGCTGATGACATTGGCGTGATTCGGAGCCTGAAAGGTGTGCACGTGCTTCACCGCGTCACTCGCGTTCAGAAGCACGGATCGAGGAATGTCGACGATTCCAGTCTTTGCCGTCACGTCGCTCACGAGGTCGACGGACAGGCCGGCCGCGGAGAACAGCGCCAAGGTAGAAAGGTGGGTCCAGATGTCGGTCGTGATTCCCGCCGCCATCAGGTCGATAACCACACCAGCCATCACTCCACCGCTAAGGCCTTGGCCCATTTATTTCGACGAAAGGGGAGACCAGGGAACCCAAAAATAGGAGCCGAGGTGTCGTATACCTCTCTCTCACGCCCGAAACTTCGTGACTGGGATGAGATCGTTGGAGTAACACGTCAACCGTCTCACACACGCCTCAAGACAGGAACCAAACGACCTACCGAACCTACGAATGTACGATGTTGACTGCCGTCAAATGCGAGTACCGGTAACTGCAATCAAAAACGGACGAAAACCACCAGCAAATTCACCGCAGCGCGAACTGTATTGGTTTCCTCTCTCCACTATGGTTGTCGTTTGCCACGCCGACCAAGAAAGCGAATGAGCGAGAGAGAGGTGTCAAGGTGAGGAAAGGGAAGCCACGAAGCAGGCCAACCGTGCGTCGCGGTCGGCGCTGGGAGGTTGACGTGACGCCCCTTCACAGGGTCTGTCGTTCAACATACATGGATGCTCCGGGACCTCTGCCGCAGAGTCGGGGGCCGCCGCCGCCGGGGGCCTGATCAAAGCCCTCGTGGCCGCCCCACCCTCCGTGCGGCGCACCGCCAAGTAACGCCCGGCGGTCTTCGCTGCCGCGGCGTTGCGCAAACATCGAGTTCTCGTCGCGGTAGTGACCATCGTTGTGCATGCCACCCGCTGCGTACTGAAAGGGATCCGGCCGTCCGCCCCGGATGAAGGCGTCCGCTTGCTGCGGCCCAGCGAAGTCCCCGCTGCCGTCATCGGACCACTGCATGCCGGAGCCCTGGCGGGAAAGGCGACCGCCACCAGAGCCGTTTGGCGGCGGTTGGTGCCGGTGATGCGGCGGCGGTTGCCACGACGCATCGGCGGCGTGGTCCATCATCAGAGGGTCGTGAGAGGACATGCTGTACTGCTGCTGTAGCGGAAGGTGCGCGTAACTCCCGGCTGTGCGATCACTGGTCGTTTGCGCGACCATCGCGGCGCCAGACCCATTGGATAAAAGATTGCCGCCGCCCATTCCGGGCATGGCCATGGTGCCATTGGGCACCGGCTGCTGCTCACTGGCGGCGTTGGACCATCGCACCGCAGTGCCACGGTCATCGTAATTCGACGCGAGAACCTTTTGGGATTGCGGAAGCAGGGGCGACGCGAGCGAGCGGTCGGTGAAAGCGGCCGGCGACGCATAGCCAATGCGGTCCACGGTGGCGGCCGGCAAAATCACGATCATCTCGCCGCCAGTCTTCAGCTCGGAGGGGTCCCCGTACGCCGCATTGAGCCACCCCGCCGCGATGTACGCGTACATGAGCCAGCCAAAGGAGAAGCTCAGAATGAACAGCATGATTTGCTTCACGAAGCAGAATCCCTGAAACGGGTTTCTCCACCCACAGCACAGGATCATGTGCCACTCCATGGAGAAGATGGGCAGGTCGTGGAAGACGAAGATGGCCAACATGCCCATCGCGAGCTTCTGCAGGCGTTCGGAGCTCGTGGTGACGTACTTCGCCGCCCACAGCCAGCACACGGCGCTCAGCAGCGCGTACATCGACACGCCCACGATGGTGAAGGCGAGATAAGCCCGTACGAGGTCCGCGCCGTAGACGGCCTCGTTGTAGCGAACATAGGCGACGTAGTTGGCGATGGTGATCATCGTGCCGACGAAGTACAGCACCATCAGCACGATGGGCGGCACGGAACTGTCGCTCAGCACTTGCAATTTGAGACCTTCGAACGGCATTCAACGACGAGCAATAACAACACCAAGAAAAATGAGGAGGGAAATCTAAAGGGTCCTCGAAGGGAGACTTCGTCTTGGAGCCCTCCAAATACACACGCTCTGTTTCTAACTTGTTGTGTGTGTGTCGGAGCAGGCAGCACACCATCGAGCAAACTCATTACGTGGGAGGCCCCTCAGTCTTTCCGTCCGTTTGGGCTGTGCACGATGAGCATACATGATACCGACGATCGTGGCAAACAACAACAGAAAACGGAGTTTGATTTGGATGATCGGTCGGAGACCATCCTGGACGTCAAGCTGATGGGGAGTGCGATCCAATTGAGGCCCATCGAACGGCTGAAGATCGGCGACATCGAGAGCGCGTTGGATGCGCTACGAGAAAGGGAGGAACCCCATCTGAGAGTGCAGTGCATGGGGGTTGACTGACGGTGGTGGGTGGGGTGAGATGGCAGTGTCACGAGCGGACGGAAACGGCACATTTTGCGTTCAAGGCGCGCCATCGTCCTCGTAGTCGTCTTCGTAGTCGGGGTCACCTGCGCCGCCGGTCTCCGTTTTGCCGCCAGCCGCCGCCTTCGCTTCCCGAGCGGCCTTTTTTTCTCGCTTCTTTCTGCGGATCTCTCGCTTGCGTCTTAGGATGTCTTTGTAGAGCGCGTCTCGGTAGGCGTCGACGGTCAACCGTTGATTGTCAGGAAGGGGAAGCACAATAGCCTCGGCGGGGGGATCCGGATTGAGTTCATCCGCCGTGCAGAATCCCGCCACATACGGGTGGCGCATGGCAAGCTCCGCGGTGATGCGGTGGTTTGGGTTGAACACGAGCATCTTGCTGATGAGGTCGACGGCGTCGCGCGGGCACGTGCTCAAGACCTGCTTGAGCGGCTTCGGCTGTACCGTCGGGAGGTTGCCCATCATCGTGTCCGTGAATTGGGATTCCATGGACTCCAGGTCTGCGGGACTCGGCATGCCAATGGCAGCCACTATGCGCTCGAGCTGGTTCATCGTCGACGACCCTTGGAACAAAGCCCTGCCGGTCAACATCTCGGCGATGACACAGCCAATGGACCATATGTCCATCGGCTTGCCGTAACGAAGGGAGCCGACGACGATCTCCGGTGGTCGGTACCATCTCGTCGCGATGTACTCCGTGAGCACGGGCCTCACGACGGTCGTCGAAATATCGCTCGTGGCTTGGTCCACGGACCTGGCTAAGCCGAAGTCGGCCAGCTTCATGTGACAGTCACTATTGAGCAGTAAGTTGGCTGGCTTCAAGTCGCGGTGAATGATCTGGTGTCGGTGTAAGAATCGGATGCAGCGCAGCAACTGATACGTCACGAACTGCTTGTGAATGTCCTGCAAGATGTTGCCACGGATCGTCGCGTGCAAATCCGTCTCCATCAATTCAAACACGATGTAGAGGTCGACTTTGTTCTCGCTGCGGATGACGTTCAACAGCTTGATGATATTGTCGTGCTGAACGCGCTGGAGGAACATGACCTCTCGGTACGTGCGCTGAGCATCCGTGGTGTTGGAGAAGCCATCGAACACTTTCTTCAGCGCTACGGTGGCGCGGGTTTTGCGATCGATGGCGCGCCACACGATGCCATAGGCACCCTTCCCTAGCTTCTGGACGATTTCATAACGTCGTTCGACGTGAGGCTCAATCTCGTCCGACATTGCTCCCTCTCTTCTTGCTACTCCTCCAGGGAAGAAAAAAAACAGCCGGAAAGACGAACAAACTGCGAGGAGAGGGGGAAGGGAACCTGTAGAAGCTCGAATGAAAGCACAAAAAAAATCATCCATACTTGGAACGTGCACGATTCCGCGCCGTCGCTTTGCTTCATTGGACTGAGCAATGATCATGAAGAAGCCTCGACAAAGCCAAAGAGAGAGATAGAAAACAACAAAATCACGCAACACCTAACGACGACGAAAAAAAAGCGAGAGTAGTAAATGGGTCGAGTGCCAAATCGAGGACGCAGCTCTGCGTCGTACCACCTCAAGGTTTAAGAGCTGACTTGATTCCAAACGTCGGTCAGACGCTGCGAGTGGTGCGGTTCGACGTCCAGTTTCGTGTTGAACCCAAAGCTCGAGTGGTAGGGATACAAGAAAAAGAATCGAGTGAGCACGCGATTCTCGTCGGGCTGTACCCAGATGTTACCACTCTTCTTGATTTCGTGATTGACGACTTCGATAATGCAGATGCACCGAAGTTGCGTACACTGACCGACGAAGGGCTCCTTCCAATTCGGGTTCACGGTGTCCTTCGTCGGAATGTCACTGTATCCAAATGAGACGCTGGCGTGGGGAGACATGTAAATCCCGTTGCCGTACGCTGTGCCGTTCACCTGCAGCTTCGTGCCCGACGCATTGATGAGCCCGTTGCGCAGGATGGAATGCCAGTTCTCCAACCGAGAACCATGATACGCCCAGATGGAGCCGTGTTTCGCCTTCTGCGCGGCGAACGATTCCTGACGCTCGGGGGACGCGGTCAGCAGCACGAACTGAAACGGAGTGCCCATAAACTGAATGCGCTGGCTGTCGGGAAGCGGCATAATGAGCGACTTGTTCGAGGACACGATCCAGTCATACAGCCCTTCGACCTCAGGGCCGCGAGATTGTAGCAGCTGACGCCCTCCCGTGTGGTCCTCCACCATCTGTATCATGTGCGGAATTTGCTTTCCAGCGACACGAACCGCGTCAATCTTCTTCGCGGCGGGATCGAAGACCACTCGTGTCCCGCAGACGACGTGAGGATACGGATTGAGAATGAGTTCCCACCGCGTGGTGTCGGTGGCCGCCTTGAAGAAACTAACCAGGACGTCGATCACCTTTGGCCCGCACGCGAGGCTGGTCACCACATCTTTGCCGACGCCAAGCACCTCGTATTGGAACATGCACGTGGGCCGAGAGCACACGGATGGCATGAGCATGTCCCCGCCGCCGGTAAACAAATGCGGCCGGTCACAAATCACGCAGTACTTGGACAACGTCGTCAACCGAGTTAAGACGGTAGCGTGGCACTTCAGCGGAAGCGGCATGTTGGCGGGAAGCGGGGCTTTTGGGTGCGGCTTCGCGGCGGTCGATACTGCTGCTGCCGCTGCCCCACCCGCGGTGTCGCCGCTCTTGTCCACGTTGTTGTCTCGGGCGTGCAACCGATGGACCTCCGCTTCCAGCTCCGCGAAGTCGAGAGTGTCGACGTCGATGGCGGCGTTGCGCTCCGCAGGACGCTGTCTGTTGGGCATTCGCGCCTTGATGGCCGCCACGGCTTCCTCGACTAACTGCGGGCTAATGCCTTGCGCGACAAAGCGCTCGAAAGCGGTTAGGTTCGCCGCACCGGTCACCTCGACGTTTACGTGACGATAACACTGGCATTCGAGGATCCGTCGGAGCTGACCCAGAATCGGATTGCGCTTCTCGGTCGCGTCAGGGGGTGAGGCAGGGAGCGATTGCAGTTGGTCGACCTGGACCGTGATGAGGCTCGAGACGCTGCGCGTGTAGTCCTTCCGGTTCACTTTGAGTCGTATCCGAACGGGCACGCCATGCACAAGGTCGTATGCTTTGCACACCAGCGGGGAAAGCAGCTCGCCACAGTCAACCAGCACGGTGATGGTCGCCGTGCCAGATTCCGGGTGGTCGGCGACTGAAAAGACTGGCTGCCCCTTGACAGTGGCCGCACGACCGAGAACTTGCGTCGACGCAGCGACGTCAAGAGCGATACCCGGCGCCATTTCGCCGCCATCGTACTCCACGGTGGGCTCCATGATCCACGAGCCACCACCGGAAGTGGACACGACGCCCGACATGCCGCCATCGTCGCCATCCGGCACGCTCTTCGCGATGAGCAGGCAGTGGTCCTTGTACAAACACACGACGTGCTCAACGAGGCGCTGAATGTTGCCGCCGATCGCGGTAGGGATGAAGTGGTAACGGCCCTCAATGGTAACCGACGCATTGCCGTTCGGGTAGTTCGTCACGTAGTCCGGCGGCAGGTGGACCACGACAGGATTCGTGGGATTGTGGAAGAACGTGAACTTGATCTCCTGATAGCCGGGGTTGGCGTCGATGGCGACGAGGGCAGCGGGTCCGGCGATGTGAGTCGCCTTTGCATACGATGCGGCTTTGGCGAAGTCGGTTCCAAAACTGGAGGTCATTTGTTTGTACGTTCCAACCAGCCGCGCGACTTAAGTCCTCAACGAAACTGAAGGATTGGAAACAACACCGTTTAGGTCGAGATAAACAGACAGTGAACCCAGTACGTGGTTTACTCCATTCGAGTGGAGATGGACAAGTGCAGGGTATGGTCGTGGCACCAAGTAAGCAAAACACCATGAGTCACAAAAAAAATGACCTGCCACTACGACAATTCATCGGCGACTCGTGTCAACTCAAAACACAGGAATTCGAATTCGATTTGCAGATTGACGTCGACAATCGACACTTGGGGCGCAAAATAAGATAATAAAAACAAACCGGAAGAGTCACCGAACAGGACTTGCCTCTAAGCAACGCCAAATATCGCCGCAACCACACTCCACTGGTGACGCGTCACAGTGACA
>ERZ1292633.2463-Hain-H41-02um-R1-2463-length-18925-cov-8_pt1 | contig 18925 bp, 21 predicted proteins | sample MGYA00564406_ERZ1292633 | MGnify/ENA primary metagenome ERZ1292633 (study PRJEB36523, sample SAMEA6512639) | groundwater metagenome | collected 2019-01-08 | study: AquaDiva: Metagenomics assemblies of 32 groundwater samples
GATTTCATGAAAAACAATGCGCTTGGTTGAAGCGGGATCAAGCCCCAGGGCCTTTTGATTGACGGCAAGGACGCGATCCTGGTCCCCGATGTTCCGTGCGAGGCGGTCGTCGACGGAGACGCGAAGAGCCTTTCCGTCGCGGCGGCGTCGATTCTCGCCAAGGTGACGCGCGACCGCCTGATGGACGCGTGCGCCGCCGCCTATCCGGTCTATCGATTCCAGGAGAACAAGGGGTACGGCACGCCCGAGCATCTGGAGGCGCTCCGGAAGCACGGGCCGTGCGAGATTCATCGGAAGAGTTTCCGCCCCGTCCGGGAACTCCTCTGCGTTCAGGAGGTCATCGATCTCTTCTGAGGGGGGAGGCGGGGATGTGGAGGGAACGGGCGGCGCGCTGCGGCGAGGCGATCGCGGAACAGTTCTGCGTACTACGTGGCTACGAGATTCTCGCGCGGAACGCGCGCGAGGGACGCGGTGAACTCGATCTCGTCGCGCTCGATCGCGACACGATCGTCTTCGTCGAGGTGAAGTTCCGCGCTGAGCGCGACCCGGGCGGTCCGCTGGCGGCGGTGACGGCGAAGAAGCGGGAGGACGTCGCCCGCGCCGCCACGCGCTGGCTCACCACGCGCGGCGCGACGGGACGCCCGGTGCGATTCGACGTGATCGGCATCACCTGGGCGTCCGATGGATCGGAGCTCCGCGTCCAGCACGTCCCCAACGCGTTTCCAGGAGGGAGCCGTCACTTCTTCTAGCGCGGCCGCCAAGCGGTTCCTCCTGCTCCATGTTCGCGCCGGCGCGGGCCACGAGCAGGCCGCGCGCGCCGTGGCCGCCGCGCTTCTGGAATGCCGTCCCGGCACCGTGACCGACGTCCGCGACGCGCTCGAGATCTCCTCCCTCTTCCTCCGGACCACCTACGCGTCGACCTACAACCGCGTCCTGGCGCGCGCGCCGAGGGTCTGGGGCGAGGTCTACAAGCGCGCGGGCCCCCCCCACGATTCGTGGCGCCAGAAGTTCCGCACCTGGCTCGCCGTCTGGGGAAGCCCCGGCTATCTCGCCGCCATCGAGGAATTTCGCCCCGACGCGATTCTCTGCACGCAGTTCCTCCCCTCGGAGGTCCTCGCCACGTGGCGGGAGAGCGGGCGCGTGAAGGTCCCGGTCGCGACGGTCGTCACCGACTACGCCGTCCACCCGATCTGGATCTATCGCGGCATGGATCGCTATTTCGTGGCGGCCGACTCGGCGAAGGAAGAGTTGGTGGACACGGGGCTCGTGCCGGCCGAGCGGATCGAGGTGACGGGCGTTCCCATCGATCCCAAGTTCGCGCGGCCGATCGCGCAGGCCGACGCGCGGCGGGAACTCGGGCTCGATCCCGATCCGTCGCGGCCCGTCTTCCTCCTGATGGGGGGAGGATTCGGATGGGGCCCGATCGAATCGATGCTCGAGGTCGTGATGGACCTGCCGAAGAACGTCCAGGCGCTGGTGATCGCGGGACGGAACGAAAAACTACGCGAACGGCTCGTCGCGAAAACAGCCTCGGAGGCGGAGCGGATTCAGATCCACGGCTTCACCGATCGCGTGGAACTCTTCCTGGCCGCGTCGGATCTGCTCCTCGGCAAATCGGGCGGGCTGACGGTGAGCGAGGCGATGGCGATGGGCGTTCCCATGCTCGTCTTCCGCCCGCTGCCGGGGCAGGAAGAGCGGAACTGCGACTTCCTGCAGGAGTCGGGCGCCGCGATCCGCGTCCACGATTACGAGGAACTCCACTTCCGGCTCATGAGATTTTTACATCAGCCGGAGATTCTGGACGAAATGAAGCAGCACGCCCGGCGCGTGGGCCGGCCGCGGAGCGCGTTCGCCGTGGCGGAGTCGCTGCTGCGGGGATTCTAGGGCCGGTGACTCGGGGCTCGAGTCGTCGAGCCGCGAGGCTAGTGCTCCGTCGTGCTGACCGACGCTTCGGCCGACTCGTTCTCGGATTCCGTATCGTCGTCGGCTTCCTCGCCGTCGAGCGGGGCGGCGCCGTTCCCCGGAAGATCGTCGGGCTCAAGGCCTTCGATGGGTGATCCGTAGGGAAGATCGCCGGCCGCGGCGCGCGCCACCTTGTCGTCCCGCTTCGCCTGCTTGTCGACCCGCTTCGCGTTCGCGCGCGCCACGCGCTTCTGCGCTTTCTGGTTCTTCAAAAACGTTTGGTTTCCTCGACGACCCATGTAGGGCTCCCTTCAGTGCGGATCGAAGCGACGCGCTTCGGGCGAGCGGGAAGCGATGGAGTTCGCGAGCGCCACGATCGGCCCGCGCTTTTCCTCAACCGCCACACGCGTATTTGTCTCTCAGCGTACCCGATTTCGGGCGAGACGTCCTGCGCGGACTGCATCGACGTCGGAACTCTCTGCGTCCAAAGCGCTTGGCGGACCGATCGCGGCTCCACGAGAGGGACGTCACCGCGACCCGGCACAATTGACACTCGGCCCCTGGAATGGTAGCCTGACTTGATGGACAAAATCCTTGCAACTGATGGCGCCACTTCGGGATCGGCGCTTCCGACCGAAGGCCGAGAAACTCGCCGCGGAATTTTCCTCGTCATCACCGGCAACGGGAAGGGGAAAACGACTTCCGGATTCGGTTGCGCGCTCCGCGCCCTGGGTCACGATTTCCGCGTGGCGGCGATTCAGTTCATGAAGGGCCGCGTCTACGGCGAGCTGCTCGTGCTCCGCGACCGGCTCGGCGTGGATGTCTATCAATACGGCCGGAACGCGTTCGTCGATCCGAAGCATCCCGATCCTCGCGACGTGTTGCTGGCCCGCGCGGGCCTCGACAAGGCGTGGGAGATCGTCCGCGGCGGACAGCACGACCTCCTCATCCTCGACGAGATCAACGTGGTAGCCGATTTCAAGCTGATCCCGGTCGAGGAAGTACTGGAGCTCGTGAAGGCACGGCCGCGCTGGATGGACATCATTGCCACGGGCCGAAGCGCGCCGGCGGCGCTGCTGGATCTGGCCGATACGGTCAGCGAAGTGCGCGAGATCAAGCACCACTATCGCCTGGGCATCGAGTCGCGCGCCGGGATGGAGTATTGAGCGCTTCGTCGGAGACGTCGGGGCCGGCCAGCACGGTCTCGCCGGCCGCCACCCTCGCGGAGGCGGTGCTGCGCGGCGATTCGCGCTCGCTGGCCCGCGCGATGACGTGGGTCGAGAACGGGGACGCCGGCGCGGAGGGCATTCTCGAGGCGCTGTACGGAAAGCGCCCCGCGGCGCCGCGCGTCGGGTTCACCGGCCCGCCGGGAGCGGGGAAGAGCACGCTCGTCGCGGAGTACACGCGGCTTCTGCGCGCGGAGGGAATTCAGGTCGGGATCATCGCGGTCGATCCGACGAGCCCGTTCACGGGAGGCGCGATCCTGGGCGACCGCGTCCGGATGAACGAGCACGCGACCGATGCCAAGGTCTTCATCCGCAGCATGGCGACGCGGGGAAGCCTGGGCGGTCTGGCCGCGCGGACCAGCGAGCTCTGCGAACTCCTGGACGCCTGGGGTAGCCAGACGACGCTGGTGGAGACCGTCGGGGTGGGGCAGAGCGAACTCGACGTCGCGGAAGCGGCCGACACCACGGTCGTGGTGCTGACTCCGGAATCGGGAGACGCCATTCAGGCCCTGAAGGCGGGGCTGATGGAGATCGCCGAGGTGATCGTGCTGAACAAGTCGGATCATCCCGGCGCGGACGCCATGGAGGCGGCACTCCGCGCCTCGCTGGCCTTCCGGCCCGAGGCGCACCGGCCGCCGATCGTGCGGACCGTCGCCACGGCGCGGACGGGATTCGAGGAGTTGCACCAGGCGCTGCGCGAGCATCGCGACTACACGAGCCGGCCCGACGTGGCCGCCTCGCGCCGCCGCGAGAAAGTGCGCGCGCGGATTCGGCACGCCGTACGCGAGGGGCTTCTCGACGCCTGGTTGAGGCGCCAGGGGCTCGAAGAGCTCCTCGACGGAGCCGCCGAGGACGTGGTCGCGGGGCGGACGTCGCCCTACCGGGCGGCCCGGGATCTGATCGAAAGGATGACGCACCATGGCGAACGGTCGAACGCAAACGCCTCCTGAGACGCCGGCTTCCACGGGTGCCGCGCCCGCCGGGGCCGCGGCCAGGTCCGGCGCGCCGGCCGAGCCGCGTTTCGAGACGATGTCCGGTATTCCGCTGAAGGCCGTCTACACGGAAGCCGATCGTCGCGCGGACTTGCAGGAGCGCCTGGGCGAGCCCGGCGCGTTCCCCTACACGCGCGCTCTCTTCCCCGAGGGCTACCGCACCCGTCTCTGGACGATGCGCCAGTTCGCCGGCTTCGGCTCCGCCGACGACACGAACCAGCGCTTCCACTACCTGCTCGGCCAGGGCGTGACCGGCCTCTCGACCGCGTTCGACATGCCGACCCTCATGGGCTACGACGCCGATCACCCGATGTCGCTGGGGGAAGTCGGCCGCGAGGGCGTGGCCATCTCCACGCTCGAGGACATGGAGACCCTGTTCCGCGGCATTCCGCTCGACAAGGTCACCACCTCCATGACCATCAACGCGCCCGCCATCGTCCTCCTCGCGATGTACGTCGCGGTCGGCGAGAAGCAGGGGCTGAAGCCTTCCCAGCTCGGCGGCACGATCCAGGCCGATATGCTGAAGGAGTTCATCGCGCAGAAGGAGTGGATCTGCCCGCCGCGGCCGCACGTGAAGATCTGCGTCGACATGATCGAGTGGTGCGCGGCGAACATGCCGAAGTGGAACTCCATCTCGATCAGCGGCTATCACATCCGCGAGGCGGGCGCGACCGCGGCCCAGGAACTCGCCTTCACGCTGGCCGACGGCATCGGCTACGTGGAGGAGTGCGTGAAGCGCGGCATGGACGTGGACGATTTCGCGCCGCGTCTCTCCTTCTTCTGGGACGTCCACAACGACTTCTTCGAGGAAATCGCCAAGTTCCGCGCCGCGCGCCGCATCTGGGCGACCACGATGCGCGACCGCTTCGGCGCCAAGAATCCGCGCTCCTGGATGCTCCGCACGCACGCGCAGACGGCGGGCGTGTCGCTCACGGCGCAGCAGCCGCTAAACAACGTGGCGCGTGTTGCGATCCAGGCCCTGGCGGCCGTTTTGGGCGGCACGCAGTCGCTCCACACCAATTCCATGGACGAGACGCTGGCGCTTCCGACCGAGGAAGCGGTGACCGTAGCGCTCCGGACGCAGCAAATCCTGGCATACGAAACCGGCGTGGCGAACGTCGTCGACCCCTTCGGCGGCTCCTACTTCATGGAGGCGCTGACCGACACGATGGAGGCCGAGGCGCTGGCGACTATCAAGCGGATCGACGAGATGGGCGGCATCATCGCGGCGGTGGAGCGCGGCTATCCCCAGAAGGAGATCGCCGACTCCGCCTACCGATTCCAGCAGCAGGTTGAGCGGGGCGAGCGCGTGATCGTCGGCGTGAACAAGTTCGCGTCCGACGCGGACGAGCTTTCGATCCCCGTTCTCAAGATCGATCCGGACATCGAGCGCCGCCAGTCGGAGCGCGTGAAGTCGGTGAAGGCCACGCGCGACGCCGCGCGGCACGCGGCCGCCATGAAGGCGCTTCGGGACGCCTGCATGAGCGACAAGAATCTCGTCCCGTTCGTCCTCGACGCGGTAAGGGCCCACGCGACCCTCGGGGAGATCAGCGACCTGTTCCGCGAGGCCTACGGCGTCTACCGCGAGCCCGCGGTTTTCTAGGAGGCGACTCATGGCGCGCAAGATCCGGGTGCTGGTGGGGAAGGCGGGGCTGGACGGCCACGATCGCGGCGCGAAGGTGGTCGCCAGCGCCATGCGCGACGCCGGCTTCGAGGTCATCTACACCGGGCTTCACCAGACGCCGGAGATGATCGTCCAGGCGGCGCTGCAGGAGGACGTCGACGTGGTGGCGCTCTCGATCCTCTCGGGCGCCCACATGACGCTCTTCCCGCGCGTGTGGCAGTTGATGCGCGATCGGGGCCTGAACGACGTTCTCCTGACCGGAGGCGGCATCATCTCGAAAGAAGACATGGAGGCGCTCCGGAAGCTGGGCGTCGGGGATCTCTTCGGCCCCGGCACGCCCACCGGCGCGATCATCGACTACGTGCGCGGCTGGGTGGCCGCGAACCGGGCCGGCAAAGTCGGCTCGGCCTCTGGAACGGGGCGGCGGGCATGAAAAAGGTCGTGCGCGACGCGCGCGAGGCGCTGGACCGCGCGAAGATCCAGGACGGCGCGACGATCGTCCTCGGGGGGTTCGGCCTCTGCGGCATCCCCGAGAACCTGATCGTGGCGCTCCGGGATTCGGGCGTGAAGGACCTCACCTGCGTCTCCAATAACGCGGGCGTGGACGACGGGGGTCTGGGGCTGCTTCTGCAGACGCGCCAGATCAAGAAGATGATCTCCTCCTACGTCGGCGAGAACGCCACGTTCGAGCGGCAGTTCCTGAGCGGGGAACTGGAAGTCGAGCTGGTGCCGCAGGGGACCTTCGCCGAGCGGATCCGGGCTGGCGGTGCGGGGATCGGCGGTTTCTACACGCCGACCGGCGTCGGCACCCTCGTCGCCGAGGGGAAGGAGACGCGGGTCATCCAGGGCCGCGAGTACGTGCTCGAGATGCCGATCAAGGGCGACTTCGCCTTCGTGAAGGCGTGGCGCGGCGACCACGCGGGAAATCTGATCTATCGCCGTTCGACGCGAAATTTCAATCCGATGGTGGCGACGGCGGGCGCCTTCACCATCGCGGAGGTGGAGGAGCTGGTTCCGACCGGCTCCTTCGATCCCGACGTCGTGGTCACGCCCGGCGTCTACATCGACGCGATCTTCCAGGGGACCTATGGACCCAAGCGAATTGAAAAGAGAACGAATCGTCCGAAGGGCGGCGCAGGAGCTTAAGGACGGTTTCTACGTCAACCTGGGCATCGGCATGCCGACCCTGGTGGCGAATCACATCCCCAGCGGGATGGAGGTCGTCCTCCAGTCGGAGAACGGCATCCTGGGCGTCGGCCCCTATCCGTACGAGGGGGAGGAAGACCCCGATCTCATCAACGCGGGGAAGGAGACGGTGACGGTGCTGCCTGGCGCCTCCTTCTTTTCCAGCGCCGACTCCTTCGCCATGATCCGTGGCGGCCACATCGACCTGACCATCCTGGGCGCCATGGAAGTGGACCAGGAGGGGAATCTGGCGAACTGGATGATTCCTGGAAAGATGGTGAAGGGGATGGGCGGTGCCATGGATCTCGTGGCCGGCGCGAAGCGCGTCGTGGTCACGATGCTCCACACCGCGAAGGACGGCTCCTCAAAAGTGCTGAAGAAGTGCACGCTCCCGCTCACGGGCCGGAAGGTGGTCGACCTCATCGTCACCGATCTCGCGGTGATGGAGGTGACTCCGCAGGGCCTTCGCCTGCTGGAGCGCGCTCCGGACGTCACGGTGGAACAGATTCGCGCCGCGACGGAAGCGGATCTCATTCTCGACGACGTGACCGTGATGCCGGTCTGACCGGCGCCTTGGGGGCACCATGACGATCGTGACGCCAGCAAGCGATATCGACTTCTACGAACTGACCGACGAGCAGGCGCTCCTCCGGAACACGCTGCACGAATTCGCCCAGGGCGAGATCGCGCCGCGCGCCTCGAAGGCCGACGAGACGGGCGAATTTCCGTGGGAGAACATCCGCAAGATGCGGGAACTCGGTTTATTCGGAATCATCTTCCCGCCGGAGTACGGCGGCGCCGGGCTAGACACCCTCTCCTACGTGATCGCGGTGGAGGAGATCTCACGCGCCTGCGCGTCGACCGGCATCACGCTGGCGGCGCACACCTCGCTCGGCACGTGGCCGATCTACCGATTCGGCACAGATGCCCAGAAGCGGAAGTACCTTCCCGCGCTCTGCTCCGGCGAGAAGCTGGCGGCGTTCGGGCTCACCGAGGCCGAGGCTGGCTCCGACGCCGGCGGAACGAAGACGCGCGCGGTGAAGGAGGGGGACCGCTACACGGTCAGCGGGCGGAAGATCTACATCACGAACGGCTCCGTCTGCGGCACGGCGGTCTTCACGGCCGTCACGACGCCGGGGGTTGGCGTGCGGGGCATCTCGTCGTTCATCGTCGAGAAGGGGACCCCCGGATTCTCCGCCGGCGGCAAGGAGCGGAAACTGGGGCACCGCGCGAGCGACACGGTCGAGCTTCTCTTCGACAAGTTGTCGCTCCCCGCGGAGAACCTGCTCGGCACCGAGGGAGAGGGCTTCAAGCAGTTCATGATGACACTCGACGGAGGGCGAATCTCGATCGGCGCCATGTCGGTCGGAATCGCGCAGGCCGCCCTCGATGCCGCGCTGAAGTACTCCCAGGAGCGGCGGCAGTTCGGCAAGGCGATCGCCGAGTTCCAGGCGATCCAGCTCCTCCTGGCCGAGATGGTCACCGAAGTCGAATCGGCGCGGCTCCTGGTCTATCAGACCGCGCGCTTCAAGGACCGCGGCGGGCGCTTCACGCGCCATGCCGCCATGGCGAAGCTGAAGGCCTCCACGATCGCGATGCAGTGCGCCAATCTCGCGATCCAGATCCACGGCGGGGCGGGCTACATGACCGACTATCCGGTGGAGCGCTACTTCCGCGACGCCAAACTGATGGAGATCGGCGAGGGAACCTCGCAGATCCAGATGCTCGTCATCGCCCGGGAATTGCTACGCGAGGCCGCGAGCCGTCCGGGACTCTGACCGGAGCTTCGCGCCCGCATCGAGAGGAGAGTTCGTCGTGTCTGATCGTGATGCGTTCATCGTCAGCGCCTGCCGCACCGCCATCGGCGAGTTCCAAGGAACGCTTGCCGGCATGAGCGCGCCGCAGCTGGGCGCCATCGTCATCCGGGAAGCCGTGACCCGCGCCGGCATCGAGCCGGGGCAGGTGGAGGAAGTGCTCATGGGGAACGTCGTCCAGGCGTACGTGGGGCAGGCCCCGGCGCGCCAGGCGATGATCCACGCGGGCATCCCGAACACCGTCGCCGCCATGACCGTGAACAAGGTCTGCGGCTCCGGACTCAAGGCGGTCATGCTGGCGGCCCAGGCGATCCGTGCCGGCGACGCCGACATCGTCGTGGCGGGCGGCATGGAGTCGATGTCGAACGTCCCGTACTACCTCCCGAAGGCCCGCACCGGCTACCGGCTCGGACACGGCGAGCTGGTGGACGGCATGATCCACGACGGGCTCTGGGATTCGTTCAACAACTTCCACATGGGAAGCGCGGCCGAACTGATCGCGAAGAAGTACAACGTCACGCGCGAGGATCAGGACCGCTTCTCCATGGAGAGCCATCTGAAGGCGGCCAAGGCCCAGACGGCGAACGCCTTCAAGGACGAGATCGTCCCGGTCGTGATTCCGCAGAAGAAGGGCGATCCGAAGCCGTTCCTTGCCGACGAGCGGGTTCGTCCGGATACCACGATGGAGACCCTGGGAAAACTCCGCCCGGCCTTCCAGAAGGATGGCACGGTGACGGCGGGGAACGCCCCGGGGCTGAACGACGGCGGCTCGGCGGTCGTCGTCATGTCGGGCGCGGCCTTGAAGCGGACCGGCTCCACGCCGCTCGCCCGCATCAACGGCTACGCCACCGGCGGCGTCGCGCCGGAGCTGGTCTTCTACGCGCCGGTCGTCGCGGTGCGGAAGCTGGCGGAGAAGCTGGGGCGGAAGACGAGCGCGTGGGACCTGATCGAGGCCAACGAGGCCTTCGCGGCCCAGGCGATCGTCGACGCGCGCGAGCTGGAGTGGGATCCGGCGACGCTGAACGTGCGCGGCGGCGCGGTGGCGCTGGGCCACCCGATCGGAGCGAGCGGCGCCCGCATCCTGACGACGCTCCTCTACGCCATGCGCGACATGAAGAAGAAGTCGGGTCTCGCGACCCTTTGCCTGGGCGGCGGCAACGCGGTCGCCCTGAGCGTGGAGGCCGCATGAGCGCCACGACGCAGGCGCTGAGGCCGGTGCTGGTGGTCGGGGCCGGTACCATGGGGAACGGTATCGCCCAGACCTTCGCCGCCGGCGGTCACCCGGTGCTCCTGCTCGAGGCGAACGAGGCGGCGCTGAAGCGCGGCCTGGCGACGATCGAGAAGAGCCTGGCGAAGTTCGTGGAGAAGGGAAAGCTCGACGCGGCGAAGCGCGACGAGACGCTGGCGCGGATCGCGACGCGAGAATCGGATTTCCCGATGGACGCCTGCTCCATCGCCGTGGAGGCGGTGCCGGAGAAGTTCGAGATCAAGCGCGCGGTCTTCCAGTCGCTCGACCAGAAGCTCCCGCCCGACGCCATCTTGGCATCGAACACGTCGTCCCTCTCCATCACGGAGCTGGCCGCGATGACCAAGCGGCCGCGCCGGTTCGTCGGCATGCATTTCATGAACCCGGTCCCGCTCATGCCGCTCGTGGAGGTCGTGCGCGGCCTCGACACCAGCGACGAGACCGTGGCCGAGACCGTGGAACTCTCCAAGGCGCTCGGCAAGACGCCGGTCGTCGTGATGGATCGCCCGGGCTTCGTGAGCAACCGAATCCTCATGCCGATGATCAACGAGGCGGCCTTCACGCTCCTGGAAGGCGTGGCCGACCGCGAGGCGATCGACACGGTCATGAAGCTCGGCATGAATCATCCGATGGGCCCGCTGGCCCTGGCCGACCTGATCGGCATCGACGTCTGCCTCGACATCATGAACGTGCTCCACGAGGGATTCGGAGACAGCAAGTACCGGCCCTGTCCGCTCCTCAAGTCGATGGTGGCGGCGGGCCGCCTCGGCCGGAAGTCGGGCCGCGGCTTCTACGAGTACGCATGATCCGTCGCCCGGTGGCGCGCCCATGAATTTTCAGCTGACGGAAGAACAGGAGATGCTGCGCGCGGTCACGCGCGAATTCGCCGAGGGCGAGATCGCCCCGATCGCGGCGAGGATGGATGAGGAGTGCGCCATCCCCGGCGAGCTCCGGAAGAAGCTCCGCGACCACAATTTCTTCTCGCTCCTGATCCCCGAGGAATACGGCGGCGCCGGCATCGACCAGGTCGCCTACGCCGTCGTCCTGGAGGAACTCGCGCGCGCCTCGGCCGCGGTCGCCATCACGGTCTCGGTGCACAACTCGGTCGGCGCGGCGCCCATCCAGCTCTTCGGCACCGAGGCGCAGAAGAAGAAGTGGCTGCCGCTCCTGGCCCGGGAGTACCTGGGAGCCTTCGCCCTCACGGAGCCCGGCTCCGGTTCGGACGCGGCGGCGCTCATCACCCGCGCCGAACTGGACGGAGGCGCGTACGTTTTGAACGGGTCGAAGACCTTCATCACGAACGGCGCCTTCGCAGACCTTTTCTTGGTCATGGCGCGAACCAGCACAGAACAGAAACACCGCGGCATCACGGCCTTCCTCATCGAGCGGAACTCGCCGGGGATGCGGATCGGGAAGTCGATCCACAAGATGGGTCTTCTCGCCTCCGACACGACGGAGTTGATCTTCGAGGACTGCCGCGTTCCCGTGGAGAACCGGCTGGGCGACGAGGGGCACGGCTTCAAGGTCGCCATGCAGGCGCTGGACGGAGGCCGGATCGGCGTCGCCGCGCAGGCGCTCGGCATCGCGCAGGCCTCCCTGGACGCCGCGGCCAGGTACTCCAAGGAGCGGAGCCAGTTCGGCCGGACGATCTCCGAGTTCCAGGCGATCCAGTGGATGATCGCGGACATGGCCACCGAGATCGAAGCCGCGCGGCTCCTCACGCTCCGCGCGGCGTGGCTGAAAGACCAGGGGCTCCCGTGCGGCCCGCAGGCGTCGATGGCGAAGCTGCTCGCTTCGCGCATGGCCCGGGTCTCCGCCGACTACGCGGTCCAGATCCACGGCGGTTACGGCTACACGAAGGAATTCGCCGTCGAGCGCTACTACCGCGACGCGAAGGTGACCGAACTCTACGAAGGCACGTCGGAGATCCAGCGCATCGTGATCGCCGGCTCGATCCTCCACCCCAAAGACCGGAAAACTTCCAAGTGACCCCGATCCCTCGCTCCAAAGTCGCCGTGCTGAAGACCACGCCCGAAACCGCGGTCGCCGATTTCGGCCGGCTCATGGAACTGGCCGACATGCGCCAGGAACTGGACCCAAAGCGGACGACGCTGCTGAAGATCAACATCTCCTGGCACGTCTACTACCCGGCCTGCTCCACGACCCCGTGGCAACTCGACGGCGTCATCCGGGGACTTTTGGCCGCGGGCTTCGACAAGAGCCGAATTCTCGCCGCGCAAAATTCAACGGTCGTCGTCGATCCGCACGTCGGCGTCCGGAACAACAAGCTGGAATCGGTGTTGGACTCCTTCGGGATTCGCTCCGTCTGGCTCAACGACAAGGAGAGCGAGGCCGACTGGATCCGGTACGAGCCGAAGGGGAAGATGCTCGTGCTGAACGAGGTCTATCCCGACGGGCTCATGATCCCGAAGACGCTCGTCGGGGCGAACATCGTTCATCTGCCGACGCTGAAGACGCACGTTTTCACGGAGATGACGGGCGCCATGAAGAACGCGTTCGGCGGGCTCCTTCATCTGAAGCGGCACTGGACGCACAGTGTGATTCACGAGACGCTGGTGGACCTCCTGACGATCCAGAAGGAGATCCACCCCGGCATCTTCGCGGTGATGGACGGAACGGTCTCCGGCGACGGTCCCGGGCCGCGCGCCATGCGGCTCCGCGTCACGAATCTGATGCTCGCATCGCGCGACCAGGTCGCCATCGACGCGACGGCGGCGAAGCTGATGGGGTTCGACCCGCTCACGATCAAGTTCCTGCGCCTGGCGAACGACGCCGGCCTGGGGAACGCCGATCCCCGGAACATCGAGCTGGTGGGGGACGACGTCTCGAACGTGAACCTCCACTATGCCCGGAACGAGAACACGTTCGCGTCGAAGGGGCAGAAGCTGATCTACCACGGGCCGCTGAAGCCGCTGGAGAAATTCCTCCTCCAGAGTCCGCTCGTGCCGTGGTCGTACGCGGCCTCGCGGGCCTACCACGACGGATACTGGTACCCGTTCGTGGGAAAGCCGCGAAAGGCCGAGATCATGAAGACCGGTTGGGGAGCGTTGTTCCGCGACGGGTACGAGCCAAAGGGCGCCGAGTAGGCGGGACGCCTCGCGGCCAGGAGGTCGTATGGGTAGGGATGCCAGCAGGACGGTCGTGGCGGCGCTCGCGCTGATCGCGGCGATGTCGCTCGAGGGAAGCGCGCGCGCGCAGAGCGGCGGCGAGGAGCCGATCATGCTCCCCGAGGACTCCTCGGCGGCCCCGCGCCAGCAGGCGTTGCCGGTCGATTCGTACGTGGCGGAGGTTGTCGACTCGACCTTCTTCGTCGGGCCGGCGGAGTTCTTCGCGCTCGATCTGCCGACGACCGGGTCGGGGATCGAGGGGACGCACCTCACCGGCACGGTCACGGCGTCGGGCGGGAAGCGCGACATCATCGTGCGGCTCTTCTCGGGGACGGAGTACGACCGCTGGCTGAAGAAGCGGGGCGGGCCCGAGGCCAAACCGTTCTGGGTCTCGCCCAAGTCGCGCGTGATCACGCTGGACCACGACCTTCCGGCGGGACAGCCGGTGGTGCTCCTCCTCGACAACGGCTACTCGATCCGGACGCCGAAGCGCGTCCACTGCCAGTTGCAGATCCAGTACCGCCGCCTCGATGGAGCGGCCGTGCGGCGCCCCGCCAGGAACGCCGCTCCGGGCGGCACGCCGGCCTTGCCGGCGGGGGACGACGTCGTGCCGACGCCGCGCAGCAACGAGGAAGAGGCGCTTCCGCCACCGCCTCCTCCTCCTCCCGCCAACGGCGGGAACTGAGGCGTCGGCGCGCCAGCGCCGAGGGTGGGCCCGGCGGTTACTTCGAGGGCGCGGACTTTCCCGCGGGAGCCTCGGCCTTCTCCGTCTCTTCCCCCAGGACCGGAGTCCGCATCAGGAGCAGCTGGCCGCTCCCGCCGCGGCCGTGGAACGGCGAGGAGTAGTCGTTCGGAGCCTTCACCGTCACGAGCCACGTTCCCGCGCCGAAGACGCTACTCGCGTCGACAATCCCCGCCGTTTCCCACGCTCCTCCCGTTCCTTCCGGAATCGAGCGCCCCTGGGGATCGCGCTCCGCACACTCGGCGAGCGGTTCCAGCCGCCGCGTGTTGAAGTCCCAGCGGAGAATCCGGGAGGGATGGAGACCGCGCCGGCCCGGGTTCTCCTGGATCATGAGCCCGCGATCGTCCGTCTCGAGATTGTCGGGGCGGTAGAGATCGTCGGCGTCGTCCCCGTCCAGCAGCAGGCGGAGGTCCTTCACGATCGTTGGATCGAAGGCGTCGAGTTCGATGCGGTAGATCCGCCCGTCGCCCGTGACCGGGCGCCCGCTCACGGGATCGATCCAGTTCTCGGCCCCCTGGTCCGCGAGGTAGAACGCGCTCGGATTCAACCGGTCGGGCGCCGCGTCGCCCAGGCGCGCGAATTGGAGCGCGCGGACCGCCTGCGCCGATGTCTCCACCGCCGACGGGGCCATGGGGTCGCCGTCGACGGAGAATCCCTGCACGGGGACGAACCGGCCCGTCAGCGGCCGCGTCTTCTTCACCATCGACGCGAGCTGCGTGTCGGGACCTTCCCGCGGTGAATCGGCGCGGAGCACGTAGAGTTGGCCGCGTCCTCCGAGGAAGTCGGTGTCGCTCTGGGCGAGGTACATGTAGAGCTGCGAGCGCCCGGGATCGCCGGCTTCCGTGAGGATCGCGGTGACCCGTCCGTTCGAAAACGGGAGAAGGAGCGCCTTCTGGTGCTGGAAGCGGCCGAGCCACGGGAGCGCCGTCACGATGCCGCTCCGGACGCTGACCGCGGCCACCACGCCGTGGTTCGGGCCCTGGAGCGAATTCTCCCCGACCAGGAAATGGGGCGTCAGGAATCCCTCGCGCGTCGCCGCCAGCGTCGCCCCGCTCAGCCGCTCGAAGCTCTCCACGCCGTCCACGATCCAGTCGGCGGCGAGGATTCGCCGTGTCTCCTGGTCCAGGAGGAGCCGCGACACCCGCCCGCTCCCGACCCCGTCCTCCCACGACGTGCCGTGCGCGACGTAGATCTCGGCCAGCCCGCGGCCGATCGATTGAACGGCGGTGCCGTCGGGCATCGGCAGAAAGAGGAATCTCCCCTCCTCGGGCGTGGGAGGGACGAGCGAATCGCCGACGGTTGCCAGCGGCGTGAAGGCGACGCCTCGAAAGAGCGGACGGAGGAGCGAGGCTCCCTGCGTTCGAAAACCGGCCCCGGGCCACGGGCGAAGCTCCGGGCGCACCGCCGCGACGGTGAGCGCGGCGACAGTGAGCGCGGCGACGCCGAGCAACAGGGCGATCGCTCCCGGCGTCCGCCGTTTCATGCGCGCTTCCGTGTCAGCACGAGGCCCACCACGAGTCCGACGATGGCGCCCGCGACCACCTGATCGATCAGCTCCGCGAGAACGAAGGGAGCGGGGAAGGCGTACCAGTTCCACGACGGAACGCTGATCGACATCCACCCGATCAGAAACGTCATGATCCCACCCGAAACGTACCCGCCGAGACCGGTCGCCAGTTTCGCCAGCAGGAAGGCGGCCACGATGGCCGTCAGGATATTCGTGAAGAGTTCCTTCGCGAGCCGCGAGGGCGGCATCGGCTCCTCGCCGTTCGGACCGAGGATGAGAATCCCGTGGGGGCCGACCTTGTACTTCTCGTTGTAGGCCTGCTCCTCCTCTTTCGTCGGATTCTTCGCCATGTCGATCCAGGGAAACATGTAGAGGCCCGGCTGCGGCGTCGTCTGCTGAATGGCGGGCAGGAGCATCGCCTCGTGCGGATGCCCGGCGATGCCCATCTCCCCGATCGGGGTCAGCATGTGCTCCGCGGCGCCCCAGATGAAGAGCGCCACGCCGGCGACGATTCCTGCGATGATCACTCGGCCCATCGAATCCTCCTTGCGGTTAATCCCCGCTCTCGGGGGCTGGTTCCACGAATACGCCATTCTCGCGCCGCACGATCTCGTAGGGCGGCTCGTCGCCGGTATCGTTGTAGTAGATGAGCGTGACATCGGTGTCGGCCAGGTCGATTCCGTGCTGCTTCCGCGCGTAGGGCGCCACGCCGTCCCGGATGGCCTGCACGAAGCCCTCGATCTCCCGCTTCGCTCCCTCGATCTCCTCCGTGCTCCCGAGGATCTCGGCGACCAGGTTGTGGGCCTTCCGGTCGTAGGAGACCATGGTGGCGGGCTCCAGGCCCGCCGTAATTCGGAAAATCGCCGCCATCCGTTTCGCGATGTCATCGCCCATCGTGTAGGTGTAGGGGTTGGAAAGGCGCTTGTTGCGCGCCTCCGCCGGTCCCGCCACGCCGCTGAAGAGTGACACGGCCAGCGCCACCAGCGCCGCCGTTCGCCAGATTCGGTTCCGGATCATTCGTGCCTCCGTTCGCAGAACTCGACCAGGACTCCACCCATGGAGCGCGGATGGACGAACGCGATCTTCGTTCCGTGGCTCCCTTCGCGCGGCGTGCGATCGATCAGCTCAAGACCTGCCGCGGCGGCGCGCGCCAGGGCGACCTCGATGTCTCGCACGTGGAAGGAGAGGTGATGGATCCCTTCGCCTCGCTTTTCCAGGAACTTTGCGATCGTCGAGTCGGACCGGATCGGCTCCAGGAGTTCGATCTCGGTTCCACCCGCCTCGAGGAACGCGATCTTGAGCCCCATCGAATCGAGCGTGATGGTGTCGACGTGGCGAAAGCCGAGGCTTTCGGTCCAGCGGGGAATGGCCTCCTCCAGCGAGCGGACCGCGATTCCGACGTGGGCCAAGCCCCGGATGAGCGAATCGGGCGTCATGGCAAGGCCTCCCCGCGCATTCCGAGAAAGACGAAGACCGCGATGCCGAGCGCGATCCGGTACCACCCGAACGGAACGAGGCCGCGGTGGGTGAGGTAACGGAGGAACGACGTGATCGCGAGCGCCGCCACGACGGCGGCGGCGGCGAGCCCGGTCAGGAGCGGCGCCGGCCCACCCAGTCCGGGGCCCAGGAGCGCCTCGTGGTTCTTCGCGAAATCGTAGAGGGTCGCCATCCCCAGCGTCGGGAGAGCGAGCAGGAACGAGAACTCGGCGGCCGCGACCGGCGTGGCGCCCAGGAGAAGCGCGGCGAGCATCGTCGCCAGCGCGCGCGAGGTGCCCGGCCAGAGCGAGAGGCACTGCGCCAGCCCGATGAAGATCGCCACGCGCAGCGGGAAGTCGTCCACCGACGCGTAGCGGGGCGCCTTGGCCCGCCGCCGGCGCCACGCCTCGATGACGAGGATCGCCACGCCGCCGACCAGGAGCGCGGCCGCGACCGGGCGGGCCCCGAAGAGGTGCTCCTTGATCCAGCCATGCGTCAGGAATCCGATCGCCGCGGCCGGCAGGAAGGCGACCAGGAGCTTGAGGAGGAGGGCGCGCCCGCGGGGATGCGGCCGCACCAATCCCTGCGCCAGCTCTCCCACGCGCCCGCGATAGAGCCAGGCGACGGCCAGGAGCGCCCCTGCCTGGATCACGACCTCGTAGGCGTCGATGGCGGCGCCGGAGAGTCCCATGGCGCGCGCCGCGAGGATGAGGTGGCCGGTGCTGGAGACGGGAAGGAACTCGGTGAGGCCCTCCACGGCGCCGAGAATCGCCGCTTCGAACAGGTTCATCGCCGGGGCCTCCGTGGCCTGAAGGGGATCTGGATCGGGCCCGGCGCGCTCAGGCGCCCGGCTGGTACGTGTGGTAGACGCGCCGGAGCGCGTCGCTGATCTCTCCGAGCGTGGCCCCGGCCTTCACGGCGTCGATGACGGCGGGGGTCAGGTTTCCGTCGCGGCGCGCGGTTTCCTCCACGCGGTGCGACGCGAGCGTGACGCCCTTCTCGTCCCGTGACGCGCGGAAGGCGCGAACGCGCTCCGCCTGCCGCTGTTCGAGCGCAGGGTCGAGCGTGAACGCCGGCGCCGCCGTCTCCTCCGTGTCGCCGAATCGATTCACGCCGACGATGATCTTCTCGCCTCGCTCCACCGCGAGCTGGAATTCGTAGGCGCTCCGCTCGATGGAATCTTGAGGATAGCCCGCCTCGATCGCCCGTACGGCGCCGCCCAGCGCGTCGATCACCTCGATCTCGTGGCGCGCCTCCCGCTCGATTCGATCGGTCAGCTCCTCGATGGCCCAGGCGCCTCCGACCGGGTCGACCGTGTTCACGGCGCCCGACTCGAAGGCGAGGACCTGCTGCGTTCGGAGTGCGGTCGTGGCGGCCTTCTCGCTCGGGAGCGAGATCGCCTCGTCGAACGAATTCGTGTGGAGCGACTGGCAGCCCCCCAGCACGGCCGCGAGCGCCTGAACGGCGACGCGGGCGATGTTGTTGTGCGGCTGTTGAGCGGTCAGGGTGGAGCCGCCCGTCTGGGCGTGGAACCGGAGCATGCGCGATTTCGGATCGCGCGGATGGAAGCGCTCCTCCATGAGCCGCGCCCAGAGCCGGCGCGCCGCGCGGAACTTCGCGATTTCCTCCAGGAAATCGTTGTGGGCGTTGAAGAAGAAGGAGAGTCGCGGCGCGAAGGCGTCGACCTCCAGCCCGCGATCGACCGCGGCCCGGACGTACTCGAGCCCGTTGGCGAGCGTGAAGGCGACTTCCTGCACCGCCGTCGAGCCCGCCTCGCGGATGTGGTAGCCGCTGATCGAGATGGTGTTCCACTGCGGCACGTCGGCGGCGCAGTACTCGAACAGGTCGGTGGCGATCTTGAGCGACGCCGCGGGCGGATAGATGTACGTGCCGCGCGCGATGTACTCCTTCAGCACGTCGTTCTGAACCGTTCCCGAGAGTTTCTCGCGCGGAATGCCGCGCCGGTCGGCTACGGCGATCACGAACGAGAGGAGGATCATTGCCGTGGCGTTGATCGTCATGGAGAGGCTGACCCGCTCGAGCGGGATCTCCGCCAGGAGCCGCTCCATGTCGTCGAGCGTCG
>ERZ1292633.2465-Hain-H41-02um-R1-2465-length-18914-cov-7_pt1 | contig 18914 bp, 16 predicted proteins | sample MGYA00564406_ERZ1292633 | MGnify/ENA primary metagenome ERZ1292633 (study PRJEB36523, sample SAMEA6512639) | groundwater metagenome | collected 2019-01-08 | study: AquaDiva: Metagenomics assemblies of 32 groundwater samples
GTACCGGGACGGAACCCGTGGATATCCGTGAAGAAGATGGATCCGCCCCGGCAGGGGCGGAGGAAACTTGGAATCGTAGCGTTCCTCCGCCCTTTCAGGGCGGGCACGATGAGAACGCCCGTTATCCACGGGTTCCGTCCGCATAGAGCGGACTTCACCCGTCCCGATGTACATCGGGACAATTCGTGGACCTCTTCGGTGTCCCTTACCTCGCCGCCGAAACTGTCACGCACCCGTAAGCGAAGGCGACGCGTTTGCCCCCTCGCCAACGGCTTGTGAAACCGCTACAATCCTCCCTTCCCAAAATCGGGAACGACATGAACCGCTTGGCGGCATGGCACGCTGCTTGCTAGCGGGTTTATGAGAAAAAGCTCGCTTTCGGGCCGCTGCGGCCTGGGGCGGAAACAACCTAGTATTCAGGAGCCGTCGAAAATGTCCACGCTGAATCCCTTTGCCATCGCTCAACAACAACTCGATGAGGCCGCCGCCAAGTTGGGCCTCGACAAGGCCACCCACGAATTCCTCCGCTGGCCCATGCGCGAATACCACTTCACCATGCCGGTGAAGATGGACACCGGGGCCACGCGGATCTTCAAGGGCTTTCGCGTCCAGTACAACAACGCCCGAGGACCGACCAAGGGCGGCATTCGCTGGCATCCCGAGGAGACCATCGACACCGTCCGGGCGCTGGCCGCGTGGATGACGTGGAAGACCGCCGTCGTCGATATTCCGCTGGGCGGCGGAAAGGGCGGCATCATCTGCAACCCCAAGGAACTCTCCAACACCGAAAAAGAACGCCTCGCCCGTGCGTATATTCGCGCGGTCGGCCGCGAACTCGGCGTCCACCGCGACGTGCCCGCCCCGGACGTCTACACCACGCCGCAGATCATGGCCTGGATGATGGACGAATATGAAACCATCATGGGCTACTCGCATCCCGGCGTGATTACAGGCAAGCCGCTGCCGATCGGCGGCTCCGAAGGTCGCGGCGACGCCACCGCTCGCGGCGGCGTCTATTGCGTCCGCGAGACGGCCAAAGCCCTGAACCTCAAGGTCAACAACGCGACCTACGCGATCCAGGGCTTCGGCAACGCCGGTCAGTTCGCCGCGACGCTCCACCGTGAAATCCTCGGCGGCGGCACGCTTCTGGCGGCCACCGATTCGCGCGGCGGCGTGTTCAACAAAGACGGATTGGACCCGGTCGCCCTCGTCAAGCACAAGCTCGAAACCGGCGCCGTCGCCAATTTCCCCGGCGCCAAGCCGATCTCCAACGAGGAAGTGCTTGAGCTGCAATGTGACGTGCTTTATCCGTCTGCCCTGGAAGGCGTCATCACCGCCAAGAACGCCGGCAACATCAAGGCCAAGATCATGTGCGAACTCGCCAACGGCCCGACCACGCCCGAAGCCGACAAGATTCTGTTCGAGAAGGGCGTCTACGTCCTGCCGGACTTCCTCGCCAACGCCGGCGGCGTGACCGTTTCGTACTTCGAGCAGGTCCAAAACACCTACAACTACTACTGGTCGCTGGGCGAGGTCCAGCAGCAACTCGACCGCAAGATGACCGACGCCTTCAAGGCCGTGTACGACATGGCCAAGAAGATCCGCGTCCACAACCGCCTCGGAGCCTACATGGTCTCCGTCTCGCGCGTGGCCGAAGCCTGCAAGATCCGCGGTTGGGTATGATGGAAGTTTAATAAATTCACAGTTTATGCTATTCACGTGGCGGGCCAACTCTCGATGAGGGTCTTGGCCCGCCTTGTCGTAATCTCCCCAACCAGTCTCTTTTTTGTGAATAATAGGCTTTATTATCGGCCCTAGAAGGTCCGTTAAGCTGTGCTAATCTATACTAAGTAATCCATGTTTAGCGTGTTGACTCCTCAGTCCGATAGATGCTATGCTAGTTTAGCATAGATTAGCAGAGTGTGCAATAATGACGAGACATGGCCAGCAAGGCATTCGAGTCCCACAGAGTCCTCCGAGCCTTTCCGAACTGTTGGAAGAAGCTTACAAGGCCGGCCGATTGCAGGCGATCCTTGAAGCTGGGAGTGCTGACCAATCGCAGAATCAGAGATATTTGCATTGGGACGACCTTCGATATCGAACGCCGCCAGCGGGGCTGTCCGTTCGTGAATGGTGGACTTCGCTCAAGCTCCGTCGAGGAAACCGGAAAGTACCCTTGGTCGATTGCGAGAAGCGGCCGTTCTGGTACGCGTTCACGGATCCTATTCCTGAATTCTGCCACGAAATCGATACGACGATTGGTTCGGGAGCACCGGTACCCGTCGAACTGCAAACGGAGGAAATGAGAAACCGGTACCTGATGACCTCATTGATGGAGGAGGCTGCAACTTCCAGCCTTTTGGAAGGAGCCGCCACGACCCGGGAACGAGCCCGAGAGCTCTTGCGATCTGGTCGAAAGCCGCGAGACCAAGCCGAGCGAATGGTTGTCAACAATTTTCTCACGATGCAGCAGATCAGGAACGTGAAGGACCAGCCCTTGTCGCCAGAGCTTGTTCTTGAGATTCACCGTTGGATCACGGCAGAAACACTAGAGAATCCGGAGTTTGCCGGTCGGCTGCGAACTCCAGATCAACAGATTGATGTTGCTGATTTCTACAACCAGATTCTTCACACTCCACCGCCGGCGAATCAGTTGGAGAGACGATTGGAAACGATGTGCGATTTTGCCAATGGTCTCGCGCCCAATGGCGAGTTTCTGCACCCCGTACTTCGCTCCATCATACTACACTTCTGGCTGGCCTACGATCATCCGTTTGTTGACGGAAACGGTCGAACCGCGCGAGCGCTTTTTTATTGGTCGATGTTGCGCCAAGGGTATCAACGATGCGAGTTCATCTCCATCTCCGATCTTGTACTAAAGGGTCCGGTGAAATACACGAGAGCCTTCCTGTACACTGAAACCGACGACAATGATTTGACGTATTTTCTGATTTATCATCTGAACATACTCAGACGCGCTATCAAAAGCCTCTTCGATTATCTCGATCGAAAGACGCGCGAGATTCAAGAACTTGAGCGCGATATGCGAGCGTCGCGGGAACTGAACTATCGCCAACGGGCTCTGATCAGCCACGCGTTGCGACATCCGGGATTCGTCTATACCTTTGATTCGCATGGGCGCAGCCACCAGGTCGTACATCAGACAGCGCGAACCGATCTATTGGACCTCGAAGCGCGAGGCTTCCTGGAAAAGTGGAAGGTCGGACAGCGGTGGCAATTCACGCCGGTTCCCGACCTAGATACGAAGCTCCGATCGCCGGCGTAGCAGCACCCGAGTCCGCCGCCGAATCAGGGCCCTCGATCGACTCGAAGTCCGCTTGTGGCTGCATGCAACGGCGTGTACAAGTTCCCCCATGACTCTCGACGAGTTAAACCGTCGCATCGCCGACATCGAGCGTGAGACCGCTACGGTTGCGCGCGGCGTCGCCGCCGCCGATTCCCTGCGCTCGCTCGACTCCGCCGTACTCGGCAAGACCGGCTCGCTCGGCGCGCTCATCGCCAACATCAAGGACTATCCGCCCGATCAGCGAGGCCAGGTCGGCAAGGTCGTCAACGCCGCCAAGAACCGCATCAAGGCCTTGCTCGAAGCGCGACTAACGGAACTCCAATCCGCAGCGACCCAGGCCGAGCAGTCCCAGGCCCGCGAGTTCGACCCCACCCTCCCTCCGCCGCCGCGACCGATGGGCAGCGTCCATCCCGTGACGGCTGTTCAGTGGGAAATCGAACGCCTTTTCGAGCGGATGGGTTTTACCGTCGAAGCCGGGCCGGAGATGGAATCCGAGTACAACAACTTCGAAGCCCTCAACATCCCCGCGTCGCATCCCGCGCGCGACATGCAGGACACGTTTTGGCTGACCAACGGTTGTGTGCTCCGCACGCACACCTCGCCGGTCCAGCACCGCGCCATGAAGAAGTTCGGCGCTCCGCTTCGCGTGATCGTCCCGGGCCGGTGCTTCCGCTACGAGACCATCGACGCTTCGCACGAAAACACATTCCATCAGGTCGAGGGGTTGATGATCGACCGCGACATCGGGCTGCCGCACCTGATCGCGATGGCCAAGACGCTGCTCACCGAGGTGATGAAACGCGAGGTCAAGCTCCGCGTCCGGCCCGGATTCTTCCCCTTCGTCGAGCCGGGCATCGAGATCGACATGAACTGCGAAATCTGCGGCGGGAAGAAATGTCCGACGTGCAAGCAGTCCGGCTGGGTCGAGATTCTTCCGGCGGGCATGGTCCATCCCAACGTGCTCCGCGCGGGCGGAATCGACCCCGACGAGTGGAGCGGGTTCGCGTTCGGACTCGGCCTGACGCGATTGGCCATGATGAAATACGGCATTCGCGACATCCGCGTTTTGAACAGCGGCGATCTGAGGCCGATCGTCTCGCCGACCCGACTCAGCGGTCAGAGCATTACAATGTGAAAACGAGAAGGAAACCACCAAGACACAAAGACACCAAGGACGAAGAAATGTGTAAGGATCAACTGCGATGCCTTATCGGAAGGAATAAGATGCGGTAGTTGGTTGATTATCATTCATCATTCTTCATTCCATCTTGGTGTCTTGGTGGTTCATTCTAAACGATGCTGATTTCACTCAATTGGATTCGCGACTACGTCGATTTGCCCGGCGATCTTGATCCGATCGCGTTGGCCGAGAGGTTCACGCGCACCACGGCCGAGGTCGACGGCGTGCACCGCGTCGAGGTCGCCGCCCGTGGGCTTATCGCCGCCGGCGTGAAGAACGTGGTGCCACTGCCCGGCGCCAAGAATCTTCGGCTCGTCAACCTCGACATCGGCGGAGGCAAGACCGTCGAAACCGTCTCGGTCGCGCCGGTCCTCAACGTCGGCGACCGCGTCGTCTACGCCCCGCCGGGAGCATCGGTCAAGAAACTCGGCGCGATCGGAACGACTGCCGTCGCGGGCAAAACGAGCACCGGCATGATTCTGGCCGCCGACTCCATCGACATCGCCGCCGCCGGTCAGGAAGCCGTTTTCCTTTCCAACGAATTCAAACCCGGCGACGTTCTGCCCGCCGACCTCTTCGACGACTGGCTGATCGAGATCGACAACAAATCGCTCACCAACCGCCCGGACCTCTGGGGCCACTACGGCGTCGCCCGCGAAATCGCCGCGATCCTGAGCCGCGAACGGAATGCAATCCCGGCTTGCCGGGAGTTCGCGCGACCCGGGTTGCCGCCTCCAAACGGGGTCGCGCGGGCTGAAGCCTGCGGCTCGTTGAAACCGCTTCCGGTCGTCGCGCTGGAAGAGCTGTCGGCCGTGTCGTTGCCCGAGATCCCCATCGTCATCGCCAACCCAAACGCCTGTCCGCGATACTCGGCGATCGTCGTTGAAGGCGTTCCGGCGCAGCCCGCCCCGCTGTGGATGCAGCTTCGCCTCGGGCACGTCGGCCAGCGACCCATCAGCGGACTGGTCGATCTGACCAACTACATCATGATGGACCTCGGCCAACCCATGCACGCCTTCGACGCCGCCAGGGTCCGACGCATCGAGGTCGATGGGGCCGCCGAGGGCGAACGCTTCAAGACCCTCGACGGCGTCGAGCGGACGCTCACCCGGACCGACCTGATGATCAAATCCGGCGGAAAGTCCGTCGCCCTCGCGGGCGTGATGGGCGGACTCGACACCGAAGTCTCCGCCGCGACGACTTCGCTCCTGCTCGAATCGGCCAACTTCGACGGCGCCACGATCCGCCGCACGGCCAGGCGTTTAGCGCTCCGCTCCGAAGCCAGCGCCCGATTCGAAAAGTCTCTCGATCCCGCCAACACCGTGCTGGGCATTCAGCGATTCGTCCAACTCGCTCGCGCGATGTATCCGAACATGCGGCTCACCAGCAGCCTGTCCGACGGATATCCGAAACCGGCGACACCGGTTCGCGTCGCGGTCGATCCGCGGCACGTCGTCCGAACGATCGGCCGTGACGTGCCCCTCGACGAAGCCCGCCGCGTCCTCGCCCCGCTGGGGTTCGAAATGTCACGCGGTGGCACTCATTGGACCGCCGCTGTGCCGAGCCATCGCGCGACGGGCGACGTCTCCATCGAAGCCGACGTGATCGAGGAGCTTGCCCGCTGCATCGGTTACGACGCCGTCGTTCCGGATTTGCCTCACGTAACCGTTCGAACCTTCGCGATGAACGCGCTGCACGAGCTCGAACAGCGCTCCATCGAATACTTCACAACGGTCCACGCCTTCAACGAAATCCACGGCTATCTGTGGTACGATTCGCCGTGGCTTGCGAAGATCGGCTTCGATCCCGGCTCCTGCGTCGAGCTGCGGAACCCCGCCGGCGAAGGACTCCACCGACTCCGCCGCTCGCTCATGCCCGGCCTGCTCGCCGCCGTCGCCAAGAACCGCTTCCACTTCGATTCGCTCGCTCTCCTCGAACTCGGCGGCGTCTTCGAGGTCGGTGGCGCATCATCCCGAGCCGCGGGCTTCAGTCCGCGCGACCCTTTGGAGGGTGGCATGGCCAGGCAGCGCCGCCGCGCGGGCGCAGAAAACCCCTCCCCCACCCAGGGGGACGGCAGGGTGGGGGTTGACTCCGGCGATCACGAATCCCGCCGCCTCGCCCTCGTCGTCGCCCAGCGCGGCAGGAAGATCGACGACGAACTCAACGCCCGCCTTCGCACGGCCCTTTGCGGCTGGGCCTGGCAGCGCTTCGGCCGCACGCTCCGCTTCGCCGAATCCGCGCCCGCACCCGATCAACCGTGGGAGCATCCGCGCCGCACCGCCGATATCATGATCGACGGAGCGCCCGTCGGCCGGATCAGTGTCATCGACGTGGCACTTCGCCGCGCGATGGATGAACACCTTGTCGCCTGGGGCGTCTCCTGGGCTGAATTGCGCCTGAGCGGTTTGGAAAGCGTCCCCCGCGCCGTCGAAACCCTCGGCGCGATCCCGCCGTTTCCGATCGTTGAAATGGACTTCTCGATTCTCGTGCCGAAAACCACGCAATATGCCCAAGTCGTTTCACATCTCGCACGATTCGCGCACCCGTTGCTTCGTTCCATGCGATTCGTGACCAGCTACGACGGCGATCAAAAATCCGACAACAAGCGCAGCCTTACCTTCCGTTGCACTCTCGCCGACGACACCCGCACCCTCGCCGACGCCGACTCCGCCGCCTTCCGCGCAGCCTTCGAGGGTCATCTCAGGTCTTGTGGGTTTGGTATCCGGACGGGATAATCGCTCATTGCGGTCGGCCGAGGATTCCGAAATGATCGTCCATGACATCGAGCAACCACTTCTCTTCCCCGTGTTGGAACGGTGTGATCCGTCGCGTGATCCCGTGTCCGGAACCTATATCGACAACACTCGATTGCCTGTTCATCGATGGATTCGTTTTAGCGCCGGCTTTTCCGCCGCATGGGCGGAATCCGTAATCGCGGCCGCAGCCCAAGAGGGCCAGACCACCGTGTTTGATCCCTTCGCGGGATCCGGTACGACACTCCTTGCCGGTGAAAGTGTCGGTGTAGAAAGCCTGGGAGTCGAAGCGCAGCCTTTCATCTGGCGAATGGGCAGCGCCAAGCTCCAATACCGATCCGATCCGGACGATTTTCTGTCCACCGTTCGGGCGATTCGCCTCAGCGCCGCTCGCCGATCGCCCGATCTGGATCGCTACCCACCGCTGATTCGGAAGTGCTACGACGGCGATACCTTGAAACAACTCGACACTTTGCGGCAGGAAATCGAGCACAGATCAGACGATTCGCCCATCGGGCAGCTCACGTGGCTATCGCTCGTCGCGATCCTTCGCCGGACATCATGCGTCAACACGGCGCAATGGCAGTACGTTCTCCCGAGAAAGCCCAAAAAAAAACCGGAAGAGCCGTTGTCCGCCTTCGACGCCATGGCGGAACGCATGGCCCGCGACATGCGGCGATTGCGGAATGCCGTCGCCGCGCCGGCCCGGTTGCTTCGCAGCGACGCGCGTACTTGCGAAGGAGTGCCGTCGGATTTCGCTACGCTCGTCGTCTCCTCGCCGCCCTATCCGAACAATTACGACTATGCCGATGCCACGCGTTTGGAAATGTGCTTCTTCGGGGAGATTCGCGGATGGGGTGAACTTCAAGACGCCGCACGCCGGTTTCTCATTCGATCGTGCACCCAGCAAGTACCCGAAAAAGCGGAGAACCTCGACACTGTCCTTTCGTCGCCATTGCTCGATGCGGTTCGTGCGGAACTCGATCCCGTCTGCCGAGAGCTTGCCGAGACGAGACTCTTGAAGGGCGGCCGCAAGACCTATCATTTGATGGTCGCCTGCTACTTCCTCGATCTGGCGCAAACTTGGCGAGCGCTTCGACGAGTTTGCACATCGCCCAGCAAGGTGTGTTTTGTCATCGGCGACTCCGCTCCCTATGGTGTGCATGTCCCCGTCCCAGACTGGCTGGGTCGGCTGGCGGTCGCGGCGGGGTTCAGCGGTTTTCGTTTCGAGCCGATTCGTGATCGAAACGTCAAGTGGAAGAACCGAAAGCACCGCGTGCCCCTGTGCGAGGGCCGACTTTGGGTTGACGGTTAGGACACTCTCGCGTGGCACTTTCTCCCGCCCACCGCTTCGGACAGATCATCGGCGAGCTTCTCGAGGAAGCCGTTCGGCCGATGCTGCAACGCGTGGCGGACGAACACGATCTGTTCTTGGACCACAAACATCCGCGAGCGGCGCGCAACGGTAGGCGAAAAGTCGCTTGGAAGGACGATCGAGGCAATGTACACGACTTGGACTTCGTGTTGGAGGAAGGCGGATCCGAAGCGGTCATCGGCAAGCCGCGCGGTTTCATTGAAATCGCATGGCGCCGGTATACGAAGCACTCCCGCAACAAGGCCCAGGAGATACAAGGCGCAATTATCCCTCTGGCCGAGACGCACCGCGATGCGCGGCCATTTCTCGGTGTGGTCCTTGCAGTGGTTTTCACCGAAGGCTCGTTAAGGCAACTCCGTTCGCACGGCTTTGAGGTCGTCTACGTTCCCTACGAGAGCGTTGTGGCAGCCTTCAGGGAAGCGAACATCGACGCGAACTTCGACGAGGACGCTTCAGACGCCCTGCTTCTCCGAAAAGTCCGAGCTTTCCAGAAGCTCAGCGGAAAAACGAAACAGCGAATTGCAGCCCGGATTCGTGAACTGCATCAAGGCGAATTCGATTCGTTCCTCTCGGCATTCAATGCCGCGTTGTCGCGAGCGGTCCAGAGCATCACAATCCTCGCGCTGTTCGGAAAGCCGCGACAATGGAATTCCATGGACCAAGCTGTTGCCTTCATCAAATCCTTTGCCGTGCCGAATGCAGCCGGGCCGTTTGTTCGGTTCGAGATCTGTGTACGATATACGAACAGCGACGAAGTACGCGGCGAGTTTCAGGAAAAGCGATCGGCCATTGATTTCCTTTGAGCGCTCGTGGTTTCCCAAGGTTCGAGGTAAGAACGATGAATCCTGCACGCATCCCCGGAGTCCCTCTTCGTGCGACCGCGCTTTTGATTCTCCTATTGCTTCCCTGCGGCTGCGCCTCTCTTATCGATCCCAAAGTCCCTGAGCCGATCCGGGCCTTCAAGGACCCCACGCTCCAGCGCGAATACCTGCTCTATCGCCCCTCCGCCTACACCCGTGAGCGAACCTGGCCGCTCATCGTCGTCTGCCACGGCGGATTTCCCGATTCGCCCAACGCCGAAATCCGCGACTGGGACCAGCTCGCCGAACGCTATGGTTTCCTCGTCGTCGCCCCGCGACTCACCGCCGCCGGCAAGCCCGGCGAAAAGCTGCGCGACGACGAAACCCACCTTCTCGACGCCGTTCAGCACGTCCGCGCCGGACACAGCGTTTCCGAAGACCGCATCCTGATGTTCGGCGCCGGCGCCGGCGCCCGCATCGCGCTGGGCGCCGCCCTGCGCCAGCCCGACCTCTTCCGCGCCGTCGCCGTCACCGACCCGCGCTTCACCCCGGAAGATCTGCTCGCGATGCGCATCACCATCGATCCGTATCAGCCGATCTTCCTGCGCTATAACGCCAACGACATCATCACCGGGCGACAGGCCCATCAATGCGTCAACGCCCTCCGCGCCAATACGCCCAACCTCCGCGTTGACACCTTCGGCGCCAGTCGCCAGACCAACGCCCAGCGCATCGTCGAGTTCTTCCAGGACGCCGTCCGCAACGAACCGTGGCTGCACGTTCGTGCGCTGCCCGCCGATTCCGGCAATCCGCTTGAAGTCCAATTCAAACTCCGCACCTCGTTCACGCCCGACGCCTTTCACTGGCAGTTCGGTGACGGCGCCGAATCGACGCTATCCGAGCCTGTCCACGCCTACCAAGCTCCCGGTGCGTTTGCCGTCCGCCTGGTCGCTCAAAAGACAAAAGGGCCGAAAGTCATTCGCAACGTGACCCTGCGAGCCCCGGAGCTGTCAACCCACTTGGCCCCGAATGTACCCGAATGACGCCCTCGGTCATTCGCTAACCTCATTGAACGCCGATATTTGTCGATTATCGAGAGCTTTCTCGGACGTACATCAACGCTTTACGAACTCCCGTCGGCCTCACCCGTTACGACATCAACCCTCGCGCGTTTGCCGCTCAGCAACTACCCAGTCTACGCATGCAGCCACGGCATCCGCGTTTGCCTATACACAACCGATAACTACTCTATGTTGTGGTGCGAGAACCACTTACGAAAAACGACCTATTGACATGGACCCGAAATCCGGATAGTGTAACCTGAGGCTGGTGATAATATCGGTGTGGCGATGGCCGAACGCGGAATCGACGGCCATCCGGAGGTCGAATGGAAGTCGCCCGTCCGCGTGTGTTGCATCACGTTCGGAAGCAGAGGTGCGAAAATGATTCGCCGGTTTGATTGTTTGCTTATGGTTAGTGCCATCACGGTGGCATCCGGAGTTGTGCGCGCAAACGTGCCGATGGAAGGCACGTATGCGCTGAGCAATTACCCCGGCGGCGTTACGCGTCCTCCGCTCTACGGCCTTCGCGTTAACGATCTACTGGACATCAACATCGGCAAGACCGATGTTTTCACCTTTGACTTCGACGCCCCCGGTTCCAGGATGTTTCTCGACTACAACGGCTCGACCCTGCACATCCACGGCACGGCGTTCGGCGGTCTCAACAACGGTCGCGGTTATGCTTCCGGCTACTCGGGGTTCTGGAATATCGACTTCACCTATGGCGGTGTGACCACAACCTCAACCGGCGGCGACTTGGTGGTGCCTCTCGGTACGGGTCCCAATACGGGCACGATCACGTACATCGCGGACCCGGCGATCAATCAGAATCCGATTTCGCGTCTCCCCAACCAGAGCTCGGTTACGCTCTACGACTACGCCCCTTCGTCCGCGTATACGTTCCGGCTTGGCGACGAAGCCACGGACGGCGGAAGCCGTCCGCCCGGCGGTGGGATGATCGGCTCGGGATGGGTAACAACGGGATGGGTGGCAACGAGCGATGGCCGCACCAGCGCAGCTCCGTTCGACTGGTTGTTTTCAGTGAACCCGGTTCCCCTTCCGGGCGGGGTGCTGCTGGCCGTTGCGGGCTTGATGAGCGCCGGCGCTGCCGGCCTGCGCCGGAAAAGGCGATCGCCGATGTAGGACGTTTCAGAGCCTTGTTTCAGGGGGCTAAACGAATTCCAAATGACGAAACGAGGCGTGCGCAGAGACGCACGCCTTTTTCATGGGATTACTTAGACAGCCGTTCGAGCGCCGCGCGGGCGTCGTTGTCGTGCGGATCATGCTGCACGGCCAGAGCGTAATGTTCCGCAGCGTCGGCGACCCGGCCGATCCGCTCCAGCGCCACACCGAAATTGTAGTGTATGCTCGGCAGGTTCGGCTCGATCGCCAGCGCCGCCCGGTAGTATTCGATCGCTTCCGCAAACTCACCCTGCAACGCCAGCGCTTGCGCCAGATTGTTGTTGGCCTCGGCGGATTGCGGGTTGGCTGCAACCGCCTGTCGAAACAACACCGTCGCACTCCGCACGTCGCCGGACTCGGCCAGTGCGACGCCGGCGTTCATTTCGGCCAGCGCATCAAGCCGCCGCTCATCCTGAATCGGCCGGTTGACAACCAGTGCCGCCGCGACCGCCAGAATCGCCAGTGGTGCGATTTCCGCCCAACGCCGCAAGCGCAACAAATCCCACGCATGGACGCAACCGGCAGCCGCAAACGGAATGAGCAGCGGAACGATCGGATAGCGATACCGGCCGAGGACGTAAAAAGCCGCGACCGCCGCCGCCATTGAAATAATGAGCAAGTAATAGACCCACAGCCGCCGCCACCGTCTCCGCGTCGCCGCCGCGCCGATCACCGCGAGTGGAACGATCACCCCGAAGTGGCCTGCCGCGCACAGCACGTTGAGCAGCGACGATGCTTGGCGATACACGCGGATGCTTTCCACGTCGGCGACTTCGTATCGATTCCAGGTCAGCAGCGCCTTGTAGCCCAGGAGCTTCAACCACCCGCGCGGGTCCTCCTTGACGTCCTCCCACGCCCGCCAAAACCAATACCGCGACACCTCGCGCGGCGTCAGCGTTTTCCCCGTGTCATGTTGTGCTAACACAGTGGCATCACGCCGTTCGAAGGCCGGGGTCTCGTGTCCGCGAACCAGGGGCTGATAGCGCCCGTCCGCTCCGCGATGGTTGCCGATGTAGAAGTTCGGACCGGCCTGAAACGTCGTCACCGAAAACTCGCCGCCGACACGGGCATTGCGAATCCCGACCGGGACCAGCACGATCGCCGCCCCCGCCAGGTAGGCGCCGACCCACGCCGCCCGTCGAATCACACGGACCCCCGAGCCCGCCGGGCCGCCGTCCGCTCCGCACCCTTCCCTCTCACTCTCTCGGACCGCCTCCGGTTCCCCGAAAGCGATCCACGCACACAATACCAGGTGCCACACGATGGCATTCTCACGAACCAGACACAGCAGCGACGCCGTGCCGCCCAGCAGAGCGGCCCTTGCCGGGCGGAAACATCGCTCTCCGCCGCTCATCACTGCAAGCATCACGCAGATCAGAAGGTTGCTCAGCGAAGCCTTCTGTACGATGCCGTCAAAGAAAACCGTGGGTCCGTAGATCGCGAGCATCACCCCGGCCACCAGTCCGACGCGCCGCTCGAACATCTTCCCCGCCGTCCAGCACAACAGTCCGCAGGCCGCCGCGCCCCACGCCGCCTGCACGACGCGGACCGTCCACACCGAATCGCCTGCAATGGAAAACCACGCCGCCAGTGCGTAGGGATACAACGGCGCCTGATAGAACGACTCTCCCCCGATCCAATCGCCCGCGGCGATGCGTTGCGCCCACTCGTAATACCCGGCGGCGTCGCCGATCAAGTGCCGCGCGGTTGGCACTCGCGAGCTCTGGTAGGCGCAAACGAGGCGCACGCCGAGCGCAAGCAACGTCGTGAGCGCGACCGCCCGCACGCCCGCGTTCCGACCTGCAGTGCCACGCTGTGGCACTTCGACATCCTTGACCACGCTCGCACTCCTCCCCGTTGCGCGCGTCGCGCCAGCCTGGGAACGGGTGCATCCTACCCGACCTCCGCGCGCCCGCCCTCGGCGACTTGTTACGCTGCCAGGAGACGTAAGACGATATATACCGTAGTATCATTGCTATTCATACATATCAAACAATACTCATGTAAACCTTTAACCGTTCACGGGTCTTTTCAAGTTGCCGACCTTATGGACGTTGTCATCCTGAGCGTAGCGAAGGATCTGGTGAAGGAAAAGCCCAACGGCTGGAGATTCTTCGCCTTCGGCTCAGAATGACCGGGAAGACTGTGAAAGGTTGCGTAAAGTTCTTGATTTGTTGTTTCACGTGAAACACGGAACCACCACTCGTGCTTCGTCGCACCAAAAATTGCGGGTCGTCCGAAACGATCAGAGCCGCGAGCGGGAGCGAGCGGACCCATCCCGTCCCGAAGAATTAGCCGCGACGGCCCACTAGGGCATTGTAACGGCGTTGCATCCCCACCACGGCGTGACTATCATGTCCTCCGTCGTAGCGCCAAGCCATTGCCGACTTCCGGTCGGAGATGGCAGCTCCAAAGCAAACGCCAACCAAGATCATGGAGGATCGAACCATGTCAAAGACAGCGAAGCGACTCGGCAGGGGATTGGACTCTCTCGTTTCGAATCTTCGAGCCACGCAACAGGAACCAACGACGCCGGCACCGACTACGTCGCTTGCGGTGGAAAACCGCGCTGAGGCCGGGCCGACTCCCGGTGATCCCAACGTAACGGGCGGAGCAACATACCTTCCGGTCGATTTACTCCAGCGAAATCCGTTCCAGCCGCGAACGGAACTGGAACCATCCGGGATCGCGTCGTTGGCCAATTCGATCCGGCGCAGCGGAATGCTACAGCCTATTACCGTTCGCGAACGCGACGGCAAGTACGAGATCATCGCGGGCGAGCGTCGCTTGGCCGCTGCCAAGCAGGCTGGTATGTCGCGTGTGCCAATCATCATACGCAAAGCGTCGGACGAGCAGATGCTCGAACTTGCTCTCATCGAAAATCTCCAGCGCGAAGACCTCAATGCGATCGACCGCGCCAAGGCTTATCGTAGGTTCTGCACACGCTTCAATTTCAAGCCGGACGACCTGGCCGAACGACTTGGCGAGGATCGCACAACCGTCGTTAACTATATGCGACTGCTAGACTTACCGGAATCCGTGCAAAGCCTGGTAGCCGAAAACAAGCTTGGTATGGGACACGCTCGGTGTCTGCTGGGCATTGCAGATGACTTGCGGCGGGAGCACCTGGCCGAGGCGGTCGCTCAGAACGACTGGTCGGTAAGAGCGTTGGAGGAAATCGTCCGCCGCGAGAAGACGCGGCAGAGCGGGTCGGACGTGCCGGCCCCTGCGGTTGCCCGGACGGCTTCGGCCCACGTTCGCGATCTGCAACAGCGCTTCGAACAGGCCGTCAAGACGAAGGTGACGATCCGCGAGGGTCGCAGGAAGGGTACCGGCAGGATCGTCATCGAGTATTTTTCGCTAGACGACTTCGACCGAATCGCGTCCTTGCTGGGCGTCGGCGAAGAGTAGGAGATCGTGGATTTCACTTATTTCTTGAGATTCGCCTACATGTCCCGGCTGGGGCGCGGTCCACATCGCGCACCTCCACAATCACTCCGCCGGGTCTGGCGACCTGGGCCACCCCACCGTTGACCAAAGCCGGACTCTCGATAGATTACATGGCGCGTTTCTCAGCAAGCACGGAGGTGAGCCACCTTGAGCGGAACGGTCTCGGGCAGAAAACGATTGATCCGCATCACCGCGGGCAACCTCAAAAACAGGACCATCCCCATCGCAGGGCATTACGATTTCTTTCCCCCCGACTGCATCGGTTCATCACGGAGGTCCGCCAACGGAGAGAACAAGTCCATTCAGATTCACCTCGATGGGCTGAACACAACCGTCGAAACCGACATCGGAACCGATGCCGGGACCGGCAAAGCCCGCCGCCATTTCCGTGGTCGCTCGTGGCCCCGCCGCTTCTTCCAATACCACGAAATCAAGCCGGGAGACGTGCTCACTCTTGAGAAACTCGCTTCGAGGCGGTATCGACTGTATCCGTGTTCCGGGCGGGCCACAGCGCGTCACCCGTCGCTCCCCCTGTTCAACGAGCGTCCGCGACCCAAGGAGTTTACCGCCGCCGAGTTCTTCGCGGGCATTGGTCTCGTCCGCCTTGCATTGGAACGTGAGGGATGGCGCGTAACGTTCGCCAACGATATTTGCCCAGAAAAAGCCGAGATGTATCGGCACAATTGGCCGGACGATAACCATCTCCTCGTAGGCGACATCCACAACATCGAAGCCGATGAAGTACCAACCTGTGACCTATTTACCGCGTCATTCCCCTGCAACGACCTTTCGATCGCCGGGGCCTGGGCGGGCTTGAACGGCAAGGAGTCTTCGGCCTTTTGGGGCCTGATCCGAATCCTCAAAGACATGGGCAAGCGCCGACCGCCCTTGGTGATGCTCGAAAACGTCCTCGGGTTCCTCCAATCGCACGGCGGCAAGGACTTCGAGACCGCCTTACTGGCGCTCAACGAACTCGGCTATACCGTTGATGCATTCATCCTGAACGCCGTGCATTGGGTACCGCAAAGCCGCGTACGCCTCTTCGTAGTCGCTAAGAAGGTAGATGCAGCCGGTTCGCGCAATCCCTTCGCCATAGAGAGCGACACGCGTCCGGACCCGCTTTCTATCTTCATCAATACCCACCTCGATGTCCGCTGGGACATCCGCGACCTTCCGGCATTGCCTAAGCCACGGCTCACGCTAAATGACATTGTGGAGGACCTGCGAGACGACGATGCTCATTGGTGGAATAAAGTGCGATCAGAGTACTTTTTCAACCAGTTAAGTGAGCGCCATTTGAAGGCGGCCAGGCTGATGATCGCACGGACGACGTATCAATTTGCGACTGCCTTCCGGCGCGTCAGGTATGGCAGAAGCATGGCCGAGTTGCGGACTGACGGCATCGCCGGATGCCTGCGCACACCGCGCGGCGGCAGCGGACGCCAAATTCTATTCAAGGCGGGCAAGGGCAAGTACAGAGTTCGCCTGCTCACTGCCCGCGAGTGCGCCCGACTACAGGGCGTGCCCGACGATTACGTCATCAACGTGCCGTTGAACCAGGCGCTGTTTGGTTTCGGCGACGCGGTGTGCGTGCCGGCGATCAGATGGATCGCTAAGTACTACCTCACGCCGGTTGTGTCTGCGCTTGTCACCGAGCGAAGGCCATTCGAGCAGACGGCATGATAAATCACCCACCGATCGAAACATTTCCGGTTTGGCTCGACGAGCACATGGCACAAGGGAAACGGAACGTGCCAGCCAGATTGGTCACGTTGCTTGGGCTCCTGGAGCGACTCCGAAATACGCCGGTCTTGGACATCAGCAGTCACCGCGCTCGTAGCGGCATGCAGCTAATTGAGCACAACGCTTTCGTCGACGCCGCATTGGCTCGTTTCAACGTCGAGTCACCAGTGCAAGAAAAGGGTCGACGGGCAAACAATCTGAATGCTTGGATATCTCCATTCTTCGAATGGATACAAGACAAGGGTTTCACGAGCTTCGCGGACCAGCAAAGAGAGGATTTCATCACCGCACTGCAGTCGGTGGCCTCTCAACGTCTCGTGGTTATCAACGAGGATAAGCCTCTGATCGCGCGCTACAACAAGGGTACATCGGTGACTGTTGTCGGTGACATTCTCGACCAGGCGCAGGTGAAGAAGCGAGGGAAAGACGTTGCCGAATACCTCGTAGGGGCAAAGCTTGAGATACGCTTCGGAATCGGCGTTGTGAAGGCCAAGAATGTGAACGCTCCGAGCCTTGGGCAATTGGCGGACTTTCGTGTCGGCGACACGGCGATCGAGGTTACTACGGTCGAGCGCCCGGACAAATCTCACCTCGATCAGGTCAAGGACATTCTAAAGAACACCGGACTACAAGTCTGGCTTCTGACCCGATTGAAGGATCGTGAGAAGTGGCAAAACGTCGTCGACGTTGTCTTCGGCGCACAGGCTACGCGTATTGTCGTGACCGATATCGAAACATTTGTGGGACAGAATATCGCCGAAATCGGGAGGTTCGATGTGAAGGAAGTAAAGGAGACGCTGGCGAAGCTCTTTGCTCGTTACGAGGCGGGGTGGTTACCGGGGTTCGGCGCTGGCGGGTTGCGAATTGTGGATCCCGAGGCGGCATCAGGGGAATAGTTGGTTATGGCTCAGCGCTGATCGGTATCCCGCCCGATTGGGTGTGATTCGGGCTTGCCCATCCATTGCTCGAGCGCTCGCCTCGTATCGTCTTCATCGAGATCGAATGGCATCGATGTGCTGATGTAGGCGGCGATATCTTTGTCAGTCTCAGGCTCGAACCCGCCGGTCCATTGGAGAAAGTCCGCTTTAAGAGATTCAAGTTGGTCGGTTGTCATCATGCCCCTATTCTAGCAGGGTGGACTCTTGCTCCCAAAATCGGTACATGCCTGAGCTTTTCACAACTTCGCAGCGCTCGCGGATCATGGCCGCGGTCAAGTCAGGAGACACGAAGCCAGAGATGATCGTCCGGCGGTTAGTGCACCAGCTCGGATATCGCTTCCGATTGCATCGCCGTGAGCTGCCCGGAACGCCTGACATCGTCTTGCCCAGGCTTCGGAAGATCATCAACGTCCACGGTTGTTTCTGGCACATGCACACCTGTCAACGCAGGCGAACTCCGCTGGTCACAAACGCCGCCTACTGGAACGTCAAGCGTCTACGAAACATCGCTCGCGACCGGAGAAACTACCTTAAACTCCGGCGTCTGGGCTGGCGGTTACTTACCGTCTGGGAGTGCCAGACAAAGCGCGACAAGCTTGAGGTGCTCAAGCGTCGTCTGCGCCGATTCCTCGGCGAGAACGCAGCACGTAACATCGGTCAAAGCAGCGTCAAACAAGCAAAAGCGAATTCGAAGGCTCGGCCCGATCGAATGCGTCCTCATCCGCGTATTCGCAAACGCATTCGTCGGACATGACCACCATACGTCCATCCGCTCGATTGCGAAGGACCAGCCAAATGCCTCCGCCGCTTTGCCACGTCTCGCCGCCGATCGCCTCGGCGACCGCTGACGCCTGTTGTTCCGTCATGTCCGGTACCCCCGTCGTTGCAATCATCCGCGCTCTGTAAACAAACACCGAACATGCATTCTATCGCCTGCGGCACGCGAAGCAAGCGAAATCGCTGGTTTTTTCGTCGGCAAGTCGGCTTGGCGGCCCAGATTTCGCGCTGCGGAAGGTGAGGGCGTGATAGGACCGCTCCATCCCTGTCGCGGTTCTGATTGGGCCCGCGTCCCGGCGCGGCGGACGCCGGGTTCGGATTAACCGCTCCCTTACGGTCGCGGCTCTG
>ERZ1292633.2467-Hain-H41-02um-R1-2467-length-18893-cov-6_pt1 | contig 18893 bp, 23 predicted proteins | sample MGYA00564406_ERZ1292633 | MGnify/ENA primary metagenome ERZ1292633 (study PRJEB36523, sample SAMEA6512639) | groundwater metagenome | collected 2019-01-08 | study: AquaDiva: Metagenomics assemblies of 32 groundwater samples
CGAGTGAATGGCAGGAGCCGGTCCCGCTGGCTGGCCTGGTCAACACCGCCGGGGGCGCTTTCGGGCTCGATCGCGGCGAGGCCGCGGCTGACGCCGAGAATTTCGCCGTCCGCGGCGGCCACCAGCGCCGGCTGGCTGAGGCCGGCGAACGCCGCCTTGAACTGGCTCGCCCGTTCGAGCCGGCCGGCGAGATTGGCGACGATGGCTTCGATGCTGACCCCGTCGCTCGCGGTATAGCGAAACGCGGTGACCGGATTCATCTCGGTTTCACCGATATGCGCCCACTGCTGGCCGATCAGGGTCGTTCGGCCTGTTTCGGTGTTATAGAGATAATAGGTGCCCGGTGTGTTGGTTGCCGCGACATGGATGACGAATAATGTTTCGGCAGCATTGCTCGACCCGATGGTCGTGTTGCCAGCCCCAAATGTTTCATCAAGCCCTACCTGCATTTCGCGGTAAGCAGGGTTGGTCCACTCGGTGCGCGGACGTTGTTCGGTAACGGTAAAGCCTATCGGCAATCGTCCGCCAAAGTTGGTATCGATGCCATCAACATCATAGCCTGCGACCTGAAATACGGGGGCGCTATAGGCCAGCGTGCTGAGGTTGACGCGGTATATTTTGGCAAAGCCATCTTTATTATCGCTGACTAGGGCATTGTCGCTGGCCGGGCTGATCCATAATGGGTTGAGGCCCGCGCCAGTAAAGCTTGGGTCCGCCTCGTTTGAAATAGTGTGGAACGCTTGGGACGCGTTCGACCGGTACATGAAGCGCGTCTTGCCATTGTCGCGGTCGCCACTGACACCTAATCGCACAACGCCGTTGGCATCGGCAACCCATTGGCTGACTTCGGGGTTGGTGCGTTGTACCATGGTGTAGCGCCCAGTGTGCACATCGACGTCGATCACTTCCGGCAGACTGTTTTCGGCATTAGTGCGCGAAATTAGAATATGGCCAGTGTCGTGGCTGATGTGAAGGACGTCGCCGCCATTGCCGCCCGCGCCATCCCAAGCCAGCTGGGTTTGCTGTCCTGATGCGACATCATAGGCAACTAGGCGGCCCGCATCGCCGCGTGTGCCAAAATAATTATCGCGCAACAGCACATCCATGACGATGGTGCCGCTGCCGACCCAGAAATAATCAGCAACAGTGCGGTCACCGGGGTCACGCAACTCACCCATGCCAGCAAAGAATGTCGGGCGTGCATTGGGGGTGGACAGGTCGATCCAGCCAATCGCTGCCTGCCCCTGATTTTGCATCTGCACGACCAGCTTGGTTCCATCGGGCGAGATGCGCGGGCGAATGACGGACGGCACACGCCGGAACCAGCTGGTCGGTGCGCGGCCAACACCAGCGGCGATAGAATTGCCAGCAGCGGTGACGACGATGTCGCGATTGTCCTGCGCGCTGGCTGACACGCCAAATGACACTGCGCTCGCCGCAACCGCCAAAGACACGCCGCCCGCCGCAATCCACATCTTTCTCATCGCCACCGTCTTCATCGAACGCAAACCCTTCTCAAACACTGTCTTGGGGCATGCTTAGTGGTTGCGGATGCGACTATCAAGCGCGTTGGTAGGCGGTGCGTTGGCAAATCGCGCGCCACCTCCAACGCCCATCGTCATTGCGAGGACCCGAACTTGTTTCAGGGGACGCGGCAATCCATAGTGTTTGCACGCAAGACTGGATTGCTTCGCTCCGCTCGCAATGACGACCTCGTCACCCAAACAAAAACCCCGCCGGATCGCTCCGACGGGGGTTTTACAACTTTGTCATTGCGAGGAGGGCATCTGCCCGACGCGGCAATCCATGGGGCTGGCCATTGGGCTGGCCATGCAGCTGGATTGCCACAGGCCTAACGGCCCTCGCAATGACGGTTCATTGTTACATCGCGCCGTGCGCCAATGCCGCGAGCAGCAGGATCGCCACGATGTTGGTGATTTTAATCATCGGGTTGACCGCTGGACCCGCCGTATCCTTATACGGATCGCCCACGGTGTCGCCGGTCACGGCTGCCTTATGGGCTTCGCTGCCTTTGCCGCCATGGTGGCCGTCCTCGATATATTTCTTGGCATTGTCCCATGCGCCGCCGCCCGATGTCATCGACAAAGCAACGAAGATGCCCGAAACGATCACGCCCAACAGCAGTGCGCCAAGCGCCGCAAAGCCCTGTGCCTGACCCGCGATTGCGGTGATGATGAAATAGACCGCAATCGGCGTCAACACGGGCAACAGCGACGGCAGAACCATCTCCTTGATCGCCGCCTTGGTGACCAGATCAACGGTGCGGGCATAGTCTGGACGGCTGGTGCCGGCCATGATGCCGGGGTCATTGGCGAATTGCTCGCGCACGTCCTTGACCACATCGCCCGCCGCACGGCCAACCGCCGTCATCCCCATCGCCCCGAACAGATAGGGCAACAGCGCACCGAGCAGAAGGCCGACGATGACATAGGGATTTTCAAGGCTGAAGTTCACTTCCAATTGCGGGAAATACAGCTTGAGGTCGGTGGTGTATGCCGCGAATAGCACCAGCGCCGCGAGGCCAGCCGAACCAATGGCATAGCCCTTGGTCACCGCCTTGGTGGTGTTGCCAACCGCATCCAATGCGTCGGTGCGCCCGCGCACTTCGTCGTCGAGATGCGCCATTTCGGCGATACCGCCCGCATTGTCGGTGACCGGACCATAAGCATCAAGCGCAACGACCATGCCCGCCAGTGCCAACATCGACGTCGCGGCAAAGGCGATGCCGATAAGCCCCGCCAATTGATGCGCGATGATGATGCCTGCGACGATGACCAACGTCGGCAAAGCCGTCGCCTCCAGGCTGACCGCAAGGCCTTGAATGACGTTGGTGCCGTGGCCTGTTTCAGACGCCTTGGCGATGGATTGGACCGGGCGATAATTGGTCCCGGTATAATATTCGGTGATCCAGATGATAAGGCCGGTGATAACCAGACCCAGCATCATCGACCAGAACAGGTCCATTCCGGTGAACGCGCCTTCGCCGGTCAAACCGCCGCCGATTGATGCGTCCAAATCGCCCAGAGCATAGCTTGTCGCCCACCAGATCGCGGGGATAGACAGGACGGCGGTGACAAGGAAACCCTTATACATCGCGCCCATGATGTTGCTGCCGCCACCAAGGCGAACGAAATAGGTGCCGATGATTGAAGTGATGATGCACACGCCGCCAACCAACAGCGGCAATGTCATCAAATTGGTCAGCAATGCCGCGTCGCTAACCCCGGTCACGAGCAGCGCGATCAGCACCATCGTTGCACCGATGGTGACGACATAGGTTTCGAACAGATCGGCAGCCATCCCGGCGCAGTCGCCAACATTATCGCCAACATTGTCTGCGATAACGGCGGGGTTGCGTGGGTCGTCTTCGGGGATGCCTGCTTCAACCTTGCCGACCAGATCGGCGCCAACGTCGGCGGCCTTGGTGAAAATACCGCCGCCCAAACGCGCGAAGATCGAGATGAGCGACGCGCCGAATGCCAGCGCGACCAGCGCGTCAACGACGGCACGGCTCGTCGCGGCATTGCCTGCAAACTCGGTGAGATAGTAAAAGAAGCCTGCAATGGCGAGCAGCGCAAGGCCAGCGACGAGCATGCCCGTAATCGCGCCCGCGCGGAACGCCATCGTCAATCCGTCTTGCAATCCCTTTTGCGCCGCCGCTGCGGTGCGCACATTGGACCGGACGGAGATGTTCATCCCGATATAACCCGTCGCGCCCGACAGGACCGCGCCCAGCAAAAAGCCGATGGCCGATGTTAGCCCTAGGAAATATCCGACCAAGGCCGCGACAACGACGCCGACGACGGCGATGGTGCGGTATTGGCGGCCCAGATAGGCCTGTGCCCCCTCTTGGATCGCGCCGGCGATTTCCTGCATCTTTTCATTGCCTGCGGATGAGCGAAGCACCCACTGGCTGGTGACGATACCATAGAGCACGGCGATGAGGCCGCACGCGATGGCGATTAGAGTGATGGACATTAGGACCCCCTTTGACTCGGCTTGCTTTGGGCGGGACGCCTAAGGGCATGTGGGCCAAAGGGCAAGCAAAAGCGTGCGCGCAATAATAATCCGTCATTGCGAGGAGGGCCGAACCTGTTTCGGGCCGACGTGGCAATCCAGAGCGATTGTGCGCAATACTGGATTGCTTCGTCGTTGCACTCCTCGCAATGACGAGCAAAGGCCCTACCCATGCTCCCAGCCTAGGCTTTGCATCGGGTCCGGCACTGCGCCGTCAATTAGCAAGTGATGCTCGCTCATCCCATAAACCACCCCGATGCGTGTAGCGTCTATGGGCGGTTCGATCCCGTTTGGGAGCGTGAACAACAGCTCATAGTCATCGCCCCACCGCATCGCCTGCGCGGGAAGATCGGCATTGCCAATGATCGGGGCGGGCAGCGGAACCGCGCCGCTTTGTATGGTGATGGTCACCCCGCTCGCCTGTGCCATGCGCTGTGCATCGAGCAGCAATCCGTCGGAAATGTCCATCATCGCGGTGACGTGCGGGGCCAGCGCGCGTCCTTCGGATAGACGCGGCGCGGGGCGTCGGTAACGCGCTATCGCTATGTCATTGCACGGGGCTTCTCCGGTTTCTCCCAGATAACCAAGCATGGCCAACCCAATTTGGCCCGTTACCCACAGCGTATCGCCTGGCCGGGCGCCCGACCGCGATGGCACGGGCATGTGCGTGGCGCGACCGATGGCGGTCATGCCAAAGGCGCGGGTGTCGCCGCTCTGCGCTGGCGTGGCCACGGTATCCCCGCCCAGCAATGCTGTATCATAATGGGACAGCGCATCGCCCAGTGCGGCCGCAAAACGCGTGTCCCATTCACTTGCCCCCAGCATATAGCCCATCAGCACCCCGATAGGCTGCGCGCCCTTGGCCGCGAGGTCGGACAGGTTGACCCCGACCAGCTTCCACGCGACATCTTCTGGCGCGCAGTCGCTCATCACATGGGTGCCGATGACCAGCATGTCGTGGGTCAGCACCAGATCGCCCATTACCGCACAGTCATCATTGAGGCCGCGCGCGCCCGCGTGGCTGGCGATGCCGCGCAGCGCCGCGATAAAGTCTGCCTCGCCGCTCAGGCCCCATTCTCCGTGGTCCGCACATCCTTGGCAATCGCATCGAGCACCCCGTTAACAAAGCCTGCCTCGCGGCCCGCATCGAACGCCTTGGCGACATCGACATATTCGCTGATAATCGCGGACGTCGGCACGTCGGCGCGGGCGATGAGCTCATAGGTGCCCGCGCGCAATATCGCCTTCATCGTCCGGTCAAGCCGCGCCATCGTCCAACCCTTGTTGAGCTTGGCGAGGATGGCGGCGTCGATGTCGCTCACGCGCGCGATGACGCCGCGCACGACATCGTCGAAAAAATCGACCTCCGCCGCTGTATAGGCTGCGTCGGCAAACTCTTCGTCGTCGATGGTCGCGCCCAGCCGGTGGTGATGAAATTCGTGGAGCAATTGCTGGGTGGGCACCGCTTTCATATCGTGCTGGAACAGCGCCTGCACGGCGGCAAGCCGCGCGGCGGAGCGCGATTGTGCGCGCGAAGGGCGGGCTGCTGTGGATTTGGTCATAATCTTTGCCTTACACTCATGGCGTGCGCGGGCAATCCTTCGGCCTCGGCCAACAGTATCGCCGCCGGGCCAATCGCCGCCAGCGCAGCCGCATCAGCTGCGATAAAGCTGGTGCGTTTCATATAATCGAGCACCGACAGGCCCGACGCGAACCGCGCGCGCCGTCCGGTGGGCAGCACATGGTTCGGCCCCGCGACATAATCGCCAATCGCCTCCGGCGTCATCCGGCCAAGGAACACCGACCCGGCATGACGCACAGCTGCAAACAGGGCTTCTGCCGCGTCATCATCGAGCGCGATCTGCAAATGCTCTGGCGCTAAGCGATTGATAAGCAGCGCTATTTCATCAAATGATGCAACGGTGATGATCGCGCCATGCTGCGCCCAACTTTGCGCTGCAACTCCGGCAAACATCGGGCAGGCACAGAGCCAAGTCACCGCCGCCGCGACCGCCTCGGCGAACGCCGCATCGTCGGTAATCAGGATCGACTGGCTGGTTGGATCATGCTCCGCTTGGCTCATCAGGTCGGCGGCGATCCAGTCGGGATTGTTCCGCGCATCAGCCACCACCAGGATTTCGGATGGCCCCGCCACCATGTCGATACCGACAACACCGAACACCTGGCGCTTGGCCTCCGCCACCCACGCATTGCCGGGTCCGGTAATGACATCGACGGGGGCAATCGTTTCGGTGCCATAAGCGAGCGCGGCGATGGCCTGTGCGCCGCCGATACGCCATATCTCGTCAACCCCAGCGATATACGCAGCGGCCAGCACCGCTGGATTGATGTGACCGTCTGGCGTTGGCGTCACCATGACGATCCGCTGGGCACCCGCAACTTTTGCAGGGATGGCATTCATCAACACCGATGATGGATAGGCCGCACGGCCGCCGGGCACATAGATGCCCGCCGCATCCACCGCGTTCCACCGCGCACCCATCCGCACGCCCGCGTCATCACGCGCGTCGCTGTTCTTTGGGATTTGCGCCACATGATAGGAGCGGATGCGCTTTGCCGCCAGCTCAAGCGCATCGCGCAGCGCGGGGTCGAGCGCGCCATAGGCATCCTTCGCCTCGTCTAAGCTGATCCGCCACGGCAGGCTGTGCCCGTCGAACCGCTGCGTCAGTTCGGCAACAGCCGCGTCGCCATCGCTGCGCACATGCGCGATGATGGCCGCGACATCGCTTGCCACATCGCACTCGGCTTCGCGCCGCGCACCCACCAGCGCGTCGAACTGCACCGCAAAATCGGGTGCGGCCGTATCCAGCCTAAGCATTTACCGCATCCCTGAACGCATCGACCAACGCGCGCACCCGCGCATCGGTTTTGAACGCGGCGCGGTTGGCGATGAGCCGCGCCGACACCTGCGCCAGCACCTCAACCTCGACAAGCCCATTGTCCGCCAATGTTTTGCCCGAAGACACCAAATCAACGATACGGCTGGCGAGGCCGAGTTTGGGGGCAATTTCCATCGCACCATTCAATTTGACGCATTCAGCCTGAACACCCCGCCGTGCAAAATATCCCTTCGTCAAATTGGGGTATTTGGTGGCGACGCGCACATGGCTCCAAGTGCGAGGGTCGTCGCTTTTAGCTAGTTCGGCGGGTTCGGCGATAGAAATGCGACAACGGCCGATGCCAAGGTCAACAGGGGCATAAAGCTCGCTATAGCCAAATTCGTCGATGACATCGGACCCGACAATGCCGATTTGTGCCGCGCCATGCGCCACGAATGTCGCCACATCGAACGCGCGTACGCGGATGAGGTCAATGGCGGGGTCGCTGGTCGCAAAGCGCAGTGCGCGATTGTCATGATCGAAAAACCCCGCTTCGGGGTCTATTCCGGCGGCGTGCATCAGCGGCAGCGCCTCGTCAAGGATACGCCCCTTGGGGATTGCAAAGATGAGCGGTGCTGTCATTGTGCGGTGCACATAAGATGCGCACGGCGAGAGAGCAACACACAAGCCAAGGAACTTTCTCCCATGCCTAACCCCGTCGACATTCATTCAAACGGCCCTGATGTGGTCGGCGCCGCCTTTGCCAACCAGGTCGCCTATTGCCTGAACAACGGCGCGCCGATTACCGCGCGGGTGGTTGCTGCGGTCGCGGCAGTACTGGACAGCGGCGCGAGCGGGGATTTTCTCGATAAGATACGCGACTGGCAGGGCGCACCGATCGCCGATGCGCTGGCGCTGCGCGCCGCTGGCGGGTTGCATGCGCTGCATTTGGCGGGGACCGCACTGCAGCTAGCACCAATCTATGCTGGTGAAAGCGATGTGGACGATGCCGCCATCATCGGGGACGTCATTACACAGCATGAAACGGCGTTGCTCCCTTGGCTGGGCGGTCCGCCGCAAACCAACGAAGCGGGACGGTCATCCAATTATATCGCGGCGATGCTGTGGTTGACCGAACAGGGGCTGGCGCCGCATTTCGATTGCATTGAAATTGGGTCGAGCGCCGGGATCAATCTGATGATTGACCGTTATCATTATGATTTGGGCGGCGTGCAGGTTGGCCCAGCCGATGCAGTGATGTGTTTTGCGCCCGAATGGCGCGGCCCTCCGCCACCCAATCGGACATTTACCTTTGCCGGGCTGCGCGGCTCTGACATCGCGCCGGTTGACCTGACCGACCCGGCGCAGGCGTTGCGGCTACGGGCCTATATCTGGCCCGAACATCATGTGCGCTTTGCACGGATGGACACCGCGATTGCGCTGGCAGGAGAGCAAAAGCCCGACCTTGTGGCGATGAACGCCGCCGATTTTGTCGAGACGCAGCTTGTCATGCCCCAAGTGTCTGGGACGACGCGGGTGTTGATGCACTCGATTGTCTGGCAATATGTTCCGGCCGATCAACGTGCGCGGGTGAGCGCGGCGATGGAGAGCGCAGGTGCGCGTGCCACCGCCGACCGCCCTCTGGCGTGGGTGGCGCTGGAGGCCAATCGCACCGTCCATCATCACGAACTGGTGGCGCGTTATTGGAACGGCCGGGATGGCGATGGCGCATCACATGTGCTCGCCCATGCCCATGCCCACGGTGCGTGGGTCGAATGGCTTGTTTAGCGGCGCATTTTGCGCGCAAGAAACAGAATCAGCGTCTCACCGACGCCGCGCAGGTTAAGGTGCCCGAGCAGCCGTTGCGACAATTGCGTAATCGCAAACACGAACACCAGGTCAAAGAACAGCTCGATATAGGTGACCGGCGAATGGTCTTGGCGCTCGCGGGTGCGAAACAGATGGTGCCGCGCCTTCACGCAGGGTATTTCGCCAAAAAGTCCCGCATTGCAGCGTTTACCGCTTCGGGCGCTTCCCACGGCACAAAATGGCCGCAACCATATATGGGGACGATGGTGGCACGGGGGACCAGTTCTTCCAACCCGTCGATATTGCACGGCGGCAACGCCAGATCATCCATCGCCCAGATGACCAATGTCGGCGTCATCAACTTGGGAAAGTCGGCGGCTGTCATCGCGGGTAGCGCGACCTCTTCGTCCATCGCTGGCACATTGATCGCGGCGGCGCGATACCAATTGAGCATCCCGAAGCTTGCGTCGCGGTCCTGCCAGTCGGCGAGCAACGCATCGCGCTCCTCTGGCTCCATCGCAGACGGACGATCCCATTTCACCACCTTTAGCAATATGCCGACCAAGCCATGCTCACGCACCAAAGCATCGTTGGCGGGGTCGCGAAAGGCGCGCATATATTGGCTCGACGCGCGCTGATGCATATCGGTGATGAGCAGTCGCTGGAATATATAGGGGTGCGGCGCATTGGCGATGACGACGCGGGTCACGCGGCCTGCCCATGCGGAGTTCGGCGCACCCACTTGGCCGTTCAGTGCAATGCTCCACGCAATTGCGCCGCCCCAGTCATGCCCGGCAATGGTGAAATTGGTGATGCCTAGCGCGTCGGCAATCGCGAAAATATCGGCGGTCAATTTGTCGGCGGTATAGGCGTCCACATTTTGCGGTTTGGAAGAACCACGATAGCCGCGCTGGTCGGGCGCGATGCAGTAAAAACTGTCGGACAGCGCCGCCATTTGATGCCGCCAAGTGCGGTGCGATTCGGGAAAGCCATGCAGGAAAATGATCGGCGGATTGGCAGGGTCGCCCGCCGTCCACACGTCAAGCTCAACCCCTGTCGAAAGCGCAAGGCGGCGGTGTATCTGTGTCATGCGTTTTCCTCTGGAGCGCTGGCTTTGATCGCAACTGCGTGGACGCGCTGCCCGACTATATCACCCAGCGCCGCATTGACCATCCGTTGCCGATTAACGCGGCTGACTCCAGCAAAAGCGTCGCTTTCCAATTCTATACTGAAATGGCTCTCCCCCGACCCATCGTCGCCAGCATGGCCATGATGTTTTGCGCTGTCGTTAGTGACGCATAAGCGGGTGGGAGCGAACGCGGCGGTCAACAGCGTTTCAATTTCGATTTGGATCGAAGGCATTACAATTTTCCGTTCGTGCTGAGCTTGCCGAAACGCTCATCTTTTCATTATGGGTGATTGTGCATAATGACAACCGGCCGCGCTAAACCTTCGCCCCGTTTCCACGGAAGGCACCCCGGCAGGCGTCCATGCTCGGCAGGCGGGTGCACCGAGCGCGGCGAGTTTCGCGTTCCCGGCACCTATCGCCCCGGCTTTGACGGGCCGGGCGATTATCGCTGGATGTGCCTTGACCATGTCCGTGAATATAATGCCGCTTATGATTATTTCAGCGGGATGAGCGCCGATGACGTCGCGGCGGCACACGACCATTATGGCGGGTGGGCTACCGAAAACCGAGCCTTTTCCGCAACCGGAGCCGATGCGCCGCCCAAATGGTCTGACTTTCGCGATCCGATGGACGCACTGGGCGCACGCTTCAAACATGCGCGTGAACGGGCAGAGGACCGCGCGGCGGGGGTCAGTTCGGAAATCCGCGCTGCTTACCGCACACTTGGCCTGTCGCCCGGCGCAGACCGCCGCGCCATTCGCGCTGCCTATTCGGCGCTGGTTCGTAAATACCACCCCGACCGCAATGGTGGTGACCGCAGCTTTGAGAAAAAGCTACAATCTGTGGTCGAAGCGTATAAACATTTACGTGCAAAGTGATGGAGCCAGTCTCGATGACCGATTTATCCGCCCGCCGTATCCAGACCGTCCGCGACCATATGGCGATGGAGGTGACCCATGACTGGGACGGGGTGATTGCGACCTTTGCCCACCCGCGCTACGAACTGCTGGGCCCAGGCACGGTGTTTGATGGCGAAGAAGCGGTGCGCGGTTATTTCGCGGCGTCGCGCACGCCCTTCCCCGATCAGGCGAACGAGATTATCGCCATCGCCGCCGATGGGGACATCGTGCTGGTCGAGTTCTGGCTGACGGGTACGCATTTGGGGCCGCTTAAATTGCCAAGCGGCGTGATAGAGGCAACGGGGCGCGCTTTCCGCATCCGCATGGCGGGGACGTTCGAGTTTGCAGCTGATAGCGACAAGATTATCTGCGAACGGCCTTATTATGACCAATCGGCGGTGCTCAAAGCACTAGGGCTGGATTAAGCCTTCGCCATCGCAGCGAGCATGCCAACCGTGTTGATATTACGCGCGGTGCCAGCCTTGGCGGCAGGTATTTTGAGCTTGCTGCCCGCCATTCCGCCGCCATAATGAATATAGATTTCGCGCATGCCAAGGCGCATTTCTTCGCCACGTAATCCTGAGACTATATCGAGTGCGTCAGAGGGCGGCACATCGTCCAGAAAGATCGCGACGGTGCGGTTGGGCGCGGCATCGGGGAACGGATTCGCGGCGAGGACGGCGGCTATCTGCTCGCTTGTCCGCACCAACACTGGAACGGCTTTGCCCGCATAGGCGGCGAGCCGCGTTTCGAGAGCAGCCTTCACCTCAGCCTCATCGAGCATGCTATCAAACACGACATTGCCGCTGGCAATATAGGTGCGCACCTTTGTAAATCCGCACGCCTCTGCCATCGCCTTGAGTTCGCTCATCGGTAACTTGCCCGTACCACCGACATTGACTGCGCGGAGCAAGGCGACATAGCTTGTCATGCAGCAGATTTGCGTGCCATCAACGCCAGCGGGATGCCGACCAGTGCGATGTGCGGGAACAGCGCAATCGCGATCTGCGTCGGGTCGGTCTGTGGAAACAATGCGGGCCAGCGCCACGCCAGTACGACGCAATACATCACGCCATAGAGGATCGTGCCATAGAGCGTTCCGACGATCCACGGGCTGTTGGTCCGCAAGGCGGCGATGCGGCGATAGGCGAACAGGAACGTGGCGACCATCACCGCCATGATACCAAAATGGACTTTCAGGCCAATCAAACCGCCCACCCAGCCCATGTCCTTGACCCCGTCGCCAAACGGCCCCGATGCGACGCTGTGGAGCACGCCCAGCGCGCTGCCGCCCTTTCGCATCGTATTCGCGATCGCGTATAGTATGTCGAGCGACCCGCAGAGCAGCCAAGCTCGTATGAAAATCTGGGTCACTTTATTTCCCTTCAGTCAGTGCCTTCAATTGGTCCGCACATGCACCCCAGCCGTCGGCAAAACCCATGCCTGCGTGGCGTTGGCAATCGCCTTCGTTCCAGTGGCGAGCTCGGGCAGTGTAGCGGGTGCCAGCCCCTTCGGCTTCTATCGACCAGATGCCGATCATGAACGGTCCGGCTGGTTGCAGGTCGCCTAAAATCGCATCGGTAAAGGCAAAGCGCCGCCCTTCGTCCCACGCCAGCACCATGCCGGGGTGCGGGTGGACCTCGCCATCGGGTCCATACATCGTGCAGTCGGACACACCGCCAGCGCGGCGTTCGAGCACGTCAAACTCTGCGCGCCATGGCTTGGGGCACCACCATTCCTCGATGCGGCCCGCCATCACATCCCACACAGCGGCAGGCGGTGCGGTGATGAAGCGGCTAACCGAAAGCTCCCAGCCATTATCGGCGGTTGCGGTCATGTGTTTTCTTCCTTTTTAATCCCTGTCCGGTGCGCCCAACGGGAAATAATGGCGATAGGGCCGCGCCTCCTCGACACAGCGCGCGACCGAGGGGCGGGCGAGCACATGGGCGCGATAGGCACGCAGTGTCGCCAACGATGCCGGAATCTCGTGCACCCAATCAGCATAGAAAAGCGATGGCGCGGCTGCACAGTCGGCAAGCGTGAAATAGTCCCCAGCCGCCCACACCCGTCCTGCCAGCCGCGCATCGAGCCAGCGATACACCTTGCCGAGCGCCTCACGTGCCCGCACAACCCGCGCCTCGTCGGGCTTGGGCGTCAGGAACGGCAGATGCTCGGCGACCACGGCCTGAGCTGGCGTCATCACATGGCTGTCGAAGATGCGGTCGAGCATTCGAACCTCGTGTGCGGCATCCTTGTCCGCCGGGATCAGGCCGGGCGCGACATATTCGACAATGATGCTCGATTCCATGACTGGCACGCCGTCATCGACCAGCAGCGGGAACTTGCCCACCTGCCAGTGTGCGAGGAATGCAGCCTCGTTTTCGGGATGTTGATCGCCAGAAATGTTGCGAAACTCGAACGGCGTGCCCGTCTCGTAAAACGGGATCAGCGCCTTCCAAGTATAGGACGAGAAGGGGTGGCCGTAGAGTTGCAACGTCATATTATACCCCCTTCGCCGCCGTCTCAAGTGCGGCGATGTCGAGCTTGCGCATCCCCATCATCACCTGCCCAACCGCACCAGCATTCGGCCCGGTCATCAGTGAGCCGAGCACGTTGGGGACGATCTGCCACGACACGCCAAAGCGATCTTTGAGCCAGCCGCACATGCTTTCACTGCCACCGCCCGCAAGCAGGCCGTTCCAATAATGATCGACCTCGGCCTGATCGGCGCAACTAACGGACATCGAAATAGCCTCGCTATGCGTAAATTGCGGCCCGCCGTTGAGCGCCTGAAAGCCTTGGCCCGCCAGCGTGAACTGGACCATCATCGCGGTGCCAGCGGGAAAGGGCATGCCTTCGCCATAACGCCCGATGCTGCCCAGCGCGGCATCCGGGAACAGCGAGACATAGAGTTTCGCCGCATCCTCGGCTTCGCCATTAAACCACAGGCAGGGGGTGATTTTGTTCATTTGCGTGCTCCTACCAGCGCGAACGCCGCGCCTTGCGGGTCCATCGCGTTCATCGAAAAATCACCGCCGGGTATCTCGGTTGGCTCTTGCAGTATCGTGCCGCCATTTGCCTTGATCGCCGCGACCGCCGCATCAATGTCGGGCACGCGGAAATAATAGGTCCAGGCTGGCATCGGCATTTGCGGCATTTTGGGCATGATTGCGCCGATCATGCCGGGGCCGTGGTGCAGGAATTGATATTTGCCCATTGGCCCCATGTCCATGGCGTCACCCTGTCGCCAACCGAATATACCGGTATAGAAAGCAAGCGCCGCCGCCGCATCGGTGGTGGACAGCTCGTTCCACGCGCAATGGCCATCCTTTGGCGCTTCGCTGGCAAAACTGTGGCTGGTCTCGTCACTCGCGCCGCGCATCACATAAAAGGGCACGCCTTGGCCGTCGGTGACCATCGCCATGCGTCCGACATTGGGCAGGTCCATCGCGGGCATCTGCACCGCTCCGCCAGCCGCAACGATGCGCTCGACGCTGGCATCGACATCATCGACCGCGATATAGCCCAGCCAACATGGCCGCGCCCCGCCCGCCGCCATGTCGGGTGTAATCGTCATATAGCCGCCGACACCGTCCTTCATGTCGCTGCCGTCGCCCGCGTAGAAAAAGCGGTAGTCCATGCCCGGCTGACCCGCGCTTTTGCTAGTCCAGCCAACGACCTTGCCATAAAAATCGCCCGCGCCATCGGCATCGGCCGTCAACAGCTCATACCAGATAAAATCGCCATGCTTGTTCGTCATTACCCTATCCTTTCATATCGAGAATGGGAGAAAATCCGCCAAATATCATGCGCTTGCCATCGACTGTGTCGCCAAAATCGAAATTCTCGAAACGCGGATCGGCTATCGCCGCAGCATTGCCAACATCGCGCACCTCCTTGGATGGCCAGATCATCCACGAAAACACGACATTTTCTCCCTCGCCCGCATTGACGGCCATGAAGAAATCGGTGTGCTTGCCTTTGGGTAGGTCATCGCCCCAATTCTCCACAACCTGCAATGCGCCATGCTCGATGAAAATCGGCGCGGCAAACCTTGCCATGGCTTCATATTCCGCTCGGTTGTCCGCTTTCACGGGAATGATAAATCCTTCGATGTAGGTCATGTATTTTCTCCTCTTATTTGCTCGGTGGCATCGCTGCCTGGTCCATCCACATCGGCTCCCACACATGTCCATCGGGATCGACAATGGTGCGCTGATACATGAAGCCGTGATCTTCCGGCGGGTTGAGGTCGGCGATGCCGCCATGAGCTGCTCCCGCTTCGACTAGGCGGTTCACTTCGTCGCGGCTGTCCAGCGAGACGCAAAGCATCACTTCACTTGATCCGGAGTGCGGGATCGGACGCGTGGTGAACGTGCGCCACTTGTCGTGCGTCAAGAGCATGACATGGATTGTCTCGCTCCATACCATGCATGCCCCCATCTCATCGCTGAAATGCGCATTGTTGGTAAAGCCGATCGCCTCATAAAAGGACCGTGACTTTGGCAGGTCCGCGACCGGCAGGTTGACGAAAATCATTTTGGTCATGTCTTTTCTCCTTGGGGCTGGCCTGTTTGTGGTTGGCCCGTCCAGAACAGGCTTTCGAGGTGCGCGCGCATTGCGGCATTTTGGGCTGCGTTTTGCGCGGCGACCTCTGCGGGGTCGGTCTCGCTCGCCTCGCTCCCGAACAACAGCTCGAAATAGCGCCGCAGGTGCGACAGGCTCTCGATGGCAAAGCCAGCGTCATCCTTCGCCTTGGCAATGACGAACGCGCCTTGCAACACGCACTGGATATGCATGGCCAGGCTGTGCGCGGTCACACCATCCGGCGCGCCATAGGCCGCAATCGCCGCGCTTAAAGCATCCTCCAGCGCCGCTGCATTATCGCTGATGCTGGTGTAACAGGCATCACGGATCGCGGGGTGCGAACGGAATATCTCCTGCGCCATCGTTCCGGCCAGACAGGTGAACTGCGCTGTCGTTCCGCCGATCAACCATGCGCGAAACGCGATATAGCCGAGTATGCGGTCCAGCGGGTCGGCGTGGCTATGATAGGGCGCGCCCTCGAAAATCCGTGCGGTGGTTGCCGACCAATGCGCCGCCGCCGCGACGCCAAGCGCTTGCTTGGTCGCGAAATGGTGGAAAAATGCGCCCTTGGTCACCCCCGCCGCAGCGCACAGTTCATCAACGCTGGTAGCGCCATAGCCCTGCTCGCGGATGACCCGCAGCGCCGCATCGAGCAATTTGGTGCGCGCGCTGGGTGCCCGCGCCGAGACTGCCCGCGAGCGAGGCTTTAGGGGGGAGGGAAGGGGCGCAAGACTCGCGGGCATAGCGAAACATACCAACTGGTATGTTTATGTCAACGGGCGGTGAGGCAGCCGACCAGCGGCAACCCCACCCTTTTGCAATCAGTGCGCGCCAGCGGCCTTGGCTGTTGCAACAACTTTGGCGAAATCGCCCTCGGGGTCGCCGGTCAGCAATGTTGGCTGGAAACGGATTTCCTCAATGTCGGTGACGCCGGCTTGGTTGAGCCAAGAGCTCAGATAGGCCGAGTGATGATCAACGCCGTAAGCGGGCGACGGGGCGGCGGGCGAGAATGCGCCGCTGGTCAGAACAACAGTCGCTTTCTTGTCCTTGAGCAGGCCGAAATATCCGGTTTCTGGGACAAGGCCGAACAGGATGCCCGGTTGATGGATGATGTCGATATAATGTTTGAGCGGGTAAGGGATGCCGCCATTCCACATCGGAACGGCAAACAGATAATGGTCCGCAGCCGCAAAGCGATTGGCAATGCCTGAGATTTCGTCCCACGCGGTTTTTTGCACAGCATCATGCGCTTGCCCTGTGAAAATCGCAATTTTGGCATTGACCTTGTTGCCGTCAAATTCGGGCAGACTCTCTTGCCAAACGTCGATTACATCGACGTCGAGGCTTGGGTTTTTGGCTTTGAGTGCTTCGAGATAGGCATCCGCAATCGCGACCGATTTTGAATCAGGGCGCGGCGATGCTTTAATGTATAACAGCTTTGTCACAGATATTTCCCTTTTGAAGATGTTGAGGATTTTCGTGGGCCAGTTCACTCGGCCGCAAACATTGCTTTGATTTCGGCGGCGACTTGCGTGGTGTTTTCATCGAGCACGAAATGGCCTGCATCGAGCCAAACCAGCTTCGCTTGTGGTATATCCCGCTGAAATGCTTCGGCGCCGGCGGGGATGAAGAAGGGGTCGTTCCGGCCCCAGATGATCAACGTCCTTGGTTGATGCGCGCGAAACGCCGCATGCCAGCTATCATAAGCGCCAACATTGGTCTTATAGTTTTCGAGCAGATCAAGCTGATAGGCGTCGGTGCCGGGGCGGTCGAGCAACGCCTGGTCATAGGTCCAATTGTCGGGGCTGATCGCTTCGGGGTTTTGCGCTCCGACCGTATATTGAAACTGCGTGGTTCCGGCGGCAAGGAAACCGCGTGCAGCAGCTTCGGTCGCTTCGTTACGCTGTTCCCAAAGCGGCAAGAAAATCTGTTTTGGCATATCGCCGACACCCTCAAGATAGGCGTTGGCATTTTGGACAATCAGCCCCGTCACTTGATTTGGGCGCTCGTTGAAAATGCGAAAGCCCACTGGGCCGCCATAATCCTGCATGTAAAGCGCATAGGATGTCAGGCCCAGCTGATCGATCAGCCCTGTGACGTGCGCGGTCACATTGTCGAATGTATAATCGAACTCGGACGCGGCGGGGGCATCCGACTGTCCAAAGCCGATATAATCGGGCGCGATAACATGGAATCGGTCAGCAAGTGCAGGGATAAGGTCGCGGTACATATGCGAACTACTTGGGAAGCCGTGCAGCAGGATGATCGTTGGCGCGGCGGGGTCGCCCGCTTCGTGGTAAAAGACACGGCGGCCACTGACCGTGGCAAAATGATAGGTGGTGGCGAGATGGTTTTGCGACATGGTAGTGGCCTCCTGCGGCTGAGCAAATGAGGGGGTTGATATGGTTGCAACGGCAAGCGCAGCTGCGAGCGAGACGAAGAGGATGAATGGGCGGGGCATGTGAATCCTTTGTAACCTTTATTATTGCACTTAATAAGTGTCCGATGCTTTGACACCTGTCAACTATTATTTTATAGGTTATGTTTCATCGGGCTAAACCGCTCACCGAACGACGCTTGGAAACGCTATGAAATCTGATATTTCGCACGAGTTTAGAAACGGGATGCCCTTTCTTGGCGGCAGCCTGTGGATCGACTTCGTCAACACGCGTTTTGTGCTGAATGGCGAATCGGTGGATTTTTTGCGTGATGAAGCGACATTGGCGCGGTGGGCAAACGAAGCCGCTATTCCTTTGTGCGAAGACTTGCTTGCGGAGGAATTGATAGAGGCACGGATTTTGCGCGACAGCCTTGGCCAGGCGTTTGCGCTGCTGTCAGCAGCCAAGCCACTTACGGAGGTGATATTTGAAACGGTGAACGGGTTTCTCTATAAAATGGCCATCCATCTACAGTTATCGCGTGTCAATGATTGCGCCGCTCTCCAGGATTTCGAGGTTGTGAAGGGGCCGAAACTGGCGGTACGAATTGCCACAGATTTTGCGCGCTTCACCGCGAATTACGAAGCGTCACGGTTGAAGCATTGCGACAATCCGGCATGTGCGATGATATTCTATGATCGGGGCAAAAACATGCGGCGGCGGTGGTGCTCTACGTCGATTTGCGGCAATCGCGATAAGGTTGCCAACTATCGCGCTCGGCAATCGCAGGCGGGAATTACGGCGAAACATGTGACAACGCCTGATTAGTCTGCCTGCCTTTTGATCCGCGCTTTCCTACAGGCATTCGGCCATGGTAATATGCATGCTGTTTCACGACGTTTTATACCCTTCCCCCGTCATCCCGGCGCAGGCCGGGACAAGCCTAGCGGGTAGCTCTTTGAACTGTCGAACCCCCACCCCTAACCCCTCCCACAAGCGGGAGGGGGGTATTCTCTCTTCGCGCCTTCGCGCCTTTGTGGCTTTGTGCGAAATACCATCTTCGTCATTGCGAGCGAAGCGAAGCAATCCAGTCTATGGCACAGCTTCTGGATTGCCGCGCTCCCTTACGTTCGCTCGCAATGACGAGCGCAGGTAGAACGAGGTGTGTATCGTTGATACCACAGCTCTGTAACCCGCAGGCGGCCGTTGTTTC
>ERZ1292633.2468-Hain-H41-02um-R1-2468-length-18892-cov-7_pt1 | contig 18892 bp, 12 predicted proteins | sample MGYA00564406_ERZ1292633 | MGnify/ENA primary metagenome ERZ1292633 (study PRJEB36523, sample SAMEA6512639) | groundwater metagenome | collected 2019-01-08 | study: AquaDiva: Metagenomics assemblies of 32 groundwater samples
GACGAGCCTCGCCGACATCCCGAAAGGCGCTCTACTTGTGGGTAACAGCAAGCGTAAAACGGCTGGCCTGAAACGCCGCCTTCGGCGGCGAAAGACCGCTAAAGCGATCTAACCGTCGAAAGCGATCCTGTCGCGTCCCGCAATGAAGATAGCGTTGTAATACTAACGCCGTCCTCGCCTTTTCCGCAACACCCGCATACAACCTTGCCAGGCGATTGGGACTGGTCTGGGCGGATTTGATGTCAACGCCGAGTCCTGAGAACCGTCATTGTCAAAAGATGTCGGTCCGGCTGGTGGGACCGGGGGGCGAGACATATGATAGTCCGCCGGATCACGGGCGCGTGTGGGTCCGTCGCGGTTCGCACGCCGTGTCTGCGTTGAAATCGTGCATCAACATGCACCCTGTCGAAGGAAACAGAACCATGAATCGAAGCGAGTTGCGTTGGATGAGATGGATGACGTTAGCACTGGGCGTGTTTGTGTTCGCTCCGGCGCCGGTTCGGGCGGATGCCCAGCCGAAAAAGATTACCAGCGTCGAGGGGATCACTGAATACGGTTACGACAACGGGCTGCGGGTGATGCTCTTTCCCGATCCGTCCAAGCCGACGGTGACGGTGAACATCACCTACTTCGTCGGTTCGCGGCACGAAGGGCTGGGCGAGACGGGCATGGCCCACCTGCTCGAACACATGGTCTTCAAGGGCACGCCGACGTACGAAAATATCTGGGGCGTGCTGGAGGATCACGGGGCGCGCTTCAACGGCAGCACGTGGGTCGATCGCACCAACTATTTCGAGACGCTTCCGGCCTCCGATGAGAACCTCGAATTCGCGTTGAAGATGGAATCCGACCGGATGGTCAACAGCTTCGTCCGCAAGAGCGACCTGGACACGGAGATGACCGTCGTCCGCAACGAGTTTGAGATGGGCGAGAACTATCCGACCGGCGTTCTGTCGGAACGGATGATGTCCAGTGCCTACCTGTGGCACAACTACGGCAAAAGCACGATCGGATCGAAGGAGGACATCGAGCGCGTGCCGATCGAGAACCTCCAGGCGTTCTACAGGAAGTTCTATCAGCCGGACAACGCGATGCTCGTCGTCGCCGGCAAGTTCGAGCCGGACAAGACGCTCGGACTGATCGGTAAGTACTTCGGTTCGATTCCGCGGCCGGAGCGGAAACTGTCGGGCACCTACACGGTGGAGCCGGTGCAGGACGGCGAGCGGCAGGTCGTGCTGCGCCGCAACGGCGATGTCGGGGCGGTTGGAGCGATGTATCACGTTTGCGCCGGTTCGCACGCGGACTATCCGGCCTTGGACGCCCTCGAGCATGTACTGACCAATGAGCCGTCGGGTCGGCTGTACAAGGCGCTGGTGGAATCGGGACTGGCGGCGTCGGTTAATGGAAACGCCTGGGGATGGGCGGAGCCGGGCATGGCGGAGTTCATGGCCGAAGTCCGCCTTGAGCAGGATCCGCAACCCGTTCTCAACAAGATGGTGGAGGTGACCGAGGGTTTCGCCGCCCAGCCCGTGACGGCGGAGGAGACGGAGCGCGCCAAGGCCAACCTGCTCAAGAACATCGATCTCAATTTGACGCGGAGCGATCGCATCGGAATCCAGTTGTCCGAATGGGGGGCGATGGGCGACTGGCGATTGTTTTTCCTGCACCGCGACCGGATCAAAGCGCTCAAGACAGAAGACCTGCAGCGCGTTGCAACACAATACCTGATGGCGAGCAACCGGACATCGGGCATCTTTATTCCGACCAAGGACGCGATCCGCTCCACCGTTCCGGCCACGCCGGACGTGGTCGCGCTGGTCAAGGATTACAAGGGATCGGGCGAGCTGGCCGAGGGCGAGGCGTTCGACGCCACGCCGGAGAACATCGACAAGCGCACGAAGCGAACCGAGCTTTCGGGCGGGCTGAAGCTGGCGCTGCTCCCGAAGTCCACGCGGGGTAACGCGGTCCGGGCGCGGATGACGCTGCACTTCGGCACGGAAGCCGGAATCAAGGGCAAGACGGACGCGCTGGCGATGGTCCCCGACATGCTGATGCGCGGCACCGGCAAGCATTCCTATCAACAGATTCGCGACGAGTTCGACAAGTTGAAGGCCCGGGTCAACATCGGATCGGGCGGGGGCATGGGCGGCGGCGAACCGGGCGCGGTCAACGTCGGCATCGAAACGACGAAAGAAAACCTCGTACCGGTGCTGCGGCTGGTCGGCGAAATCCTGAAAGACCCGGTTTTTCCGGCGGACGAGTTCGACGTGCTCAAGAAGGAACAATTGGCGCAGCTGGAGCAGCAGCTTTCCGATCCACAGGCGCTGGCGTTCGTGAGCATGTTCCGCCGCATCATGCCGTACCAGGCTGACGATGTTCGGTACGTGCCGACGATCGCGGAGAACATCGAACGCACCAAGGGCGTTACGCTCGATCAAGTCAAGGATGGCTACAAGAAGTTTTACGGCGCCGGCCACGGCGAATTCGCGGCCGTCGGCGACTTTGACGAGGCCGAGGTCAAAAAGACAATCGAGGAACTGTTCGGCGGTTGGAAGTCGCCAGGCAAGTTTGAGCGCATCGTCACCCCCTTCCGCAGCGACATCGCCTCGGGCGAGGAAGTGATCTTCACCGCCGACAAGAAGATGGCCATCGTCGGCGCGGGGCTGAACGTCGAACTCCGCGACGACGATCCTGACTATGCGGCCCTGTCCGTCGCCAACCACGTCCTCGGCAGCAGCGCCAAGTCACGCTTGCTCAACCGTCTGCGGCAGAAGGAAGGGTTGTCCTACGGGGCGGGATCGTTCTTCTCGGCGGACGATCAGGATAAGCGGGGGCTGTTGGTGGGGTACGGCATTTGCGCGACGGAGAACGCCAACAAGGCCTACGACGTACTGCTCGAAGAGGTGAACGGGTGGTTCAAGAACGGCATCACCGACGAGGAACTGGCCGACGCCAAGACGAGCATGGCGCTCAATACCAAGAACAACATGGCCAACGATGCGTTCGTGGCGGGTCAGCTTGCCAACGGGCTGTATGTGGGCCGGACGATGGAGTATCACGCCAAGCTGGACAAGCAGATCCAGACGCTGAATCGCGAGCAGATTCAAAAGACCGTCGCCAAGTACATCGACCCGAGCCGGTTCGTGAAGGTCAAGGCCGGCGACCTGCAAAAACCCAGCGACCCAAAGGAAGCCAAGCCGAGCGAGACGAAGCCGCAGTCGTAGGCGTTTCTTGGCGCTGATGTTCTGACCGTATTTCGGGCACGGGGCCGCGTTCGCCGAAAAGGGCGGGCGCGGCCCTTGTCATTTGCGAATGCGCCCAAAGCGGAGGGGCCGTTGCAGTCGCGTCTCGCGTGATGTTGCGGGAGTTGTATAATCCGTCGGCGTTGGTGGATCGAAGAAGGGGGGCTTCTCGAAACCAACCGAGGAGTTTAGTTTTGCAACTGACCGTTCTTTCACGCATATCCGAGTCGCCGAAGCGGCGGCTGCCGCCGTGGCTTAAGAGGCCGCTGCCTAGCGGGGACTTCGGGCGGACCGTGGACATCGTCGCGGCGAGCGGCGTAGCGACGGTGTGTCAGGAGGCCAGGTGCCCGAACCTATCCGAGTGTTGGTCGAAGCGGCACGCGACGTTCATGATTCTGGGCGACAAATGTACGCGGCGGTGTCATTATTGCGCGGTGGAGACGGCCCGACCCGACCCGCCGGCGGCTGACGAACCCGATCGACTGGCTGGTGCAGTAGCGAAGCTGAGCCTGCGGCACGTAGTCATCACGGCCGTCGCCCGCGACGACCTGAAGGACGAAGGCGCGTCGCACTTCGCGCAGTGTGTGAGGGCGATTCACGAGCGCTGCGGGGCGACGACGGTTGAGGTGCTGCCTGCGGATTTTCACGCGCGGCAGGAGTGCATCAAGGTGCTTTGCGACGCGGGTCCGGAGCTGTACAACCACAACATCGAGATGGTTGAGCGGCTGACGCCGAAACTTCGCCCGCAGGGCAAGTACCGCCGCTCGCTGGAGGTGCTGAGGATCGCCAAGGAGATCGCCCCGCACATTCTCACCAAGTCCGGGCTGATGGTCGGCCTGGGCGAGACGGTCGAAGAATTGTACGCCGCGTTCCGCGACCTTCGCGAAGTCGGTTGCGACGTGCTCACGATCGGCCAATACTTGCGGCCCACGCTGGACCGCCACGCGCAGGTGGTTCGGTACTATCGCCCGGAGGAGTTCGACGAGCTTGGTGCATTCGCAAGAAGCCTCGGCTTTGTCAGCGTCGCTTCCGGTCCGTTCGTGCGTTCGAGCTACAACGCGGCGGAAGTGTTCGAGGAAAGCAAGCGACAAGGGTGCGTCCCGGACGCACCTTCCTTCGGTCGGCAGCCGTAGGGTGCATTTTTACGCACCTTTGTGGGTGGCACGTCGCACCGTGGACATGGTGCATCAAGATGCACCCTACCAGGCTGGGGCACTCTGCCTGCACTAGGTCGGCTCAACCGTAAGCGTGAGTCCGAGAGCCTTGGTCACGGCCATGAGCGTCGTTAGACGCGGATTGCCGTTCGGCGACAGGGCGCGGTACAAGCTCTCGCGCTTGATTCGTGCAGCCTTGGCGACCTTGGCCACTCCTCGTGCTTGGGCGATTTGTCGAAGCGCGATCAGGAGAACCTTCGGGTCGTCCGTTTCCTCCATCGCCGCCTTGAGGTATTCGGCGGCGAATTCGGGATCGTCCCGCAGCTCCCGGATCATCGCGCCTTCGTGAGATATGCTCGCCTTGCGTTTCATTTCATGCCCATCCTTCGTTTGTAGTCGTTCCAGTGCTCCAACGCCCTCGTGATGTCGGACGTCTGCGTCCGTTTATCACCGCCGCAAAGCAGAAGGACCACGGACCGGCCCGCCCTCGCGTAATACAGGCGGTATCCCGGCCCCCAATCCACTCTCAATTCCCACACGCCTCCGCCGACCGGTTTGCAGTCGCCGTAGTTCCCGGCCTGCACACGAGCCAGACGCGCGGCCACCTTGGCCCGCGCCCGCGCGTCCGCCAGACCTGCCAGCCATTCCCCAAAGACGTCCCTCCCCGACGCAGTGACGTAGCGGCGCAGCTCAAACATCCGCAGCAATTGTAACCTATAAGTTACATGATGTCAACCCCGAAACGCGCGATTATCCACAGATAAAATACTTGATCTGGACCGCCACCGTTGTTATCTTGGGACGTGGTTGGGGGCGGAAGGCTCGCCCATTCCTTTCCGGTTGCGTCTGACGTTGAACGGAGAAGAAAGATCATGTGCACGACTACCTTTCGTAAGGGCGTCTGGGGAGTTGGTTACGCGCTGCTGGCGGTGTTCGCTTCGCATAGCGCGTCGGGGCAGGTCCTCCACGAGTCGGCCAAATGGCTAGCCTCGGACGGGACGGCGGAAGACTACTTCGGCAATTCCGTGTCCGTGTTCGGCGACGTGGCCGTCGTCGGGGCCCCGCAGCACGACGATAAGGGAACCGACTCCGGTTCGGCGTACGTGTTCCGGTGGAACGGTTCGTCGTGGGTGCAGGAGCAGAAGCTCCTGGCCTCGGACGGGTCAGCGGTCGACCTGTTCGGCGGCGTGTCTATCTCCGGCGACGTGCTCGTCGTGGGGGCCCACCACGACAGGGACGCTAACGGTTCCTGGCGCGGCTCGGCGTACGTGTTCCGTTATCACCCAGAGCTCTTGCCGGGCGATCCGTGGGTGGAGGAGCAGAAGCTGCTGGGCTCGGACGCGACGGGGAATGCCTGGTTCGGCTTTTCCGTGTCCGTGTCCGGCGACGTGGCCCTCGTGGGGGCACTATACGAATTCGGTGGTGCCACCGAGTTCACCTCGGCGTACATGTTTCGATATCACCCCGAACGTCCGGTTGGGGATCGGTGGCTTGAGGAGCAGAAGCTGCTGGCCTCCGACGGGGCGAACTATGACCTCTTCGGCTGTTCCGTGTCCGTCTCCAGCGACGTGGGCGTCGTGGGGGCCGCTTGGGATGATGATAACGGTACCAACTCCGGTTCGGCGTATGTGTTCCGCTGGAACGGCTCATCGTGGGTCCAGGAGCAGAAGCTGCTGGCGTCGGACGGGGCCTCGGATGACAACTTCAGCAATTCCGTGTCCGTCTCCGGCGACGTGGCCGTGATCGGCGCCGATCTCGACGACGATAACGGTACGGACTCCGGCTCGGCGTATGTGTTCCGCTGGAACGGTTCATCCTGGGTGCAGCAACAGAAGCTCCTGCCCTCGGACGGGGTGGCGGGCGACGGGTTCGGCGTTTCCGTGTCCGTCTCCGGCGACGTGGGCGTCGTGGGGGCCCGCATGCACGCGGGCAACGATTACGGCTCGGCGTACGTCTTCCGCTGGAACGGTTCTTCTTGGGTGCAGGAGGAGAAGCTGCTGCCCTCGGACGGGGCGGGGGCTGACCGATTCGCGCATTCCGTGTCCGTCTCCGGCGACGTGGCCGTCGTGGGGGCTTACTGGGACGACGATAACGGTACCAACTCCGGGTCGGCGTATGTCTTCAGCCTTGTCGGCACGTGTTGCATTTCCAACGGGAGCTGCGAGGCTGCGGGGAACTGCCAGGAGAACATCACGCCGTCGGCGTGCCAGGCGCTGGGCGGGAGATTCTTCGGCCCGAATGTATCCTGCGCCCAGGCCTGTGTGAACGGGGCCTGCATTCCGGCCGTGTCCGCCTGGGGGATCGTCGTCCTGCTACTGCTAATCGCCACCGCGGGAACCATTGTTCTCGCGCGCGGGCGCGTACCCGCTCGTTGAAATCCGTAGATGGGTGCGTCCCGGACGCACCCGCAGTTTGAAACGTGCGAATGCCGGCCCGTCGCTTGCGCTCCGGGTTCGGATTTAGGCGGTGCGTCCCGGACGCACCTACGTGTTTTGTGCCCGTTTCCAACACAAACATCACGAAACTTTGCGGCAAGTTCATCGTGCTCGACGGGCCCGATGGCGCGGGGAAGTCCACGCACCACAAGCGCCTCGAGGCCGACCTGATCGCGGCCGGTGTCGAGGTCGTCTCCTGCCGCGACCCCGGCGGGACGGCGATCGGCGACCGCATCCGTTCCATCCTGCTCGACCACGACCTTAGCGCGATGGACGTGAACTGCGAGACGATGCTCTTCATGGCCTCGCGGGCGCAGCTCGTCGCGGAGATCATAAGGCCCGCCCTGGCTCGCGGTGAGACCGTGCTATGTGATCGGTTTGTATCCTCGACATGCGCCTATCAGGGTGCGGCCGGGTACGATCCGCGGCGGGTCATTGAGCTTGCCCGCTACGCTCTCGATGACATCTGGCCCGACGCGACAATCATTCTGGACGTCGAGCCGGAGGCGGGGTTCGCGCGCATCGGCCGCAAGCCCCAACACGCGGGCCGGAACCGAAAGGCCGATAGCGAGCAATCGCCGCTCTTCGCCGGCGCCCAGCCCGACGCGATGGAGGCGAGGCCGCTGGAGTTCCACCGCCGCGTGCGAAAGCTGTTCCTCGAACTGCCCGCGTACTATCCGCGACCCGTCGTCGTCGTGGACGCCTCCGCCGACGCGGACACGGTCTACCAACGAATTCTGGAGGGGCTCGCGAGTGTCACTGGCTGACATCAAGCACCAGCCCCACGCCCAGCGCTTCTTCCAGCAGGCGGTCGGACGCGATCGCGTGCCGCACGCCTACATATTTCACGGCCCCGACGGCGTGGGCAAGGAGATGTTCGCGCGGGGGCTTGCGCAACTGCTTTTGTGCGAGACGCCGGTCGATCGAACACTCAGCGACCCGGAGGCGCACGCCGTCGGCGTCGGACAACTTCGCCTCGGCTGCGGAGCCTGCGACGATTGCCGCGCCGTCGCGGCCGAGACCCATCCGGACCTGCATCTGATCTACCGCCAACTCAACCGCGAGCATCCCGACGCCGACGTGCGTAAGCGAAAGGGGCTTGGCCTCGGTGTGGACGTGTTGCGGCATTTCGTGATCGACAAGGTCGGCCTCAAGCCGCTGCGCGGACGGGCTAAGGTCTTCGTCATCCGCGAGGCCGACGGCATGAACGTTCAGGCCCAGAACGCCTTGCTCAAGACGCTCGAAGAGCCGCCGGGGACGACGTTTCTCATCCTGCTCGCAACGGCGCTCGACGAACTGTTGCCGACCACGCAGTCGCGATGCCAGGTGGTGCGTTTCGACGCATTGCCGACGGCGTTTGTGCGTGCGAAGCTCGACAACCTTCGGCCCGGATTGCCGGCAAATCAGCTAGAGTGGTACGCGAAGAACGCGGATGGAAGCATCGGCCAGGCGGTCGAGTGCGTCGATGATGAGTTGTTTGCCCTGAACGATCTGCTTTCCGCGTTGCTGGCGGACTACGATTCGCGGCGCACGGCGGCCTTGACCGAAATGGTGACTGGCGGGGCCAAGTCGCTCGGCGAGCGGTATCGAAAACGGGATGCGGAGATTACCGACACGGAGGCGACGCGTCGCGGGCTGAAGACCGTTTTTCGCCTCGCGGCGGGCTGGTATGCGGACGCGCTGCGCGCCGGCGCGGGCGGCGTCGGTAGGCGATTCGATACTGAGTCGCCCGCGGCAGCGATCAACCGCATCGCCGAAGCCGAGCGGCAGCTCGATCTCAACGCGAATACGCAACTGGTCGTCGAGACCTTGTCGAACGACCTTTGCGGGGCGAGCGTCGCGGCCCGTACTTAGGAACTGCGCATAAATAAAGGTTTCAATTTGTTGGATAGAGGGCGACTTCCATGGCCAAGGGAATCGCCGTGGTTCACCATTTCCGTGCCCAAACCCCGACATTCTTCGTGTCCTTCGTGCTCTTCGTGGTTAAGATTTCACCACGAAGGACACGATGACCACGAAGGGAGTTGTTTACTTTATTTCCCTGCGGTTCCTTAGCGTTTGCCGAACACGTCATCGGCATCACATCGCGTTGACCAGCTCGACGAAGTGCCGACCTCGTTCGGTGAAGTTGACGTACTGATCGAAACTCGGAGCGCCCGGTGAAAAGAGCACGGCATCGCCGGAACGGGCTTCGAGTCGGGCGCGATGCACGGCGGCGGGAACGCCGTCTACCTCGTGGACGATGGTCGCGGAATCGGGCGACGCTCCGGCGGTCTGGCGAACGGCGGAGGCGAAAGTCGGACCCGCCTGACCGTAACAGATCACTACGCGGCACGTTCGTGTCATCAGCCTGGCACACTCGGTGAGCGGTACGTCCTTTCGCTGTCCGCCGACGATGAGGATCAGCGACTTCGACGCGATTCCGTCGAAGGAAGGGGTCGCGCGGACTGAAACCCGCGGATCGGGAGGGGGCGACTCCGCGCGGGCTGAAGCCCGCGGCTCAGGGTCGGCGAGCGCTTCGATAGCGATCATGGTGGCGGCCGGCGCGGTGGACTTGGAGTCGTTGATATATCGGACGCCGTCGACCGTCTGCACGTATTCCAACCGGTGCGGCAGGCCGCGAAACTCACGAAGCGCGGCACGGATTGCGGCATCGTCAATGCCCATCGCTCGACAAACCGTCCACACGCATGCGGCGTTAGCCTGATTGTGCCGCCCCGGCAGCGTCAGTTCGATCGGCGGCGTGGGCGACTCCACACGAACGAGCCTTCGCGGACTGTCCGCGAGTATGGCAGCCAGCATGCGATCGGCGCCCGGGTGGAGATCGCCGACGATGACCGGGTCGGCGGGTCCGCCGGGACGGACGAGGTTCAGCTTGGCACTGATGTAGGCCTCGAACGAACCGTGCCGATCGAGGTGTTGCGGCTGAAGGTTGGTGATAACGGCGATCGCGGGGGCCCACGAAACCCGCGGCAGGTCCTCAAGCTGGGCGTTGGACATTTCAAGCACCACGATGTCGGTCGATCGGATGATCGGCAGATCGTTGAGCAACGATCGTCCGATATTACCACCGAGATGAACGCCCGTGTACGATGCCGACCCGCTTTGCCGGTTCGATTCCAGTACCTCCGCCAGCATCGCACACGTGGTGCTCTTGCCGTAGCTGCCGGTGACCCCGACGACCGGGGCCGGGCAACGATCGCAAAAAAGATTCATTTCCGTCGTCCACGGGATTTTTCGGTGTAAGATTTCGGCGAACAGCCCGGACGTAGATTTATGGACGGCGGGATTGATGACGGTAAGGTCGGTTGTCGACAGATCGCAACCGTCGTGGCCGCCGATTTGGAGCGACACCGGCAATCCGGCGATGGCTTCGAGCGATTCGGCAAGCGAGGCTGCGTCCGCCTGATCGGTGACGGTTACGTGGGCACCCTGTTCGGCCAGCCACCGCGTAACCCCCACGCCGCCGCCAAACCGCCCCAGGCCGACTACGAGGACGCGGAGGCCGGCGACCGGTCGGACGGAGTTCGCGGGAATGGAACGGTGATTGGTTGTCAAAAGACTCCTATAGGGCGACCGCTGGATTCGGTATCGGACCAGCGGGTGGTCGAAGATCGGCCGGTACTTCGGCGGCATTGTAGAATGCTCGGTCTAATGGACAACTCATCGATCCCGATCGAGTGCCCTGGGCTGAGCCGCCGCTTTACGCCGGCAGGAGTCGCCGGTTGAGGCTCATTCGGTTGACAGGTCACATGGCGCACCCGTATAATTGTTCGACTGTTGAACGTCGGCGGCCAGGAGCTTTCCATTCGCACACGCCGAATCAAAGATTTGCTTCTGGTTCTGAGCGGCGTCGGTGGACCCCGATTTGCCGGGCGACGCCGATGCTTCACGCCTTACAAACTTCGGAGTACTGAGGCTATGAGGTCTATGCCGCATACAAATGGTTTGTTCTGTATCGACCAGCGCTGGTTTGCCGTTGCTTCGTTAGCGATGCTTGCGCTGATCGGCGGATGTCCCGACATTCCGAGTACCCAGACCCCGCCGGACGGCGGAGGCGACGGCTCGGGCAGCGGCAACATCCGGGCCGAGATTGTCACGCCGTCGTCCAGTTTCGGCGTGTCGCTCCTCGATCCGCCCGTGGATGTTCGCTACAGCGTGCCCACCACGGCCACTGATGTTCGAGGGTTTCGTGTTCCGGTTGCGGACCTGAGTCCGAACAGCCCGGCGATCGACGATCGCACAGTCGTGGCGACCGGTCTGGGAACGGGTACGAATCGGTTTTTCGCTTTCGACCCACAAGAAGCGGGCGTCGGATTCTTCCGCGTCGGCATTCTATACGTTGCCGACGGACAGGAAAAAGCCTCTGAAAGTGAGGCCGTTATTCAGGTCGAAGGCTCGCCCGACCCGGTTTTCATCCAGCCGTTCGACCCACTTGTCGCCGTTCAGCAGGGCGACATTGTCACCGTGACATTCGATTGCCGGGATCCGGAAGGGCAGGTGCAGTGGCGATTGTTCTATCTGGCGAGCGCTGACTCGCGCACCGTCCCCACGGACCGTCTTGGGACGCAGCTTGCCGTCGGCAACGGGAATGTCGGGGCTTTTTCTTTCCAGACCAACGGACTCGATCCCGACGATTACACGCTGAGCCTATCGGCGACGGACAGCGGGACGTCGATTGCGGCGACGGTGGCCGCGGACCAAAACGATCGGATCGTAACCATTCCCAATGAGGTTCGCACCACGCCGGTGGTTCGGGTCACCAATCCCGGTAGCAGTGCGGCGCCGACGATTGCGGTCACGGCGCCGGGCACAGCGGACGTCATCCTGTACAAGGATGACCCGTTTACCATCCGTTTTGTCGGCGCGGTGCTGGAACGCGGAGCGACGGGTACGATCGAGGTCTTCTACGACACCGATTCGAACGTGAGCAACGGGTTTACACTCATCGCTGAGGGACTGCCCGCGGCGACAACGTCGGTCGAATTCCCAACGGGTGTGCCGGAAGGCACTTACTTCATCGGGGCGACGATTCGCGACGGGGTCAACAGTCCGGTTACGGACTATGCGACGGGTCGAATCAAGGTGCAGCGCAACATTACGCTTTCCGTCACCGAGCCGAACACGTCGCTTGCCATTTCGCCGGACGCGACGGTCGACGTCAAGTGGACGACGAACGCTCCTGATGCGTCGGGGACGGTGGACGTTTTTGCAAAGAAGGTAGATGGGACCGGTAACCCGTTTGGGGATGAGATAGCCGTCCTGACCGGTGCAGAGATGAAAACCCGCACCGCAGCGTTTTCGAGCGCGACGCCCGGATTGTTCCGACTCTCGGTTCGATTGAATCTGAAAGACGGCGTTACAATGCTACAGTCCGCGCCGAGAGACCTGCTGGTTTCGTCACTTCCCGCGATTATCTGGCTGGGGGCGATCGCGGAGGCCGATCCTCGCGTGGACGGCGTCATCTTCGGGGGCGTCAACTTCGAGGACAATGCCGGAACGGCGTTTGCATCGGCGGGCGATCTCGACGACGACGGACTGAGCGAGTTTGTGATTTCATCGCGGTATGGAAAACCGTTTTTCATTAATCCCACGGGCATCGGTCACGGCGAGGCGTACGTGATCTACGGCGAGCGCGGCACCAAGCGTTTGAATGGCGTCTTCAACCTCAATTCGCTCCAGACGACCTTGCTGCGCGGGGTGACGCTGACGGGCATCCGAACAGAGCGCAATTCAAATGTTACGGAAGGTTTGGCGGATGTCGTGTCGATTCCCGACGCCGACGGCGATCAAAAGGGCGAACTCGCCTTTGGTTTTCCACGAACCGACTCGTCAGCCTCTGGATCATTGACCTTGTCGGGACAATTCAAGGGTGGCGGCGTCGTCATTCTCAGCAGTACGAATTCGCTTCTTCGCAGTCCCACCGCTAATACCGTTATCAATCTCGATGGCGTGGGGCAGAGTTTCTCAAATACCACGATTTCGCCGTCGGATAGAGCGTTGGTCCTCGAGGACCGTCTTCAGTTTCAGGAGGGCAACCCGGACCCAGACAATTCCACTCCGGATGTCTGTGTTGAGGGAACGGATAACGTTGTAGATACGATTATTGGGCCGGTGGTCGGATTCGTCGACTTCGCCGGAACTACACCGCCGCAAGCGCTACCGAATATCGGATTGGCGCCAGCCCGCTGGAGGTCCCTCCCCGATGAACGTGGTCGGCTGTTGCTCATTACGGCACCTCCAGCTGATGAAACCTGCAAAACGGTAATCGATATTCCTTTGATTACCGCCTGCTTTTCGGGCCTGAACGCCGGGTCGGGCTTCTTTGCGAGGCGTGAGTGCATTGTCACCCTCACCGGTGTGCGGACTGGCGCCACGTGCCTGGTGGACGCGGATTGCGGGGCCGGGGCGACGTGCACGGACGTACAACCGCGCGAACCGTTCGGCGCCCGAATCGTCGGCCAACAGGATCAGGATCATTTTGGAACTTCCATCACCATAAGTAGACCTACGGGGCCCGAAGGCCCCGCCGAGTTGGTCATCAGCGCTCCCAACACTCTAGCGGGATCAGGGATCGCCTATCTGACAAGTAATCGCGACTTGTGGGTGCATGATCCGGATCCGGCGCCCGTGCCGCCTCCGACTCCGCATCAATACATTATCGATCTCACAAGCCATTGCAGCGACAGCACGGATCCGAGGGCGGACCCCATCACGGCTGTAAACCGAATTGTGGGCGATTCCGGCGACAAGATTCAGAACCTGCTCGGGATCGATGATTTTAACAACGACGGACGCGCCGATATCGCGGTAGGTGCTCCGCTGGCGGACGGCGGAAAAGGGCGCGTGTACATCGCCTATCGCCGCTTGGCGCTAGGCGGGGGCTTGGAGGGAGACTTCTTTTTGAGCAAGTTGGCACTTCCTCCGAACGACGTTGGTCGCCTCGACGGTCTTCTTATTACATCCGATACGGCGGATGGTCTTGGATCAAGCCTGGCCGGGGAATTCGACTTTAACGGCGACAAAATCTCCGATCTGGTGATTGGAAGCCCCAACGCGAACGGCGGGACCGGCGAGGTGATCATCCTATTCGGCGGAACCGGGATCGTCAGTCCGTCGGACGGCGCTACCGTTTCGGCGTTGCTTTCCAATACTCGAACCGCCGCGGGCGGGCCGGTGGCCGCGCGGATCAAGGGCAACGTCGCGAGTCAGTGCACCGGCACGCCGGCCAAGACGTGCTTGACGAACGCGGATTGCGGGACCGGCAGGACGTGCGTTGTAGAAAAAGGGCTGTTCGGTTTCAACGTCGCCAACGCGGGCGATGTCGATGGCGACGGTACGGATGATTTGTTGATTGCAGCGCCCAACGCCTCGCCGCGGTTCGACAACGCCCCCAATGACGGAGTCGACGAACTCTCCACGCTCGGCGTGGACGTGAATCTGGACGGCGTGCGCGACGAGGTTCCGGGCGATGACCAGCTTCTCCAGGCCGGACTCGTTTATGTCGTTTTCGGCAGCAACCGTCTTGACCAGGTTCGAACATGCCCGTTTACCCCCGCACCGTGTACCCCCGCACCGTGTACCCCCACACCGTGTACCCCCACACCGTGTACCACGGCTGCGGATTGCGCGCAGGGCGTGGCCTGCACATTGAGCGACGCGACGATCAACATCAATCAACTGGGCACCTCGCGCCTGGGCGGATTGATCATCGCCGGTCGCCGCGCGGGCGACCGCATCGGCGGCGGCGACGCGGGCGATGTGGCGGTCGGGGGGAACACGAACAAGTTGAGTCGCGGGCGCTCGCGCGGTCTGGCGGGCACCGGCGACGTGGACGGCGACGATCGCGCCGACATACTGATTGGAGCGATTCTCGCGGATCCGCGACGTGATCCGACTACGGAAATTGGTGTGGCAAACGGCGGAGAGGCGTATCTTGTTTACGGTTCCAATGTCCCGTAAACCCGGAAGCCGTACCGGGGCGGCCGGTCCGGGCTGATGTGATTGTTGGAACTCGAGCGCGAATCGGCAGGCATACGCATCCCGATTCGTTTGCGGTCTGCCCTCGAAGCGCGCGAACAATGCGTTGATTCGGCGTCGCATCGGCGGCCTGTTTCCGGGTATCGGACCCAGCCCCGCAGTCGTCAATCGCTGCCGTTTCTGCGACTCGTACCGATAACCAATTGTCGCCGAACAATCTTCGCTTCGAAGACATCGGAATGCGGTTCATTCATTGACAGACACGTGGCCGGAGCGATACCATTCCTGATGGAGACGTACTACCCCGGTGGAGCGTCGGCAAAGCGGCGGCGGGGTGTTCGCCGGGAGTTGCACAAATGAGAAAAACCAAGAGTTGCTTCGGGATCCCGTGTACGACGGTTTTGCTGCTGGTAACCGCCGCAGCGTTATGGTTCGCAGAATCGAGTGCGTTTGGACAGCCCTGTGATTCGCCCGTAGCGCTGTTTGACCTATCGCTAACGCAGCCGTTGCTTAACCAACAATTCGCTGACCCAGGACCTTTAGCAAACGTGGACGCAAGTCTATCCTTCGACAGACCCTTGGCCGGGCCGATCTCCGCCTATCAATGGAGTTGGGGCGATGGTTCGGCGAATTCGAGCGGCGTAAGCGCCCAACATACTTATACGGCGGCCGGACAGTTTACGATCACGTTGACCGTAACCGCAGGCGTATGCAAGACAGGATCTCCGCGGGCTTCGTGTTCAACGGACGCGGATTGCGTGACGGGCACGACGAACAACGGGCCGTGTGTTGCCTGCGCAACCGACCTGTCCTCGCCGCCCCGCACAGGGAGCACTACGAAAATCGTGGTGATTACACCCCGGGCGACTCCGCCGCCGCCGCCGACAGTCGATAACCGCGCGCCGGTCGCTTCGCTGGTGGTGACTCCGCTGGAGGGCTTCGTTGATGACGTCTTCACATTCGATGCCCAGCTCACGACCGATCCTGACGGTGACGAGCTGTCGTACCAGTTTGTGTTCGGCGACGGAGACCAGACGGCGTTCGGGGCGAGCGCAACTGCGACGCATCGCTACGCCGTAGCGGGCACGTACACGATTCGCCTGACGGCGCGCGACGAATTGAACGCGTCGACGGACCTGACGCGTTCGGTTCGCGTTCTGGAACAAGGTGAAGACCGTGCGCCGATTGCGTTGATCGCCATCGGACCGCGGACCGGAGCGGCGCCGCTCACACTGACTTTTGACGGTCGCCTCTCGTACGACCCCGACGGCGATCCCATTACGTACACGTGGACGTTTTCGCTCGACGGCGAGGTGGTCGACACGTTGACGGATTCGATGGCGACACGGGTGTTCGACGAGATCGGTACGTACACGGTGGTGCTTTCGGTTGCCGATGCGGACGGCGCGGTCGGTCTCTCCGATCCCGAGACGGTGCTCGTGACCGAGCGCGGCACGCCGATCGAGCCTCCGCCGCCACTGCCGCGTCCGACGCCGGAGCCGCCGCCGCCCAGCCACCTGCAACGTCCGACGCAAATTTGCGGCGTCGGGATGCTGATGGGCGTTTTCGGTACGCTGCTGGGCCTTTCGACGATGCGGGGCGTTCGACGGGGTCGGACGCGCGCGTAGTCGCCCTAAACGCTGATACCTGAAGATTCGGCCCCTGTCGGTCGTCGCAGAGCGCACTGGCGGGGGCCGGCTTTTTTTTGCCGCTGTCGCGGGTACAATCCGCGACATGAACGTAGCCGCACGTGAATGCGACGTTGCGCAGAACCGCGCGCCGCGAGTGATTTGCGGGGCGTGGGCCGCAGGGACGGCTTGTGTGCTGCTCGCGGTCGGCGTAGACGGTTTTTCGGGGAAGCCGCGTTCGTTCCTGTGTGCGTCGGCATCGGCGTGGGCGGCGCCGGTTCACGAGGCGGTGATCTTTTCGGCTTCCTCGCTCGATCGCAGCTTGGCGCCGTCGGACCAGACCTCCGCCGTCGGCGTGTCGCGCTTCGCAGCGGGTTCGGCCATTCTTCTCGCCACGATCGTTCACGCGGGCGTTTTGGAGGAGATCGCCGTTTCGCGGATCGGTGGTCTCTACGGTCCGTAGGCGGATGCTCGCAGCCATTCGGGAAGGTCGTCGAGTCTTTTCACCCTCATCATCGGAAGAACAAGGTCAGCCATCGTTCGCGGCCGGCGCGGTTGTTCGAGGCCTGTGAACGGCTGATGAAGCATCGTGTGCGGCGACCGGGCGGAGATCACGGATCCACCAGGTCGGCGCGGACCATCATTGCAAGCGAGAGTGTTTCATGGCGATCACCAATGTCGCGTCGTCGGTCGTGAAGGGGGTCTGGGGTCTGCCCCGGAAAGTCTTTGGAACGCGGAACGACCGAATACTCAAAGGATATCAACGCCGGGTCGCGCCGATCAACGCGCTGGAGGCGGACGTGCGCGGGGGTTTCGACGACCGATTCGCGCGTCGTATCGCGGAGGAGCGTCTGGAGGAAACGCCCGTCGAGGAGCAGGAGTCGATCCGGCAGCGAATTCGCGTCGAACTGAGCGAAGACCTGCGGGAGCGGGCGAAGTCCATCCGGGCGCAGTTCGCCGAGGCCTACGGTCCGCTCGAGGCGTGGTGGAAATCGTTGACGCCGGCGGAGCGGCTCGAGGAGTACTACCGCGGCGAATACCGCAAACGAAACGCGAAGGTCATCGACGATCTGGACAAGATCGGTGCGAATCAGGAGGCGTTTGCGCTGCTGCGCGAAGCGTCGCGGCGGGCGAGGAATCATCGCCACTTCGATTGCCAGATCGTCGGCGGTCGCGTGCTCTACGAGGGCCGGATCGCGGAAATGCGCACCGGCGAGGGGAAGACGATCGTGTGTCACCTCGCGGCGTTCTTGACCGTGCTCTCGGGCAAAAAGGTACACGTCGTCACGGTCAACGACTATCTCGTGAGGCGCGACGCGGAATTCGCCGCGCCGATCTTCGAGCTGGTGGGCGTGAGGGTCGGCTACATTCAGGCGCAGGTCGACCCGGCCGGTCGCGAAGGGATTCGGCAGGCGGCTTACGCATGCGACATTTCGTACGGGACCAACAGCGAGTTCGGGTTCGACTACCTGCGCGACAACATGAAGACCCAGTTCAACGAGCAAGTGCAGGGGGCGCTCGATTTCGTCGTAGTGGACGAAGTGGACTCGATCCTGATCGACGAAGCGCGAACGCCGCTGATCATTTCGGGACCGACTCAGGACGACGTGACGCGGTATCCGCGGGCCGACAAGGTCGCGCTCGAGCTCGTGCGGCGGCAGGCGACCTGGGACCGCAAGGTGCTGAGCACGATTGCAAGGTACGACGGCGACGAGCACGGGATTCCCAAGCTCGGCGATGCGATGGCGATCCTCGGACTCAAGGAAAAAAAAGCCAAAGTAGGCGCCGGAGCAAAGAAGGTGACGGTGCCGCCGGATGAATCTTCCGAGGCGACGGGAGAGGCGGACGAAGCGGGCGGTGAATCGATGGCAACGCTGGGTCCGGACTTTCTGACGGACGACCAGGTCGAGGCCATTCAGATGTACGAAAACAACATTCTCAAGCTGCCGCCCGCCGAACAATATCGCCGCTATTTCATCGTGCAGATGGAGCGCAAACAGGCCGCGGTTACGCATGAGGGCGTGACCATCGCCCAGGAGTTGCTCGACGTCGGAAGTCTGTACAGCGGCGACAACATGGAGTGGCCTCACCTGATCGAAAACTCGCTGCGGGCGCACAAGGTCTATCAGTGCGACAAGGATTACGTGGTTCAGAACGGTCAGATCATCATCGTTGATCCGTTTACGGGTCGGTTGATGATCGGGCGGCAATGGTCTGACGGACTGCACCAATCGGTCGAGGCCAAGGAGGGCGTGCGCGTCAAGGAGGAGACGCAGACGCTTGCGACGATCACGATTCAGAACTTCATCAAGCTCTATCGGATCAAGTCGGGGATGACCGGAACGGCGATGACGGAGGCGACGGAGTTCGACAAGATTTACCGGCTCGATGTTGTGGAAATTCCGACGAACCGCCCGGTAAACCGCGTGGACCACAACGACAAGATGTATCGT
>ERZ1292633.2470-Hain-H41-02um-R1-2470-length-18888-cov-64_pt1 | contig 18888 bp, 10 predicted proteins | sample MGYA00564406_ERZ1292633 | MGnify/ENA primary metagenome ERZ1292633 (study PRJEB36523, sample SAMEA6512639) | groundwater metagenome | collected 2019-01-08 | study: AquaDiva: Metagenomics assemblies of 32 groundwater samples
TTACATCACAGTGAAATAGCCAACTTCCTCCGGTGGGAAGTGTCCCGCTTGTCCTTTAATTGAAAAGATAATATTAGGCGATGGTTTGTTAAGGGCATACAAGTTAAAGAAGGCAGCCTAACATTATCAGAAAGCGATAGAATTATTTGAAGCCGGTACTCTGTCTTCAGGCGATTTTATTGCACTTATTGGACATACAGGCCAGGCATTTCTTATATCAGCATTCGCTTATACCGGCGTTTAGCTGTCGGAAACACACCAAAATGTCCTGAATTTGATGGTCAAGATGTTGCTTGACAAGCACAGCTCTGTATCATAGTAAAATCAGGTATTCTAACCCGCGGTGAGTGTCACCGGCCTGAATTTATTCTTGTTAGCACCGTTTTAGCACGAATAGCACAAGATATTATTGGTGTTGATGCAAGATATTCTATGTCCCTTATATTTTCTTCTGGCACTTTGTCCTTTGCGTTTAATTCTATTAAAGTAATTGCAACAAGCCCGTGTAAATACCGGGAATCAATATCAGCATAATACATATCATTAGATAACCAAAGTGTCGTATGGTATTCTACACTCAGTAATTCTATCAGTTCAGGTATGACTTCTTTAGCATCAAGTTTAACAAGGGTTTCAGATGCTTTTTCACATAGCCACCAGTTTTTATCATTAAGTAGGTCTACTATTTCAGTCGCTGATTCTTTAGCGTTAAGTTTAACCAGCCCGTCCATAGCCGCACAATACAGGTTAATGCTTTCTTTATTCTTTAATAATTTTACCAACTCGGGTATTGCTCTTTTATCATTAATACTACCAAGTAATTCAACTGCCACCACACTTTTTTCATCCTGAACCCGTTGTATGGCTTCCTTAAGCAGAATATCTCTTGATGATTCTCTGTGGTATGTAATTAGCGCCAGAATGATTAAACCCAGAAAAAGAGCAATAAGTAACGGAGCATATAAACCTCTTTTCCAATGGCACATTTCCTGCTCTGCAAACATTTATTTTCCCCCTATGAAAAATGTCCTTACTTAAAATCCTGGTGGCTTTCTATTGCATTGCCCATACACATCATTCATTTGGCCTACTGTCGGTGGTGGTGTGCAATCTGCAGGCTGTCCAGGCCAACTAACGGTACAGGAGCCAATAGCACCTCTAGTTACACATTCTCGCGTGGTTTCATTGGGCCTCCGACTTGTTCCGCCTCTTTGACATCGCCCAGCGGGACACTTCCCACCACCGGAATCCCTTTATTTTCCTTGCTTGCGGGTCTTTCTTATTATAAAATCCCTGCCCAGTAACTCCGCCATTCGGTTTATGAAACTCTTGCCACCCAAGGGCTTGCCTGTCTTGGTCGCCTGCCTGATTAAGTTCGTTTCGGACTCTTCCACTTCGGCTTGGATGGCCTTAAGATACTCCTCCCGTTCGCCCTCGTCAAATAATTCCTCGGTTAATGTCTCGTCTTTAATCCCTGTGATGTGCGCCACCGCGCTGGAAAAAGGATAATCCTCTATTCCCTTGACTATCCGGGCTCGTTTCGGATTCCGCTCAATGTACCGGGCCACGGCCCATAAATACGGCTCCTCATCTATAATGCAAGAATGAAAACGGCTTTCCCATAACCGGCCGGTTCTTTTATATCTCTTGTTGATATATTGCGTATAAGACAAACCCACTCCTTGCATCATCTTGGCCAGCGACTCTTCTTTGCCGGGACGAACCAGCAGATGGACATGGTTCGTCATCAGGCAATAAGCCAGGATAGAGACATCCCATTTTGCAGCGTATTCTTTCAGCAGGTCTAAATACCTAGCCCGTGTTTCCTGGGCGAAGAAGACCTTTTGCCTATTATTACCTCGTTGAATGACATGATGAGGAAAATCCACGGCGACCGCTCTGGCAACTCTTGGCATAAGGGCTACTTTATAAAAAGTGCGTTATATATGTCAAGTAATTCAACTATTATAGCCAGTGGGAAGTGTCCCTATCTGCACTTAGGCATTAGATGGCCAAACGCCGACGGAGCGAATCGGAGTCCCGATAAACATCGGGGATGAAGTATATCTGCACAGGCCTAGGGACAAGCCGTTAAAAGACGCTAAGGTGATAAAGGGGCAGATTGAAAAGATAGTATTAGGCGACGGCTTGTTAAAGGCCTACAGGTTAAAGAAGGCAGCCTAACATTATCAGAAAGCGATAGAATTATTTGAAGCCGGTACTCTGTCTTCAGGCGATTTTATTGCACTTATTGGACATACAGGCCAGGCATTTCTTATATCAGCATTCGCTTATACCGGCGTTTAGCTGTCGGAAACACACCAAAATGTCCTGAATTTGATGGTCAAGATGTTGCTTGACAAGTACAGGTCGGTTTTGGCTGTTAAATTACCGTTCTGGTCGTAGGCGTAGGCCGTGGAAGTCAGGCCACAGATTTCACTAATTAACTGGTTAGCGTCATTACTTATCATCAGTAATTCGTATGTGTCCCCAGATTAGAACTCCGCAGAGACCGCGTTAGCGAAGTGTCCCGCTCGCCAAATACACAGCTATTTCGGCACTATTTCTTTACCAGTTTTTATATCCCATAATTTTATATACCCTTCATCATCACCTACAGCGAGAATATTTCCGTCAGGCGAAAGGGCATAAATCCTGTTAGAACCTTCCATAGAAGGCACAAATCGAAAAATCTCTTTACTTGTTTTTGCATCCCATATTTGAACTATAATACCAAATGTAATTAATTTTTCTCCATTTGGCGGTAAAAACGCAAACGATTCTAAATCTATAACACCACCAATATTTAATATTTCTTTTTTGTTTGCTACATCTAAAAGAACAAGATTTGGTCTATCCCCTCCCATATTAATTAAACCAATCTCATCGGCATAAACGAAGCTATTCGGACCGCTAACACCAAGAGCTACAATATTATTAGAAGTGGAAAATACTGCTTTGCATGAACTTATATTGCTGTCTTTTTTCAAACTATGCTGATAAATCTCCTTACCTGTCTCAATATCAAATATACGGAATGTCATATCTGAACCAGCCGTGGAAAAATACTTACCGTCATAGGAGATAGACAGATTATAAATTTGCATGTCTTTACTTTTTACCACATACCTTTCCTTACGCATTCTTAAATCCCATACCTTAATATCCGCATATTTTATGTTACCGCTTGCTACAATAAAATCCTCCTTAGGGGATATGGCAAAGGTATCTATGGAATCATGTGGAATCTCAAATTTCCTTACTCCTGTAGTTACATCCCAAAAACAGACAGGGTCTCCCCATCCTCCGGATACTAACGTCTCCCCATTGCCAATAAACTCAATTTGCCTGGGATACCATATCCCTTTAATCTTAAGTATTTGCTTGCCAGTAGCCACGTCCCATAAACGAACTGTATGGTCAGCACTTCCTGAAGCAATAACGCTGCTGTCGGGAGAAAACGCTAATACTGTAATGAGTTCCCCGTGTTTTAACTTGACAGGCCAAACTAATATAACCACAACCATTAAACTAATTACAAATATTACAGGTACGCCGACTAAAATTATTCTTTTCACTTTTTATTAAGTTTCATAGATATCAATTATCTATTTTCATTTTAAGTATAGTTATTTATTATTGTTTTCTATTTTACACATGTAGCTTCATCTATCATTTCTAACATCACCTCCTCTGGACGAACCCAAAGCCATTTCCAAAACGAGAATTCACATTTACACTTGCAACCAAAAACACCTGTTTCCTTCCATGTGTAAGTAAGTTGAGCGCTAACTGTTTGTATCGGCCCTCTCCTCCGTCCTGGCTTAGGCGCTAATGATGCTTGATTCGGGTCAGAATAACTATATGTTGGGTTTTGTTCATAATTAGCACTAGTTATCTCTCCCACACAAACATCATACGCTCCCGGACAATCACATGGCGTACACTTATCATTACATATCCCTTGAGCCTTGTTTCTAGCGTTAACTCTCGCCGTAAGTCGAGCACTTCCCCCAAGTATAAAACCCAGGAGATTACCTGTTGATTTTGCCGCATCTCGTGTATCACATATTATCCCTACTTGACCATCATCATTGAAAACTTGTCTACATCCCGTTTTTTGCCCTCCTTGAACTACTGGTCCACTTATAACTGGAGCATCAGCATCAGAAGGGACATTATCAGGTCTGGAGAAAGCATTAGAAACCAGTGGATCGATAAAAACATATTGGCCCTCTCCTATACCACTTGCCGTAATATCTGGAACTACGTTATCCGTACATGCTACAAATCCAAAAGGATCAGTATACCTCACCGGATTATTCTTTACATAACTATACAAATTCAACCCGCCTAAATATCCAATCGGGTCTCTGGCTGTAAATCTTCCATTTGTTGGCGTGTAGTATCTTGCCCTGTAGTAATAATTGGCAGATTCCGAGTCCCATTCTCTGGACGTGAACTTATACCTGTTATAGAACCCCTGGAGATTACCGAATGTCTTTTCATCACGCATCTCGCCAAAGGCATAATAGTCATACGACTTCTTTTCTGAATTGCCTTTCATTATACTCCGGACACTGCCTAACCCATCGTGCATATAATACCACTTATCACCTACCTGAACAGTCAGTAAGTTCTGGTCAAGAAACGGCGTAACATAGGTTGCCTTAAGATTGTTGCTGCCATCGTAGTCAGCAATTGTATTCACGCCATCTAAGATGTATTTCTCAGTTACACTGTTTACTGTCTTGCTGATTCTTGCGCCGGATGAATTATAGATATAGGTTGCATCATTGGTCGTGCCCGGGGCGTTAAAGGAGGTCTGCCTGTTCTCGTAGTCATAGCCAAAGGTGATTGTGCCAGCTGGGTCGGTTTTGACGGTTAAGTTACCGTTATTGTCATACTGATAGGTTGTGACAGTTGAGCCAGTTATTTCTGTTAGCAATTGATTTGCATCATTATAATTGTAGAGAGTTAGGAGCGCATTCTTTGTCTGGGTTATACGATTTCCGACATTGTCATATCCCCAGGAAAGTTGATAAGCCGAATGAACCGTACGGACCTCGCTGATAAGCTGATAAGCGGAATCGTAACCGTACGCAATTACAGAACCATCTGATAAAGTCATTGTCTTGCGGTTGCCGACCTTGTCGTGGGTATAGACAAAACTGGATACGATGGTAATACCATCGGCTTTATAGTTATATACGCCGGTAAGCCAGAGGGTAACACTGTCATATGTATAATCCGTAAACGCATTATTACCAAGCGTGAGTTTAGTCCTGAGCCCCAGGGTGTTATACTGATAAGCCGCCTCTGTAACACTATTTCTTGTAACCGTCAGCAGCCGTTTTGCCTTATCATAAGTATAACCGATATTATTACCTTCAGGGTCAAGCATTGAGGAGCGGGTGCCGTCCTCGTAATATCCATAACCAATGGTCTTGGAAAGTGTCCCTGTGGTTTGGGTCTGCGTGATAAGACGGTTTAAGTCGTCATAGAGATTGACAATATTACTATTGGCATCAACCACAGTCAAAAGATTTGACCTTGAATCATAAGTATAATAGGTCTGCTGGTCTGCCAGTTTGCCGGTCAGCCGGTTATTAAAGTCATACGTATAAACTATTGTCTGATTCCTGGCATCTGTCTTGCTGGTCAGATTCCCGTTGCCATCGTAACTATTGGTTGTAACATTTTGTAACCCATTGTAACCAGGCATTGTTGTAACCCACAATAAGTGATTATTATAATAAGTGTAAGTCGTGTCAATGGCAGTAGAACCGTGGTAATATGTAACCTTGGTTCTCAGCCCATCCTTATTATAGACGTAATCCGTATCATAACCGCGTGCATCCTGGGTTTTAATCAGCCGTCCGCCTTTGTCAAAGAAATGCCGGGTGGTTTTCCCCTCTGCGTCAGTAACAGCCGTCTGTTGCCCGCGTTTGTCGTATTGATAAGATGTAGCGTAGAGCACGGAACCGGTATAAGAGGTAATCACCCTTGAGGCCTTGTCATAAATAGAAACGGTCTCGGTTGCCATCGCAGTGCCATAGGCCGCAGTAACCACGGTCTGCCGTCCGATGGTGTCGTATCCGTATTTGGTCTTTTCATTCAAGCCGGTTGGGTCAACAGTCATGGTAAGCAGGTGACTGCAACGGTCATAAGTTGATTCCGTGATGTGGGATTCGGGATCCGTGATACGGGTGATGTTACTGGCTTTGTCGTATTGATAATAGGTTTTGGGATGGGAATTTACCCAGGATTCAATCACCCGGTCTGCCTTGTCGTATGCGGAATACCTGACATTGGCTGAATCAGCGTCATCTGCGGTTCCGTTCTGGTTGGCATCCTTCCACGGGCCGATGACCTGTGTGTTTCGTCCGGCCTTGTCATAGATATAGGCGGTCGTGATATTCTGTTCCGGGGTGCGGACGAATTTTACCCGCTTGAGTTCGTCATACTTGGTATAAGTGGTATTGCCTCTGGGGTCTGTAACCCAGGCCGCGGCACAACACCCGCAGGTTTCGTAATCATAAGTCGTTGTGTAGTTGGCCGGGTCAGTAACACCGGTCAACTGGTTCTTGGCATTATAGGTATAGACGGTCGTGTGGCCCTGGGGGTCAGTGATGGCTTTGCGGTTACCATTCCCATCATACGAATATTCCGTGCTGGCGTATTCACTATCAGTAAGTTGGCGGGTGGTGGTTTTCAGCCAGCCGTTGCTAAAATAGGTATAAGAGGTCGTGGCGGTTTCAGGGTCAATGACCTGCGTTATGCGTCCTGCGTCATCATAGACGTTTTGCGTCTGAATGTTTAAGCCAGACGGGTCAAGGGTGGTCAGGAGCAGACGGCCAAGATTATCATACTGGTATTCGGTCGCTATATTCAGTCCGCCGTCGTCCTCTTTACGGCTGGTAAGGCGGTCCATCAGGTCGTAATCCAGGGTCGTGAGATAACTGGTAGTCGGATTGATATAAGTCCGGATGGTTTTTTGGTTGCCGCGGGAGTCGTGGGTATATTCAAAATTGGTCTGCATACTGCGCGGGCAATAGGTCTTCCAGACCTGACCCAGGACAGTATAATCGGTCTGATAGACAATATTCAGCCCGGCCTGGTCAACTACTTTCTGATAGAGATAGCCGCCTGTGGTATAATAAAAATCAGTGACCAAATTCAGGTCGCCGGATGCGCGGGTTTCTTTCTTCACCCTGCCGACGGCTGCTGGGTTACCATCGGTAATCGTATAGTATTCCCAGACCGTAACCTGTTCAATAGGCAAGCCCAATGCCTCGGCACGACGGGTCATATTGCCGTTATTATCATACTCAAAATAGGTGGAGACATTACGGGGGTCTGTTATCTGGGTGGGCAGGTCAGGATTAGCCGGGTCTTCATACCTATATTGCGTGGTGCAATCGGCCACATCGGTGGATGAGATTATATTGCCGCGGGTATCATAGGCATATCTGGTAATTGAGCCCTTAGTATCGGTCTGGCTCAAGAGATTCCGAGCGCCATCAAAGGTATTGCTGATGGTATTATTTAAGGCGTCTATCCGGTTTTCCCAGGTTCTCAGGCGATAATTATATTTTGTGGTCCGGGTTATTCCGTTAAAATCGGATAGGGTAAATGTGCTGGTCGAGGTAATATAATTGAAGATGCGGCTTTTTGATTGGCCGTTAACTGTTTTGGTGACGGTAGAAAGATTGTTATCAGTGGTATAACCATAGGTAGTTGTATCCAGAAGCGGGTTGGTGACGGTCTCAATCAGGTTGGTACCTGTCTTATAGGTAAATGCCCAGGCCCAGTTATCTGGTTTGGATATGCCGCTTAATAAACCGTTGGTATATGTCAGAGTGGTAGTATTGCCGGCCGGGTCTTCAATGGTTTCTATGCGGTTATCTACATTATAGGTCAGGGTAATGGCGCTGGAATTCGGGAGCGTGATAAGGGTCAGATTATTGCCGGTATAGGTCAGATTTACCTGCTGGCCATTTATATCGGTCATCTGGGTAAGACGGCCTGAGGCATTGAAGGTCAGGACGGTCCGGTCTTTGCGGTAGAGTGTAAAAGAATCCACGGTTTTGCTAATGACCGAATAACTGCCGTATCTGGCCAGCGGCTCAAAGACATTATCGCCATTGGTATCGCGGTAGAATATCCGGTTGCCGGTGCCGTCTATATAGACCAAACCGGTGGCATTGGTCTGGGTTATGGTCTGGTTAAAGGTATGGGTCCAGTTAGCGCCTAAAGGTGAAGAGAATGTCGGACTAATCACATCCTGGCTGTTATAATAAACAGTCAGATTATGGGGCAGGTTATTGATAGGCACAATATTGGTCAGGGTATAATCAAGGTTGAGGTTACCGCTACCGGCATCAACTACGCTACCGGCATAGACGCTGCTGCTTAAGTCGCAAGCACTGCCGTTGCCGACACTGCCGGTATTATTATCTTCTGCGGTGGTATTATATAGGTAGGTATAAGGGGGCCAGCCGTGTCCGCCGCTGACAGCCCGGGCCTGCAACTTATATTCAAACGGGCCGCTGTTATTCGGAGTCCGATTGACCGATGTATGCACCGGCGTCCAGGCAAAGCCGGAGCCGGCAATATATGTGCCGTTTTCATACACAGCCCACTGTACGGTAGCATACGGGTCATCGGCAACGACATCAACATTTACAGCAAAGGTCTGTCCGGTATGAATCCGTTCGGGCGCGGTCAGGGTAAATGTCGCCCCGTTTTCGTATTTAGAGACGACGACCTGTCCGTCATCAGCCAGAAGATAGAAAGGGTTAACCAAGTATAGTAAAATCACAGTTCCAATAATCCACAGATGTTTAACTGCCGATAAGTTTCTTCTGGTTTGAGTATTCATAACATCCTCGCTTTCTTTAGATATTGTTGGCGGTGTTAACTGACAGGTGCTGAAATCTTAAGATGTAATGCCAACAATTAATTAATTAATTAGTTATAATTATAATTCTATAATCGTGAGAAGCCAACTAAAATAATACTATATTTATTATGCCAAAGGATCATAGGGACTATAAACCCGACCTATTCCGTATCAATTCCCACGCCTTTGTCGCCCCTGAGCCATTTCTTGTTGTTGCCGGTCTTGGCATCCTCGTTCAGGTATTGCTCTGAATAGAAATCATTGCCGGCCAAATCAAGGAAGATGCCCATACTGCCGTAACTCCGGGCGCTGCCGCCGAAGCCCTGGCCGCCTTTGGCAGAGGTATAATAGACATCATCCCCGCTGTCATCAATGAAGAGGGCGAATGAGTTGGTAATAGCCGAACCCTGGTTATTGCCTTTGCCGACATAGGTATCGGTCCCGTTTTTATCCACCAGGATGCCGACGGCCAGGTCGTGCGCCGCGCCCTGGGCATTGCCCCCATAAGTGCAGTTGTAGAAATCGCTGCCGTTGCGGTCAACCAGGACGCCGGTCGCCAGATGGATGCCGCAGCCCTGGGCATAGACCTGGGCGTCATAGCGGTCGTTGCCGTTGTTGTCAATCAGAATCCCTAAGCCATACCAGTAGGCACAGCCCTGGGCGTAGTAATAGGCGCTGTAATGGTCATTGCCCTGGTAATCAATGAGTGTACCGACGCCGCCTGAGGCAATGGGCCGGTTGCCCTGGCCGAATCCCTGGCTCATGCTGTAAAGCCGGTCGTTCTGGATGGTGCCGGTGGAGATGTAGTAATCGTCTCCTGCGTAATCAATCAGCGCGCCGGCGCCTAAGGTATAACCCAATCCCTGGGAAAAGGTGCGTGAGCAATATTTAGTATCGCCGAGTTTGTTAGAGAGTATGCCGATGCCCCAGCCGCCGGCCCCCTGGCAGAATGTGTCGGCTAAAAAGGTATCAGCGCCGTCTCCTGAATCAATCAGTATGCCGATACCGAATAATCCGGCGCCCTGGCTGAAACTGCCGGCCTGATAAGTGTCATTGCCGGACAGGTCAGCCAGAATCCCGATGCCGAATAGACCCGCGCCCTGTGAGAATTTCTTGCCTGACGCGTAGTAATCATCGCCGGCCAAATCAATCAATACCGAAATCCCGCCGATACTGCCGTCCCGAAATAATCGGGACTCCGTTGCGACTCCGCCGGCGTGGTTAAGATAGCGGTCATTGCCGCCAATATCTATTATGAGCATTGCATCTTCATCGTAAATATTATTGCCGGCCCCCCCGATAATAATCCGTCCATAAGGAGTATCAGAGAAGAATACAACATCTCTGTTAACCTGTGTAAATCTGTGTAAATCTGTGGTTAACATTTCAATGACGTCATCCACAGCCGAGGCCAACGACATCCCGGCCTGATTAAGACAACCAAAGTTTACTTCAAACGCCAATCTGAGTAAAGCCACATCTTCAGGGCTGATGACATCGCGGCCCTGGGTGACGGTCTTGGCGTCGGCCGGGGATAGGCGCAGGTTAACCTTCTCGGCCTCTATCTGGAAACCTTCCTTGGTCTTATCGCCGTCCAATAACATCTGCGGAAGGATATTCTTTATCAGGTATTTCCTGTGCTCAGGCGACAGGTCCTTAAATGCCTTGTCCAGTAATACCTGCGCTTCAGAGATGCCCTGCAAAAGGCGTTTTAGCGCCGGTTGTATTTCAGGGAGGCCTTTACCAACAATTGAATCAATATCTATTTTAGAAGAAGGAACATTTACGGTTGAGGTTATGGCCCACCATTTTCCCAATTGGTCTATCTGGATTTGCAGGGCGTCGGCCACAGTTTCGGCCTGACGCCATTTTTCATCCAGCCGGTCGCATTCATCAACCAACTCTATGGGCTTGTGCAACGAATCCTGGACCATCTCCAGGCGGTAATCGTCATCAATCATATCCTTTTTAAAACCCGGGCTTTGCTTATCCATCATCTCCAGGGCCTCGTTGATATATTTCTTTTCACGCGCCTCCAGGGTCGATGATTTGGGCTTTAGCGCCGGCGCAATATTTAACCGGCCCACCGAGCGTAACATAAACATATTAAACGGCAGCCAGCGCTTACAAATATCAAGAATATGCGCTTCAGGCGGAAAGAATTTCTCCGTGTTCTGCCAGGGATAAATGCCATCGCCATAACACTCCACGGTAAAACCATAAATACCTTTGGAGTGCAGCCAGGAAAGCGCGGTGCCCCGGCCGCCGCCGGCCGGCGCTACTGTCAGCGGTGAGATACCAGCCATTCCGCAGCCGAATTGAGCGGTCAATTTCCGTCCGGTCTCGCTCAGGTAAGTATAGACATCGTAATTATGTTTGGTGGGCCGCTCGGCCGTATTCTTGCTGTAATGGATGCGGTCAATACCGGAATGCAGGGTCAGGGCAATCTGAAGCCCGTTGATACGGCGCTCTATAAAATCGCGCACTGTCTTTATCTCGGGTTCGGAAAAAGATTCCCGGCCTCCGTATTGGTTCTCATTGTCAGACGGGTCGGATTGAGACCAGGCCTCGGAATAATTCCTGTTCAGGTCAACCTTATCAGCATTCACCCGCTGTCTTGATATATAGCCGTCCGGATTGACGCAGGGAATAAGATAAAACTTGACCGATGAAAGCAATTCCTTGACCTCTGCGGTATTGCGGTGGTTTACCAGATGCCTCAGGAAATAAAGCGCCACCATCGGCGTAATAATCTCGTTGCCGTGATGCGCCGCATCCATATAAAGGGCATACTTGCCCGAGCCGATTTCTACCGAATAAATCGGCCGGTTCTGGGATGAACGGCCGATTTCCTGGACACGCATTATATCAGGCGCCTGCAAGAACAACTGGTTAATAAACCCGGTTATCTCCTCATAAGAACGATAGGCGGCGAAGAAACTTATGTCCGTGGTTATGCGGGAAGCGGGTGCCGGCGGTTGCACAGGATGTTCAACAGAACCGCATCCCATCAGGCAGAGAACACACAATAGAATTATTTTACGCATTATTTAATTACCTCCTCTGTTATGCTGTTGATTTTGGCAAACCACTCTTTGATGGTCTTATAATTAGCGAGCATAATTTTTAGTCCGCCTTCTATCGGTCCTTTGCAGATGCCGACCATTTCGCCCTACAGATTGACAATCGGTCCGCCGCTGGAGCCGCTGCCGGCCGAGGCGTTGTAAATAATCCCATCCCCGGTAATATTAACCACATCGCCTACGGGGAAGATTAGTTCCTTGCCGTGCTTGTAACTCGGCGCCATAACCTTTTGCCCCACCGAACAATCCCTGGCCAGGCGGATGGGCTTGCGTCCGGTCGAGGTAATGGAAAGAATCGCTAAATCCATTTCCTCATTAAGTAGTATTAAACTTGCCGGTGTTCTGGAAATACCCATAAAAACATCTGGGAATGGTTTGGCTGAACCGGGGCCATCAGGCAATGGCATAAACAAGACCGCTATAGATGTATAGATAGTTGGTGTAACCGGATTGTCAATAATCGGCCTGCCCTCAAACAAATGCGCTGCGGTAATAACCAGGTCGTCCCTGATAAGCGAGCCGGTGCCGGCAAACCGACCGCTGACATAAACCCGGCAGGTGGCCTGTTTCATCAGCGTCTCGGTTTTTTCTGTTTCCTGGCTCTTCGTCTCTTGCGGAATTACGGCCTGGCAGCCGCTCAGCAAAGCGACAATGACGCTAACCAATAATACTCTTTTCATTAGTATTGACTTTCTCAGGAAAGGGATTATAATAAATGGTTCTATGAAACTCAACAAAATCACAGATTATCTCTGGGAGATACCGCCATCCGGAAGCATGAACGTCCCTGGCCGAATCTATGCCTCAGACAAACTTATGGAGCTGGTCGGTGATGATAAGAGTCCGGAGCAGGTGGCCAATGTGGCCTGCCTGCCGGGGATTGTCAATTACTCGCTGGCCATGCCGGATATCCACTGGGGCTATGGGTTTCCTATTGGCGGCGTGGCCGCATTTGATATCGCCCAAGGCGGCGTGATTTCTCCGGGCGGCGTTGGGTATGACATCAACTGCGGGGTCCGCCTGATGCGGACCAACCTTTTCGTCAAGGATATCCAGTCACGGCTCAAAGAAATACTTTCGGCCCTTTTTTATGCCGTTCCATCCGGCGTGGGCTCAGCCGGCGCCATCCCGAAACTGAATCCGGAAGAGGAACGCCGGCTCCTGACCCAAGGCGCCAGATGGGCCATAGAAAATGGCTACGGCTATAAAGAAGACCTGGAGCATATCGAGGATAACGGCGTCATCCCGGGCGCTGACCCGGCCATGGTCAGCGAGACGGCTATCAAGCGCGGGCTGCCCCAGGTCGGCACGCTCGGCTCGGGTAACCATTTCCTGGAGATAGACAAGGTGGTAGAAATATATCGGCCTGAGATGGCCCGGGTCTTCGGCCTGGAGATGGACATGATTGTGATTCAGATTCATTCCGGCTCGCGCGGCTTGGGCTACCAGATATGCGACGATTATGTGCGTAAATTGTTGAAGGCGGCCCAGAAATATGGGATTAATCTACCCGACCGGCAACTGGCCTGCGCGCCGGTTGATTCGGATGAAGGCCGGGAATATCTGGTGGCCATGGCCTGCGCGGCTAATTATGCCTGGGTCAACCGCCAGGTGATGATGCACCTGACCAGGGAATCCCTGATGAAGACACTCAGTATGAACCCCAGGGAATTGGGCGCGGAACTGATTTATGACATCTGCCACAATATCGCCAAGATAGAGGAGCATGATGTAGGCGGAGTTAAGAAGAAACTATGCGTGCATCGCAAGGGCGCCACCCGGGCCTTTGCGCCACATCATCCGGCTATACCTCGTGATTATCAGGCCATCGGACAGCCGGTCCTGGTGCCGGGCGATATGGGACGAAATTCTTTCTTGTGCGTAGGCACTGAGGAGGCTATGAAGAATACCTTCGGCAGCACCTGCCACGGCGCCGGCCGGGTAGCCAGCCGTTCGGCTATGCTCAAGAAAAGCCAGGGCAAAAATCTATATAAGGAAATGGAAGCGCTGGGCGTGATGGTTATGACCAAGAGCCGCGATGCGCTGGCTGAAGAAATGCCCGCGGCTTATAAAGACGTGGTGGACGTGGTTGAGGTAATGGAAACGGCCGGAATAAGTAAAAAGGTAGCGCGTTTCAAGCCGCTAGGCGTAATAAAAGGGTAATTTTATAGGATTATCTCTCGCTGTGTCATTGCGGGAGTCCCGATGTAACATCGGGACTCGTGGCAACCTTCCCGCCAAAGCGGGATTTTGAGATTGCTTCGTCGCTCTCCTTGTTCGCTCCTCGCAATGACAGGGTAAAAAATTAAAGGATAAATATATGACAAAGAAAAAAACCAATATGTTCGTCAATGGCCTGATAATTCTCCTGCCTACTTTAATAACAATTTTCCTCCTGCATCTTGTCTTCAAGTTCATCAACAACAACCTGGCCCAGCCCCTGGGGTATATCATTCTATCCATAATAAATTCCATAATAGACCTGGCCCGCATAGGAATAGCCAAGACGCCTTTCTGGAATGCGGTTTTCGGATTCCCGATTGTTATTATTATTTTCTATTTAGTCGGGTATTTTACCGCCTCATTCTTGGGCAAGAAATTATTTAAAAGCATAGAAACCTGGATAATGACCAGTTTTCCGGTTATCAAGGAGGTCTATCCTTATGCCCGGCAGTTTATAGACACCTTTATTTCTACGGAGAAGAAGACCAAGTTTAAATCCGTGGTGGCTGTGGAATTCCCGCATCCAGGTATGTATGCCACAGGGTTTATCACAGCCGATGGCTTAAAGGACCTGCGCGAGCATACCGGCCAGAAGATAATCACGGTCTTCGTGCCGACCTCGCCGGCCCCCTTTACCGGATTCACCCTGTTTGTCGCGGAAGACAAGGTCATCCATTTGAATATGACCATCGATGAAGCTGTCAGGATAATTATGTCCGGCGGCGTCTTGACCCCGCCCCATCAGCAACCTGCTGAAGAACAGAAAGACAAATCAAAGTAAGCAAAGGAGTTCTGTTGTATGAAAACCAATATACTTATATTTCTGGTAATAGGATTATTCTTATTCTGTTTTGGTTTTAGTATAAACGGCCAGGATACCCAGGCGGTAAAGATTGACGTCAAGGAACACGTCCTGAAAAACGGGATGAAAGTGCTGATACTGGAACGCCATAATGCACCGACCGTGGCCTGCTACGTTTATTTTCGGGTCGGTTCGGTCCATGAACCGGCCGGCCAGAGCGGTATCGCCCACCTGCTGGAGCATCTGCTCTTCAAAGGCACCCACACCATCGGCACCACCAATTACCAGAAGGAACTGGAATTAACCAAACGCCAGGATGAAATAATGGAACGGCTGGAAACGCTGGCTAAACTAAAGCAATCGCGCCCGGCGGACAAGCCCAGCGCCGAGGATATGGAAATAAAAACACTGGAGAACGAACTGAAAGAAGTCAATAAGGCGCTCCAATCATATATGGTCGCCAAGGAATACACCCAGATATACGAAAAGAACGGGGCACGAGACCTGAACGCCTCGACCTCCCAGTACACCACCAATTATTACTGCCAGTTGCCTTCTAATAAACTGGAACTCTGGGCCTGGCTGGAGTCAAACCACCTGACCAATCCGGTCCTGAGGGGATTTTATGAAGAGCGGGACACGGTCCTGGAGGAACGGCGCCAACGTTCCGAGGATAATCCGAACGGTCTGCTCTGGGAAGAATTTATCTGCACTATGTTCAAGGCCCATCCTTATCACCGACCGATTATCGGCTGGCGCTCTGACATAGAATCGCTCAAGCGGAGCCAGGTGGATGATTATTTCAAACGATTCTATGGACCCAATAATGCCATTGCCGTCATTGTCGGCGATGTCAAGTCCGATGAGGTCATCCGGCTGATGAAACGGTATTTCGAAGCCATCCCAAGCGGCACGCCTGTGGCCCCGGTCACCACCGTAGAGCCGGAACAGTTCGGCGAGCGCCGGGTTACGGTGGAATTAGAATCCCAGCCGGTCCTGGTCATCGGCTATAAAGGCGTAACCGTCGGCCAACCGGACGATTATGTCTTTGACATCATCAGCAATATCCTGAGCGACGGCCGGACCTCGCGCTTCTACAAAAAACTAGTTCTGGATAAAAAGATGTGCCTGAGCATCGACGCCTTTAACAGCGCCCAAAAGGATATCGGCTTCTTCGGCGTTTATGCCGTTCCCCAGGCGCCTTTTACCACGGCTGCCGTGGAAAAGGCCGTGTATGAGGAACTAGAACTACTCAAAAAGGAGCCGGTCAGCGAAAAAGAACTCCAGCGCGCCAAGAATAACCTGGAGGTCTCGTTCCTGCGCGGGCTTAATTCCAACGAACAAATGGCCGAGCGCATCGGCTATAACGAGATAACCTCTTCCTGGCGCTACCTTCTGGACTGGCTGCCGACCTGCCAAAAAGTCACAGCCCAGAATGTAATGGATACGGCTAATAAATATTTCTTACCCACCAAACGAACCGTGGGAACGATAGTAACGAAGAAGAAGGCGGAACCACAGATTAACACAGATGAACACGGAAGTGACCGCGAAGCGCACTAAGCGAACTCTACTGAGACCGCATAGTGAATACTAAGCGCAGCGAACACAGATAGAATGAAAGGAATTTTATGCTGAAGCGCATGCTACTATTAATAACATTGCTGGCTATAGCCGGTTGCTCCGGCACACCCGACCTGGATATCCACAAACCAACGCCGAAATCATCCAAGGTCAGCCATCCGGACCAACTCAAATTCCCGGCATTGGAGGTCAAAATCCCCAAACCCGAGCGGACCGTCCTGTCCAACGGATTAATCACCTTTCTGCTGGAGGACAATGAATTGCCTCTGATTACCATAAAGGTATTGATTAGGAACGGCGCGGTCCAGGACGAGGCCGGCAAATCCGGCACGGCTAATTTAGTAGCCCGGCTGATGCGCACCGGCGGCACAGCCAAGTATAGCGCTGAGGCGCTGGATGAAAAACTGGAATTTATGTCGGCGGAACTCTCTGCCTCGGCTTCTTACGAGGATATGGATTTGAAATTCTCGTTCCTGAGCCGCGACTTAACCGCCTGTCTGGATATCCTCAATGAAGTCCTGTTCCATCCGGCATTCCCAGAGGATAAACTGGCCAAGGAAAAGTCCCGGATTCTGGAATCCATCCGCCGCCAGAACGACCAGCCCGACGCCATTGCCGGCCGGGAATTCCGGAAACTGCTCTATCCCACTCATCCCTTCGGCAACGAAATCCACGGCACAGCCGAGACCCTGGCCAATATCACGGTTGAGGACCTAAAAGCGTTCCACCAAAAATACTTTACGCCGTCCAATATGATGCTCGGCGTAGCCGGCAGTTTCAAAAAGGACAGCATGTTAGCATTACTCAAAACCCACTTTGAAGGGGCGGCGTCCGACGCGCCGCGGGCTGTCCCAACCCCGCGCTTGGCCCGGACCTTTGCCAAATCCGTCAACCTGATTAACAAAGAGGTTAACCAGTCCGTCATTCAATTCGGGCATCTGGGCATCGACCGGCTCAATCCGGACTATTTTAAGATACTAATGATGAACGCCATCCTGGGCGGCTCGTCCGTATCCCGGCTCTACGACCAGATTCGGGAACAGCGCGGCCTGGCTTACGGCGTATTCTCATATTTTACCCTATCCGCAGACACCGGAATGTTCATCGTTGACACCTCGACCAAGAACGAATCCGTGGCCCAGGTCATTTCCATTATCCTGGCCGAGATAAAGAATATGCAGGCCGACCTGGTCAACGAGGAAGAATTAAAGAATACTAAGGAAGGCACCTTGAACGGATTTGTCTTCAGGTTTGAGAATCCGGTCCGGGTAGTGGAGCAATATATGTATATAGAACATATCGGCCTGCCGGACAACTACCTGGCCACCTACCGGGACAATATCATGAAGGTCACCCGGGAAGACATCCGCGCGGCAGCCCAGAAATATCTCAAGCCGGATGACTATATTCTGCTGGTGGTCGGCGACAGCAAGAAGTTTGACAAGCCCTTAAGCGAATTCGGCCCGGTCAATGAGATTAAATTGGAAAACCCCAAGGCCAAAGAAGAGAAATAAACCACAGCCCTCCCCGCCCTTTGCGTAGCAATGGTCGGGAACTCCGCAGAGAACTCAATCTACTGCGCAGAGACCGGGAAGAACGAACTCGCTACTGCGAGACCACGAAGCACAGCGGAGTGAACCATCAGCGACCGCGACAGCGAATCCAGGAGACCAAGAAAACTAAACAGGGACTCTTAAGAGACCTTAAAGAGACGGTCTCGTAAAAGTCTCGTCCAAGTCCCTGTTATATCTCATTCGTGTTCATTCGTGGTTACACCACGTATCCGAGGATGTATATCACCAATTCGGTCGAATTGTTTCCTGATACATAGGCTTGCCACAACAATGTCCTATCCGTTGCCACCGGCATCAGGACCGAACCGCCATTAGATATCCCCGGGGCATTGACCGCCGGAGCCATGACCTGCAATGCATACTCCGCGCCCAACTGCCGAAAGATGTATGCCATCATCCCGCCGTTGGCGTAACTCTGATTGATGCAGGCGATGGAGACAATCACGCCCTTGGTGTTAAGCGGAATGATTGTAGACAGGTCAACCGTCGCCGGAGCAGTTGTAGCGACAATACCCCCTTGGTCAAGGGCCGTGGCCGGAACCGGGAGCATGGTCAGCGTATCCCCGCCGCCCACGCCGGGCGCGAGTTTGGCTTGGGTCACCTGCCCGTCACCGATTTCTGCTGTAGTAACCGGCGGGGTAAGTGGTCTGCTCGGCACAGAGAACGACAACTTCTCAGGTGTCACTGCGCCGTTGGCGATATCCGTCGTGCCGACTG
>ERZ1292633.514-Hain-H41-02um-R1-514-length-44486-cov-6_pt2 | contig 18887 bp, 9 predicted proteins | sample MGYA00564406_ERZ1292633 | MGnify/ENA primary metagenome ERZ1292633 (study PRJEB36523, sample SAMEA6512639) | groundwater metagenome | collected 2019-01-08 | study: AquaDiva: Metagenomics assemblies of 32 groundwater samples
GGAAACGTCGGAAGTCGCAGAAGAAAGGCAAAGCACCCGCGGCGGCGTTGCCCACAGGCGACGCTGGCGACCTGCTGTCGAAGTCGACGCGCCGACGCGCGACGACCGTGACGGGATCGGTACAGGATGAGGACCTCAGCCTAGCGGAGGGAGGATCGCCGGGTGACGAGGAGCTCGCCTTTCAGCCAGTGTGGGCCTGGCAGCACCGCGTCATCCGTATCGCCGATGTTGTCGACATGGTGCAGTCGGCCGGGGCGCTAACGGGCTCGTTCAATGATAAGCGCGTCGAGGCGATCGCGCGTGAAGGGGTGGATGGCGGCGACCTCCTGCCGTCTTCGTCTGATGGACCGACTTCGTGTTTGGTCGACGTTGACGATTTCGCGGAGGTGCTGGTGCGTCTTGCGGCCTGCCGCATGGCGGTCCTCGCGCAAGGGGACTTCAGGTCGCACGACCGCAACTCGCTGAAGGACGCACGGGCCGCATTGGACGCTCCGACGGCCGTGTTCGACGACGCCCCCGTCACCGGTCCTTTCACGACGCTGCGCGACGCGTTGGTGGACCTGATGGATGTTCACCTGCTTCGACACGTGCCGTACCTCCCCCTGTCAGACATATTCCGCGACCTGACGCAGCCGACGGTACAACGGTTAGTGACGGATGGAGCTGTTCACTCGAAACTCAGCGAGCTCTACGGCCGATATGCATCGTCCGTCACGGCCGGACGCAGTCCAACCTCCCCAGCCGACGAAGGAATGCCCCCTCCATCCACGCTTACCACGATGACCTTGTCGAGCTTGCTCCGTTGCGTCGATGAACAACGGTGGCTCTCTCCTTTACCGCCAGAAGCGTCCGGCGTTGCCGTTGACGCGCGCTGCCAGGTCGTCGCGCTCGCCTACGGCCTTTCGGCATTGACGCTCCCCACGACGGTCGCTGGGGCAGCGGCCGCGAACACATGGACCATCGACCAGAGCGCGTTTTTCGACATTTCTGTGGCCGTGGCGCTGAGAGTGCGCGGCGCGCAGCAGCAGACGCGAGCCACGGGCGCCGCACGTTCGTCACCCGCAGGTTTGGTCGAGCAAATGGTGCTTTCGCTCCGAGGTTCGGGATAATTTCCCTCCCCTTTTGTCCAGTAGTATGTGAACGACATGTACCGTTAACGTTCCGCCATCCCATGTCTGTGTTCATCTCATGATGCGACGCCGGTTCAACGCTTCAATCGAAAGCGATTATTGTTTTCGTGTGCCTCCTCGGAATCCTTAGCTTCCTTTTGCGCCTCCCTCCATTTTTTTGTCACGTCGGCCCCCGATGTCGACCACCTCGCCGCTGAAGGGAGACATCACGGTCGCGATCGCCCCCCCGGAGTCGATGTCCGCTTCGTCGGGTGCGGGTTCCTCGTCCTTCACGGTGATGAGCGCAACGACGGACGAGGAGGAGCGCGTCGCCCCATCGAACCACGCCGCCGTGCTCGTGGACGAGCTCGGATTTTTTCTCACCGCCTCGTCGACCAGCCGGCCGGCGACGCATGTGATAGGTCCCTACCTACCGGAGGATTGTCGGCCCCCTTCCGACACTGGAAACGTCGACTGGTGGCGAGGGCTGATTTGCGAGTACTACGTCGTCGCGGGTGAGGATCCTTCGGTCGAGGATGCCTCGAAAGACGCGGGAACAAGCATCGACGAGGTTTTTCACAGGATGGCCGGCGACGACCGTCGTCACGCGGCGGTCGCGCCATCTGTCGGCGTCTGGCGGAGGGAGTTGCTCCGGCGAGCGCGCAAGGCCATCCGTTGCGGCCCCGTGTCTCCCGCCGCCCGGCGCCTCGTGTGGCCCTTTCTCGGAGGCTGTTTCGCCACCGGCTCCCACTTTCGGAATGGGAGTGGAGGGCAGCCAACCCCCGCGGGAGGAAGCAAGGGGGCCAGGCCCGGTGGACGCCGAGGCGGCATGCTGGTGGGTTGCATATGGTTCGACCTTCCCTCCGTCGACGAGCTGCAGGCGCGCACGGTGCCTCCCGAGCTGCTAGAGGTCATGTACAAGGACCTGGGGCGCACCCTGCCAACCCATTCGCTGTTTCGAAGTACCGAAAATGCGGCTTGCCCCTTCGTCCCGCCGCCAGCGCACGAAGGGGAGACGTCTGCTCCCGCGACGACGGGCAGGCCAGACCGACGACCGACGTCCCTCGGTCAGTACAGTCTGCTGCGCATTCTGCGCGCCTACTGCGTGCTGGACCGCGAGGTGGGCTACTGTCAAGGTATGGGCTTCCTGGTCGCCGTGCTGTTACTGCACATGGACGAGGCCGAGGCGTTCGGCACCTTCGTGCAGATGATGCAGGGTCGGCAGTTTGGTCTTCGCCGCCTCTACCTCGCCGGGTTTCCGCTTTTAAGTGACATCTTCGTTGTGTTCAAGCAGCTGATGGCGGTGTTTCTGCCCGAGCTGTCACAGCACCTCGAGGATCTCTCCATCGACGTGGCGTTCTTCGCCTCGCACTGGTTCCTCACGTTGTTCGCGTACCAGCTTCCCGTGCCCTTGGTCGGGGCGATTTGGGACCGCTTTTTCTCCGAAGGTTGGAAGGCCATTTTCCAGGTCGCCATCGCGCTCCTGCAGCTCGAGGCCCCGAAACTTCTCACGGGCCGCATGGAGGATGTACTCATGACGCTCAAGACGGTCCACGAGGGCAAAGACGGCGCGGACATTCTCCGGCGCGCCTGGGCCGTGCCAGTTCGCGAGCGGGACCTGGTTCTGCTTAGGTGACCTCTCCTACGTCTCTGCAAGTTCTCTTGCGACTGGGTCACGCATCTTTTCTCACCACACACACATTCATTCAATAATCGCTATCGTCTCATCCCCACCGGGGGTTTGGGTCAGAAGTCACACAACAGCAAATATATTTCGTGTATTGGGCGATGCGCTCTTCGACGGTCGTGGCTATCGTGGTCCTCGCCTGCGCCGCCCTCAGTAGTCGCGGCTGCGATGCGCAGACGCCCACTCCGTCCAAAGTGATCTTGGTGCATCGTCACGGTGCCCGCACGCCGATAGCGGTGGTCAATCAGTCACTGCCACTCGTCTGTGGCTCGACAGCGTGTGGGGCACTGACCGCCGAGGGCAAGAGCATGTTAGCGTCGCTCGGTCGCACGGTGCGCGATTGGTACGGCTCCGACGGAAACACTGTGCTGCCGCCCGCGTACGACCCTTACCTCGTCTACACCCGCAGCACCTCCGTCACGCGCACCATTCAGTCTGCTGATGCGTTTCTCCGCGGCGCCTTCCCAAACCTGACGGACTTCTATCCCGCCATCGAGAATGTGCACATCGCCGACGACCACCTGCTGGACACCAGCGCGGCGTGGCCGTCAGTCGCCCTACACCTCGAAAATCGAGGCATGTTTATTTCGGAAATGACGGCGTACGTCAACGCGCACTTCACCGCGGACGAGCTCGTCCGTATCGGCCAGGAGACCTTTCAGGACATCCTGTGCCCGACCTACGCTGCCTACTGCGCGTTGACGGGGCAGGACTTCGCCCAAGCGTGGCGCAGCCAAGGGATCTTGAAGCCCGAGTCCTTCCTCGCGACGGCCATCCACCGTCTAGACGCCGTGATCGAAACATGGAACCGCCTTCGCTTCGGCTACTCGAAGACGAATCCGTTCGACCTCGCCATTGGGAGTCAGGGCACGCTGTTGGCGCAGGAGATTTTATCGCAGGCTGCCGCTCCTGTTCAGCCCTCGGCGGGGGACACCCCAGCCAAGTCGTCGGCGTCGCTTATCGAGTTCTCAGCGCACGACACCACGCTGATGCCACTGTACGCCACCATGGGCACGTCGGCCTGGCGGCCGCGCTTCGCGGAAGCGATCCTATTCGAGGTCTACCAGGACGCGACCGATCCCGCCATGGGCACGATTCGTGCCTTCTGGGGCCACCCCGAGCAAACGCCTGGGGACCATCTTTACTCGTTCGCGCCGTACCCAATGCACTGCGTCGATGGGCAGGGCATTGAGTTCATCAACGCCCCGAACCGGTCGGATACCAAGAATCTCGGCTGTACGCTGACACAGTGGAATGCCTACCTGGAAACGACCGCTCCTCGCGCGGCGGGGGATGGCTGGTGCAGCTTCTTCGCTCCCGATCAGGTGGTTGCTTGTCCCAACGCCTCGGTTCCTGTGAACGCGTCGACGCAGCCCGCGTGTTTAGCGTTTCGCACGAAGTGTCCGGCAACGGCCTGCGGAGCCGCCGCCGCACTCGTCGTGAACTATAACAAGGGCCTGGCGTGCGAGGCGGTGTCGTCGTAGGCGACGGCTCGATGGAAATCAATGGGATGTGCGGCAAGAGGACCATTTTTCGGTGATAAAAGCGTTTGAAATGAAAATTTGAAAACGCTCTCTGTATGGTTTTGCGTGGCTCGTGCAGCACGGTGTTCGATGTTGTGGGGGCAAGCGACTAGGGTCGTTTGGCGGCATTCCACTTTTGCTTGGCGTTGCGCGAAGGGAATGGTTGTCGCCGCCCGAAGACGAAGACGAATTTTTTCACACTCCTTTTGCCACCAGCAAATGGCCAAGCCGCTCTCTCATCCACACGTTGACGGCGCTGACGCCTAGCTGCGTGCGTCAGGTCCGGAAATTTAACGTCAAGACGTCGTCATGCTCAGCGAAAGCTGCGGGGGAAAAAAATTAACGGATGATAATTAACGGATGATCCATGTGGGGCGACGTTGCTTCGAGTTGATTTTCACACGTGTGCGACCGATCGTTGCGACGGAGCCCTCCCATCATCATCCTCGTGGCATCGCCAGCTTGAGACCATCGTCATCCCACCCTGTCGCTGAAATCGTGAGGTGGGGGAAGGAAGGAAAGAGTAATGTTGTGCGGTGGGGTCGCACCGTGTTGGATGATGCCGCCACTTGTCAAATCGCGTAGAGGATTTAGTCGTCACGCATGATGACGTACCCAAGTGTCGTGTGTAGCATGCATGGATGTGCGAGGATGAAAACGGAAAACAAAATTGAAAAATGGTTGTCAATTGGCGCCGTGAAGAACATTTTGTGTGTCAACTACTTCAAATAATTTGTCGATTCATGTAAGTTATTGCGCCCATTTTTTTCCCCCCAACCGCGGCGCCTCTTCTCTCCCATCGCAATGCTCGCGCGCCGGCTCCTTCGCTGCGTCACCAGCAGCAACAAGGGCAGCATGTTCGGCGCATGGCGCTGCCACGCCGCAATCCGAGCGGATTCATTGTTGTTGCGACGATGCCGTGATAGATCCTGTCCAGTGGTGGTCGTGATGGTGTCTCCGCCATGGCATCAGCGGCGCGCCATCGGGGGAGACACCGCAGCGGCACCTGCGTCTTCCCTTCCAGGCCCAGGAGAGAAGCTGCTCCCATCCGGGAAAGGATACGTGCCGCAAGCCTATACCAGTCGACCAACGCGAGGGTCGGATGGCCGATCCTCTGCCGGCCTCCCACTCGGTCAAGCAGAGAGTTTCGGACCTCTTCCGCCACCTCCTCAGCGGCCAACGTACCAGCGGCGGCCGCGCTCCCTGGCGGCTCCTGGCAACCCGGTGTTGGCCAGCATCTATCAAATATGTTCGTACGCAGTTCAGTTTTTTTACTTCTGGATCGTCATGTTTGTGGTCCCCATCGTGTCGGCGACAATCGGCGCGGTCGTGTGCTTCTACTGCGGCTTTGACGTTGTCTACGGCATGATGCTCATGGGTTATGGCTTCTGTTCCGCCATGGGCATGTCCGCGGAGACGCGATGATGAGCGGCAAGGCGCAGGTTGTGGCACGGAAGTGAGCAAGGTTCATTTTGTCGAGCGCACAGCTTTTCGTTGGCATGTCGCCAACCATTTCTGAGTGTTGTTTTTTGCATTTTGGGCCGGCAAGGAAAGAATAAAGGTGTTTCGGGCGCAGAGGAAACCTTTTCGAGCCATCACATGGCCGCATTGACGGCGCATCAACAGGCGCCGCCGGACCTCATCGTCTCCAGCGTAGTGGAGCCGCCCCTCAGTTTGCCGAGTGTCTTCAGCTCTGTGTTGCTGCGCACGGTCGTGCCGGGAGGTCTTCCTGGAAAGTGGGGCACCAATCCTTCGCGCAAAACGGGTGACGGCTCAGAAATTTCGCCTCGGCAAGACCAGGCCGCTGCAACGTCACTCCTCCTCATATCAGCCGCCTGTTGCGTTCCCGGCGCTCATGTGCTGTTAGCGGTCGACGCCGCCGACGATTCAACGGCCAATCATCCGTCCGCTGCTCGCGGGGGCACCAGCTCCTCCAGCGACTCGCTCCTGTCAGACGACGTCTCGGTCATATTCCCGTCGCAAGTTGTCCTCACGGAGTTCGTCGTCGACGAGCAGTCCACTGGCGAGGAGCTTGCTGATTTTGTGTTTCACGGAACACCGCAAGCAAATGCGACGACATCGAGTTCACAGAATCAGCGGCCAAGCATGCACCGTCGCGTCCCCTCAAGCGGGCAAGCTGGAAGCGCCCCCGGTCACCGTCGCGTACAGTCGAATAGTGGCGGGGTGTTTACCAGTGGGCTGCAGGGAGGTCGGGCGCCAGCAGCGGGCCGCGGGCACCGCCGAGGCGTGTCGATTGGTGCGGAATCCGACGGTGCCGGCGATGTGCCGACACCCCCGAGCGAAGTGCAGAGCGTGTCGTCGATGCCAGCAGCAGCATCAGGGTTAGGCGCGCCAGCGCTATCGGGCGGCGGCGACTCTGGGAACGACGTCCTCGGAGGGGCTCCTCGTGGGGGGCTCACATCCACGCCGCGCATCGTGCTGGGTTCGGCGGGGAGCGGGCGGCTGCTGCCGTCACAGCCTGCCGGTCACCTGCTCGACGACGAGCACAGAGTGCTGCTGCTGCGTAATGTGGATCGCGCCAGTCCAAACTTCCGGGCGGTGTTGCGAGAATGTCTTCTCACCGGGCGCATGCCGGTCACCGCCTCATCGCTCGTGAACGACCCTGCCTCCCCGTCGCGGAGGAGCCGCCGCCTCGGGGGTGGCGTCGGAGAAGGGGGTCCTGGCATCGCGACGCGCGCGTCCGATGGGGCTCCCGCGTCTGGCGGTCCTGCCACAACGTCGCCCCCGTCGCGTCGTTGTGCACCGATGACGATTGTGAGCACCGTTCGAATCGCGAACCTTTGTGCCGTCGATGAGCAGCTTCGCGTCGCCTTCGCGCTGTGCGCCGTCTATCTCCGACCCCTCGGCTCGCTTCCACCTACACCGAGGCCGCGCCGTCCCGTGGAACGTGGAGGAGGAGGCGGCCGATCGGCGGCGGCGGCGGTCCACCGAGGGCTGCAGCCGTCATCGATGGACTGGCGACAGCTGGTCCAGCCCATGTCCGGGGCGACCGCAGTGGAGCGCCCGCTGCCGAGAGAGGATCCGCTGTCTGGGGGCGCTCAGGGGGCGGGTACGATGCTCAGTGACGTGAGCGGTCGTCTGATGAGGCCAGCGAGCAGCAATGTGCCGGGGGACGCCTTCGCCGCCTCCATCGTCGCGCGGTTGCTGCGGCAGCAAACCCCTTGTGAACTGTCAGCGCCCCCGTCGGCGACAGTCAGCGCGTCGCACTCGCCGCCTGGGAACCGCCTGGCGGGAGGGGGCGGACCCGCATCCCTGTATTGGCGCGACGAAAGTCCGGCGCGCTTTCCGCCCGGCATGATCGCTCTGCCAAGTGTGACCCAGCTGCGCCGAGTGCACAAACTGGTCCACATGGCGACGTCCGTCGAACGCTTCCTGCGTGTGCAGCTCCTGCTGCTGCGCTCATGGTTGACGTGTCCTTCGTTGGCGGCGTCGATCGGCAGCGCGGCCGTTTGGCACTTCGAGACGTGGTGCGACATTCTTGCCGCGTCTGTCGCCTTAATGGGCGCGTCGACACTGTCAGACATCCTGGCACGCCGGCACCATTTCCAGCAGCACGTGCAAGAGGCGGAAAGTGGCGACCGCCATGCCCATCACGTCATGCCCCGGCGGCTGGTCATCTCGGCCGACGACGTCATGGCTCTACTGCCCTACTTCGTGTCGCACTCCCTGCTGGCAGGCGACTGGCTACTCGCGAAGAGGCCGTCCGTGGATTCCAACTTGGAGGGAGACACCGTACTGCTTGAGCGCGGTTCGGAGGCCGTCGCGCAGCGAGTGGTGAGCCAAATGCGTCTCTCACGCCAAGAGGCAAACGCGGTCGCGAGATATTTTGGTCCCTCGGCGACAAACGGGGCGAACCGCAATCCCACCGTCAACCCCGCTGATGCGTCCGCGCCGCCGCCGCGGGCCTCGCGGCTCATCGAGCGCGCGGTCGCGGTGGCCCGGTGCATGGAAAACAGCGTCCTCCGGGGCGACGGCGTTCGTGGGGACTCGGGGTGGGGCAGCATGCTCCAGGCGACCGCGCGCCGCGCCGTGGGCGGTGACGGCCCACCAGCAGGCAGCATCGGCTTTGAGTTCGACCCGTTATCGGCCACCCTGGGCGGCGGCGGTGGGCTGAGCATTCTCTCGCCGGGGAGTCGACCCTCGGGTGAGGGGCAAATGCTTGGCGACGCTCGAGGAGCACATGGGGGGCCACCCTCGCCACAACGCTTCTTGCGGCAGCGCCTGACTTCCGATCCTTCTGGCGCCTACTCGCCGAGGGACCATCGCCGGTCGCTCCGGAGGGCTGGCAGCGTCGCCCTGGATAGTCGCGGCAGCTACCCCAACGTGGACCTTTGTTTTACCGCCGGTAGTATATGGGACGCAAGTTTCGTCGTGATCGGCACCGCGCGCAGCAGCACCACCCCATTCAACAGCGCGCGGCCAGCGCAGGCTCCGTCCGCCGACGGAGATCCGTTCGACTTCGTCGTCGCGGCCGACCCCTCCCCGTCGCCGCCTCGTGGCGCCGGCGTCGGGCCGGCGATGGCCATGGAGCGGGCCGTGTCATCCAACATTGCGGCCACCGCCGCCAGCATTGGGGGTGGTGTGTTCGATCGACTGGCGAGCAATTGGGACGTGGAGCCCGTGGCGTCGATCGGCATGGCCAGCGGCCACGGCGCGAGCAACAGCAAGCAACTGCAACAGCAGGTGAATGGCAACTTCGAGCCCTCGGCCGGGCAGCTCGTGGCCTCGTTGCGCGAGCATCAAATGTCGCTGGACGAGGTCATCGAGGTCGTGTACGCGTGGGTGGCCGCGGGCTGCGTAGTCGTTCCCCCGCCTTCTTGATCGCCGCGTCCCCCGCACGTCGAGAAGGGCTGGTGTTGTTGGCGCTGCTTTCATGCCCTCCCTCCCCCGTTTGTTTTTTGTTCCCCCGTCCGGATATGTTTGTAGAATTAGATCGCCTGATCTTTCCCCTTAGTGCATTCCTTTCGGACCCTCGGCTGAATGGTGAAAGTCCGACGGCGTCCCAACCTATCGCGGAAGGACGTGGAACGCATCCGTCACGCCAAGGTCGAAGCTAAGCGCGAAGCAAGCGTGCAGCAGCTCGCTCTCGAGAAGGAGCGTCGCCGCCAGCACTTGGAAAAGAAAGAGCACCGGAAAACACACGTCACGTTCGATGCCGCGAAGCTCGATGCGGTGTACCAGAGCATGACGGAAACGATCAACTCCCTGGGGGTTCCGACGACCCCACTGTCGCTGTTCGCCGCCGCGCAGACCATGCTCGAGACGGCGCCCGTGGCGCGGGACAGCGTCCTCCCTTATGCGGCTACGATCGTCGCCGCGTGTAGTCCCAAGCTCAGTCCTGGCGTCCTGCTTTCGAGAGTCGAGCCGATCGCACGGGTTTGCAGTCGACTGATCCAGGAAGCCGACGGCGTCAACGTGTTGCTTTGCGACAAGGCGTACAAAGCCGTAGCCACCGTCGCCGTGTCGACCGTGATCGCCGCGGCAGCGGTTAGCCCCGTCGACGACAGTGCGTTGGCCACCGCACTGGACCGTGCCCTCGTTGCCTTTAAGCTGACCGAGCCAAGCCGGCTTCACAATACGCTGACCACCACGTACCTCAGCGCCTTGCGCACCGTCGTCGTTCGTCTCTGGGACGCCACGACCCCTGATGCGTCGATCGATCCCTCCGAGGAGACCACCCCGGATGTCAGCGTCAAACGCCCTCTGCACGCCGACGGCCGTCACGCGCTTCGCCGTGCCATGTTGACTGTTTTCCCCGATGTGATCGCCGGCCTGCTTCCCTGTCTGCATGAATGTACATCCGGAGTTGCCGCTACGGCGCTCGAGCACATTTCCACGCTCGCCAGGCACATTTTTGGCACAGCCGCTCGTGACACGCCAGCGTCGGTGGCCGCGTACTTATCCTGCCTTGACTTGACTCTAGCTGCCGTGCTTAATCTCTTCAAAAGTGCCAGTCCGCGATCTGCCTGGCCCGCTGCCTGCGACGTGTGCACGTCTCTCTTTGAAAAATTTTCGTTCGTGAAGCGGAGGTACTCGCCGCATCGCGCGTCTCCAAGTGCCGCCGGCACCTCGGCCGCCTTATCGCTGCTGAACGACGTGCCCAACGCCTCGCTGTTGCTCCGCGTCCTTGACAAAATTCGTCAACTCGAAGACGCCTCCACGCTGCGTTCGTGTGAGAACGCCATCCTCGCGATCGCTAATACGACGACCGTCGAGTCGTTTATGCGCGTTCTTCCCTTCAACCCGCACCGCGACGTCATGGGTCGCCCGGCGGCAGGGACGATCACGGAGGCGGCGGCCACCGCGGAAGGGAGTGCCGCGGTGTCTTGGAGCCGCAGTTACGTCACGGCTTCGATTCTGCGGCGCGTGAGTCATCACGACTCCATCGGCTTCTTCGTCTCCGAGTTCCTCCCGCGCATCGAGCACTGTCAAAAAGTGATCAACGAATGCCGCATGGCCGCGGACCCCTCGTTAAAAGTCACGGAGATGCAGCTCTTCGCGGCCCTTCATGAGCAGTACTGGCGCATCGCGGCAAGCTTCTGCGAATTTCCGCACGACATCACCATTGACAGCTTTCGACACTTGGCGAAAGCGCTTGTTGGTTTGCTCACGACCCCACTTGTCGACGTGGCGAGTCTGGCCATTTACAACTTGTGCTCGGGTTATCACGACCTGGCCACGAAGACCGACGCTGCCGAGGGTCTCGACGACGATGACGACGACGACGATGGCGACTTGCGTGAGGTCGACGCCCTTCTTGACACGACGGATGCGAACATGAATCCGCACATGTATCACGACATCTCGCGCGATCGGGCCAAGTTTGTGTGTGAAGGGATCATCGCCAAGTACAGCGCCAACATTATGCCGAAGCTGTGCAACGCCTACGAGGCGCACGCATCGTCTGGGGTGCTGCGAGCGATTCGGTCGTTTGCGGCCATTTGCGCCCCGGCGGTGATGAAAACCATTCTCGACGGCATCCTCAGCGTCGCGGCGAATGTCTCGAGCCAAGTCGTAAGCAGTGGGGCCGCAGGCGAGGGACCTAAGATGAACGAGAAGCGCCGCTTCGTGCTGGACCTCGCCGGCGAAGTGATCCCCCAGCTGCCGACGGAACACGTGATCGCTCTCCTGGAGCAAGTGGTCATCCCCGTGCTCGAGGAGACCGACGACGTTCCTGCCGGCACGGACGACGACCAGGCCCTGTCGGTGCGGCAGCAAATTCGCCAGGTCGATCGCGCCATGCAAAAGAAGTGCTACCGGCTGCTCAAGGACATGTTTCAGCACCGACTGTCAGACATGATGCCGCAGCTCGGCAGAGTGGAGCGGCTGCTCATCGCCGGTCAGGTCCCCTGTCTCGCAGGCAGCCTCAAGCTCCGCCTCGCCTGTCTCGGCTGGCTCGTGGACGCCGTGAAAATGTACCGCCCAGCGGCGTTGGGGTCAGAAATCGGGCACGTCATCGCCGAAGTGGTTCTTTGCGTGAAGGAGCGCAGCAACGCGGTCAGGGAAACGGCCATGGATCTTCTAGGCAAGTTCCACGGCTACCTGTCCAATCAGCCTGGGGGTGCCACCCCGCTGTTGCACCATGTCGTCGCGGGACTGGCGGCAAAGACGCCCATGATGCTTGCGGCGTCGGTCACGGCCCTCGCCAAGATCCTGTGGTGTGGCGTCGAAGTCTTCGCTCCGGGCGACGTCGCGACTGCGATAGGCATGATTCTGCCCCTGGCCGCGCACGCCGCTCCTGAAGTACGCGCGAGTGCGGCCCTTTTCATCCGAGCCATGCTCAAGCTCGCCACGCGGGCGCAGACCGTGCATGCGGCCTTGCAGGCCGGGCTGCCCCACATGACCCGGAGCATCGCGCTCGTAGTGTCGCAGCCGCACGTCACGAGCTCCACGCGCGTGGCGATGCGTCAGCTCACGGAGCGGCTTATTAAAGCCTTCGGCGAAAGTGCCGTCGAAGCCGAGTTCCCCCTCGGCTCGAAGCGGTTCTTCCACTATGTGGCAAAGCAGCTGCGGCGCACGGGACGTGTCAAGGCGGCGGATGCGACCGAGGCGGCCGACACCTCGCTGCTGCAGCTGCGCGCCCGTCGGATGGAGCGAGTTGCGCGGCGAGGCGGCGACGACGTGCCCGTGGAGGGCGACGAGTCCGACGAGGACGAGCTGGCGGAGCTGAAGCAGCAGAATCGCAACGGGGCTGCCCGGGGCCATCCGGCCGCGGCCTCATCCGAACGCAAGGCGGCGCCGCTCGATGACGACGACGGGCTCGTGGTGAACGACGGAAGTGGCCGCATCCGCATCTTGACGGTGCAGCAAAAGCGCGCGGAGGACGACGAGCGCAGCCGCAAGGCGCAAGCCGCGCGGCTCTTCGCCGACGCCAAGCGACGTGGCATGGCACGTCCCAGCCTCGGCATTGACGACATCAACGAAACCCACCGCAAGCGCTCCCGCACAGATGCCGCCGTCGACTACGAAAACGACGAGCTCATCCGACTGCATGGCGGCGACAGCGGTTCCGGTGCCCAACCAGCCCCCTCACGCGGCCCGGCGATGTTCGGCACGCCCGCCGGTGGGTCCACCTCGGGAGGAGGCGACGGCAGTTTGGCTGGCCGCCCCAGTCGCGTCACGCAGCAGCGGCGAGCAGCCGTCGTCGAGAATCGCGCAGCTAAGAAGCGTCGCGTCGAATCCGATATCAAAACAGGGGAGCAGTTCGCGTCGAAGGGCACTCACGGCGGCGACGTCAAGAAGGGCACGCAGGACCCATTCGCGTATGTGCCGCTAAACCGCCGCTTCCTGAACAAGCGCAATCGCGCCGTCGCTAAGTTTCGCTTCAAGGCCGTCGCCGCGCCGACGCTCAAGGGGGACAAGGCGAAGGCGGTCACCGCGAAGTCGAAGTAACGCAACAAGGTTGAGGGAAGGAAGGGGGCTAACGATGATCCGACCCAGAACGAGAGAGAGAACGGTTAACACAACAGTCATAGGGCGAGTGACGGACGGCTGCTGGAGCTGTGCCGACGAGGTTAACCGCTGACGTTTTAAAGTTATTTCTTCGGGTTCTCTTTTGGTCGTTGCGTTGTGGCCGAAAAATGTGTCTTATAAATGAATCAGTTGTTCTTCGTCAATCCCGAAAGGGACACACACACGCCACCAATTCTCATTCCTGCCGCCCTCCTCCTCATGTGCGATGTGCGTCGGCCGAGTCGCGTCGGCTTGGATGCAAGCTTCCCTGCGTTTCAATTGGACCGGCTCGACCTGACCACCTTAGTCGCTGTTCAGCGTTCCAGCCGTGTGTCCAAGGTGGCCTATCCGACGGGGCAACCGCCGTGGCTGCCCCCAACCGACATCGACCAGGCGCCGCCTTCTCCACCTACTCCAGAATCGCCGACCACGCCCCTGCAAGAAATATTGAATGTCGCAGCTAGTTCACCTGGTGGCGGAGGAGATGCCAACAGCAACGTCCGGACCGTCGCGGTCAAATGGCTGCTCTTCGAAAAGGGAAGGAATACGACGACGACGTCTCCTCTTGACTTGGCCATCGAGGCGGCCAATCTGCAACGCCTCGCGCCCCACTGTCATGGGCGCGTGCCTAGACTCCGCGCCGTCGCGCACTGCCCAGACGGCAGTCCAGGCTTCGTCGGCCTTGCCATGGATTTTGTCCGCGGCTGCGCGCTGCACAAGTTATTCTACTCGTTTCCGCATGGCCTCCAGGAGGATTTCATCCGCGCCATTCTCTGGCAGCTGACGACGATTTTTCAGGACATTCAGAACGAAGGCTACGTCTACCGAGACTTGAAGCTGCCGAATGTGCTCGTGGCGGACAGCGGCATCGTGTCGCTCATCGACTTTCACTCGGCGGATAGGGCGTCGCATGCGGTGGGGCCGGCAGGCACGCGCCACGTCCGAGCGCCGGAGGCGTGCGGCGATCAGGCCCGCTACGCGATGTCATGCGATCTGTTCTCTTTAGGCATTGTGACCTACGAGCTGGCTACGGGCCGCCCGGTGTTGGACACGTTCGAGCGATCGCTCGGCACGGAGCTGCACTCCCAGCGAGCCACCGTCGACGATGTCAGCGCGTTGGTTCAATTCCCGCCCACCATGTCACCAGATCTGCGAAGCTTCATTCTCGCCACGCTGGAGCCGGACCCCCGGCGTCGCTTCGGCTGCATTCCCCATGCGCTGACGGCAGGGGAGAGGGGCAGCGGAGACGCGGAGCCGATGTTCGACGTGAGCTGGTCGGCCGTGCGCAGCCATCAGTTCTTTGGATGCGATCCCACCGCGCCGACCGATGCCGACATCCGGCGGGTCGCGTCCGCGTACGCCGAGGAGATCGACATGCAACTCGCAGGGCTGTGACGCGCAGTGGTGATGTGGGACCCTGTGAGAGAGAGCAGAAATATGCACTCGTCCCCTCTCCCCTTCGTGCCGTGTTTTTAACGTATCCATCAGTCAGCGACACCCCCCCCCACGAAAGATCCGCAGCATCAAGGGCGCGTATCAACACACACACGAGGCGACGTTGGACGACGAAACCGGTGCGCCGATCATAGTTATTGGTTGTTTTGTCTTTGTGTATGGGTTCCGCGAAAGCAGGAGGACATCGACGGCGATCCAGTCCCCCCTTTTTTCCGTCTTCTTGTAACGTGAGAGCCAAACAATGGAGCGTCATGCCGCGGTAGCCGACGATGGCATGGGCGGCATGGAGTCTACCGAGAGCTTTCTGGCGCACTTGGACGAGGCGGTCACCGAGGCTAGGTCGACAGGCTGCAAATTACGCACGTGGTTGAAGACGCTAGATGCCGAGGAGGCCGGCGGTGATGGAGACGGAGAGGAAGCGCTGGTCGAATACGAGGGCAATTGGGGCGACGAATACGACGCCTGCGCCACGAGCGGTGACGACGCGGCCGAGTCGACGATCGACCCCTCCGAGTTCCGCGCGGAATGCATCCTCGGCCGCCGCCTCAAACGAGACGTGCTGTACTACAAGGTGAAGTGGCACGGGCATAACTTGGTAACGTGGGAGCGCGACGACGACGTCGAGAACCGTCGGCTGGTGGACGAGTACGAAGCGTTGTTTCGCTTGCGCAGCCGGATGCCCGCATTTCGCGGAATGCGGCCGCCGACCTACATTAGCCGGCGCAGAATGGCCCGCATCTTGAAGGCGCAGTCTGCCCCCGGCGCGACAGTGGCAGCGGTGGGGTCATGGGCACCAACCGGCGGGGTGGGTGTGGCGAGCACGGCGGCGGCAAGTCTCCCTCCTCTCACTGTCGCGGCCGGTCGTACCTACCGCCGACCTCTTGCGCGCGACCAAGAAGCGCAGTGGATCTGCGAGGTGGAGCCGAGTATTTGGATTCCCTATGAGCACGGGGTGCAAGATCGTCTGGAACGAGATTACCAGGCGTCCAAGCTGCTGAGCAACATTTTCGTGGCGGGTCGCACGTATTCCATCGACCTGGACAACTTCACCCAAAGTGGCGGCGCTGGCGTTCGGCGTGTCCAACGAGTGGTTCGCCGCACCGTGGAGGCGGAGCGCGTCTACGTGCAGTCCCTATCGCTCGACGAGCTTAGACGTTACATTGGTGAACTGCCCGATCTCAACGAGGCGCACTACGAGGCGTTGTCGCGTTTGAGCGATGAAGACAAGGTGACGAAGGGAACGCCGAAGGAGCAGCTCTCGGTGCTCGAGCGCACGACGTTCGAGGGGCTCATGAACCGAATCGCGGATGGCGTTGAGCTTCCGGGCTTCACCACCGAGTGCCTCATGTGCCTGGAGGACTATGTGGCGACGGATCGGCTGGTGTTGCTCCCCGTCTGCTCCCACTTCTTCCACGAGAGTTGCGCCACCAAATACTTTGAACGGTTCTCTGGTTTTTGTCCTGTCTGCAAGCAAGCAATCAGCTGAGGGGCTGACTCCGGGATGCCACCCCCAGTTCCCCCGTCCCTCGGATGTCTCCCTCCCCACGGCAACACGAACGGCACTTGGCATTTCAAACGATGGTCAATTAGCGGCGGGAGGTGAACCCAAAATGACGGCAGCACGTTCGAACGCGAACGATCTTTCCAGCGTTGTCTTTGAGCATCCCTCGGGTCGAGGTGTGTGTTACCCCCACTCGTCGCGTTGTCAGTCTACAATTTCGTATTTCGTCTAAGTCATGTCAGCTACAACTGCGCAACCTAGCGCCGCAGCGCCAGCACCCAGTCCGCCTGCGGTGAACCGTGCCTTCATGTTCATCAAGCCCCACGCGGTGACCGACGCGGTGCGCGCGCTGGTGAAGCGGCGCCTCGAGGAGTCCAAGGTCCGCGTTACCGGCCACGGGGACATCAGCAGCGCCGACATCAGCAGGGACCACATCATCGATCGGCACTACGCCACGATCGCGCGGTACGCCATGGAGTGGGAGGCGAAGCAGCTGCACCCCACGGCGGAGGCGAAAACTCAGTTCGAAGCCAAGTTCGCCGAGGCCTGGGACGCCGCCGTCGCTGGCAACAAGGTCTTCAACGCTCTGAAGGCATGCGAGAAGCTCGGCACGGACACGGCGGGGCTGACTGCGAAGTGGACGGCGGCGGACAAGGTCAAGCTCGGACCAGGCCTGTACGTCGGCCGCATCAAGGAGGACTCGATCTACGTCGTCAACGGCTTCTACCTCGCCAACCGTGAGAAGTTCACGGCGGCGGACAGGATGGTCGCGTGGATGACTGTCGAGTGGGACGAGGCCGCGATGACGTGGACCGATTTCCGCAGCAAGTTCATTGGCCCGACGAACCCCGCGGACGCGCCCGCGCACAGTCTGCGCGGCGCCATCCTGAAGGACTGGAAAGCACTTGGCCTAGCGTCAGAGCCGAACGTGTCCGACAACGGCGTGCACGCGAGCGCGGGTCCGCTGGAGGGACTGGCGGAGAGGACAGTCTGGGTAGGTGCCAAGGTCGAGACGGACCCATTCGCCCTGCAGCTGGCGCATGAGCACGTGCCCGTCGCCGACATCACCAACTGGCTCGCCAACCCGACGGTCACCATCGCGGGCAAGACGGCGCCGGTGTTCGACCTCCTCGAAGACAAGCAGGCCAGCGACACCGTCAAGCTCCTGGCGCATTTGTCGGTGTCGGCTCCCTCCAGCACGCACGTGCCCAAACCTCCCGCGACAGCCAAGCCCGGCGCACCAGTGAACCGTGCCTTCATGTTCATCAAGCCCCACGCGGTGACCGACGCGGTGCGCGCGCTGGTGAAGCGGCGCCTCGAGGAGTCCAAGGTCCGCGTTACCGGCCACGGGGACATCAGCAGCGCCGACATCAGCAGGGACCACATCATCGATCGGCACTACGCCACGATCGCGCGGTACGCCATGGAGTGGGAGGCGAAGCAGCTGCACCCCACGGCGGAGGCGAAAACTCAGTTCGAAGCCAAGTTCGCCGAGGCCTGGGACGCCGCCGTCGCTGGCAACAAGGTCTTCAACGCTCTGAAGGCATGCGAGAAGCTCGGCACGGACACGGCGGGGCTGACTGCGAAGTGGACGGCGGCGGACAAGGTCAAGCTCGGACCAGGCCTGTACGTCGGCCGCATCAAGGAGGACTCGATCTACGTCGTCAACGGCTTCTACCTCGCCAACCGTGAGAAGTTCACGGCGGCGGACAGGATGGTCGCGTGGATGACTGTCGAGTGGGACGAGGCCGCGATGACGTGGACCGATTTCCGCAGCAAGTTCATTGGCCCGACGAACCCCGCGGACGCGCCCGCGCACAGTCTGCGCGGCGCCATCCTGAAGGACTGGAAAGCACTTGGCCTAGCGTCAGAGCCGAACGTGTCCGACAACGGCGTGCACGCGAGCGCGGGTCCGCTGGAGGGACTGGCGGAGAGGACAGTCTGGGTAGGTGCCAAGGTCGAGACGGACCCATTCGCCCTGCAGCTGGCGCATGAGCACGTGCCCGTCGCCGACATCACCAACTGGCTCGCCAACCCGACGGTCACCATCGCGGGCAAGACGGCGCCGGTGTTCGACCTCCTCGAAGACAAGCAGGCCAGCGACACCGTCAAGCTCCTGGCGCATTTGTCGACAGAGGCCGCCGCGCATGCTACCCCCCGCCGAGTACTGGAGGCGGCCAAGAAGCTTGACGCGACGGTGGAACGGAAGCTTGCGGCAAACGCCTCCCCGCTGAATGTGCGCGCGCTTTTTGATCTCTATGGCCCTGACGCCAGCGGCCGCGTCGATCGGACGCTCGTGGAGCAAGAGTATGCGGAGCTCCACGTCGCCGCAAAGCTCGACAAGGCTGCTATCGCCGACTTGTTCGGAAAGCACAACTCGCGAAAGGACGCGTTTCTGACGTTCGATGAGTTTTCCGCCGTTTTCAGTCACCAGCACGACCCAGCCCACAAGCCGGCCCACGCTGAGCACGACCCAGCCCACAAACCGGCGCACGCTGAGCACGACCCAGCCCACAAGCCGGCCCACGCTGAGCACGACCCAGCCCACAAGCCGGCCCACGCTGAGCACGACCCAGCCCACAAGCCGGCGCACGCTGAGCACGACCCAGCCCACAAGCCGGCCCACGCTGAGCACGACC
>ERZ1292633.2472-Hain-H41-02um-R1-2472-length-18886-cov-7_pt1 | contig 18886 bp, 20 predicted proteins | sample MGYA00564406_ERZ1292633 | MGnify/ENA primary metagenome ERZ1292633 (study PRJEB36523, sample SAMEA6512639) | groundwater metagenome | collected 2019-01-08 | study: AquaDiva: Metagenomics assemblies of 32 groundwater samples
TCTTCCTCATAAAAGCCATTTGCCAGTACTGCATGATTTCTGCCCTCACCTCGACAAGTCTCTTCATCGTCTCGATGATCTACCTGTGGAAGTTTAAAACTTCCGCGCCTTCCCCGTCACCAGTCGCAACGCCCGGGGAATAACTCGGAATACAAAATCCTTTCCTTCTAAACGATCACCGTCCACCAGGGCGGTGACGTTTTTTTCGCACGCCACAAACACCTCTTCAAATGGCACTACGCCAACGTTGGCTTTGCCTTTAAATAATGAAAACTTTGGAAGACGAATAATGCACGATAACCGACCATCGACAGGGCTTTGAATCCCCGCGTCGTCAGGTTCAGCAAAATTCCGCATTTCGAGCGTCGCCTTGCGCTGAGGGGTAAGCGTGTACTGCTTACCGAAATGCACCACAAATTCCGTTCCTTCGATGTGAACCGACTGTACAAAACGCTTTCCGTTCACTTCGCCGACGTCGAGCTCTTCCACGATGCGCGCGCTTAACACGTCGCACGCCGCCACGCCGCTCGGCATCCCTAAAAGCGCAGTCATGCCACCTTGCGGACCGATCGGAAGAAGCGCGACCACGGTTTTTCGATCACCCACCGCGTCGATCACCCGACGAAGCGTTAGATCGTTGCCTACGGCCACAATCGTCGTTACACCCGCCCGAATCTCGTCCCGAATAAGCTCGATGGGATCGCGAAAGAGTGCAAGACGTGCGATCTTGCCGGCGATTCCCAAGTCTGTCAGACGCGTCTCTATTTGTGCCAATTCCCGTTCGTATCGACGGTCCTGCAGCGCTTCATCGTAGACGTAGCAATACACACGCTAAGATTCATCTGCCTCGGTGCGCTTTTTCCCCTTGGTCGCCTCACCACCCATACTCACCGAACCATTCACGCGAGCACCCGGTCCGACTGCCAATACCTCCGTCACAACGTCGCCGGTCATCTGCGACGATGGGAAAAGCTCAAGCTTTCCACGAACATTAATATTTCCACGGACCGTTCCGCTAATCACCGCATTGCCAGCTTCAATATCTGCTTCCACCATGGCCTGATCGCCAATACGTAGATCACCGTTGGTTTTGACGGTTCCATGAATCTCTCCCTCGATCACCAAATCCCCTTCTGCCACCAAATCACCATCCAAACGCACACCGTGGGCAATGATGGTTTCCGCTCCTGCAACTTTTGCCATAAAGTCCAACTTAAATTACTTACTCTGCCTCCTAGGTACCACGAATTACATCGCTTTGACTACATCGATATTGAGGATATCCATCGCATTGCGGAGCGTCTGTTCGACAGCGCCTGCGAGCGCTAACCGCGCGCCGATCGTGGCATCATCGGCTCCGTCGAGGATGCGAACTTCCGCGTAATAGTGAGAAAATGCCTGGGCAAGATCAAATGCGTATTGCGCAATCACCGACGGACGAGCTTCGATGCCAGCCTGAAGAACAACGTCAGGATAGTGAGCGAGAATCCTCAGGATCGCGATTTCCAACGGATGAAGCAGAAGACCGGCATCCGGCTTTGCGACGAGTGACGTTTTTGCCATCAAGCTTTGAATGCGTGCGATGGAGTACAGGATGTACGGACCAGAAAACCCTTCCGTCGACATCGCTTCTTCCATGTCGAAGACCAAAACCTTGCCCGGATCTTGGCGCAACATCATGAATTTCATGGCCGCCAAGGTCAGTGTCAGCGCGTTCGAACGAATTTTCTTTTCTTTCCAATCAGGATGACGAAGTTTCGTAGAATCCATCAGCGCCGTCAGCATTGCATCACGGAGATCGGTATATCGGATGATATTTCCCTTTCGTGACGACATCGCGCCATCCGGCAGCGTCACCATCTCGTATCCCAAGTGAAGGAGTTCCCGATGAAACTCCATGCGCTTCAATGTTGCAAACAACTGTTTCATGTACAACGACTGACGAACATCAATCACGAAAATCTGACGATCTGGGGCATAATCTCGGTCCTTCTGCAGTGCCAGAGCGAGATCTTTGGTGGCATATAAGGAAGATCCGTCTGTCTTGAGCACGAGAAACACGCCCAAATCTTCATCGACGAGATCAACGATCGTCGCACCTTCACTCTTTCGCGCGATACCCTGAACCAACATGGTGTTCACCAGCTCCTTTCCGGGCTTCTCTACTTCACTTTCAAAATACCAAACACTAGGCTTCACTCCGAGCTCGATGAAAATCTTCCGGAAATCTTCCAAACTCCACTCGCGAGTTTCCCGCCACAATCCAAACCACGGCTGTTCTTCCGCTTCGAGCTTTCGTTGAATGTCGGAAATTTCTTGTTTTGCATCTGGATTCTCGTCAACGAATTGCGTCGCTTTCGTATAGGCATCGCCAAGTACTTTGGTTCGATCTTCCTTGGAAGGACTTTGACCGCTGAAGAACTTTGTAAATCCCCAAATCGCCTTCGCGACGTGCGCCCCAACGTCACCGATGTACGCTGCTGCAATCGTTTCGTATCCGTTTGCGGATGTGAGATTCACGATCGCTTGGCCGTAAATGGCATTCCGAAGATGACCGACGTGGAATTCTTTATGCGTATTCGGTTGAGCGTATTCCACAAGAACACGTTTCCCCTTCCCGGTCGTTCCTCGTCCGTAGCGTTTTTTCATCTTCAGGACGTCGGCGAGCACCCGGTTACCGTATGCGACCGGATCCACCGAAAAATTCACGTACGGGCCGGTGGCCACGATTTTGCGCAACAACGGCGTTGGTCCGATTTTGGCCGCAAGCTCGGTGGCGATTTCGGCCGGGTTGCGGCCCATGCCCTTGGCGAGGGTAAAACAAGGGAACGAAAAGTCTCCCATCTCGGGCTTCGGTGGCAGCACCAACATATCCGCCGTCAGTGTGAACTTCTTGCCAATGGCGCAGCGGAGCGCGGCAAATGCTTCTTTTTTGGCAACGAGTCTGGCGTACATATTATGGAAGAAGTTTCACAAAGAACCGTTTTCCCTTTTGCATAATCACTTCGTCGGTCCGCGGGTAGACAGACAACATCGCATCGGTCACGACTTCCCCGCCAAGTTTCACACCGCCTTGTTCGATAAGACGACGCGCCTCCCCTTTTGACGGCGCCAAATTCGTTGCCACCATCACGTCAACAACAGTCATTACAGATGATGTGGGGGAGAATGTCGGAATCTCATCTGGCATCTCGCGCTGCGTAAACACCTGAACAAAGTGCTTCTTCGCCGCTTTTGCCTTTGTAGCGCTGTGATACGTCGCTGTCACCATCTCGGCGAGTCGCATTTTGACGTCACGAGGATTCATTCCATCAGCTAATGCTTTTTTAATGACCTCGATTTCATCATCCGAAACATCCGTTGCCAATGTGAAGTACGGCACGATCATTGAATCGTCCATGGCCATAATCTTTCCGAACATTTCTTCCGGCACATCGGTGAGTGCGATGAACCCGCCTTCGCTCTTACTCATCTTCTTCCCTTCGTTATTCGTTAACAACGAAAGGGCGATCACGAACTTCTCTTTCTGCTTCATTTCGCGGAGCAAAATACGGCCCGCAAGCATGTTGAACGTTTGATCCGATCCGCCGAGCTCACCATCAACATCCATCGCCACCGAATCGTATCCTTGCATGAGCGGGTACAGGAATTCGTGAAGGTAAATGGGTTTCTGCTCTTCCAGACGCTTCTCAAACATGTCGCGCTCCATCATCTGCTGCACCGTAAAATGACTCGACAGCGCAATGACGTCTTCAAACGACATTTTGGCGAGCCACTTGTCGTTAAACATCAGTTTCACGGCATTCTCGCCCTTGAACCGTAAGATTTTTGACGCCTGCTTTTTGTATGTCTTGGCATTTTCCAGCACGTCTTTGCGCGTGAGCTGTTTACGGGCCGCGAGCTTATCCGTCGGATCACCGATCATGGCCGTAAACGATCCCAACAACCAGATCACCTCATGCCCAAGCTCTTGAAGTTCACGAAGTTTGCGCAGCTGCAGCGCATGGCCGATGTGCAGAAATGGCGCCGTCGGATCAAAACCCACGTAAAAACGCAAACGCTCTCCGCTCATGAGCGCTTCGCGCATCTTTTCTTTCGTCGGATACACCGTATCAACGCCACGCGTTAACAAACGGTCAATCTTGGCCGCATCAAGCACTGGCTTGACCGGCAGAACTTTTTCAAAAACGCTCATACAAATCAATTATGACACAAGCGCCGCAAACTCTTTGCGCAGCGCGTTCAATTTCTCTTGCGTGTCGGCGAGCTTTTGACGTTCCAGCGTGATCACCTTCTCTGGTGCACGAGCTACAAAATCGGCATTGGCGAGCTTGGCGTTTTGTACACCGAGAAACTTTTCAGCATCTGCGATCTCTTTCTCGAGCCGAGTACGCTCCTTATCGAGATCAACGAGTCCTGCAAGATCGACCGCAATCGTCGTTCCTCCCGCAATAACACTGGCCGCATTTGGCAACGATCCACCAAACGTGACGTTCCCTACCCGAGCCAAACTCATGATGGCATCTTTGGTTTCTTTCCAGGCAACAGTCTCCTCGATGACGGCAACATCCACCAATTTCTTTGGTTCCACCTTGTATTGCGCACGGACATTGCGAATTGCCACGATCGTTTCCTGCATAGCAGCGACCGTCGACTGATCGACTGACGACAATTCGTGTTCAACCGTCGGCCATTTGGCGACGATGCACATTCCTGCATCGAAATTCTTGTAGATCTCCTCGGTAACAAACGGCGTAAATGGATGCCAAAGCACGAGCAAACGCTCGAGGATATAGAGGAGGATGTCATTTTTCTCTTTTTCTACCTTCGCGATCTCCAGATACCAGTCAGCCAAATCGGTCCAAGTGAAATCACGCAGTGTTTCGATGGCTAACGAGAAGTCGTACCGATCGATAAGCATTCCTACCTTCTTTGCCGTCTCACTAAGGCGAGCCAGAATCCAGCGATCAGCCAATGTCTTCGGAGTAACGGATTCGACGTGACGAGCTCCCCCAGCATTCGTAAAGGTGAATCGTGAGATGTTCCACAATTTATTCACGAGGTTGCGTGAAGCTTCAACTTTCTCGGCATAAAAACGCGAGTCGTTTCCCGGCGTGATACCGGAAAGCACACTCACACGAAGCGCATCACAACCGTATTCTTTGATCACTTCGAGTGGATCGATATTGCTGCCGGAAGATTTTGAGAACTTCTTTCCGTCTTTATCGCGCAACAATCCGTGAATGTAGGCATCTTTAAACGGAATCTCCTCGAGCGTATATGCACTCATGAGAATCATGCGCATCAACCACAAATAAAGAATTTCATATCCCATCTGAATCCAGCTCGTTGGGTGAAATGTCTCGAGGTCTTTTGTCTTCTCTGGCCAACCAAGCGTGGAGAACGTCCACGATCCTGAACTAAACCACGTATCGAGGGTATCTTCATCCTGCACCCAGCCCCCCCCCTCTGGCTTGCTGCCGACAGCAGTCTCCTCGCCCCGATACCACGCAGGAATACGATGACCCCACCACAATTGGCGCGACAAACACCAGTCGCGAAGGTTATCGACGCGGTCGAGGTACAGTTTTGTGAAGCGTTCTGGGGTGATCGTGACTTTCTTTGACGCATCACCACCGAGCCCTGTCGTCACCGCTTCCCGCATCAATTGACGCAACGTTTTTCCCTTGCCGGGAATCTCTTTGTTCACGTCGAGCCACCACTGGGTCATCGGAATCGCCTCAATAACGTCACCGTACCTATCGGATGTTCCAACGTTTTGAACGATATCCTGCGATGATTCCAAAAGCCCTTGCTCTGAAACCCAAGCAACAATCATCGCTCGAGCCTCTTGAATCGTCTTTCCCGCCACTAACGCTCCCGCTTCTGCAGTCATCAATCCATCCGTTCCGATAACTTGAATAATCTCGATGGGATCCTGTTTTGCCTTCTGCACTTCGTACATGCCGAAGTCGATCGGGCTGTGCGCAGGGGTCACACCAAGGGCTCCGGTACCAAAGGATGGATCAACAGCGTCGCTCGTGATGATTTTGATCGAGAGCTTCGTGCCAGCAAACTCAGCATCATACGTTTTGCCAACAAATTCCTTATAGCGTTCATCAGCGGGATGCACGGCGACCGCCGTGTCACCAACTTTTGTTTCCGGTTGCGTGGTTGAGATCGCAATAGGAAAATCTTTGCCGTATTTGAACGTGTAAAGAACCGAAGAACGTTCGATGGTGACAATTTCGTCATCAGAACACGTCGACTGCCCTTTCACGGACCAGTTCACCACGCGAAATCCGCGATAGATAAGACCGTCGTCGTACATGCGACGAAACAGTTCATTCACGGCAACGTTGCGCTTTTCGTCGAAGGTATACGCCAACCGCGACCAATCACAACTTGTTCCCATTTTCTTGATCTGACTCAAAATGGTCGACTTTGATCCTTCGGCGAATTCGCGAATCTTTGTCAGCAACGCTTCACGGCCCAGTTCCTGCCGAGGATTCGTCATCCCGTCGGCGATGAGTTTCTTTTCAACTTTCGCTTGGGTGGCAATCGCGGCGTGGTCGGTACCCGCAAGGAGCAACACTTTCTTGCCGCGTAAACGCTGGTAACGCGCCATGGCATCCATGAGGGAATTCTCGAGGGCATGACCCAAGTGCAACACACCTGTGACGTTCGGCGGTGGGAACATGATGCTATACGGCTCGCCCTGAAGATTGTCCGGGTTGAAGAACCCTGAGTCTTCCCACTGTTTGTAGAGCGCATCTTCGTACTGCTGCGGCTCGTACGCCTTCGGCATTTCGTTAGCCATAGATAAAAGGCAGTCTATAGGAAAAAACAGAAAGAGAAAAGCTGAAAGATGAGATAATTCCGGTTCCAAAGCTTAGCTTTAACTTTTTCGTATATTCAGAATTACCAACAAACAGATCAAATATTTTGGCAAAGCTTAGTTTTGTCTGTGTTGTCGGTACGAGAGCAAAATGCGAACGAGCGACCCGGGGGCCGCTCGTCGTTGCGTTGTGGCGTGCGTCGAACCCTGCCTACGCCTCGATCCCGAGCTTCTTAAGCGCCCTCGGGCTGAGGCGATCTCGCATCGCCGAGATGAGCAGGCCACGGTCGTGGAGGTTGGGCTCAGGCGAGACCGCGAGTTGCACCGCGAGTTCGGCGACGGTGAGACCGCCGAGGATCACCTCCGATGGGAACGCTTCGCTCGCCGGGAGCAGCAGGAACGCGAGCAGCTCCTCGACCACCGTGCGCTCCCTCGGCTCGGTCGGCGACGCGAGCGACGGGTCGTGAACGAACAGCTCATCGAGGGGCATGCCGGGACGGAGGCCGTACTCCGCCAGGTAGGCCACGACCTCGCCGTCCTTCGCTTGGGGACGGATGCTCGCGAGCGTCATGAGGACCGTGAAGAAGTCGACGTAACGACTCGCACTCATGCTCGCACGCGCACGGACGCTCTCGAGCGCCTCGTGAAGCACCGGGAACATGTCGAATGAACAGTCGATCGCTCCCAGCAACTCGTCGGCGAGATCGGCTGTCTTCCGTCCGCTGTTCTTCAGCACGAGGAACCGCCGTCGGCTGGTCAGGGCCAGCATCCAAACCAGGTCGATGCCGTAATCGTTGCAACGATTCCGCAACCGGGTCTTTACGGACGAGGAGCGGCCTTCCGTCCGGCCCACGAGCCCCTCGATGGACATCGTGAGGATGTGGAGCGGGACGGGCGACGGGATGGGGAGCGTGAGATGTGCCATGAAAGCCTCCGATGTCGTACACGTTCTTGTGTAGAGGACGAAGAATCTTAGCAAAGGTTCGCGAAAACGGCAATATTGAGTGTACAATCATCTTGACTCCTGTGCGATCGATCGCTAGTGTTGATCCTCAGGCATCAATCACCCCGCATGTCCTTGGCGCTCCATCAACAATTCAACGAGGCCCTCAGCCGCGCCAAGCGGCCGGTCATCGTCCTGAAAGCCGTTCCTACGATCGACGACTTTGCTGCAGCATTTTCTGTTCGAGCATTTCTTTTCAAAATGGACACACCGTGTGACATCGTCACTCAAGGCGGTCGCGCACCGGATGCGCTCAAATTTTTACCAACGTTCACCGATGTTCGTGGAGATTTTCAAAATATTAATGCGCTCACCATCCGCGTGAACGTCGATCACGCTAAGGTCGACGGACTGTCCTACGTCGTCGAGGGTCGCGACCTCGTTATTACCGTCACACCGAAAACGGGTGCTTGGAAAAATAATGACGTCCGCGTTGCCTGCAACGACTACCGTTACGATCTTGTTATCGTCATCGGCGCGCCAGATCGCGCCAGCCTCGGTGCCCTTTCCACGAACTACGCCGACTTTTTCCTGCGGACGCCCACCATCGCGATTGATTACGGCCCAGAAAACGAACACTTTGGCACGGTAAACATCGTCGACCTTACTGCAACGAGTGTCTCCGAAGTCTGCTTCGACATTTTCAACCGTCTCGACCCTTCCCTCGTCAACGAAACCACAGCGACGACCCTGTTGGCAGGCATGATGAGTAAAACGAAAGGATTCCGCACGCCGAACGTTACGCCGAAGACGCTCGAGGTGGCTCAAAAGCTCATGGAGAAGGGTGGAAAACGCGAAGAAGTCGTCGAGCACTTGTATCGCACGCGATCCGTTGAAACATTGCGCCTTTGGGGCCGTGCACTCGCTCGGCTCAAGAGCGAAGAATCTATCGGGCTCGTCTGGACCCTGGTGACTCGCCAAGATTTTATTACCGCCGGCGCGACCGACGAAGCACTCCGCGACGTCGTCGACGAACTCCTCTCAACCTCGCCCCACGCCAAAGTCGCCATTGTCTTTTCGGAAACCACCGACGGTCGCGTCACAGCCCGTCTCCATGCTACCCGTCCTTTTGACGCCCTCGCCATCGGTGCCCCCTTTCGCCCAACCGGTACCCGCGAAGTCGCCCTCCTTTCTTTACACGATACCGACATCGTGGCAGCCGAAAAGGCTGTGGTGACGCATGTGAAAGAAAAACTATCGCACTAGTTCGATCACCGCCTTTGTTTCGTAAACTTTTTTGATTGGTCGGAACGATTCGTAACGGAGGAGTTCGTTTGCTGAAGCGAAAAACGGAGGCTTTGTGAGATCGACGGAGCGAAAATCGCCAACAAAGATATCTTCGTTGCACCGTTCACCGAGGATGGTGTTCGTGATAAGAACGTGAGGATATTTTTGTAAGCGAGGGAGAAAGTCGAGAATCGCTTGGTTAGGCCAGTGTTGAAAGACGTCTTTGATGAGGACGAGATCAGCATCGGGAAGGTTGTGGGCCAAATCGTCGACGACTTGAAAGGCGATATGGTCGCTTCCCCACGCTTTCTGATTCTCTTTGACCACGCTCTCCACCACATCGACGCCGAGGTAATCGATGCCGCTCCAATCCAGGAGATGCGACGACTGCCAATCACCACAACCAATATCGAGGACCCGATGAACATCGTGCGTTTTCAGATACTCCTGCAGAAAATCTCGATAGGCCCGGGTGTTTTCGGGCAACGAACCTGAACCAGATCCGCCAAACCACACCTTATCTTGGTAAATCTGAGAGAATTCTTTCTTCATACGATGAAAGAATCCTATCACCTTCATGTTATAATTTTTCCATGGATCCACTTTGGTACGCCTCTGGTGCGGTGCCGGCTCACAAACGTGTTGGCGCGTACGTCGCCGATACAGCTGGGCTCGGACTTTTGTTTAAACTGATGCGCGACATGCCCGCCGCTCACCCCTATGTGGTGGGAGGAACGGTGCGTGACGCAATTTTGGGCGTTGTTCCGCATCGTGCTCATCTTTTAGTGCGCGATGTTGCTCCTCCAACCCTCCACAAATTCCTACACGCCAACGGCACCGTTACCCGTCACACGAACGGCCATTGGCACGTCACTCCCCGTGGAACCGAGGACACACTTTCGGTAACCGTTCCCCATGGTCGCTCTATCAGCCGCGGTGGAAGCGCCTTCCGCACACCGGCGCCAAGTCGATCGCTGCATGACGATCTCGCCAGCCGGGACTTTTCAGTCAATGCCATGGCGTATTCGCTGCGAGACGGCGTGCTTCTGGACCCCCACGGCGGATTACACGATCTTGTTCGCGCCAAAACGCTCCGCAGTATTCATCATCCCGATATTCACCTGAACCAAGAGCCTGCACTCGTAGCCCGTGCACTTCGTTTGGCGAGCCAATACGCGCTCAAGCTCGAAGATGGACTGTGGCGAGCGCTCTCACGACACCATCCGTCTATCCATCGCACCAGCCATGATGACGACGGAAATACCGTCTTCACGATTCCTCGCGTTCGTCTAGGTCACGATACGCTTCTCGCCCTCGCTCATCACCCACAGTATTTCCTTACTCTCGCCCGCGAGAGCGACGTTTTACGTTCACTTGCTCCAGAACTTCTCCAGCATGGCGCAATCGTTCATGACGATGGCGAAACAGGTTGGCAGAAAACGCAACGACTTTTAGAAACACTCCATCACTACGAAGCAACGCGCACCTACGGCACCACCAAAAAGAGTGCGACGTTGCTCTTAGCTGGACTGCTTTCCATGCTCGACGACGGTGCGATGGGCGCACTTCGCAATCTCGTCACCCGCCTTCACCTGCACAACGTCGAAGATCATCGCCTTGTTTTTGATCACCTCGACACGGCGTGGATGTTGAGCAAATCCACCCAACTTTCCCAAGCGCCACTTTCCGATCTTTCCCCTGCCGAACGCGAACGTTTGGTTCGAGGTCAGCGTGGAAGCGAGCTCCTTGCCCTCTTAGACGCCACACTTTCTGCGCAACATCAGCATGGCATTGGTAGAGAAAACCTCATCGCACTCCGCACCGATCGTGCGCATTGGCTTCACGAACCTGCACCCGAAGAACTGGTCCGCGGCCGCGATCTTCTCGCCCTCGGCTTCTCTACCGGCCCTCACCTCCGCCCCCTTTTAGACAAAATCCGCAGTGCCCAACTGGACGGTCACCTTTCTTCCCGCGGAGCCGCCCTCGACTTCGCCCGTTACCTTGCGGCACAAACATAAAATCGAGCAATATCGCTCGATTTTATGTTTAAAAAACAGTTACTATCGTTGTGCTCGATTGAGTGTCTCGACCTGATCTTGAAAAACAGCATTGCCGCTGCGTTTGGTTTTGAGACGCATATCGTCCAACTGTTCTTTACTGTCCTCGGCAAGGTGGGTCCCATATTTCGTATCGACGGTAAACAAAAGCGCTGCCATTTTGTCGATTGCCCTCAAAAGTACTGAGGATTCGGCATCATTCCTGACGTGGGGCTGTTGTGCCACCTGTGTGTCCCCGCCCGGAAAGTAAAACTCTTTTACAAGCCATTGCCGAGCCCGCAATACAACTTCTTGTGCCTCCTGCTGAGTTCCTGCGGCCTTCAGATCACTTTCACACTGATCGACGACTTCCGTAGCCCAGCTTTCCTTATTGGCCGCAACTTCTACAGTTTGCTCTGCTGCAGGCGCTGCCATCACTTCTGGAGAAATTGCCGCCACTGCACTCAAACCCAGTAATCTCCCAAAACGTTTAAAAGATTCCATCATATAAAGATATAGTAGCTCAGAGCCTCAGAAAAGGGTAAAACCATCCCCAAAACAAAACATCGTCCCTTCGGACGATGTTTTGTGGTGCGCGCACGTGGACTCGAACCACGGACCTTCACAATGTCAATGTGACGCTCTAACCAACTGAGCTATGCGCGCAAAAAGCCACAAAAGGATACCTGCCGATCAGACGTCATGTCAATAATACTTACCCTTTCGAAACGGGCGCTTTGTCGACACGAGAAAAGAGGAGTGCCACGAGTCCGGCCATAAGGAGAAGAGCGAAACACATACCCCCAGCAACCAAAATCGCTTGATAATTGCAGGTGATGACTTCGCCAAAGGCACGGAATGCCTCGGCGTTCATCTTTGGGCATTGCGTTACTCGGTTCCCCTTGGCAAGAAGCATTCCAATTACTGCGGCACCGTAAGCTGCCAAGAGACTGCCGAGAGTGAACAAACAGCTGAATCGCGCCTTTCGCATGTTCATGAAACGCGTGGCCGCCACAATGGCAAAAAAGACACCACCGATAATCCAATAGACAATAAACCAAGCGGCAAACAGCATCCAGGTTATTGTTTGAGGATCGGTTTTCATATTTAAAGAGCGCTGAGGGCAAAAAACAGCACCGCCCCAGACCCAAAAGCTGCTAACGCAAAAATATACGAAAGATACACAAATTCGTGATTATGCTTCTGGTGGCCCAGGATCCCAAAGAGGATCGCGAGGAAAATAAGGAAGGCAACGATGAAGTACATAGAAAAGTGATGTTTTGCGGTGGTAGGTCTGGATGGACTCGAACCATCGACCACCGAGGTATAAGCTCGGCGCTCTAACCAACTGAGCTACAGACCCAGAAAATTGATCCAAGTTTATTCTCGCTATACCCTTTCGGATAACGGCCAAATGGTAATCGATAAACCGGCCTATCACAAGTATACGCGCTTTCCGAAACAGGGACTTCGTGCCATACTCCGGCCATGAAATCGATCGAGATCCTTACGACCGACCCTGTTCGCCTCGACATCGCTCTGGCGACGGCATTGGAAATCAGCCGCGCCAAGGCGCAAAAAATCATCGCTGCGGAGCGGGTTTTTGTGGATGGAAGCAAGGCAAACGCCCATGTTATGGTTTCGAGCTCGTCCACGGTCGAAATAGAGGATGAAGTCTTTGATATTGCGGCACCGGCAAAATCCCTCCCCCCACTCTCAATTTTGTACGAAGACGACAACGTCATTGTCGTCAACAAACCTGCCGGTCTCCTTGTACATCCCACGATTTCGAGCACCGAACTCACCCTTGTTGATAGTCTCCGCGTTCATTTTCCAGCCATCGACACCATTGGCGACGACAAAAAACGTTCTGGTATTGTTCACCGCCTCGATAAAGAGGCATCAGGAGTTTTGATCGTTGCCAAAACCAACGTCGCGTTTGCTCACCTCAAAACACAATTTGCCGATCGTCGAACACAGAAGCAATATCGCGTCCTCGTTATGGGCAGCGTTTTAGATGACAGCGGAACGATTACCTTTCCGATTGCCCGATCAAAAACCCACGCCCGCATGGCGGCACGTCCTCAATCGCAAGACGGCAAAGAGGCGATCACCCATTTTGACGTTATCGAGCGATATGCCAATGCAACCCTCCTTGACGTCCGCATCGAAACCGGTCGAACACACCAAATTCGTGCTCACTTCTTTGCCCTCGGTCATCCGGTTGCTGGCGATAAAGTGTACATCAAACGCGGCATTAAACAACTTCCTCTTCCCCGACTTTTCCTCCACGCTCAATCACTCACGCTGACCCTTCCCGGTGGCGAACCAATGACATTTACCGCACCGTTTCCTGACGAACTCGACGCAGTCCTCAAAACCCTCACCGTCACCACCAAAAAAATCCTTCCTGGTATTGGCACACTTTCGTAACTCTTGGTGTTCTCACTATGATCATCAGTCTTACCGGTCTGCCGGGCGCAGGAAAATCGACGGTTAAAAATTTGCTCGCACACACGCTGAACCTTAAGAGCTACTCCATGGGTGACATCCGTGGAAAAATGGCGATCGAGCGAGGAATGACGATCGACGAGTTCAACGCCCTGGGTATGAACGAATCGTTCACCGACAACGACGTCGATCACTATCAGGAACAGCTCGGGAAAACCGAGGACAATTTTATCGTCGATGGCTGGATGTCCTGGCACTTTATTCCGCAGAGTTTTAAGGTCTTTCTCACTATTGAACCTCGTACATCTGCCGAACGCATCTTCGCTGCCCGACAGAACGAAAAAGGGCGAGATGACGAACCCCTGTACCAATCCGTTGAAGAAACTCAGCACGTCCTCGACGGTCGAGTGCGTCAAAACCGTGAACGGTATCAAAAATGGTACGGAGTCGACTATTTAGACCTCGCCCACTACGACCTCATCGTTGATACCACGAATCTTACCCCAATCGAGGTCGCTGAACGGATTCTGTCTGCTGCCCGGGCTTCAGCTTGACCCTAGTAGAGAATTCCGCTACACTCCGCGCCATACTTTCCCTCTTATGACCGAAGCAGAAACCACCACGATTACCATGCCTACCGTTCAAACCGGCATGGTTATCCGTCTCCATGAAAAGATCCAGGACGTGAACGCCAAAGGCGAACCACGTGAACGTGTTCAGATCTTCGAAGGCCTCGTAACCGGCACTCGCGGCGCTGGCGCATCAAAGACCTTCGTCGTCCGCAAAGAGAGCAATGGCTACGGCGTTGAAAAGATCTTCCCGGTCTCTTCCCCTGCCATCACCAAAATCGAAGTGGTGAAGCAATACAAGGTTCGCAAGCGCAAGCTGAACTTCATCAAAGACTTCAGCCGCAAGCTCCGAGAACTCGTCGTCAAAAAGTAAAAACATCGCCCTGATCCAATCAGGGCGATGTTTTTTTCCGACTAGAATGTGTGGCAGGCGTAAGTGTCGGTCGCCGAAGAATAGAATCCAAAAAGATAATCAGTGACCGTCGTGCCTTCGTTATAGTTGCACCGATTCGCACCAACTGTCTTTGCGATGTCACACAAATCTTCGTTACACAAACGTTTTAACAGAAGACTCCCTTCCAGGGTGCCGATATCACCCACGCTCCCTGCATATCCAAAATTCAAATCATTATACACGTCGCATCCTTTTTTCGTCGTCCCCCCATCAACCGTTTGAGCCGCATACGTCCTCAGAGCCCCGCAATAGAAACCTTGTGAGCTGCTGCCGGTCGTTCCCAAGTTGTTACCAGCGGTCGTGCAGCTGTTGAGCGTTGAATTGAACTCGCAGTAGATCTGTGTGTCGTTGTATGTGCCGGTATCAAACGCTTCCACCGCCGAACACGTCGATGCGGTAGGAGTGGGAATTTCAAAGCACGATTTACATGAATGTGTTTCGCCCTCGGCCACGCACGTTTTATTCGAGGCACAATAAACATAATCACACGAATCCCCGATTTTCCATGTTCCAAGGGCATTCGTTTTCAAATTCGCGTCGTCCTTAATCGTCCCCGTTCCGCCACATTGTGCCGTCGAAGATGGTGCGGTCTCGATGGTATATCCGTAGCTACTTAATCGTTCACACGACGAGTTTGCATCCAAAATAACAACCTCCTTGATCAGCGGCACTTTGAGTGCATTCAGAGACGTCAAACGTGGGTCGATGAGGTTCAAAATAACGAAAACGCTCAAAAGGAGGACCAACCCCGTAATCGCATTCGTAATACGATCTTTCCCCTTACTGATGTACTTCTCTTTCCCACGGGACATCACATACTGTATGCCACCGATCATCATCATGACGACGGCAACTAATGCACCTGCCGGCAAGAGCCATGCGTACACCGCATTGATGTAGACGGGAAGATTCTCCACTTTGGTAACGTTTCCAATCGAAATATTTAAATCGTACGGGACGTCCTCGGCATAACAATGCCGCATTTCTTCGTTCGACGACTTGGTTCGCGAACAGTTATACGGCATTTCCGTCCCCCACGTTGCACCTGTGATTTCCCCACGAATCTCTTGGCTAAAGGCGTCGCACTCCGATTTTGTCCAACATCGGTCACTGTTATATGGATACTGATTGGAGTCGGTAAAACATCCCACGTATTGCACCTCGTTTTCCGCACACGTTTCCTGACATTTCTCCGCCGTCATGGAACCGGTTGGTACCGCTCCCACGCCAACTTCCCCACAGTAACAAGCGCACGATGTTGCGGCGGCTCCAAATGAGACACTCGGAACGAGCATCGTCAAAACCACCAGGGCAAAAGCAACCAATTTAGGTTTGACGCATGGCATCGATGATTTGGTTAAAGATGGTGAACGGAATTGATCCTTCCACCTTTTGTCCGTTAAAAAAGAACGTCGGCGTTCCAACGACTCCCGCCGCCACCCCGTCTGCGAGGTCGCTCTCGACATCTTTCACGTAAAAGTCGCTCTCTAAGCAACGAGCAAACTCGTCCATGTTCAGATCGAGACGATCGGCGACCGAATTGATCGCTTCAACACTGAGGATACCCTTCAACTCAAAGACAGCATCATGATACTCCCAAAATTTTCCCTGCTCGTTGGCGCATCCTCCACCCTGGGCAGCGATTGTTGATCCAGGGTGAACATCCTCGAGGGGGAAGTCGCGAAAAACAACCTGAACATCCGTTCCGTATTGCTTGGCGATGGCGCGCACGATCGGTGCATCCTCTTGAGAGTAGGGACATCCAAAATCAGCAAACTCGACAATGGTAATTTTTGGACTCTTCGTGCCAAGGGTAGGGTCATCGATACTCGCCAGCGATCCGCTCCCCTCCCCCGCAGCAGCTTTTTCTGCAAACGCTTGGGCTGCCCGCGTGAAGTCCGTGGTGGTATAGCCAAGTGCCGGATTGATACTGCCGTTTTGAATGTCTCGATAAAATGCGAACACCCGCGAAGAAAAAATAATCATCAACCCTAAAACTGCACCAAACCCAAGCGTGGCCAGAATACGCTTCGTCTCCCACCGGTGGTGGGGTTCGGGAACGTTCTCGGGGGACGGCAGCATGTTGACGATTTCCTCCATATCTTTAGGAATCATAGCACAATTTTCACCCCCAACCTTTACGATCCCGGAAGGTTTTGATACTATCCGGACAATATGATTCTCGATATTATCCAGGTCGTTTTGGCCGTTTTCCTCGTCACTGCAATTTTATTGCAGGCACGTGGCAGTAACGTCGGCTTAGCCTTTGGTGGTGATGGAAGCTTCTACCGCACACGCCGCGGTATCGAGAAAAAGCTCCACATCGCAACCGTCGTCCTCTCCGTTCTCTTCTTCGGTGCTGCCCTCGCAAACAGTCTGTTCACTTTCTAAGCACCTTTCACTATTCCGCTCCCTTTCTCTTCTTTCCGTCAGAAGGTTCGGCGATGGATCGCGTCGATCCGCTCTTTTGTGCAAGGACGACAACCGGGTGCTGCAACGGCCGCCGCCATGCGGCAGGTGGTGAACATGCGGGGAAAACGTTTTCCGAATATCCGTCAGTGGCGTGAACTCCCCCGATTCCTCACCGCCGAGGAACAACGTGTGGCCCGAATCGCTCTTGGCCTTGCCGTGATTTCTGGAATCGCCCTTGGTGGCCATCTTTGGCTTTCACGCCAAACAACAACCGCTGCCATTGGCGGATCTTATATTGAAGGCGCGCTTGGAACGCCCCAATACATCAACCCGCTGTACGCCACCGGGAGTGACGTCGACTCCGACCTCACGCGCCTCGTCTATAGCGGACTCCTGCGGTATGACGGTTCACAAGGCCTTGTTCCCGACATCGCAGAAAACTACACCGTCTCCGAGGATCAAAAAACATACACCTTCACCTTACACAACGGAATCACTTGGCACGACGGAGAAAACTTGAGCGCGAACGATGTCGTCTTCACCATCACCGCCATTCAAAATCCGGAATATCAGAGCCCGCTTGCCGTCAGTTTTGCCGGAACGTCGATCACCGCACCCGATGAACGAACCGTCGTGTTCACCCTCCAGGAACCGTTTGCCCCCTTCCTTGCCGCACTGACGGTAGGAATTTTGCCTGCACATTTGTGGGAAGAAGTAGTGCCACAAAGCGCGCCACTTGCACCATGGAATACGAAACCGATTGGCTCAGGCCCATACATTTTTTCGAAACTCATCAAAGATAGCCGCGGCGCTCTCCGGAGCATCACACTGACGCGAAACCCCAATTTCTATCGGGGAACAGTATACGTGAAAGAGATCACCATGAAGTTCTACACAGATCTTGCTGAACTTACGGAAGCCGTCCGCAACAAAAACGTGGAAGGAGCCTCGGTTCTCGCTGCACAAGATGCACAATCCCTTGCGAAAGACGGCGTTATCGCTCTTGGTGCCCCGCGACTTTCGCAGTTCACCGCCGCATTCTTTAACCAAAAACATTCCGCAGTCTTGGCCGAGGATGTTGTTCGTCAGGCATTGAACATGGCAACCGATCGGAACGCAGTCGCTACCATTTCTTCTGGCACATATGCCACACCGATCGTTTCACCCCTCCTTCCAGGGATGCCTGGAGCGAGCACGGAAGTCGTGATTCCCGGACCGGATGCTGAGGGCGCAAAAGCACTCCTCGAGAGCGAAAAATGGACGTTCGTCGAAGGCGCAACCGTTCGAAGTAAGAATGCCACACCACTTTCCTTCACCATCACCACCCTCGATTCGCCCGACCTTATTGCGGCCGCTCAAGAACTCGAACGACAATGGGAAGGTATTGGTGCAAGCGTTGACATTGCCGTGATCGACGAAATGACGTTGCAGACGGACAGTATTAAAAACCACAATTACGACGTCCTGCTGGCCGGTGAACGCTACGGCGCATACCCCGACCTTTATCCGTTCTGGCATTCGTCGCAAACCAACTATCCTGGCCTCAACCTTGGTGGATTCGCCAACCGCAAAGTCGACACGGCCATCGAAACAGCTCGCACCAGCACCGATCCCGCCAAAGCAATCGAAGCTGGTCAACTCCTCGTCACGAGCTTTGCCGAAGAGATTCCTGCCATCATGCTCTATCAACCAAGTTATCTGTACGGTCTCAGTCCCAAACTGTCCGGCACAACGGTGATGACGGTCACCGCACCATCCGATCGCTTCACCAACGTCGAACAGTGGTATCGAAGAACCCGTTTCTGGTAAACAAAACATCGTCCATTTCGGACGATGTTTTGTGGTGCGGATGGGGAGACTCGAACTCCCAAGTCGGTGAAGACACAGGCTTCTGAG